>JGI24698J34947_10002042_pt1 | contig 10776 bp, 7 predicted proteins | sample TergutMp193P3_FD_34947 | JGI IMG/M metagenome (IMG submission 34947) | reverse complement strand
TGTCTACTGCTGTAGCGCAAGGGAATTACCGCAAAGCGACAAAAAAAGAGTCTATGGAAGTCCGCCTTGCCGCACTTGCCCTTCTTGTTAAAAATATGCAGTGTGAAATGCACGACATTGTTCAAAATGAAAAAGAATTAGCGCACATCTGATTTTATTTGTATAAATTTGAGACATTAGCCTTTAATATTATATTCCTGAAACCTTCGCGTTCTCCGCGTTCTCCGCACCTCTGCGTGAACCTCTTTTACAATCCTCTCACTTCCCAGAAATCGTAATCCCGTCAAAACAGCACCAGGGGAGTACCGTAAAACCATTCTCGCAGCGCTCCTTTGAAATTGCCGGAATGTTCATCAATATGTCCACGATGTTAAACGAAATCATGGTCTCTTTGAGCGCGTCGGTAACTTTGCCGTTCTCTATAAGGAAGCTGTTCTTCGCGACGCCCGAAACGTCCCCGCTTGGATTTGGCGACGCTCCCGAGAAGCGGTTAAGGAGAATTCCACGGTCTACGCCTTTGATCATTTCCGCGAGGGGCGTGTCCCCGGCGGCTACCTCGATGTTTTCAAAGGCGGTGTTTCCCGCCCGCGGTTTGCCGGTTTTGTTCGCGCCGTAAAGGGAGAGCGCGAAGGAAGCAAGAACTCCGTCCTTGATAAAATCGGTGTCGCGGCTTTCATAACCGTCTGAGGTGAAACGCTCTCCTGCCACAATGCCGGGATGGAGCGGCGACGCGCGGAATGTGAGTTTGGTATCGGCGATTTTTGCGCCTAACGCGTCTTTCCATCTGCTTGTGCCTTCTATCATCGGACCGTCGGTGAGGAAACAGTCCAGCAGAGTCCGCCAGATTATGTCGTCGCAGGCGGGCGTTACTATGATCTTTCCGGTGAACTTTTCTTCCACAATGCGCGTATCAAGAGAGCGGACGGACTCTTCAAAGAGCGTCCTTTGCATTGACATATCCATAAACGGTTTTGCAAGCGAAGAGAAAACGGCTCCACAGCCGTTGAATGAAGACGATCTTTCACCGTCCTTCGCGGAGAACATTGTATTGAAATAATAATATTCAGTATCGGCGGCAAACTCCACTCCGTTGCTGTTGACATAGGCATTTTGCCCGCTTTTAAATTCCGATGTCATGTTTTCAAGTACAATCTTCGGGAATTCATCGCGTACCTGATCGATAAAATTCTTTGTCCGGCTGAAAAGCGCGTCCATGTCGGAACCGCCGGTACGTTGATCGAAATACCTGTTTTCGGTCTTTTCGGCAATGTCTTCGGCCTCATCGCTCTGCGCTGAGGAAGTCAAAGAGACACATTCGGCAACTGCCATGTCAATGGAATCTTTATCTAACTTGTTGACGACAGTAACCGCTTTCTTGTGATCTTTAATAACTTTCAAATGCAGGGAATCATCGAACAGCGTGCGCATCAGCGTAAATTTATTGGCTTCCACGTTGAATTCATCCTTGCGGCTGCGTGACGCTCTGCACGCGGCCTTATCGGCGCCCGCTTTTAAAAGCGCATCTACGGCGTAAGCGGCGGTTTCTTTCATTATCGTCCTCCTATGTTCACGTCACAGCGAAGGGCAGGGCCGCCCATGCCTACGGTCATGGGCTGTTTCTTGCCGCAGAATCCGGCGCAGTCCCAGGACATATCGTCGCTTAGCATATCCACGGTTTTCAGCATCTCAAATGCGACGCCGGAAATAGTGGTATCGCGGATCGCCTGTCCGATTTTTCCGTTTTTAATTTCATAGCCGAGTGTTACGGAGAACATAAACTCTCCGGTTGTGTCCGCCTGGCCGTTTCCTGTTTTAACAAGGTAATACCCGTCGTCAATGCTTGCGATCATATCTTCAAGCTTGTCCTTTCCAGGGAGGATGGCAGTGTTGCGCATACGGATAAGCGGCTCGTCTGAAAAGGTGAAGGCGCGTGCGTTACCCTGAGGTTTCACGCCGAAATGACGCGCGCTCTCCCTGGAGTGCATAAAATTTTTCAATATGCCTTTTTCGATAAGAGTTACGTCTTCGGCGATAATGCCTTCGTCATCAACATAGACCGGCAGCGGGCAGGGTTTACCGAGCGCCGTATGCGCGAAATCTACCATAGTAATCAATTCGCTGGCTACCTGTTTGTTCACGTTGTGCCCGGCAACAGAACCGCCCAGGACAAGGTCAGCCTCGACAGTGTGGCCGACAGCTTCATGCGCCAGAATACCGGCAAGGTCGGGNTGAAGCACGCACTTGCGAAGGCCGGCGTTGGAGTAGACTCCTTCGCGTTTTTTCATCAGCGCTTCGTAAAGATCGTCCAGNTCTTTCGCCAATAACGCNGGATCGGTGAACAGCGCGTCGAATCTGCCAAAGCCGCCGAAGGGNTTAAAAAGCTCAACCGGNATNCCGTCGGAAGTGTCGGCTGTCATGAATATATAGATCATGGAACGCGGCTGGAAAAAATGACTGTCCGCGCCGTCGCTCACNGCCAGAAGTTTTTCGATACCCAGACAGTTCGCCACTACGGTTCTGCTGGAAAGGTTTTTNTACTTTTCAGTGATCATGTTATCCAGCGTTTTGGCGTAGTCTATCAAAACACTCTGTGGGATTGCGTCTCCGGGCGCGGTTTTTAGAGCGACTTTGTCCTGTGCGGCTGCCGGCAGCGGCGGCGATCCTTTCTTAACATGGGCGTCCATAAAAGCCGCGTTGCCTGCCGCGGCGCTTAACACATTTTTTACGCTCTCGTTTGTATACTCCGCGCCGGAAGCAAAACCGAAGGTTCCTCCGCGGTATACACGCGCAGATACGCCGCTTGTAGAACTCTGCGCGTTGGCAACCATGTTTCCGGCAAGAAGAGCCACCTGCCTTGTGGTGTTTACCTGCGCGCGCAGTTCAGTGTAATCCCCAAAAGAGCGCTTTTGCGCGCTCAGTAAATCCTGCAGCATACACGTTCCTCCTTAAACCATTCGAAATTTCATCTCGCAAAGACGCTGAGACGCAAAGGACGGCGCATTATTGTCTGACTGCGCGTTCCTACTATGCTTTTTATTATGAATCTTTATAAAAAAGCTAGAAAGAGGCGCTTAATATACAAATCACCCATAACTCTCTGCGCCTTGGCCTGACCACTTGGTTCAAGTGGTCAGGTGAGGTCTTCTGTAAAACATGCAATATCATTGCAGTTGGCGGACTCTTTCTATACTTGATTTGGCGCTTGCGTGATTTGGCTCAAGCTTTAGCACTTCTTCCCAATCCGCTATCGCGTTATCATAATCTTCTTTGTAGTCATAGGCAATGCCGCGGTTGTTCAATGCTATCGGGTAATCCGGCTTAATACTGAGTGCCGAGGAATAATCTTCTATAGCTTTGTCCAGATTGCCTTGATTGCGGTATGCGACGCCGCGGTTGTTCAGAGCCTCAACATAGTTTGATTGTATATAGAGCGTATCATTCCAGTCGCTGATTGCCTGATCAATAGCGCCGTTATCGTAATACGCAATGCCGCGAAAGAAATACCCGTCAGCCAGGTCTTTGTCTATCGCCAGCGCCTGATTAAACTCGCTGATTGCATCGTCGTTTTTTCCATCCCTCAAAAATGCCCTGCCCTGTTCCAAATGGACAAGAGCTTCCGCTTTGTTAACCGGCTGCGGCTGAGGCGCCGGTTCCGGCTGAGATATCGGCTCCGCAATCATCTCCGGGGCCACGTTTTTATCGTCTGTGACGCAGGCAGTCAGCAGCGCAAAGGCGAAAATGCTTAAGCATATAAACAATACAAATATGTTCTTTTTCATTATTATCCTCCGCTTCCATTATATCACAGAAATATACGTTTAAAGCAAGCCCTGAAATCCGGCATCTTGTTAATAACTCCGTTTCCATGTAAAATTCAAAAACATGACCGAATTTGCCCATCTCCATGTTCATTCAGATTTTTCCCTNCAGGACGCCTCCGTTTCTGTAATGTCTTTGGCGGACAGGGCGGAGGAACTGGGNATGACNCATCTNGCGCTGACNGATCACGGGAATATGTTCGGCGTTATGGCGTTCATCGCCGCCTGCGAAAAAACCCTTGTTGAAAAAGAGACGCTTAAGGACGGAAAAAAGGAGAAAGAAAAAGAGCATGTAAAACGCAAGAATCCCATAAAGCCCATAATCGGCTGCGAGGTCTATGTTTCGCCCGGTTCGCGCTTTGACAAGAAGGGGACTGAAAACGAGAATAAATACTACCACCTGGTTCTTTTGGCGTCCAACCGCGAAGGTTACTTTAACCTGATAAAACTCTGTTCGCTTGCCTATACCGAGGGTTTTTATTACCGTCCGCGGATAGACGAAGAACTACTGGCGAAATACCACGGCGGCCTTATCGCCCTTTCCGCCTGCGTTTCGGGAGAAATACCGCGGCTCATTCAGGCGGGAAAAAATGACGAGGCGCTGGAGAAGGCGCTTTATTACCGCGGGCTTTTCGGCAAAGACAAAGAGGGTAACCCCAATTTTTTTCTTGAGATACAGGATCACGGCATTCCGGCGGAAATTCTGAGAGGCGGCATATCTGAAAAAGACATATACCTCTCGATAATTGAAATTTCCCGCAAGACAGGCATCCCTCTTGCCGCGACTAACGACGTGCATTACCTTGACAGGGAAGATTTTATTGCGCATGACACTTTGCTCTGTATCGGAACGGGAAAAAACAGGTCGGAAGAAAAACGAAAAAAATATTACGGTGACCAGTTTTATTTTAAAACAGGCGACGAGATGGCGTCTTTGTTCAAAGAGTATCCGCAGGCGGTTGAAAATACTGTTTTAATCGCGCGAAGATGTAACGCCGACATTCCAAAAGTCGAGGGGAATGACCTGCCTCAGTACCTGCCCGATTTTGAAATACCGGCTGATTTTAATAACTCAGGCGCCTACCTGCGCCACCTTGCCGGGGAAGGGCTTAAGAAGCGTTACGCCAAAGAAATGGCGGCTAACGGTAAAGAGTGGGAAGAAATCAAAGCGCGCGCAGAATACGAGCTTGATACCATTATCGGCATGGGGTTTACAGGTTATTTTTTAATAGTAGAAGACTTTATCAATTATGCCAAGGAAAGGAACATTCCCGTAGGACTCGGGCGCGGATCGGGAGCTGGCTCCATTGTCGCCTATGCTCTTCGCATAACGGACATTGAGCCTCTTAAATACAACCTTCTCTTTGAGCGTTTTCTCAACCCTGAGCGCACTTCAATGCCTGATTTTGACATAGATTTCGCGAATGAAGGCCGCGAGGAAGTTATAAATTATGTTACCAAAAAATACGGCGAAGACAGGGTAGGGCAGATAATCACCTTCGGCACTTTGGGCGCAAAGGCTGTTATTAAGGATGTGGCGCGTACTTTGGGAATATCAATCCCGGAATCCGACATGATCACAAAACTTATCCCGAAAGACCCGAAGATCACACTTAATAAGGCAGTTGATGATGAGCCAAAGCTGCGGGAACTTGAAAACGATTCGCGCTACACGGAACTTTTCGCCCTCGCGAGGAAGCTCGAAGGATTGCACCGCCATTCGTCAATCCACGCGGCGGGAATTGTCATAGGAAAATTCCCGTTGATTGATCTGGTGCCGCTTTATCAGGAACGCGAAGATTCTAAGACAGGCAGGGCGGGCGCAATCGCCACCCAGTACAGCATGAAATACCTTGAGCCCTGCGGCCTTGTAAAGATGGACTTCCTCGGCCTTAAAACGCTGGATGTTATAAAACATACCCACGAACTGATACGCCGCAGGGGGGGGGTATACTCAAACTTTAACGTGGAAGAGGTGCCGGAAGACGATAAAGCTGTCTTTAAAATGTTAGGTGAAGGAAACAGCTTTGAGATTTTTCAGTTTGAATCGGAAGGGATGCAGAATATACTTAAACAGACAAAACCGACATCCATTGACGATCTTACAGCTCTTAACGCCATGTACCGTCCCGGCCCCATGCAGAATATTCCCCGTTTTGTTGAATGTAAGAATGGAAGACAGCCCATAACTTATCCCGATCCGAGCCTTGAAAGCGTACTTAGGGAAACATACGGCGTTATTGTCTATCAGGAACAGGTAATGGAAGTTGCGCGTATTATCGCGGGTTACAGCATCGGGCAGGCTGATCTTCTTCGCCGCGCGATGGGAAAAAAAGACAAGGAAATTATCGCAAAGGAAAGGGTTCCCTTCATTGAAGGAGCGGTTAAACGCGGCTATTCCGAAGAAACAGCCGGAATAATTTACGATATACTTGTTCCTTTCGCGGANTACGGTTTTAACAAGAGCCACGCCGCCGCTTATGCGATAATCGCGTACCGCACCGCGTACCTTAAAGCGCATTTTCCCGCGGAATTTATGGCGGCTAACCTTTCCAACGAGATTCACAGCGCGGATAAGGACAAACTTTCAAAATGTATAGACGAAGCGCGGAAGATGGGTATCGCTGTCGATCCGCCTGACATTAACAAATCGGACAAACTTTTTACCGTAGTAGACGGGCGGATTGTATACGGCCTTTTGGGAATAAAAGGCCTTGGCGAAGGGCCGGCGGATGAAATCGTGCGCGGCAGAAAGGACGGCCCCTATAAAAGTTTTACAGACTTCCTTGACAGGGTGGATATAAAAGCAGCCGGCAAAAAAGTGATAGAGCTGCTTGCGCAGACAGGCGCTTTTGACAGTTTTGGCGTAACGCGAGAGACACTGGTCGGAAACCTTGAAAAAGCGGTAGAGTACGCGAATAAAAAGAAAGAGGACAGGGAGCAAGGTCAGACCAGCCTCTTTGAGGAATCTTCCGCTTCCGGTATGCCGGATTTTAAATTTGAGGATTTTCCGATGATGAGCCGTCCTGACAGATTGAACCTTGAAAAGCAGCTNATAGGTTTTTATTTTTCCGGTCATCCGATGGATGATTATAGGGAAATCTGGAAAAACGCCGTAACCGTAAATCTGGGAGATACGGAAAATTTGAAAACCGGAAACTGCGTCCTTGTCGGTATAATAAAAAATGTTAAATCAATAACGACGGCGAAGGGCGGCAAAATGGCGTTTGCCCTTCTCTCGGATTATAACGGTGAAATTGAAGTTACGTTTTTATCCGGCGCGTGGGAAAGATGCATGCATAAAATTGAGGAAGACAAGGTTGCGATACTTAAGGGCAAGATCGATTATCAAAAAGACAGGGACAAGTACAGCTTTTTGGCGGAAAATACCGTAAGTTTGAACGAAGTTGACGCTGTAATCAAAGAAATAAAAGACATTGAAGAAAAAATGAGAATTCACAGAATCGCATGGGTTTATATGGCCGATCTGAAAAGTTCATTTTTAGCGGACGCGAAAAAAGGAAACTACACCGTTATCGGCTATTTAAAATCCCTTCGCGAGTTTAGGGACAGAAACGACAACGATATGGCATTTGGCACATTGCAGGATTTTGAAGGCGAAATTGACCTTGTTTTCTTTTCAAAGGTTTACGAGGAGTGCCGCCACCTTTTAAAAATCGACGAAATAATCGCGCTTAAGGGAAGCGTTGATCCTGAGACAGAACGCAATCCCGAAAAAATAAGTTTAAAGGTTACAAGCATCGCCGATTTCGCGCAGCTTAGCCGAAGCGCTGTCAGAAAGGAAGCCGCGGGAGAAGAGCCGCCGCACCCGCCAAAAAAACATCCGCAAAAACCGCACTATGAAGTGCATATCAGGCTTAAAGATGATACAGTGAATAATGACGATGATTTATTCCAGTTACGCGATTATCTTGCGGACAATTCAGGCTCCTGCGTGATGTACATTCACATTCCCGTAACAGGCGGCGAAAAAACTGTCCGCGCCCTTACCGGAATTGAAGTTACAGCTAACGAAGTAATAATCGATGGATTGAAAAAATGCAGATGCGTAGATGAGGTATGGAGGAAATGATGAGCTTAATTTTCGGGATATTGGCGGGAGCCGCCGGTATTTATTCACTTTTGCTGTTTATAAGAATAATTATTTCATGGTTTGGAGGGCTTCCCTCAAACAAGCCGATGGATTTGCTTGCCAGGATAACAGATCCGTATCTTGACTGGTGGAGAACGCATTTAAACCTGCGTATCGGTTTTCTTGATTTTTCGGCAGTCGCGGCGATAATTGCCGTCTCTGTAGCGCAAAGAATATTTTCTTCGATTTCAAATTCCGGCGCTTTTAAAATTGGGTATGTCATAGCGGTCATTCTGATTTCAATATGGTCTGTTGTTTTTTTTGTTTTGGGATTCTGTCTCGTTGTTATAATCCTGCGCCTTATCGCGTATCTTACAAACCGTAATACTTACAGTCCTTTCTGGCGCGTTATTGATTCGATATCGCAGCCGGTTTTATACAGGATTAACAGGATATTATTCGGAAAAAGAATAGTAGGCTATTTAAAGGGAATTATTTTTTCCTCTCTCCTGCTTGCCGCGCTGATGATTGGAGGAAGATTTGCCGTGCCTGCGCTTGCCGTTCTGATTTCCAAATTGCCTGTATAATGTTCCTTCGTTCTCTTTCTGTTCCAATAAACTCAATGTTCGGAATTGGTTCCGCCACGGCGGCAAAGCTTGCGCGTCTTGGTATTTATACGGTTTCCGATCTCCTTCAGAACTACCCGCGTGATTGGGAAGATCTAAGCGTAAAAATACCCCTTGCGGATTATCAAAAATCCGATGTTTGCACAGTTGTAAATGTTTTTGCGCGGGAATGGTTTTATTTTAAAGGGAAAAAAAGATTAAAAGTTTATGTTGAGGATGAAAGCGCACAGGCTGTCCTTATGTGCTACAATCCGTGGATTGAAAAAAAATTGAATAAGGGAGAGAGCTTTAAGGTTTGGGGCAGTTTTAAATTTAAATACGGAGAATTAAGCTCAAGCTCTTTTGAAATTGAACCTGCTTCTTCAGGCGGCAATTTCGGGCGCATAATGCCCGTATATCACCTAACGGCAAAACTGTACCAGTCAACGATTCGCGGCTTTATGGCAGCCGCTGTTAAAAAATACGCGAATGATATTGAAAACGAACTTCCTTCCGGCATTGTAGAAAGGGACGATCTTTTTTCAAAAAAAGAGGCTGTCAGGGAAATTCACTTTCCCTCATCAATGGATGATCTTGAAAGGGCAAAAAAAACCCTCATTTACGAAGAACTTTTTTACCTTGAGCTGATGATCGCCAAACGCGCACTGGAAAGAAAAGTAAGGAAGAAAACGCTGTCACCATCCGACAGTGAAAAAGCCGCCGGTTATTCGCCATTACAGAAAAATCTTCTTGACAGGCTTTCCTTTTCTCTGACCGCTGGACAAAAAGAAGCTGTCGCGCAGATAAACCGTGATATGGCGGATAAAACTCCGATGGCGCGTCTTTTGCAGGGAGACGTCGGTTCGGGAAAGACGCTTGTGTCTTTTCTCGCCGCTCTGCGCTGTGTAGACGAAGGCGCTCAGGCGGCGATAATGGCTCCCACAGAACTGCTTGCCCGCCAGCACGCCGAAAACGCGGCGCGTCTTTTGGAGCCGCTGGGAGTGAGCATCGCTTTCCTCACGGGAAATATAAAAGCGGCGGGCAGGAAGGAGTTATTAAAAAACCTCGCGGCAGGCTCTGTCAACATTGTCGTGGGAACTCACGCTCTTTTTTCAAAAGATGTTGAATATAAAAAGCTTAAGCTCGTAGTCATAGACGAGCAGCACCGTTTTGGCGTAACGCAGCGCTCGCTCATTATGTCAAAGGGGGAAGAAGCCGGCCTTTTGATGATGAGCGCCACGCCAATTCCAAGAACGCTTGCGCTTACCGTTTTCGGCGACATGGATGTTTCCGTTATCAAGGATATGCCGCCCGGAAGAAAGCCCGTAAAAACACATCTCGCAAAACAGTCAAACGAAAAAAAGGTTTACGAATTTATCCGCAAAGAACTGGAGCAGGGACATCAGGCCTATTTTGTCTATCCATTAATTGAAGGTACGGATGAAATTAAAGACGCTGTTTCAATGGCGGACAGGCTTTCCAAAGACGTATTTCCAAAGTACAGGACAGCCCTTATTCATTCAAAACTTCCCGAAGATGAGAAAAAAAAGACGATGGATGATTTCAGAAGTGGAAAGGTACAGATTCTTGCCGCGACCAGCGTTGTCGAAGTTGGGGTTGACGTGCCTAACGCGTCCTGCATGGTTATCGAACACGCCGAGCGTTTCGGGCTTTCCGCTCTTCACCAGCTTCGCGGGCGCGTAGGAAGGGGAAAAGATCAATCGTACTGTTTTCTTGTCTATTCAAACACGCTGACCGAAGACGGGAAAAAAAGACTGATGGTAATGCTTGAAAATTCGGACGGTTTTGTAATTGCCGAGGAAGATTTAAAAATCCGCGGCCCCGGGCAGATTATCGGCACCGAGCAGTCAGGCTATCTGGTTCTTGGAATCGCGAACCCAATCCGCGACATTGAACAACTCCAGCGCGCCCGCAAAGACGCGTTCTCAATTTTGGAGAACGATCCCGGTCTGCTTTTGGAGAATCACCGGATAATCGCGAAAGTCCTTGAAAATGCTCCTCCTTTTTCCGATGTGGCTCTTTAAAAAACTAAAAGCGGGAATTACCGTCTGCGGTGATTGACTATTTCTCCATATTCCTGTAGTATATAGAAAACAAACGAATTTAGGAGGTTTTTTATGAAGATTGCGATTAATGGTTTTGGGCGCATTGGACGCCTGCTTTTTCAGGCTGCGGTAGATCAGAATTTGCTTGGAAAGGACAAAATTGACGTAGTAGCGGTGGTCGATATTTCCACCGA
>JGI24698J34947_10002041_pt1 | contig 10776 bp, 6 predicted proteins | sample TergutMp193P3_FD_34947 | JGI IMG/M metagenome (IMG submission 34947) | reverse complement strand
AAGGAAGGCGTTAATATCAGAGAATATGTGCTTATAAGGCGCAAATCATATTTAACCGTTCCGTTATTTATGAGAAAAATAATGTGGTAAGTTATACGTGAAGGTATAATTGCGATAATTTATTAATGGTAACCAAATCACCTGAGATTCGGAGCATTTTTTCAAGAAACATAAAGGAACAACGGAAAAAACTCGGATTTACGCTTGAAAAACTGGCTGAATTGACCGGATTAGCCGTCCAGACCATTAATGATATAGAAGGGTGCAGGAGATGGGTGAGCGACAAGACAATCACCAAACTGTCAAGCGCACTGAATGTGGAAGTTTTTCAATTATTTGTGCCGTACAATGCCAATAAGCGTGAATTGAACTCATCTCCTTCCTCTGTTTTACTGGAACTCAGGCAAAATATAATGAGCGATGCCGAAAAATTTTGCATTCATGTCGATTACAGGATAAAAGAAGCGCTAAAAAGCTCCCTTGAGCCTAAAAGAGAGGGGGAATTCCTCGCCCAAGTGCCTGTCAGAGGCAGATTGGAGCGGGGCAGGTAGTTTCATGCCCCTCAGTCCTTTACAAATTCCGTAAACACATAAGTCTCACTGGTAGAGCGCAGTATCCCATCGGCGGAGACCCACACATTTATGCCTGTCCGTACCGGGAAAACGGGCGTTTCGCCTTTCTCAAAGTCGAAATGCAGGGGTTCCGCGAAGGGGGAGGCTCCGTACCAGGGGCCGGCGGGAACCTCAATGTTTATGGATTGGGGTGCTTCCGGGGTAAGACGGCGCTGGTTGAAGCTGGAACTCGCGGTTCTTTCGGCGAGGGAACGCCAGTCTACGAGCCACGGGTCTTTGCGGACATCGGCGTTTGTTGTTTCCAGTTGGAAAAGGGAGCGGAATCTGGGCCAGTCAAAGTAGGCGGGCTTTTTGGAGCTGTTATTTCCGGCGGCTACGGCAAGTTCGCGGTAAAAAACAGCGTCCGGCCCGGCTTCCCAGGTTAAACGGAGACGATCCCCATCAACATCGAAGGGAAATAATGCCCCGGCAGGCTTAAAATGCCCGGGAATCATGTTTTTATCGGGCCAATAGGGCCATGCGGTAACGGGGTTTGTCCATGTTACGGGTATTTCAATAACCGCGCCCCCTCCGGGTGAAATGTCCGAGATTTTCTCCCGTCCATCCGAATCCAGCCATTCAAGCCGCCAGTGAGGTTCGCCCAACAGGGAGACCCAGGCGGACGGCACATCCGGCAGAACCGGAATGTACCTTGAAGGGAAGGAATCCCCGCAGGAAACAACCTGCAAGGACATGGCAAAGAGCATAAAAAATCTGAAAATATGTAATTCCATACCTATATACGGCGCGGATATGCTGTTTTGCTTTAGTGAAGCGCGAAAAAAATGCCCGATTCATTGTTTTTTTTACTTATTTATATCATACTTTAATTATGGCGGAAACTGAGCAGGTTAACTATACCGAAGCTTTACAACAGGTCCTGATAGCCAGAAAAGATTGGCTGGAAAAGGAAGAACTGGGAAAACTGAAAGATGATCTAAGATCATTTCATACCTCTTTCGCGTCACTGTACAACATCTATCTGAAGAAAAAGTTGATAGATGAGGACCCGTACAAGCAGGAAACCAAGATCAGCGAACTGGAAGTTCCCGAAACAAGCGCGTTTGTTGAAGCCAAACGGATAGAACAGTTATCAATCAGGCTGTCCAACTATGACAGCCAGTTGGACTTTTTGGTCAATTTTTATCAGTTAAGCATAGATTTTCTCAATCTCGACAGGATAAAGCGGATTGTAGGGCTGGTTCGTTATGTGGATTGGGTAGCCCTGTCCCCGGATTCCCAGTCTGTAATGACCAAGGCGGTAGCGGAATTGTCCCTGCAATCAAAATCGGGCGTGGATACAATAACGCTCAGTATAATAGGCGAGAGTCTTTCAAGGCTGGCAAAGACGACAGGCACAATTATGAGCATATTGAAAGACCTCAGCGCGTATTACAGGGAATATTACAAACTTGAACTGCGTCAAAAAGTTACCCAATCCATGCAGGCGAACGAAGCGTCAATGGATAACATCAGGAAGAAAATGCAGTCCGCGATGCCGGGTTCGCCCTATTACAAGGAACTGATTGACGAGCTTATCAAGGAAGATTATACCAAAGCCGGCGCAGACATGAGGCAGGCGATTCTTAACTCCCTTAAAGTCGCGGAAGAAAAGCCCAAGGCAGCGAAGGCCGCCGTAAATTTCAAAAACATTCTGCTCGACGGAATTCAGGTTATCGGCGGGGCGGGAGCCTGTTTGGTCGAAATTGGGACAAAACTTGACGAAAACCAGGTGGTAATGGAAAGCCATAAAAAGTCCCTTCTGGAAGCCATCAAACAGCTGATTCGGCAGATTACAAACGCCGAACCGGAAGAAGTTATCTACATAGTTGAGTATCTTGATACAGCCAAAGGCGTGCCGGTAAAGGAGAAGGTTCTTTTTCATCAGCTCCGGGACGAAATGAACAAGAAAGCGAAAATCCTGAACAGTTTTGTCCGGGGCCCGGCGTATCAAAAGTTGTCGGCAATGGCGGAAGATCAGATCATCGGCTATCTTGAAAGAAACATAAAAGACGTTCAGACCTATCACAGGACATTGAGCGCTCTGGATGAATTCTTTAAAGCGCGTGTGGACGCGGACGACCGCAATAAAATCAAGGGGATAAAGCCTGAATTATCAACATTGAAGAATTCAATCGTAAGAGCGAACCAACTTCGCCATGAGTACAGCGCATCCAAAGAAGAAGAAGATCAGTTAAGGCGTTTGGGCATCAACCCCGCCAATGTAGGCTAGCCGCGAGCTTTTCCTTTAAAACATCAAGCCCTGTTCCGTCTTTTGCAGAAACAGCGATGCTTTCAGGAAAACGGTTTTTCAATTCACCTAACAGGTCTTGCGGATTCTCGTTATCTGCAAGACGGTCTATCTTGTTAAGGACGGTGATCATGGGAATATTTTGCGCTTTCAATTCTTTGAGTACCGAAAGAGTTGTCTGATAGCAAGTGTCAATGTCAGGCTCCGAGGAGTCCAGGATGTGGATCAAAATGTCCGCGAGGGCGGCTTCTTCCAGCGTGGAGCGGAAGGCCGTGATCAGCGAATGCGGAAGTTGGCGGATAAAGCCGACCGTATCCGTCAGCAGTACCGGCACGCCGGGCGAAGGTTCAAAACGGCGGGTAACGGCATCCAGTGTAACGAAGAGTTTATCTTCAGCGGGAACGTCCGCTCCTGTCAGGGCGTTTAACAGGCTGGACTTTCCGGCGTTTGTGTAGCCGACGATGGCGCATACGGGAAGCCCGTGCCTTTCGCGCTGCCGTCTCTGTGTCTGCCTCTGTTTGCGTACATCTTCAATTTCCTTCTCAAGTTTGCGGATACGCTGTTCAATCACCCTGCGGTCGGTTTCCAGCCTTGTCTCCCCAGAACCCCTCGTCCCGTAACGCCCGCCTCGCTGACGGGAAAGATCGATGTATTTGTGGCTAAGTCTCGGCAAAAAATAGGAAAGTTCCGCCAGTTTAACCTGCAATTCGGCTTCCCTTGTGCTGGCTCTTTGGGCAAAAATCTGAATTATCAGCTCCTGACGGTCTATAACGGGGATACCCGCAAGCTCTTCCCAGTTTCTCTGCTGTGAAGGGCTCGGCTCCCAGTCAAAAACGATGCAGTCCGCCTGCAAATCGCCTGCTTTTTGCGCCAGTTCCGAGGCTTTTCCGCTCCCCATTCCGAATTTCGGGCTTTTTTCCCGGACATTGACCTTCTCGCAGGCGGAAATCTCAAGCCCGAGGGTCTGGGCAAGCCCCTGTAATTCATGCGCCCCGTCCCTTAAAATGCTGACAAGGAGGGCTTTTTTCGGTTTTTCTTCGATATCGTAATATTTTTGCATTTTTCACATAGAACCTCTGAAAGTTCGGGGCTTAAGTTTTGAGGTTCCCATAGTTATCCTACCCATATTAGCGAAAAAATCAATAGTAGATTAAAATAAAAGCACAAGGAATTACTATTGTAATTGCCGATAATAGAAGATAAGCAGGAATCAAATTTGTCTTTGAACTTGAAGCCGGTACTGGTACTAGCCGCCTCTATCGTTATATTTGCCGGAGCCGTGTTTCTGGCGGATTTGGAGCAGTTGGACTATGTAAGGACGCATTTTTATAACCCTTCTATCGTAAAGTCAGTTATAAAGGAAAATCAAAGGAACGCGGAACTGGTTCAAAACCATATTTACGAACTGCGGGATCAATTTGCCCTTACACTTAACGAACCGGCGGTCCGCGGCAGTTTCCTGTACAGTCAAAATGCCGACGATATTTATGAACGTTCAAAATTATTCGGGATTCTGCTGGAAACCGTCAGCGGGCTTCAATATGTGCAATTTATTGACAGCAACGGGATAAGGATACACTATTCAACTTCCGCCCGCGACATTATAAGCCAAAGCGGTGAAGCGACCGCGTATCGAAATTACACCGAAGACAGCCGTTATTTGCCTTATGATGATGTAAGCGTCCCCGCTAATGAAAACGGCAAGTTTACAATGGACGAAGCCAACGACAGGATAATTTTTTCCTTTCCGTTTTTTGACTCAATGGATGTTTACCGGGGAACCGCCCTGTTTTCCCTTTCCGTAAGGGCGTTAGCTGAAAAGTTAATCGCCGAGGGCGGATTAAAAGCGTCCGACGATGTTTCTGTAATAAGAACGCCACCCGGTTTTGTTTTCGGAAGCCCTGACACATCAAAAACGGAAATACTTGAAAAAGTTTCCGCCATTTGGAAAGACGGCCTTCAGGAATATGCCGCGCTTGAAGCCGAAGATTCCGGCGTGAAGTTCGCCCTTATATCCGCAAAAACAACACAGGAGCTGTTCTTTGGACGGCTGATAAACGACTCTGTTTTTTCAATACCCGATTCCATGAAGCTCATCCTTCAGATTTCGATGTTTCTTACATTGTACCTGACCCTGTTCTTTATTGTAAACTTCAGACCCGCTCCGGCGACGCTGGTAAAGAACCGCATAAAAACCCTCAGGGCAAATCTTTTTGAACAGTTGTATGTAAACAAAAGCAGTCAAGAAAGGACAAAGTGGATACTGGAACTTGAGCAACGGCGTGAAGAAATTCGCGCAGAGTTAAAAAACAACGTGAAGATAAAACCCGGCATGGAGAAAGACATCGACGGCATGATAGACAAAGCGTGGGATGAACTGTTAGCCATAATCAAATCGGGCAGCGGCAGTCCATCCCCGGTCTCAACAACCGTCACTGCCGGTAAAGATGAAGCCGAAGGACTTGAAGAGATTGGAGAAGTTGAAGAACTCGGCGAAGTTGAAGAGATTGGGGAAGTTGAAGAATTAGGTGAAATTGAAGAAGCTGAGGAAGTTGAAGAATTAGGTGAAATTGAAGAAGTTGAGGAAGCTGAAGAACTCGGCGAGATCGAAGAAATTGGGGAAGTTGAAGAAATTAGCGAAGTCGAAGAGATTGGGGAAGCCGAAGAACTCGGCGAAATTGAAGAAGTTGAGGAAGTTGAAGAACTCGGCGAGATTGAAGAAGCTGAGGAAGTTGAAGAACTCGGCGAGATCGAAGAAATTGGGGAAGTTGAAGAAATTAGCGAAGTCGAAGAGATTGGGGAAGCCGAAGAAATTGAAGAAGCCGGTAAAATTGAAAAAACGGCAAAGCCTGGCAAGCGGGGGCTTCTGGCTCTTGCGAATGGTTGTTATGAAAGAGAGCAGGCCGAACAGGAAGAACAGGAAACGCCGCCGCACAGGGGTCTTTTGGCAATGGCGAGCGAAATTGAATTCAACCGTGAATACCCGACAGGCGTTGATGATGATACCGAAGACCTGCACGCTGAATTAAATATAGTCTCTCCCTTCTCATCAATGTTTTCATCCCTTGATGAAGGTAATAACGAGCCTGAAAAACCGTAGCTTGTGATCGCCAAGAATTTGTGTGGGGTTCACAGACATCGTTTCAAATTTTCTGAATCGCAAATCGTCGTAATAATTCTGAATCTGGAGCCGCTCTTTCTCAGGGTGGTAATCTTGTTCAATTTCATCCCAAAACGGTGTTATTGAACTCAGCTCAAGACAGCGTTCATCAGGACTCTTGTCTCCAAGAGAACTATGAGGTCGAAACCAGTTGTAATAATGCTGCCATTCCGCCAATAGATCTTCCAGATTATCGGTATTCAAATCTACCGTGGAATAAAATTCTTCCTTGTCGGTTTTTTGAGAACGTTCCACCTTCCCGTTCAAATGCGGGCTGCCTGGTTTATTAGGACGAAACTTGATGCCATATTCCATAAGCCGCCGCTGTACCTTTTCCGCAAAAGACTCCATACCCCGGTCGGTCTGGACTCGTTGTATTGGGAACGGCATCTGCTCCATCACTTTTTCCAGAAAATCAAGCGTATTGGCAGCGGTACGTTTTTTAAATATCTGAAGCACTCTGTAGCGCGTACAGTCGTCTATAGCCGTATATTGATACAGATTCGGCCCGATTTTGCATATATCCATCTGTACCTGTTCTCCTGGAATTGGGCGGGAGTACCGAATATATTCCGTCTTTTTACGTACTCTAAGAAAAGGCTTATAATTATTTCTTGACAGAACCTTATATGTCTCCGCCGCTGACAAAGATACATTATGCAATCGTTTCAACTCGCTCTGAATCCGCTTGGGGCCTAGTTTTCGCTTCTTCCTCATTGATAAAATTGGTGTCTCTATATGCTCATCCACTTTTGTAAGTGGAGAGGAATGAGAGCGGCGGCTGAGGCTTTGCAAGCCGTCTTCCCCTTGCGCTTGATACCTTCTCCACCACTTGCGTAATGTCGGCCTTGAGATACTGCATTTTCTACAGGTCAGTCCGGCATCCTGGGTTTGTTCATAGATTTTCAACCAGCCAAGCCGTTGTTTTTCTTCGCGATTCATCTCTCAGTTATATCAATATTTATTGAAACGATCTATAACAAACCCCACACAAATAATAGCCAGGATAAACGGAAGCAAAGAATGGGACGGAGATATTGCCGTAAAGCTGATCGGCAGCGTCCTTGCAGTGGCAGCGCGTTAAAAAAAGTTGACAAAAAAACGCATAGGAAAATATAATAAGGGGAAATGGGAATAACAGGAAGGCAATGGGTAAAAATAATATCTCTGGCTGTCTTAGCGGCGGCTTCCGTAATATTTGTTCCGGCAGCTTTATGCGCTGGTGCAACGGACGCTGGTGAAGGTCCAGATCATTGCTTGAGGCCGCCGGAGCATGAGGATTACGATCCTGACCGCCTGTTTGATTGCCCCAAGAGCCCTGAACAACTGGCGTATGAAGATGCGCAACAGAGGCTAGCGTATGCGTTGGCTGTGAAGGAAAATTTATACGGGATAAACCGGGACGCAATAAGGGCGGCAGACGAAATGGTACGCAAAGCCCAAGATGGTTTGAATAAAGCGAAAGAGGCGCTGGAGATGTCATGGATAGCAGGCGATCCCGTGCTTGTAACGACAGGGAGGTTCCTGCTTGAGGAAGAAGACTTTGCCGTCGGCGGGAGCAGTTTTAGCATAAAGCGGAAATATATAAGCGAAGAGATGATAATAGGGGGCAGCGGGGCAGGGTGGCTGTTATCGCTGGACAGCCGGGTGATGCGCGGGGCAACAGCAATAGACGCGGGAATTATTAGGGAAATAGAAGGGTATGTAAATGAGATAAAAGAATGTTACGACCAAATAGACAAACAGTACAGCCAGGCGGCTGAGGCAGCGGGACAGTTATACAACGAGGCATACCTTCCCGCGCTTAGGCGGTTGGAAGAATTACGCGCCATAAAAGCGAGGGGCGAAGCCCTTAGGGCATTGAACCGTTACAGCCGTTTCGCCGGGACGCCCGCCTATTACGAGGAGGCGGGGAACGGGAACCTGACTTTAATAGACGAGGGGGGCTCGCCTAAGGCATTCGAGCCGGCGGGAGCGGGGGTATGGGTACCGACGGCATACCCCGAACGGCTGTACGAACGGCTTGAAAGCAGGGACAGAGGAGGAGCCGAAAGTACGGCAGGGTTTGTCTTTTACGGGCGCGGCGGAATAACAAAGGAATACGACGGGAACGGGTTTTTGATTAAAGTAACTGAACAGAACGGGAACGCGGTAGAAATAACACGGGACGGCGAAGGGAAGATAACAAGGATAAGGGGACCGCACGGGGCGGAATACGGCGTAACGTACACTAGGAGCCTGATAGCAAGCATAAGCGGCCCTGAGGGAACCGTAACAAGGTACGGCTACAGCGGGAACCGGCTTTCATGGGTGCAGGACACTGACGGGGACATTGTAAGGTACGCGTATGAAAACGGGCGGCTGAAGGAAATAATAAAACCTGACAACAGCGTGATAAGTCTGACGTACGGATATACGGGAGCCGGAGGTGTACAGCTTGTAACGGCGACAACGCATGAGGAAGGGGCGAGCGAAAGGTTCGACTACAACCCCGGACAGCGGGTAACGGTATACACAAACCATTCAGGGGTACAGACGCGGTACAGGTACGACGGGAAACACCGGACGGTAGAGGAGACCGGCAGCGGCGGGAGCGTAAGAACATACGGGTACAACAGCCTTGATCAGCTTCAATGGGAGAGGGCAAACGGATTTGAAATACGATACAGTTATGACGGCAGAGGGAACATAGCTGAGAAGACGTACGGTGACGGAACAAGGGAAAGCTGGGAGTGGAACAGTAACGACCAGAGGACGAGGCATACCGACAGGGACGGCGTGGTGACTGAATGGAGGTACGACGGCAGTGGGAACTGCGTTGAGATATACAGGGGAGGCGTGCGGATATTTACCGGGAGCTACGACAGCAAGAACAGGCTGACAACGAGCCGAGAAGGTGACAGGGCGGAGATAAGATATGAGTACGACAGCCGGGATTACATAAGCGTCAGGGCGGTGATAATAAACGGACAGGAGATAAGGGAACTTTGGGAATACGACGGTCTTGGAAGGATAATGAGGTATGTAGACGGGGCAGGGCGCGAATGGAAATATACATATTTAATTGGAGAAACGATAGAAGAAACGCCTGCAGGATTGCAGAGAAGATATGTATACAACAACCGTAAAGACTTAGTACAGATAGTAGAAAGAGACATAAAGACCGGAGAAATAAGAGAACTTAATATAGAATACGACAGGCGGCATCTGCCTGTAGAGATAACAGACGGGGCGGGAAATACAATAAGGAATGAATACCGTGCGGACGGAGAAATAATCAGGAGGGAACAAGGCCCGTGGTACTGGGAATATGTGTATGAAGCCGGAGGCAGGGTAAGCGAAGTAATAACAGGCAAGGAAGGAACGGAGGAAGTATATAGGGAAAATTACAGTTATGCACGGCAGGGAAACGGGTCGCAGACACGGACTGTAACCCTTCCAGGAAACGTGAGCAGCAGTCTTGGGATAAACGCCTTCGGGCAGGTAACGAACGTAACAAACGCTTTGGGAGAAACATCGGCAAGGACGGTAAACGGCGCTGGGAACGCAACAAGGGAACAAGGGGCAAGCGGCGGCTTTTACGAATACCGTTACGACGCGCTTGGAAGGATTGCGGAAGCGGGCCGTGAGAGCGAGAGGGGGATACAGGCAAGATACAACAGCGACTGGACTATTGCTGAAAAGACGGACAGGGTTGGGAACGTAACGCGGTATGTATACGACGGCAGGGGACTGCTGACAAGGGAAGTAACGGCGCTTGGGGAAGAAAGGCATTACTATGACGCGGCAGGCAGGGCAATGCGCAGGGAAACAGTAAGCCGGAACACAAGCACCGTGTATTATACGGAATGGCGGTACAACGACAACGAGAGAACGGTAACCGTAGGAGGTACGTACACACAGACATTGTACCTTAACGCATGGGGTGAAGTAGTTAGGCGCGTAGACGGAGAGGGGAACGAGAGGAGATACGAATACGACGGAGTTGGTAATCCTTTAAAGGCAATAGACGGGTACGGCAATATAACAAGCTATGAATGGAACGAGATAGGGAAGATAAGAAAGATAACTTATGCGGACAGCGAGACGGAAGAATACGAATACGACCATCTTGGCAGCCTGACTGAAATAAGGGACGCGTTAGGGACTGTATGGGCAGGCGTTTACGACGCGTCTGGAAGGCTTGTAAAAGAGACAGGCAGGCCCGGGATAGACAGGGAATACGGCTACGACGCGTTGAACAGGATAACTGAAGTAAAGATAGGCGGGGAGACGGCAGAAAGATACAGGTACACGGAACGCGGTCGGGAAATAATATTCACGGACGGTGAAGGAAATAATTTCAGCCAGAACAAAAACGGGTACGGGGAGCTTACCGTAGAGACTAACCGGCTTAACGATAACCAAGGGTATGCCTACGACGCTGAAGGCAGGATAATATCTAATACAGCGTATTCTGGGAAACAGACGAGAGTTGAATATCGGGATTCCGAAGGGATAACAATAACGACATACTCTGACGGGACTCAGAGCATTATAGAGAGGGACAGGGCGGGAAATATAATCCGTGCAGCAAACAGTATAGGGACGATAAGATACAGGTATGACGCTGGCGGTATGCTGATAGAACAGAACGACGAGGGGGCGGGCGAGATAACAAGGTACGCGTACAACAAAGCCGGGCAGAGGTCTAGGATGGCAAGCGGCAACCGCGATGTGCAGTACTACTACGGAAAGAACGGGGAACTGGTATA
>JGI24698J34947_10002040_pt1 | contig 10777 bp, 11 predicted proteins | sample TergutMp193P3_FD_34947 | JGI IMG/M metagenome (IMG submission 34947) | reverse complement strand
TCCGGAAAGGCCCTGCCGTTCGTGGGTCTTGCGGAAGGTATCTGTCTGTGGGGATTCATTGTCGCGATGCTTCTTATATTCTGATAGAACGCGCGGTATTTTTAAGTGGATTTTTATTTTCTTGGCGATGAGGAACTCGTTACGGCTTTCCGTTTTATCGGCATAGAGGGGATGGCGGTAAAAGACTCTGGCGAAGCCGTCGCGGTTTTCAGAAAACTTACCGAAGGCTGGAACGAAACCGCCGGCGTTGTTCTGCCGGACTCGCTTCCGTCTGCGGAAAGCTGTCAGGTGTTGATCGTTACCGAAGAAACGGCCGACTGGCTTGGCGATTACATGATCGATTGGCAGCTTTCAGGCCGTTATCCCCTGCTTGTGGAAATACCCGGCATTAACGGCAGGCTGGAAGGCAGAAAGACGCTCGTGGATTCTATCAGAGAGGCGATTGGGATTCACGTTTAATTTCGGGAAGAAGAAGTTCGCGCGGAGGCGCAAAGACGCAGAGGTAAATGAAGAAAAAATATTCTATATTTATTTTTTTATTGATCTTTCACGCCGGAATATTATACGCGAATGACTATTATTGGGATTTAATAACATCGTTAATAAGCGGCGATTTTCGAAAAACAGAAATCATTATAAATGAAAATATTAATTCAATGTCGGCGCAGGAAAAACGGCTTGTAATGAGTTTTACTTTAACATATTCCCACGGGGAAAACACGGGAAATGTTTTAAATCTTTTAATAAGTAAAAATATTCTGCCAAACAGCTTTGACTTGTATACTGCGATAAACAGAAATCAGACAAATGCCGTTATTCAAATAATAATGCAAAGCGGGGCAAGGCCGAATGGCGAGATACTGCTTTTGGCAATGGAAAAACAAAGATTCGATATTGCCAGTCTTTTCATTGCTACAGGGGTTGATGTAAATTATAAATATCCCTTATCCAGAAATTACGCTGACGGTATGACGCCTCTTTTATACGCCTGCAAATGGAATAATTTTGAAATTACAAGACTGCTTGTGGAAAACGGCGCGGATATAAACGCAAGAACGGCTGACGGCAATACGGCGCTGTCAATAGCCACAGCAAATGGAAACAGCGAAATATACAATTACCTGATTGAACATGGCGCTGTTGAAACAAGGAACAATGTTATCCCTCCGCCGCGAAATACGGGCATCATAGATATATTGGAAAATCAGGCGGTAAATTTTCAAACAGGAATGTACAGGCCTGTCGGGGGTGTTAATTATTCCATGAGATTTACCGGAAATGCGAATTCCGGCAGCGTAAGTTACGCGAATATTACAGCCGGCAGGGTATATAACGGAATTTACAGAATAAACGGAAACAATTTAACAATATTAATAGAAGGGTATACATTTGAAATTATATATAGAATAGATTCTAACACAACCTTTTCTGGAAATGGAGAAGCATGGGTGCGGGTAAATAATTAAAAACAGAATTGGATCATATATCAATGCCAAAAAGCTCCGATATATTTTTTTTAAACGCCCCAGGCGGCGGGGCTTCTATAGAGTATTCAAGAAATTCCAGTTTCCAAGCGTGCAGAAATAATCCGTCTTTGCCGTGCCCGCCGTATTTTTTGTCTCCCGCAAGCGGATGTCCGTGAGCGGCGGACTGTGCGCGTATCTGGTGGGTTCTTCCTGTGGCGATTTGGGCTGTTATAAGGCTGTAATTGCCCTCAGCCGCAAGCGGTTTTATTTTTGTGATTGCAGGTTTTCCCTCTGCGCCGTCTTTCTGCGAAATAAAAGTTTTTTTCTTTTCTTTGTCACGGATAAGCTCGTCTTCCCAGATTTCCTCATTTTTAACATTTCCCTCAACGATGGCAAGGTAGGTTTTTTTTACCTTTCGTTCACGCATAAGAGAACTGAAAATACGGGCTCCTTCTATACTTGTGGAAAAAACCACGATCCCGCTTGAAGGCTTGTCCAGACGGTGAAGGGGGCCGGGTTTAAACGACAGCGAAGGGGCGGTTTTATCAGAGAGAAAAGAGCGTACCATTTTATCGAGGCTTTTTTCGCCGTGCACTTCAAGGCCGGACGGCTTATTGACGGCGATAAGGCCCGGTCCTTCCCAGATAATGGACGGGGAGGGAAGGGAAGGGGCGGCGGCTTGTTTTGGAGCGTCTTTAATGGAAGGGATAGAGATTTTTACGCCGCAGCAAACGCGATCCTGGGCTTTTGCCGGTTTTCCGTCTATAAAAACCAGCTTCTGGCGTAAAAGACGGTGTATCAGCGGCAGCGGATGATCCGGCAGGGCTTTGCGCAGAATTCTGTCCAGCCTGCGGCCTTCATCGTTCTCTCCCGTGACAAGTTCCATAATGTATGTATACCATACGCGCAGGCGGCGGACAACGACCCCGTTTCCCGAGCTCTTGACAAAAGCTTTTTATTACGGGATTATAAAAAAATGACAGCGGCATCGGCCATTAAATCCTTGTTTCAGAATATAATTTTTCTTTCTACTGTTACCAGTATGTGTACCGCTCAAATATTAAAATTGGTTTTTTACCTGTTGACCCATAAAAAAAGAAAAACACGGGACGCAATCGAAACCGTTATTTGGCGTACAGGAGGAATGCCGTCGAGCCATTCCGCCGTTGTCTGTTCTTTGGCGACATCCGCCGCTATCTACGAAGGCGTAGATTCCAATTTTTTTATTTTTTGCCTTATTTTCGCGATGGTTGTTCTTCGCGATTCTGTAGGGGTAAGGAGAGCCGCCGGTTTACAGGCAAGGGCGCTTAACAGTCTTGGAAAACAATCGGCGGACAAAACCGGAATTGTATTCCGCTCTGTAAAGGAAATACAGGGCCATACTCCGCTTGAAGTTTTTGTCGGCGCCACTTTAGGCATTCTGATTGCGGTAATTTTTTATCTGGCAAATCTCCATTTGTCAAACCAGAACCGCTCTTTGAGCGTTATCTTTGCGGCAATCTTTCATCTGGTATAGGCATGCAATATGTCTATTTTCCGCCCATACCTGCTTATTTGCCTTGTTTGCCTGCCGCTGTCGCTTGGGCTTTTCTTTCTCGGTCAGGCGATGGGTTATGAGGAATTCCGCGGCGGATACGCGGTTTTGTCCTTTGACGCTTCAATTGAGGACAGCGTCCTTCGGGAGCTGTTATCTGACACAAGCGGTTTCGCGGGAGCTCCGGTATCCGAGTCCTCGCAATGGGTAATCCTTGACAACTTCAATTCTCTCGAAACAGTGCCGCTGGATAAATTTTTTTCAAGGATTGCTTCATTCGATCCGCGCAATGACGGATATGCCGTGAAATTGAAGAATGTTTTTGTACGGGACGGGAAACGGTTTGTTTATATTCCTCTTGAACAGGGCAACTGGACTCCTGCGCTTCTGGATAAAAAATTTGAAGCGCTGTTAGCTGATATTCCTTTTTCGGGCGAATACTACGGAACAGGAAAGCCCTTAAAACTGTATTTTGCCTCTTACGCCGCCGCTTCCCTGTGCCTGTTGATTATTTGTTATGTGAAAAAATTTACACATCACGCTGTGATAAGCATCGCCTCTCTTATACCGGTATTTTTTCCCCTTGTTTTTTTCGGCGCGGCGGGAATTGCCTGCGCATCCCTGCTTTTCGCCGTTTTTATCTTTTTAAAAGATCCCATTAATGAACTTTTAGTTCTGCTTATGCCTTCCAATAAGGAAAATCCCCGAAAATTCAAATTGATTTACAAGGAAATAATCAAACCCTACAGGATGTATTTGTTTTTCCTTCCCGTGTTTGCCGCAGCTGCCGCAATAACGGTCATTTTTTCCCAGTTAAAACTTTTATTTTTACTTGCGGTTTTTGCCGCGGCCTGCGCGGTTTTTTTATTTTCCTCAAAAACACTGTCGCTTTCGGGCGGCGGACACAGGCGTTTTACTCCCGTACTTATAATAAACCGGCGGTTTATGGATTTCAGCTTCTCCTTTTGTATGTTTCCCTTTGCCGCCGCCGCTTTTTTTTCCATGTTTTTATCGCCGCATATTTCCGGCGCTTATGAGGCTGACGGAAAGTTCGAAACGGTGATTGATGAGCGGGATTATTACGCGCATTTGGCTTTTCAATCTGGGTTTTCAACGCGCCAGCTTGGAGCGGCGCCTGACACAGGTTATCCCTCTTATGTTTTTGACGAAGACGGCCTTCCTTCTCCCGGCGGAAGTTTCGAAGAGGAACAGGCTTTCAATATGGATGATTTCCCCGCTTTTCCGCTTCGCCATCTCATGGATTTTTTCCAGGGCGTTAATGTAGAATCCGGCGGCGGAAACAAAAGAGACTATCCTGAATTGCCTGTTTTAGCTGTTTTTCTGTTGTTTGCGGTTCCGCTTTTTATAAAAAGAAAAGATATTTATTCACCCAAAAATAATATCGAAGGAATAAAAAGGTTTAATATTAAACCGCGCATAAAGAGCGTAAGGAATAAAACGAATGTTTACAGCGGCAACTATCAGTCGCGCATTTTAAAGGACGCCTAAGCTATGAAAGTATATTCATTTCCGAGAGGAGGGCTTTCCTATGAAGACCCGACTGCCCCTTCCAGGGACAATGTAGAAAACGCTTTTCTTCCAACGCTTTCAGTGATACCTTTGGGAAGCAGTACAAAGCGCGTATACCCGGTTGTTTCGGTAGGCGATATGGTAAGGGAAGGAATGTTAATCGGCAGGGCGTCGGGAAGCGGGGCTGTAAATGTTCACGCTACGGTTCCCGGAAAAGTTATCCGTAAAGTTTCATGGAAAGACATAGACGGACTGGACAACGACGCCCTTATTATAAGCATGGAAGGCGCTTTTGAAAAACTTGGAAGAAAAGAAGAAACATACAACTGGAAAGGGATCAGCGCCTATGACATACAAAGAATAATGTCCGATTACGGCATTGTTGAAATGGAAAATGCCGGAAGATCGCTTTCGGATATGATTTCCGCAGGCAGAAGGGAAAATGATAAAATTACGCTTGTTATCCGCTTTGTGTTTGACGACCCCTGGCTTGCCGCCGATTACGCGCTCTGTAAAGACAGGCTGGATGCGATAATTGAAGGCGCGGCCATTGTCGCGAAGGCTGTTTTCAAGGCAAATTATGTCATATTTGCAGTTTCGCATCACGAAAAGGAACTTGCCCAAAAAATTTATTCGGCGTCCGGTAAACTGGAAATATCGTCTTCCGTTGTCATGACGGGTTCCCGTTATCCGCAAAGGAACGACAGGGAACTTGAACTGGCGCTCAGGACCTATGAGAAAAAAGAAAACATGAATTTCAGCTCTTTTTTAATTCTCGGCCCCGCTGTTCTTGCCGCCTGTTACGACGCCGTTGTGCATAAAAGGCCTATTTTGGATCGGTATGTAGCGGTAGGCGGTTCCGCCGTAAGAAATCCGCAGGTTATGAAAGTGAGGATTGGAACCAGAATTGGAGAGATCATTGATCAATGCGGAGGTCTTTCCCGGGGGCCGCATAAAATTGTAATCGGCTCTCCGCTTTCGGGAAGGGAAGTAATGTATCTTGACGAGCCTGTCGGAAAAACGTGTTATGCGATTGCGGCAATGTCGAAAAGCCAGGCCCATGAGCAGCAGAATTGCATTAACTGCGGCGAATGCAGGGCGGTGTGTCCTGTAGGGCTTGATCCGCAGAATATCTACAAGCGGATTGTTTCTTTGGATGCTGACGATTCAGGCGCGGCCGGCTGTCACGGCTGTGGGTGCTGCAAGATTGTATGCCCGTCCGCCCTGCCGCTTTTTGAAACGATTTTGGAAAAAAACAGAGAGGTAAAAAGTGCCTGAACAAAAAATGATTCTTTCAAATAAGCCGCAGATTAATATCTCCTGTCCAAGCGCCTCAAGGATGTGGCTTGTCTGCGTGTGCGCCTTTCTTTGCGTGTTGCAATCATCGCTTGGCGACGGAGGAAGATCATTAATAGTGGCGCTTGCCGCGCTTTTTTCCGCGTTGTTGATTGAACTTTTACTGACCTGGCGCAATTACGGCTTTGGCAAGGTAAGAGACGGAAGCGCTGCGGCTACCGCGATGATTCTTACGCTCTTATTGCCAAATTTTATTCACCCTTTTTACGCCGCTTTAGGCGCGGCGTTCGCTGTTACGGTTGTAAAGTACAGTTTCGGCGGTCTTGGCTCAAATTGGCTTAATCCGGCTGTTGGAGGCTGGCTCTTTATCCGTTTTTCCTGGCCGGCCGCGTTCGCGAAAGCCCTTGAAGGTTCCCCGTCGTCAATTTCAGAAATGACAATCGCATCAGGCGCGAGCGCGCTTGACAGCTCGGCAACGGAATTTTTAAACAATACTGTTTTTTCCATTACAGGTACGCAGATGCCGTCCGGTTATATCGCTCTTTTGTTTAACAACAATCCCGGCATTATTACGGACAGGGGGCTTTTTTCGCTTTTAATCGGCACGATATGCATTACTGCCACAGGCATTAACCGGGGCTGGATACCTCTTGTTTTTATCGCCGTTTACTGTTTCCTTATCCGCCTTGCGGGAGATTTAACGGGTTTACTCTGGAACGGAGATATGCTGTACGGAATTTTTTCCGGCGGAACAATAGCCGCGGCCTTTATTCTCGCCGCTGAACCGGCAAGCGGCGCAAAATTTAAACCCGGTATTATTTTCGTGGTTTTTTCAGGAGCTGTTCTTTCATGGTTTTTCCGTTACAGATGCATGGAATATTCAGGATGCTTTATTGCCTTTGCGGTTATAAATTGTTTTACTCCCCTTATTAAGCTTGCTGAAGAAAAAATCTTTCTTTCCCGTAACAATCACGGCGGGTTTCAGGAGAATCTTTTATGAATGAGGCGCAGGAAGACAACAGGAGCAATTTAAAGGACAGGGCTGTTTTATTGGGCTGGGTAGCGGGATTATTATTATTGATCTCGCTTCTTATAATTTTCACTGTTCCTGTCCAGGCATATTATCTTTTGCGGAATATAAACAACGTGTTTATCAATAACAACGATACGCGCAGGCTTATCGCGCATATACAGCAAAAACCGGGCAAAGCCGATCCTTTTGGATACTGGTTTTCCATGCTTAACAGCGAGAACAGGATGTTTGTGTTTTCGGTTTTCAGGGACGGAATATCAATTCCTCTCGGAGCCGTAGTTTCAGCCGACGGCACAGTGGAAGAAATAATTCCTTTAAGCGCTCACGCCGTGCAGGCTTTTGAGACTCTGCCTGAAAGCCTTATACAGATGTATGTTAGGCGCATAGAAAAATAAGGAAAAAGAAAATGAGTTTGGCAAGACAGCATTCTTTTTGGGGCTCTTCTTCTCCTCTTGGCGGGCTTGCGGGCGCGGGTCTTTTGGTTATCGCTTCCTCGCGTCTGTCCTGGGCAATTACTGTAGCGGGAAGCCTGTTTTGGGTGTACGGACTTTCGGCGTTTTCATACGCATTCCTGTCAAGCGAGGCGGTTAAAAAGTTTTTTCCCGTAACAGGACATAAGGTTTTATATACATGCCTGGCTTCTTTTTGGGGCAGCCTGTATCTTGTGATGTTCTGGCTGCTGTGTCCGTTCGCCGCTTTTGAAACTTTTGTGCCATTGCTGCTGGTTCCGCTGTTCTGCGCGGGAATAGGAAGCGCGGAACTGATTGAATTTTCCGGTGAAAATCAGCAGCTTGATGTTTTCGATTATGCATCGGAATCCGTTTCACATGCTGTAACCCTGTCCGGTTTGTTGATATCTTTTTCCATTATAAGAGAGCCTCTTTCCTATTGTTCTCTGTCATTTCCGGGAACTTATCAGGGAATGGTTACGATAATGTATTTTAAGGCAGGCTCTTTTTTCCCAATCGGAATTTTCGCGACTTCTTCGGGAGCTTTGCTTTTGTTGGGGTATTTCATCTGTTTGTATCAGTACAGCAGAAATGCTTTTTTCCCCGGAGACAGAAAATGAACGGAATGCAGTTGGCGATTTTATTGATCTATTCAGGACTGTCGATTAATATTGTGCTGCAATGCGGACTTGGAATAAAGGGAATTGCCGAGTCAAGGAATCCGCCGGGTATTTCAGCTCTGATAAAAATGGGAATAATTTTTTTCTCTGTTGTTTTACTGTGGTTTTTTTTCTCAAGGATTGTCTATTCGGCAATTCACGGTATCTTTATTTATGTACTGTTGTTTCCCGTAAGTTCCGTAGTTTATGACTTGTTTGAGTATCTTGTCTTTCGATATATGTATAAGGAAAAACCGGAAGCTGAAACTTTTGTGAGTTTTCCCGGCGGCATTACGGCCGTCTGTGTTTTTTTATGCGTTAATCTGTCCAACGGCTTTTTGGAAACGGCGGTTCTTTCCTTTGGATTTACCGCAGGAGTTTTTCTTGTATATCTTGTTATAAGGGAAGTGCGTAGAAGAGCCGTTCTTGAAGTAGTCCCGTCTTTTCTGCGCGGAAAACCGCTTGTCCTGATTACAATGGGGCTGTTGTCCCTTGTTTTTTCCGTAGTATCAATTTTGCTTTTCAGGATGGCCGGCGCGCAGTGAAAGAAGAAAAAAAGTTAAGCTTGATTCTTGGCTCTCACGCGCATGTTCCGTCCGGTTCAAGCGAATGTGAATTTGAGCGCGTATATGAAAAAAAAATGCGCCCATTTGTTTCAAACCTGTACCGTTATTCGAACATTCAGGCAGTTCTTCATTATTCGGGAGTGCTTCTTTACTGGGTAGAAAGAACGCATCCTGAGTTTTTTATGCTTATTGAAGACATGGTTACGCGAAAACAGGCCGAAATATTGAGCGGCGGTTTTTATGAACCCATGTTTCCCCTTATTCCGACGCAGGACAGAATTGGACAGATAGAGCTTTTAACAACATACCTTCGCAAACATTTTGGCAAACGTCCTCTCGGCTGCTGGATTCCCGGCATGGCCTGGGAGCAGCACCTTACGTCTTCTCTCTGCGCCTGCGACATGAATTACACTTTTCTGAGCCGGAAGCAGTTTATTGATGCGGGAATGACAGGCGCGGAACTTTTTTCCCCGTGTATCAGCGAAGATCAGGGAAAACTTATAGTAATTTTTCCCGTTTCCCTGTCCATAGAAGAGGAACTTGCGGATAAAAGTTTTTCTCATGTTTTTGTCGAACTTAAAAAAAAGATTGATGAAGAGACAGACCTTTCTGCAGGCGGCATTATTGTTGCTATTTTTCCCGAAAGTGTTTCTTCCGCTCCCGATGAAGCGCCGGATATGGCGTGGAACCGTTTCTTTGAGGAAATTTCGCTTTCCGAAAATATTGTCGAAACAACACTGCCCGCAAAGATCATAAAAAATCAAAAGTCATATAAAAAGGCGTATTTTCCAAACTCTTCGTCTCTTGAAGACGATTTTTTTCCGCACTGTTTCCTTATAGACCACTGCGAAGCGAACGGAATATATTCAAAAATGATATTCACGAACATCCTTATCAGCCAGTTAAAGGGAGACAAGTCGCGAAAACAAAACGCAAGAGAAGAACTCTGGAAGGCGCAGGACTCATGCCTTTTTACTCCGGGAGGCGGACAGATACGCCATGAACTGCGCAAGGCGGCGTACAGTTCCCTTTTGCGGGCCGAACGGCTGTCCAGGGACAAGGGAAAATTTATTTCCTCGCTTATCCAGTACGATTTTGATTTGGACGGCGTCAAGGAATATCTTTTTCAGGACGCAAGAATCAACTGCTACATACAGCAAAAAGGCGCGGGTGTTTTTGAACTTGACTATCTTCCAAAAGACTGGAATTACCTTGACTGCGGCTGCGGGTCTTACGGGAGGAGAACAGCCTTTGCCGACGCTTTTGTAAGCGCGGATACGCAGGCCGATACTCTCGCGGATATTTTTCCGCCGGATTCGCGGTTGTGTTTTAACGAACAATACGACGCGCTTATGCAGGATCGAAAAGGCAAGTCCTGCTTCAACCTGCCCGCTGCGGGCGGCAATACTCCCTTAGGCGCAATTGAGATTAACAAATGTTATTCGCTAAAAAGGGATATTCTTACCGTGTCATATACCCTGAAGAATACCGGAAAAGAAAAAGAAAAATTCCTCTTTGTTACGGAAATAAATTTTTCATTCGCCGGAGAAGGCGAAGACAATGTGCGTTTCCATGCGGTTGATAAGGCCGGAAAAGACACTTCCGTAGAAAAGCTCATTACGGACTGCGAAACGCTGAAAATCCTCGATGTAAAAAATGAAGTTCAGCTTCTTCTATGCTGCGATAAACCGTTTTCAGGCTGCCTTGTTCCCGTCTGTAACGAAGGCCTGTATCAGGCGACAAAAATCATGCCTCTTTTCTCTCTCTCCCTTGAACCGGGCGAATCTTGGCCATGCGAGTTCAACCTGAAATTCTCATATTGAATGATATGATTGTTTTCGCTAAAATGAATCAATATGAAAAGACGATTAATTACTTCGGCGCTGCCTTATGTGAATAATGTCCCGCATCTTGGAAACCTGATTCAGGTGCTTTCTGCCGACGCTTTCGCGCGGTTTTGCAGGCTTAGCGGCTATGAAACGCTTTATGTCTGCGGAACCGACGAATACGGAACCGCTACCGAGAACAGGGCCGCCGAAGAAGGCATCAGCCCGAAAGAACTTTGCGACCGTTACTACGCGATCCATGCGGACATTTACAACTGGTTCAACATCGCCTTTGATAAATTCGGACGCACTTCGTCGCCTATACAAACGGAAGTTACGCAGGATATATTTCTGAAACTTGACAAGGCGGGCCATATCTGCGAAAGAACGATAGAGCAGTTCTACTGTTCAAAATGCG
>JGI24698J34947_10002039_pt1 | contig 10781 bp, 8 predicted proteins | sample TergutMp193P3_FD_34947 | JGI IMG/M metagenome (IMG submission 34947) | reverse complement strand
CCGACAGTTATCTGTGAAAAAATTGTCGGCAAGGTTGTTGTTGACGACATAAGGGACGGCAAAGTAACATTCCTGATTGCCGTTCCCCTGCTCTATGATAAGGTGATGGCCGCGATAAACGCCGGTTATCAAAAACTTCCGGCAATTATCCGCGGCCCGTTGAATGTGGTGCGAAAAATCGCGCTTGCGCGGGCAAGAAAAGGCAAACCCAACTTCGGGCGGGTAATGTTAAAATTCATCCGTAAAAAAGCCGGCCTTCATTCGGTAAAAATGTCCGTCGCCGGAGGCGGCCCATTAAGCATTGCAACCGCGGACTTTTTTGATTCGCTGGGCTTTAACATGGTTCAGGGTTACGGCATGAGCGAGAACGCCCCTCTCATCACCGTAAACACGATTCATCACAAACGCAATGAATCGGTCGGGCTTCCCGTCGCGTATACCGATGTGAAAATAATCGATCCGGGTCCTGACGGCATAGGTGAAATCGCGTGTAAATCGCCGTCCGTCATGCTCGGCTATTTTGAAAATGAGGAAGCTACAAAGGAAGTTATTACCGAAGACGGATATTTATTGACAGGCGACCTTGGTTACCGCGATGAGCTTGGCTTTGTATACATTAAAGGACGCAAGAAAAACCTTATCGTCGGTTCCGGCGGCAAAAATGTCTACCCTGAAGAAGTTGAAGCCCATTTCGCAAATTCCCGCGTAATCGCCGAGGTTCTTGTTGTCGGCAGAAAAACCGCGGGCGGCGAAATAATCTTCGCCGTAATTGTTCCCAATTATGAGACAATCAAGGAAGATCATCCGGGTAAGGAGAGCGACTTCAACTATATCTGCGAACTTATTAAAAAAGAAGTTGAGGAAGCCAACCGCTCCCTGCCTGTCTTCAAAAAGATCAGCGATTTTACCGTGCGCAAGGAGCCGTTTGAAAAGAACGCACAGCAGAAGATTCGCCGCTTCCTGTACAAGGAATACGAGAATCCGCCCAGCACCTAAAAATATGTCATGGCTTTGACCTTAAATTAAGTTTTCTTATATTTTTAGGTGCCGGGTTATCTCGGAAACACCCTGATCCCGATTCTCGCGATATAAGCTGTGGATCTGGGGTACTCTGCCGTGTCAATTATTTCGTAGGGATACGCATTTCCGCTGTTTGCCGGTTCCGCCGTGTTGGTAAAATACGAAATTACCGCCCCAATTTCCCAGAAAAAAGCCAACGGCGCTTTTTCAAGTGTCCATTCGCCGCCCAGTTTTATTATGTGCAGCCACTGATACGCGCCGTCCTGCAGGAAGTATCTTTTTAAGTTCGGTTTGCTGTGCCTGCCGTTGGGATCAAGTTCTGATAACAAGCTGCTTCCATCGACGGCGCTGGAACCAAAGTCGGCTCCGTGACGGATCATCTGGTATTGCAGGCTGGCGGTAATATTTTTCATCGGCATTGTACTGAACCTGAACAATAACTCATCCGAGTTTGGAGGAAGGTAATAGCCCAATGATACTCCGTTGTTGGTATACGCGGTTTCCATTGGCAGACTGCCGCCATACCAGGGATTGTAATTACGATTATGCGTGTAATTATACGGGTTTACCATTGTGTAGCTTAATTTTATTGATGAAAAGGATAAAAATGGAATGGAGATACTTAAACCGGCCTGCCCGGCAAGCATTGTACTGTCAAGTTCATACCAATCTGAAACCCAAAAAGCTTCGTCCCAGAAAAGCGAAACCCAAATATTGCCAATACCCGGATACTGCGCTTTGATATTGACCATTGCGGTCATATTATCAAAGTCTCCTATGTTATTTTGGTAAAAAATAGTATTTGTTATCGGCGATATATAACCAAGCTCAAAACGCTTCGACCATACTACAGCCTCTCCAAGATCAAGAAACAGATAATTTTTGTAATTAAACTGTAACATGGATATTGAATATGCTTTTTGATTGGTCATCCCTGATGCTTTTTCTCCGTGTACCGGATCGAATTCCAGGATGCCTGTCATAGTTGATAAACCGAACCATGAAAATGGATTAAACGCGGCTTCTATCCCAAGGAAGGGTCTTGCCATTTGGTTTAAATGAAGACCGCTGCCAAAAGAAGTTGAACCCCATTCACGCCTCATCCTCCCAAGCCGGAAAGTTAACTTGTCGTCAATATAAGAAGCGGTTAATTCCGACAAAAGGTTGTAGGCTCCGGCTGTCTGCTCCGGCCAATGATCGAATGATGAAAGGCTGGAAAAATAATGAACCGATGCGTCCCATCTTTTTCTGTACGAATATGGGAAATGGGTCAGCGGTTCGCTGTAAACATCAATTATCTGATTTTGATATTCTCCGTCATCTACATAACCTTCATAATAGGTATTGTATGTGCCGAGAAATCTTCGCGGAGCTCTCATGAGTCCGCCTTCACCGCCGAATTTGTAAGAGACATTAGGGCCTATATCGCCGTTTAAAAAAAATCCCAGCCAAATTTCCGTACCAAAATAATTATCGTTAAAAAAATCGTAAAAACCACCGGAACCTTCAACATCCAATGCCGCGCTTACATTAAGGGAAATGGGAATTTCGTATTTACTGAATGTCGTTTCATTGTAGTAACCGCCTCTTTGTAAATCAAGGCCGGTTTTTGGCGAGGAAAACCTTACAAGGTACTGTCCCAGAATTTCGCGTTCCGTACCATTCAAAATCCTTGAGTCAGTATCCAGTATTTCATTAATTGCCCTTATTATGACAGACTGCGTATAAGGCCTGACGCCCGGTAAAGGAGCGCATAACCCTTTTATTTCCGCCTGTTCAAGAATGTAGTATATTTGGCTTTCAAGCGGGACGGATGTGTGAGTCTGCGCGAAAAGAAAAGAGAAAGAAAATGCAAACAGACAACAAAACGCGGCTTTTTTATAACACATATACGTCCCCCTTAATCAATCCACTCGGTAATTTCATTTTTAGAAATACCCCAGCGCTGGGCAAATTTTGTCTCTGATGTTTTGCAATAACGGCAAAATGGAAACGGCTTTTCAAGAAAGCCAATTATTTCTTCCTTGCTGTTGACTTTATATATATCAACATAATCCTTATCTGTTATGGCAAGGTTCTGTTTGAAATACTCATTAAAGAATTTAATGTGCGCCGCTATGCAGCAGGTGTACATTCTGCCTTCACGTAATGTTACGCAGCAACCCCAGCTAATCGCGCATTTTTGAAAACTTTTTTTTATATTCTGACTGCCTGATAAATCAAGAGGAAGTTTGCACATCCGCTCCTGTGTTGTCGAACCGTTAAACACAAGTTTTACGTTATGTGTTTTTACGGCCTTTTTTATTGCCTTTTTATCCAATTTTATCGGATACTGGCTTATGGACACTGTTATTTTGTTTTTATTGCAGTTTTGCCAGAATTCATCAGGTTGTTTTACAAGCAGAATGCCGTTTGTTGTAATTTGTATGGGAGTGGAAGGGAAATATTTTCTCGCGATATCAAAAAAAGCCGTTATATTTGGATGCAGGAGAGGTTCTCCGCCGAGAATCTTTATGGCAAAATAATCTTTTGACAATTCCGCAAGACGTTTCATATCCTTTTCAAATTGTTCCGGCTGAAGGTATTCCTCTTTCGCCAGGGATGAAAAATGGTTACAGCCGCTGCAGTTTAAATTGCAATGTTCGACAACATGAATCTCAACCGGAAACAATTTTGTTATGCGCTTTCCCTTAATAACGATAAGCTGATATATGTCCTGAAAAAGCTGGGGTGAAATATAAGTTCTTAACAATGCCGGAATATCTTTAACAAGAAAAAGGACGCCTTTCATAAAATATCAGCCTATTTCATCCCTGTTGATTATCACCCTGCTTATAAGTCCGTAGCTTACAGCTTCTGCGGCGTTCATCCAGTAGTCGCGATCAGTGTCTTTTTCCACCTGCTCCGCCGGATTGCCTGTTTCCTCCGCGATAAGGCGGTTGATCTTTTCGCGCAGTTTTTCAAGTTCTTTGGCGTGTATTTCTATATCCGTAGCGACGCCGCGTATCCCTGAAAGCGGCTGGTGAATAAGATAGTGGCTGTTGGGCAAACCCACTCTTCGCTCTTTTGGAGAGGCAAGCTGTACTATGGCCGCGGCGCTGGCGACAAGGCCCATGCCCACTGTCCAGACTTCGGGCTTTACAAAACGAATCATGTCGAAAATCGCGTAACCCGCGTCCGCGTCCCCGCCGGGAGAGTCAATGAAAATGCGGATCGGTTCCGAGTTCGTATCTTCCAAAAGCAGAAGCTGGCGTATGGTTTTTTCCGCCAGCTCTTTGTTTATTTCACCGGAAAGCAATATAGTCCGGGTTTTTAACATACGGCCTGCCAGCGGATCTATAATAGGCGTCTTGTTTTTTTCCTGCTCTTCTTCGTCGTCTTCATAAATAGGGGAATTCATTTTGCCTCCGTCAATATACTACAGATTTTTTTCATTATAAGCAACATCATGAGCGGTTCTCATATACCCTCGGCACTCTTTTATTGATATTGCAGGTTATCTCGTAGGGAATGGTTCCGATTAAAGCCGCCAGCGCCGCCGCGTCCGGAGCAGGGCCGCCGAAAATTACCGCTTCGTCCCAGCGGCGGACAGACGGGTCAGGCCCAAGATCGACACAGCACTGATCCATGCAGATACGCCCCGCAAGCGGATAAGTTTTGCCGCCGATTACCGCCTGCCACTTTCCGCTCGCGAGGCGCGGAAAGCCGTCCCCGTAACCTGCCGGAAGCACCGCGATAAGTGTGTCCTGTTGGGCGGCCCATGTTCTGCCGTAGGAAACAGTCTCACCCTTTTTTACTTTCTTTATCAGTGAAACCACGCTCCTCAGTTCCATTACCGGCCGCACCCGCAGCGGCTGTGATGAAAGAGGCGGCGCGTTTTCCTCAACCGCCTTATATCCGTAAAGAAGTATCCCCGGCCTTACCATATCGAACCAGGCGTCGGGGTGCAGGATGACAGCGCCGGAGTTGGCGGCGTGGACTATGCCCGGATCGATACCCGCCGCGCGGATGGCATTAACGGCTTCATTGAAAAGCGCCGTCTGCTCCTGAGTGTAAGCTCTGTCCCGCTCGTCCGCCGAATCGGACACCGCGAAATGTGTCGCTGTTCCGACAAGTTCCAGCGCGGCGCAGCCTGCGATATGGCGGGCAAGGGCGGGCGCTTCTTCCGCGGCGCATCCCATCCGCCCCATGCCTGTATCTATTTTTATATGGACGGGCAGTTTTATCCCTTCCGTCAAAGAGCGCTCGTTTAAAGCAAGGGCAAACCATGCGTCAGAGACGAAGGGGCTAAGGCGCGCCTGCACCAGTTCTGGAATTTCTGAAGGGTGCGGCTGGGAAAAGAGCAGGATTGGAGCGGTAATTCCCCCCCTTCTCAGTTCCGTACCCTCTGTTACCGTTGCCGCTCCAAGGCAATAGGCCCCGGCTTCCAGGCCTGTTTTGGCTATTTCCAGCGCGCCGTGGCCGTAGGCGTTAGTCTTTACAGGTATGCAAATACGCCTGTCCCCTCCGATTCTTGCCCTAACAGCGCTTAAATTCCCCAAAAAACGGTCAAGATGAATAACAGCCCAGGTTCTCATGTCAATATAATATCAGAAAAGGGCAGTTAAAAATAGTTGATTTTTCGGCAAATTCCTGCTATATTGAAAATGGGTATGTGTGTCCAAAAAATTAAGATCACGATTCTTCTCGCCGCCCTTGCCTGCTTATGCGGCTGCGGGCCTATGGACAGCCTTTTGCCCTCAGCCGGAACCTACAAAATTAATTTCAATATAAACGACGCCGTGCTTCTTAATGAGTTATCTTTTTTTAATTCAACGGACAAAATACACCCGTTTTTTGAAGAATCTGTATTAGACGATCCTGATGTTACCGCTCTCGTTGTATTTTTAAGAAATGCCAGGGGGAATACCGTAGGCTGGAAGGTTATATATTCTATTGAGCAGACAGGTACCGAAAATATAGACGAAGGCGATGATGTTTTTCAGGTGCCTCCGATAAGCCTGACCGATCCAGAGCAGCCGGGTCAAGGTTCCCCTCCAGTACCTCCGTTAAGCCTGACCGATCCGGAGCAGTCAGGCGAAGATTCCCCTCAGGATGATCTTTTGGAAAATACGGAAGAGTATCTGACAGAGGATAATCAGGCAGAAGACGAACTATTGTCCGTAGAAGAAGAAAACTTACCGGCAGTTGTTATCGAGAACGAAATAATTCAGGATAGTTACAAAGACGGCGATGAATTGATCATTGCCGTGAATAGCCTGGATGGAGTGCTGCCGGTTTTCCCGATACCGAATGATCTGCCTGTCGGCCGTTATACCCTTGTTTCCCATGTTATGAGCGGAAAGGACATTCTGCAAAAAATCGAAAAGAGTATTTATTACATGGGCAAGACCGTTTTTTCCTATGACGGCATCCAGGTTCATCTGCCGGGTGTTGCGGAAAGCGCTCAGGTTATACCAAAGGGAATGGTTGTCATGCTGGAAGCGGTGTTGGATTTTGACAGACGCCTTAATCCTTATATTATATGGTATAACGGCAGAAGAAAGATCAGCGAAGGTAACTTTTCCGACGGAGCGGGGTATTTACTCTGGAAAGCGCCGGAACAAAGCGGTTTCTTTTCCCTTCGCGCCGAAGTTTTTCCGGTAGATAATCACAGCGGTCTTTTGGGATATCAAAAAGAAATCTCACTGCTTGTTTCATCAAAAACTATTGATGTAAATTTTATTTCCGAAGATATTCCCCAGCTTTTGCACTGGTATACTTTTGAAGGCAATTTAAATGATTCAAAAACAATACCTCCCGTGGAATGGGCGTTAAAAACTGATGCGAAAAACAAAGCCAAGTGGGCAGGCGTAAACGGGACTTACGGTCTTCTTACAGGCTCTCAGGACGTTTTTTCGCTTCCGAATGTTTTAGTCACAAATGACGGAACTGAGATATGGCAAATTTTATTCCGCTTTAAACCTTTAAAGGACGGCGTTATTTTTAATATACGATTTACCGGTACAGAAGATATTTTCATGAATTTAAAAGTAGAAGATCATAATCTTGTTATGGATTTGATTTCTCCCACAGAAACTGTTACTCAAATTCATGCTTTGCCGGAACAGGATTCCTTTATAAAAGCGGGAGTTGTTTTTTCGATACTGCCGGAAATGTTATCTGCAAATTTAAATATTATGGGAGATTATATTATCAATAATGATGTTGACTGGGAGCAGGCAGGCATTGCCGCTGAAATAGAAGGCGGCTTTCAAATATTGTTGGGATATAAACCGGAGAGCGACGGTGAAACAGAGGTCGTGAAAAGACGGGAATTTAACGCGATTTGGGATGAATTTGCCCTTTACTTTATGCCGCCTGAGGAAATATTCAGCGCGTATTTAATAGAGGAGGCTGATGAAGAGCTCCCGCAGGACGATGAACTTCTTGAGGATTAGCTGTTTCCGACATGGATAAAAAAAGACAGAGCGCGATTTTTTTGCTTTATATTTTTATTTTATTTTCCTGCGCCGCTCAGAAAAATTTAGTTTTCTTTCCTGTTCCCGATAAAAGCCAAAATGAGAGTGATAATTCCATTGAGATCGCGAATATCACGGATAGCAGGGATATGGAAGGAAAACCGTATCTGCCTGATTGGCTTTCGGCTTTTCTTGGCGGCGGAATTGAAGAAGCCGAAAGAATCGCGGCTTACGCGGGCAGGTATTTATTTATCGCCGGCAATCAGGGGGTAAATTTTGCCGCGCTTAACAAGTGGGCCGATAATTATTCGGTGGAGCTGGATTTTCCCGTGCTTGCCGCGGAGAGGATTGACAGGAGAATGAACGTTTCAAATACCATATATCCTGACGAGGAATACGGTATTTTTTATGAAACGCTTGTAAAAAACGCCTATAGCGGCGAATATCATGGAACTGTAAAAGAAGATACATACTGGATCAAAACAAAAGTTACAGGCGGCGGCGAATTCGCGTCTCTGTCTGAAGTTTATAATTTTTATGTGTTGATCAGCATTGATACGGCGGCAATGCAGGCCGCTGTATATAATTTATTTACGCAGGCATTTGACACGGCGGCTCCCGCAGGCGCGCAGGCCGCGGCAATCAACCGCCTGCGGCAAAATTTTTTTGAGGAGTTTTAATTATGGAAGCTGTTCTTCAATGGGGTCTTGATTTTATCAGGGCGGTTCAAAGCATTGAAAGCCCGCCTCTTACTTTTGTTATGCGCTTTATTACTTTCTTCGGAGGAGAGCCAGTGTATATGGCGCTGCTCCCTCTTATTTACTGGTGCGTTGACGAAAAAAAAGGATTGCGTCTCGGCATGGCGGTCTTAATTTCAACATGGGTCAATATTTCGCTTAAATATCTGTTCGATCAGCCGCGTCCTTTCTTTGAAGCTTACGACCCCTCTTTGGGCATAATCACAGAGAAAATGGGAGGACTGCCTTCGGGACACGCCCAGAACACTTTGGTTTTATTGATCATAATAGCTTCATGGATAAAGAAAAAATGGGCCTATGTCTGCGCGCCGCTGCTCTGTTTGTTGATCGGCTTTTCAAGAATCTACCTTGGCGTGCATTTCCCGACCGACGTGTTTGCGGGCTGGATTTTGGGCGGAATAATCCTCTGCGGCTATTTCCTGCTCTCAGGCTTTATCGAAACCCTCCTTGTTAAAGGCGGTATTCGCGCGGGTATTATCACGAGCGCATTGGTTTCATTTATCATGATCCTCTACCTTCCCGGCAAAGAAATTTTAATGCCCGCCGGATTTCTGCTGGGTCTTGGAGCCGGTTACTGTCTTAACAGGCGTTATGTTGATTTTTCGGCCGGACAGACGCTGGGCAGAACAGGTATCGCGAAAATTATAATTTTGTTTGTCCGATTTATTTTAGGGATAACAGGCTTCCTGTTGGTTTACGTTGCACTTGGAAAAATATTCCCCAGAGAAGGCGGTAATGTAAATCTATTTGGCTTTATGCGTTACGCGCTAGTCGGATTGTGGGTCTCTGTCGCGGCTCCCTGGGTTTTTGTAAAACTGCGCCTCGGCGAAATTGGATCAAAGGAACAATGAGCATTGACGGCACTGTCGTGAAGAATGCCGCTTATGGTACAGTTACCGCTTACGGCGCAGCCTCAAGTTATGGCGCAACCGCCGGTTACGGCGGCAATTCCCCCATTGCCGCATTCGCGACTACTATTGGAAACAGCGCGCTTACATTGATCCGCTGTTCGGGAAAGAACTCAATTGATTTAATATCTCCGCTCTTTGCGCCGCAAAAAATTAAAGACGCGCGGGGAAACACCGTTATTCACGGCTGGATTGTTCTTGATAACGAGAAAATTGACGAGGTTCTTGTTTCTGTTTTCCGCGCTCCAAAAAGCTACACCGGAGAGGACAGCCTTGACATCTGCTGCCACGGCGGCCCTGCCGCGGGAAAGGCGGTAATGGCGGCTTTAATATCCGCGGGTTTCAGAAACGCGCTGCCCGGTGAGTTTACTTTCCGCGCTTTTATGAACGGCAAGCTCGATCTTACAAAAGCCGAATCCGTTATGGAGCTAGTTTCCGCAAAAACAGAAACGGGCCGCCGCCATGCAGTATCGCGCCTTTGCGGCTCCCTTGAAACAGAAATCAATGAGATAAAAAAAACACTTGTAGAGCTTCTTTGCGGCGCGGAAATCTACCTTGACTACTCTGAAGATGAAATCAGCGCCGACGCGGATGAAGCGAATGGGAAACTTCCCAATCAGGAAACTGCGCTTGCGGCTTTGGCGCGGCTTCAAAAACTGTCCGCATCATGGCAGATAGAACGGATTTATCAGGAAGGGGTAACGGTGGTAATTGCGGGCCGTCCCAACTCAGGCAAGTCCAGTCTTTTTAACGCGCTTTTAAAAGAAGACCGCTCCATTGTTGCCGAAGTTCCCGGCACCACCCGCGACTGGATTGAAGCGTGGGTTTCTGTCGAAGATATTCCCGTCCGTCTTATCGACACGGCGGGTCTGCGGGAATCTGCCGACTCTGTAGAAAAAATCGGCGTACAGCGCAGCCGCGAACTTTTAAAAGAAGCGGAACTTGTTCTGTATCTGATAGACGGCGCGCAGGGCCTTACAAAAGATGATAGGGAATTTTGCGCTGAGTACAACACAGCTGAGTATGGAGCTAGAAGCGAAGAGCGGAAGCAAAAACCGCTCCTTCTCCTGTGGAACAAGGCGGACATTACCCCGCTTCCTCAAAATTTTGAATTTGCAGATAACAAAACGTTAAGTGTCAGCGCAAAAACAGGCGATGGTCTTGCCGTGCTGTACGCGGCGCTGGCTTCGGCTATTACGCGGCAAACGGCGCAGACAGAACATGACCTGTCCGCCGCCATCGGCACGCAGAGGCAGAAAAAACTTGTTGACGCTTCTGCCGCCGCGTTGGAAGAGGCGCTCGCGCTTGCCCGGCGGGAAGAGCCGCTTGATTTAATCGCGCCGCTGCTGCGGGAAGCCGTCAACGCGTTAGGTGAAATCACGGGAGAGGTTTCTACGGCGGATATTTTGGAGGAAATGTTCAAGCGGTTCTGTGTGGGGAAGTAGGATATATTCGGGAAGAATTTCACGCGGAGGCGCGGAGGGCGCAGAGGACGCGGAGGAGAGAGAGTTTTTAAGAAAAAAGCCTGAAATTATTATTTATTTATTTTTTCCACAATCTTTGAAAAAGATATTTTTTCTTTTAAAGGTGGAATGACAAAAGAAAATGATGACTTTCCATCCGTATTATTAATT
>JGI24698J34947_10002038_pt1 | contig 10784 bp, 13 predicted proteins | sample TergutMp193P3_FD_34947 | JGI IMG/M metagenome (IMG submission 34947) | reverse complement strand
AAGTTTCGTCAATAATGTGGGTTCTTTTTCCGTCAATGTTAAAACCGTTCAATAAAGACAAAAATAACGCTATCATTTTGTCCCCCTTTCATACAAAAGTCAATTTATTAAAAATATAACTTTTTCTTGTATGCCGGGCTGTTCCAAAATTGCCGTTTACTGTTCCAGGATTGCTTTTTTATTTTTTTTATGACAGCTAATGGTATTAAAGCTGTCTTTTTACAATGGGGAGATATATATCGAAGACATTCTCCGTATTACCCATGCTGCGTTCATCGTAAAGTTCAAAGGCGAATCCTTTACTGTCAATTTCGTATCCTGAATTTGGGAGCCATTCGGAAAAAATATACTGCCATGTATCTTTACCTGCTGTTGGAAGATTTTTTTCATCACTGGACAATGTTGTGAAAACCGCAAATACGGCTTTGGGTATTGTATAGACATCATAATCAGCGGGAATATTATGGCGCTCTTTTGCTTCAACTCCAACAATATATAAAAAATCACCAGTTTCGTAATANTCGGGAAAACAGGCTCCGTATTCCGCATGATATTTCAGGAAAGATTCGCAGTGTAATTTTTCCAGTCTTCCGTCACTTCTGCATTCCTTCCAGAATTCGGGAATTGGTTTTGTCTTTTCCCAGTTTGCGGGATTTGTTTTAAGAGAATACCCCGCTAATTTAAAAGCNGCTCTCCTTGCTATTATTTTTGGTTCTATCGTGCAGCCGGGTATAAATTGATCCATTTCCTTCAGGACAGGCAGTTTTGGAATATTGAATGAAGCAACCGTGCGGTATATTTCAGGAGGACATCCAAAATAACGGCGGAACGCCTTTGAAAAACCCGAGTGTGTTTCAAATCCGTAATCAACGGCTATTTCGACTATTCGTCTGCCGGAGCCAAGTTCACAAGCCGCGTAAACCAGCCGCCTGTTTCTTACATATTCCATGATAGAACAGCCGACGCCGCACTGAAACATCCGGCAGAAATAATACGGAGAAAAGCCCGCGCGTTCCGCCAGTTTTTCAACATTCAGTTTTTCTTTTATGTTCGCGTCAATAAAAGCAAGCATTTCCTGTAAAATATCGGTATAATTCAATTTATTGTTTTCCTTATTGCTTTAAATATTTTCTTCTTTCTATATTCCATATATAATTATTCCATGTCAATTCCATATCTTCATCATTAACAACTTCAAGTATTCTGAATCCATTCCCGATATATTCCACTGACGGAAAGGGATCGTAATAATTAATAAATACAGGTACTAAACATAATTCCTCCAATTTATTTTCCGCACTATTAAACCCATAAACACAAAATATATTACCTATATATTTATAAAAAGAATAAAACGCGATTTCATTATTTCCGTCATTATTAAAATCACCTGTTGAAATACCGCCAAANTCCAATATATTTCCGGTTAATTTTTCCNTNAATATTTTATAATTTTCAAATGTAACAAAAGCTCCGCAATAATAATGGTTGGTGATTTTCTGNTCAATGTCAAAAGTATATAAATAATACTGATACCCTTTTGGGTCGAACCAGCATACCAAAAATGTTAATGAATCCGGAATGAAATTATCCAGCTCGGTAATTAACGATATATTCATAAGGTCGGTTATTTCCATGGATATATTACTAAAACCGCCGTAATAATCATCCTGATATTTTGTGATTTCATTTTTGTAGTATTCGATAGAATGGACCATTTCGATTTTGTTTATATTTTGAGGAGAAGCCTGCAGATCATTATTTGCGGCTATAATTTCCGGATTATCATTTTTATCAACATTTTTATTATTGCATGAAAACAAAATAAAAACGATCAATGGCAAATAAATAATCCTCATGCGCATTTATATAATTTATACAATTTACGGAAGTTCAAGACTAAACAATTTCTGACAATACGCACTGTCGGACACTTAAAAGTGTCATTGCCCGGAAGAAGACTCGAACTTCCATACCACTGAAGGCACTAGTACCTGAAACCAGCGTGTCTACCAATTCCACCATCTGGGCTACTATCCACGGAATATATTAACATTTCAAGACATATCAAGGGTTCGTCTGAAAAATGCTAACTCCTTATGTAGTAAGGAATTAGGTTATCATAAGACCTCATAACATATCTTTACATATCATAGCATTTCAACGAAAAAAGTCAAGTAGGAAAGTTTTTTTTCAAAAAAGTATCAGTTTTGTATCAGTCAAGGGCAAAAAGTATCAGTCAAGTATCAGTCAAGGGCTTAATTTTGGACTAAATACCCATTTATGAATTTAACTAGGGAAAGTATTTTTGATGTATAAAGCGGTTTGAATGGATTTTTTGGTTATCTTTGGGGGGTGGGTATGAAATCGAATTCTGTTATTTTTGACAACATAAAGGCTATGGCGATTGTAGACCAATTATTGTCTAGTGCGGCAGGGGTGCGGTATGGGGCTGTTTCTGTGTCCGCTAAATTACATGAGGGTAGGGTTGTAGAGGTGTCTTATTCCAGAACTGAACACACAAGGGACTTAGACAAGGATAATAACAAAAACCAATAAAAACTTTTTTTACTTGTTTTGAGGCTTCCGGTTGTCCGGGAGCTTTTTTTTGCCTTTTTGAAATTTGGTCTAAATACCTATATTTTTTTGAACCGCGCAACTTTATCGTGATTTATTAAGGCATGGGAAACGCCTTGTATATCTTAATCCGGAGGTTGGTGTGGACGTTTATTTGACCGCTGATGAGGTTGCTTCGTTACTCAAATTGTCTTTGCAAACTATCCGGCGTTATACGATGTTAAAGCAAATTCCCTATCACAAAATTAATCGGGCTGTTCGGTATAAAAAAACTGAGATTGAATTGTGGGTTGAAAACAATGATGTGGCAAAAGCTAAAGAGCAAAACGAAAATACTGGCGGCGATTTGTTTGGCGGTACGGAAAGCGAGGGTGCTGTATGAACGACATGGATAAAGTTATCGAAGAAGTTAAAGCCGATATGTTGCCTTATGAGAGTTGGGAGAGGTTGCCGGGAGAGAGTTCTGCGGCATTTGCGGCGTTTTGCGCATATCGGGATTGTGGGGCTGAACGGAATATCCGCAAGGCGGTTGAGGGTTTTGAAAAAGATGATGTTGTACGCGCTAAAAAGTATCGTGTGTGGCGAAATTGGTCTACGCAATTTCGGTGGCGTGAACGTGCGGTGGATTTTGACAGATACCTTGAAAAATTAAAACAAGAGGAGCTGCGGAAAACGATTGAAGCCCAAGGCGAAAAGCACAGAGCTGTTACAGGCAAAATGCTCGATGTGGTTAGTAAAAAACTTGACAGTATGAACCCTGCGGAATTGACACAGGGCAATTTAACGGAATGGGTTAATACGGCGATTAGGGCGGAACGTGAGGCGGCAGGGCTGATTGCACCTAACGGAAAAACAGAGCCTAAACAGGGCGAATTAAATTTTGTTTCTGAATTTAACGGACTATAGGTTTAATGCAATGGGGACTTCGGTAATTTTTCAGCCTACGGCGATACAGCGTAAAGCACTTGCGCTTTTGAAAAGCGGGGCTAAACATATTTTGCTTTATGGCGGTTCTCGTTCTGGAAAAACAACCGTACTTGTTTTAGCGATTATTTTTCGGGCTTTGATGTATGCAGGTTCTAGGCATTTAATTTGCCGCCTTCGCGCTAAGGACGCTCGGTCATCAGTTTTGCGAGAGACTTTGTTACCGTGGCTTGATAACACTGTCGGTAAAAGCGGCTATAACTATCTTGCTCATGAAAGCGTTGTAAAACTTTATAATGGCTCTGAAATTTGGATTGGCGGATTAGGTGATAAAGAACAAGTTGATAAAATACTCGGGCATGAATACTGTACTATATTTTTTAACGAGGTAAGCCAGCTTTCATATATTGTTATTACTACTGCTTATTCGCGGCTTGCCATGAGAGTAAAAGGGTGCAAAAATCTGTTTTTTTATGACTGTAATCCGGGAAGCTTTTTACATTGGACTTATAAAATTTTTATTTTAAAAATTATTTTATCCGGTGAACCGCTGGAAAAACCGGAATTATACGCTTCTATGATTCTCAATCCAAAAGATAACCTAGAGCATTTACCTGATGATTATATTTCAGACATTCTTGAAGCTTTACCGGAAAAACAGAAAAACAGATTTTTATTTGGCTTATGGGGAAAACAGGAAGGTGCAATATATGAAAAGTTTGATGAGAGTATGATTATCAAATTTTCTGATCTTCCTGAACAGTTTGATCGTTACGCTGGCGGTCAGGATTTTGGTCTGAACATCACTTTTGTAAAAATCGGCTGGCTTGGTGAAAAGATATTTGTCATTGGTGATTATGGTGCTTTCAACATGACAACTCAAAGTTTTAATGGGGAGTTGAAGGCAAGGGGTTTGCTTACTTGCCCTGATGATATGGGGCTTCCAGTTTTTTGCGATCCGGCTGGTGGGGAGAGAATTCAGGAAATTACAGGGGGTGTGAAGGCTAATAATTCTGTTGAAAGCGGTATTGATTTTATTTGCGCCAAAATTGAACGCCGTCAATTTTTTATTTCTGAAAAGTGTTCGGGGGTATTGTCGGAGATTTGGGACTACTGCCGTGATGAGGCAGGGGAGATTGTAAAAGTAAACGATCATTTTATGGACGCTTTGCGTTATGCGGTTTTTTCTGATATTCAACAAGGGGTAATATTTTCATGAGCATATTTAGCCGCTTATTACCTAACTACAAGCGAAAATCTTCAAACTTACAGGAAAAAACAACTATAAACTCTAGTAAAAATGTACAAAATTCTTTATTAAATGATGAAGAACAACAGTTTGAAGCAGAACCGCCATATAGGGACGCTTACTTTGTAAGCTCATGGACTAACATTGCCATAAATATACTTACCCGTAATATCGCACGAGCTGATTTCTGCATAAAAAAAGAGGGTGAAGATATTATCTGTGGGCAAATTTTTGATTTATTTAGAAAGCCTAATAGTTTTTTAAGCCGTTACGACCTTTGGAAAGAAACTGCCGCATGGTGGTTTCTCGAAGGCGAGGCGTTTTGGTGGTACGGCTCTGATTATTCGGGTGGTATACCAAAAGAAATTTTTATTCTTAATCCTCGGAAAATGCGGCATGAATGCGAATTGTCCGGGGGTTTTGATTTTTCATATCGTCATATTCCCCGGCGGTGGTTTTATCATTGCGTTACGGAATTAATTCCTATTCTTTCGGACGAAATAATTCACTTTCGAGATTTTAACCCTTACAACTCTGTTCGCGGAATTAATCCTCTTTTTTCACTTTCGTTGGAACTTGAACAGGACTATTACGCGAATAAGGCTAATTCTCAACTTTTGAAAAACAATGCAATTCCTCAAGGCATTTTAAAAACAGATCAAGCACTTCGACCGGAAGAAGCGGATCAATTAGAGCGGCGTTGGGAAAGTAAATATGGGGCTGTCAAGGCAGGGCGGAAAATTGCGGTACTTGGCAAGGGTACGGAATTTATACCTGTTACTTTTTCACCTGATGTTATCAAATTGTTTGAACTTAAAAAGTGGAACCTTTACACGATTTTAGCAAAATTTGGAATTCCCCCTCGTGTGGCTAACATATCTGACAGGTCAACTGCTTTGTCCGGAAAGGATACTAAAGAGCAACATTCTGCATTTTGGCAATACACTCTTATCCCGTTGTTACGCCAATTTGAGCAAATACTTGAAAGTCAGTTTTTTATGCGTTTTAACCTGAAAGAGCGTGGTGTCTTTGATCTTTGGGATATTCCAGAGCTGCAAGAGGGTGAGGACGCTCAAAGCAAAAGAGATATTGCGGAGATTAACGCTGGAATTAAAACAATTAATGATGTTTTAAAAGAAAGAGGTAAAGAACCAAAACCGTGGGGTGATGTGTGGCACAGACCTAAAAACTTAATTTCAACTAACGGACAGGCGGAGGCAGAATAATGTCGGGCGGAACTTTGATTATTAGCCGCGAGGTTAATAATCATTCCTTTTTCAAGACGCGATTAGAGGCATTTGGTTTCCCTAATGTAACGGTTACGTCTTTTGAGAAGGACGCTCTATATTTTCTAATTCGCGATTTAAAGCCAAGTCTCGTAATAATTGGAGCGCGATTTTACCAATGTTGTACGCCATTTATGATGGGCGAATTAAGAAAAAATTTTCCTAAGACTAATATGGCGGCTCTTTGTCTCGGTGAATATCCTCCCGATATTGCAATGTACTTTATTTTAAACGGTATAAACTCTTATATTAATTCTTTTGACGGTTTTGAAGAATTTTACAAAGGGTTAGGTGAAATCGCAAAAGGAAGGAATTATGTATCTCCTTCGGTTGTTGAGCGGATAAGGTTAAGGCGCGAATATCCAGAACCAGCCGGAAAAATAACAAATAGACATAAGGAAATTATCCGGCTAGTCTGTTGCGGTTTTAAGGATATGGATATTGCTGAATTAATGGCTATTGCTAGAAGTACTGTAGAAAATCATAAAAACGAGATTTATAAATCATTGAATGTTCATAATGCAGTCGAGCTTATCAGAGTGGCTCTAACTCTCGAAATAGTGAAGATAGAGGAACTTTATTTTTACCCAAAAAGTTTAACGGTTCAACCGAGACCTGATAAAAATCTATTATAAGGGGGAAAAAATGATTATCAGAACAAAAAGTGGGGAATTTCATGCAGGCAAGGCTTCTGTTTTGTTTGATTTTCTAGGTGTTAAAAAAGAGGAGGCTGGAATTCAAAAAATTACAGGTGATATAGAATTGTTTGCGCCTGTTCCATTTCACCTAACGGAAGGGAACGAAACTGAAAAAAGTTTTGCATGGACTTTATCAACATTTGACCTTGACAGGTTTGGAGAAAGGATTGACCCGCATGGGTGGGATTTTTCTCAATACTGTAAAAATCCTGTCGTTGAGTGGTCTCATAACTACCTTATTCCGGCTATCGGTAAAATCGAAGGTCTGGCTTTTGATGACAGCGGTTTGCATGGGATTGTTGTTTTTAATGACAAGTCTTTTGATACTTTCGGTTGGAGCATTGGAGAGCGTGTAAAAGCTAGTGTCATTCGCGCCGGATCAGTCGGTTTTCGCATTATCGAGATTGAAATACCTGATAAAGAAACGGCAAAGGACGGAACATTATTAATATTTAGGAAACAAGAATTGCTTGAGTTTTCAATCTGTAATGTTCCGGCTAATCCTTTCGCGCTCGTTAAAAACATTGAAGCGGTGAAAAAAGAGATACAGGGATTTTCCTACCAAAATTATTTTGGTGGGTTAATAAATAATTTACAGGAGTAACTATGGGTAATGAAGAACTTGAGGCAATAAAAAAACAGTTAGCCTCAATGAAGAAAATTGAAGCGGTCGGTTTTACAACAACTCAAACCGCAACGGAATACTTTCGAGAAAAAGAGGTTATACTTGAAGGTATTGTAAAAACACTTGAGACTTTTACGGTTCAGGAAACAACAGAAGTTGAAGCCTTGAAAAAAACTGTCAAGTCATTGCGCGATGAAATCAAAGCGCAGGCTTCAAGCCCTCGCGAATTATCAAGGCGCGAATTGCTTTACAATCTCGGCAAGGGTATCGCGGCGGCGTGGTCAGGCAATCATAAGACGTTGGCGGATTTGGCGTTTTCACCTAACCTTAAAAGTGAAAATTGGACGAACCCCCGTGATGTATCATGGAGCGAGAAGGGGTGGACGATTAATAAGGTGGCTCTCGGCGATCCTATGGGCAACATGGCGACTAACGAACAGTACCTTATCAATCCGATTTTTGAAACGGAAATTTTGACTGATGCCGCCAAACAATCAGTGATGTTGAATTTAGTTCGTCATCGTCCGATGTCTGGTTCTTCAATTATGATACCGACAAGGGATAGAGGCGGTGTTCAGGTGAAATGGCTTACAACATTCGGTCAGAAAATTGAAGGTTCAAAGCCTAAAGGTGCGGAAAGGGTGGAACTCAAGGCGTACACATTGGCAGGATATATACCGTGGTATGACGAATTTGAGGAAGATGTTTTCGTCGATCTCGGCAAATTATTTATCGAAGAGTTTATTGAAACGTATGGTCAAGAATTTGATCGTCAATGTCTTTTAGCCGATGACGATCCTTTTACCGGAGCTATGATGTGTTCCGATGTTACAGAAGTTACTATCAAGGGAAACACAATCAATGATCTGACATGGAAAGATTTTCGGGACGCTGTGTATAAAGTACCGGCAGAGGAAAGAAAGGATTGTGCGTGGTTCCTCAATGAAACTGTACTCAATCATATCGCTAATATTGAGGACACTTCGGGGCGTCCGATTTGGCGGCGTCCGACTGAAGCTATGCCAGGGCGGTTGGATTTGTATCCATATCATGAGGTGTCAATACTTCCTCAAGTTGCGGATATCGGTGAGAACGAAATTTTTGCTATTTTTTTGAACCCTAAGCGGATTATGCACGGCAACAGGCGCGGTATCGAACTGAAAAAATTTGATCAAACAACGGAAAGCCTTGAGTATGGTGAACTTTTTTTAAGGTTCAGAAAGAGGGACGGTTTTCTGGTTACACGTCCAAAGGGGAATATGGTCGTCTTGAAAACAAAATCATCGTAAAGAGAAAAATAACCGTCCGGGGTGAAAACTCCGGACGGCTTATTCATTTAGGATAAAATTCATCTTCAGTGCAAAGGTTCAATTCAATTACAAAAATATCGTTAAGTACCTGTCGAATTTCGCTTATGTAATGATTATCCCATTTTTTAACATTTTCCGAAAGGTTTAATTTGTTGATTAGTTAAAAAATTGAATTATCAACAAAATCCTGTTGTTCAATTTTTTGTTTTTTGGTCATAATTGTATTTCTCCTTGTCTGGAAATATCCCCCCACATAAGTGGGGGGGGGCGTGTGATGTTATTTATTAAAATAATCTTCTATAAATTCTATGGCGGTATTAACAGCGTTTATTGTTCTTTATCTTTGCCATGCTTTTTGAGTGGGAGACCATTTGAAACCATGAGATTTAAGTAATGCCCTTTTTTCCGGTGAGGGAATATCATCGAAAATAAATTGAACTCGATTTATCTCTATATTTATCACCATTTCCCCACCATTGAATTTGATGTTTTCTGCGGTCATGCTGTCAAGTTTTTTCAAGGTTTCGATTTTTCTTTAACAATTCGGATTTGTGCGTTATTATTGCCGAGCATCCAAGTAGGGCAAGGCTTTCTTGTTTCGTTTGCTGTTTTTTCGCTTTCTTACTCTGATAAGCCTAACGCCATAAGCGCGGCTTTTCCTTTTTTCCATGCCTTGTTGACGGCTTTCATATATTCCTGTGTTTTCAACAAGTTTTCTATTTTTTTCTGATAGCGGTTCATCGCTTCGGGGTCGTCGCCGCTAATAGAGCGGTTGTTTCTGGCGTTGGTCGCTTTCTTTTCATAATAGGCTGCTTTATCATAGGCTTCTATGCCTTTCCGGTATGCACTATCAATTTTTTTTAAATGCGCCCTGTGTCTACCTTCGCTGTGATGACCGACTAAAATCGGTTGACCTAAAGGAATGACACTTTGCAAACTTCGCGCCCTGTCAAATTCCTGACTGGAAATTTCGTTTAGATCGGCTATCCTTTCTAAACACCGTTCAATTTTATTTTTTTTTCTTTCTTCATAGTCCTTTCTGCCTACTGACATAATCTACTCCTTAAAATTAAATAATCCGGTAACTAAGACCGAATATAGAAACCTAAAATAAAATTAGCTGGTTAGCGTCCAGTACAGGGCGCGGCGCTGTGTTATGCGGATAAAGTTTAAAAAGATAATTGATATAATTTTCCGCATCTGATACTGAATAAAAAAAACGAGAATAAACAAAAGGCGATTTATTTATTTTGATAAAATATGGATAATAAACAGGTGTACTGTGAAGTGATAAACTGACTAACTGCGATTTACCTTTTTGTATGGTAAAATTAACGCAAACTTGATAAAAAATTTTCATAAAAATCTCCTTGCCCGGCATATAGCCGGGCTAATTAGTTTTATTGAACAGACATTAAAGCGTCTTGTTCTTTTTGCGTAAACTGTGAATTAATAAAAATGTTGTTTTGTTTACCCTGTGATAATGAACAAACATGACATTTTGAATTGTCTGGACATTCTAAACAGACTTTTTTACTGTCAACATAAAATGGAATAAGTTTAACCATTATGTTTACAACATCTACCATTGAAATTTCCATGACTTGCGCTAAACGGTAGACAGTAACGCAAGCCATTTCCGAAAACTGCGGTGAATAAAATTTTTTTTCCTCTTTGTCATACATAGTATAACCCCCTAGATTGAATTACCCCCCGATAGCTAAGCACGAGGGACATGAAGGGTGGCTACAGACCACAAATTGCGCCCTTTAACAAAAACCCACCGAAGGCAGGGGGGGATTTTTTTATGGTAATTTGGGCTGTAGCGCCCTTCGCTCTGCACAGGGCGCGCTCAAATTACCATAGTAAAAAAAAATCCCCCCCTGTCGTTGGGTACTAATGTTTCAAAAACTAAGAATAGAAAAATTGCGTTAGCAATTTTACCTACTTTCTTGGGGGGCGTTGCGGGGGGCTTGCCCACCGCTGAGGGGGGAAGCAGAAGACCGCCGAAGGCGGGCTGGAGCGTGGGGGGAGACTTCCCACTGTCAACAACTTAAGCCAGAAAAGGACTAAAAATCATGGTAAAATAAATATAGGGAGGGAATTAAGATGGGG
>JGI24698J34947_10002037_pt1 | contig 10785 bp, 9 predicted proteins | sample TergutMp193P3_FD_34947 | JGI IMG/M metagenome (IMG submission 34947) | reverse complement strand
ATGGAGGTTATACGCAAGCGGATTTTGAGCGGCTTTTGCAGTCGTTATCGCAGATAAAAGGCAAATTTCTGCTGTCTTGTTATCCGTCGGAGTTAATTGAACGGTATATTCGGCAAAACAAATGGCACACAAAAGAAGCGGCGGCTTATGCGTCGGCTAATACTATTTCCAATAGTAAAGACCGACAAAGAACAGAGGTATTAACCTATAATTACGAGGTATAATATTTTAACGGTGGACGGGCAGTGTCCCGTTCCACCTGTTTTTTTGTTGTTTTTTAGTATTTTTTAGCGATTTTACTGCGTTTAAGTTTAATATTTTCAGGTTGTTGTAGCGCGTTTGTTAGTGTCGTTTTTAGGCGATTGTCAAAAATTGATTAAAATTTGCCACTTTTTGCCACTTTTTTGCCATTTTTTAATAAGATAGGAAATTAAGTGTTTTCAAAGTGGTATATTATTGATTTTTCAGATAGTTACGCGGTTTTTTTTGCTATTCCTTATTTCCTATCTTGCTTTGTTAATAATAGTCATTTTTGCTTACAGTTTCGAACAATTATGTAAAACTCGAAAAAGATTTGAAAGCGGCGGAAAGTTTGGCAAGCCCAGCGGAATTAAAGAAAGTAAGAGACAAGAAATATGAAGATAGATTCTTATATGCGAGTTTCTTTCGCCGTGCCATAAACTACTTTTCTGAAAAAGAACCCCAAAAAAGAGAATTTGAAACAACAGATGCGTACAACAAGCGACTTAATGATAGTACCGATTATTATCTTAAACAATATGCTTTGAAAGAAACGGAATTGTTTATAGAATATATAAACCGTAATACTCTTTTTGATCTTGGCAGTTATGACGCAGATAAAGGTTTTTACAAAGTTGAAGCAGGTTTTGGAAAAAAAGGTAATTTATTTGGAGGCGACGGCGTTTCAGGAATTATGGCTGTAAAACCGGAAGAAGCGCAAGAATTAAAACAAGGAGGATATACTTTTAAAGCCAGCCCGACGGACGTTTATGTAAAAGAGTATTTTCTTTATCCCAGCAAAATAATGGTTGTCAGTAAAACGGACAACGATAAGAGATACATCGCTAATTTTCCAATACCTGCCGGTTCAAGCGATATTGTATTTAGAGGCAGTGAAGTGTGGGTAGATAATCCGAAAGCCAAAAATTTGGTTTATAACTATAAAGATTTAGCAGTGGAAGTTTTGGAAAAACGAAAACAGGAAAGAGCGGAACAGGAACGAATTGCCGAAGAAAAAAGATTGGAACAAGATAGAATTGCGCGGGAAAAGTTTGTGCAAGATAGTATTCGCATAGAAGAAGAAACTGCAAGAGAAAAAGAGAAAATAAGAATAGCGGAAGAAGTGAGAAAGCAAAAACAGGAATGGGCAAAAAGAGTAGCGCCAATAGATAATCTTTTGATATTAAAATCACCGAAAGGCGATATCAGATTCGAAGTCGGAAAACCGTTTCCTTATGATAAAGTAGTTGGAAAAGAATTTATCATACAAGGGAAAACAGTATCTTTTAAATATAATCGTGGTGATAAGAGGTGGGAGGTTAGTATAGACAGTGATATAGTTGTCGAATTTGATGGAAAAGAGAAAGGCAAGATTAAAAAGATTGTTCATTATTACCGTGTTAAAGATTACTTGGGTTACGGAATTTTTGACGTTAAGTAAGTTTAAGAAGATAAACGGCTATTGTGATAGTGATGTTTGAGCGGCAAACGCCGCTTAAACTAAAATAAAACTTTTGAAATATTACTATTACAACTGCGTCAATTCAAAATGCGTGGTTTCGTAATATTGGTCTCCCAAATTGCGCAGCATTTCTTCTACGACGGCAAAATCTCCGTCGACGGAAAGCGCGACGAAACCTTTTTCGCCTCTTTCGCCGAGTTGCAAATCTATAATGTTTATTTTGCGCGAAGCAAGCGCCGAAAGCAATATTAGCAAAACGCCGGGCTTGTTGTTTATTATAGCCAAAATCATTTGCTTTGATATAGGCATAGGAAGTTTAACTCCGTCCATTTCCAAAAGATAATATTTTCCCTTTTTTGCGGCGGGAACGTTCATCTTTTTGCCAAATTCTATCGAAACAAAATTTTCTTTTCCCGTGCCTTTCGTAAATTCAATGGCGTTTTGAATGCTTTTTTCGTCGCCCGAAACCGTTAAAAACGCTTCCGCAACCCCGTCGCTTTTTGAATTTAAAAACGCCGTTTTTACGTTTATTCCTTCGGACGCTAACATATTAAACAAAATCGACAAAACGCCCGCCTTATCGGAATGCCGCGACAAAATTCCCGTTTCGTTTTCGTTATGGTTTTTGGGAAAAAAATCGCCGAGCATTACGCTTTTGCGCTCTCTTCTTATTCTTATCGCCGAATCGCTTCCCAAAGACGTCGCCCCGTCGTAAATATTTATGAAATCCGAATATTTTCCGCCAAACGCAAATCGCGGAATACGTCCCGAATCGCCCGCCGAAAATCTGCTGTTTAATATTTCTATGCTTAAATTAAGCGCGTTATAATTGTCAATATCTTCGCTATTCTTGTAACCGAACGGGCGAATTTGCGGAATTCCTCGCGAAAAACTCACATATTGGCTGTATCCCGCTTTTTTTGCGTAATCGATACCCTTGCCGTAAAATTCTCCGTAATCCTTTATGTGATGCGCGTCCGTGCCTATGGCAATAGGAATTTTAAGCGTTTTCGCCCGTTTGAGAATCGGAAGTTTCGGATAAATTCCGCAGCCCTTTCGCAGTCCCGCAAGATTAAGGTCTAACGCAAGATTATTTTCGGAAATCATTTCTAAAAGCGCGCGCAATCTGTCGCAAACAAAGTTGTCGCAGTTGTCTAATTGCGTAAATTCTTCGGGAAAATCGACGTAAAGTTTGGGCAAATCCAAGTGTCCTACGACGTGAATCATATTCGACGAATACGAAACCATTTCAATAAGTTCTTCAAAATATTGCCCCCAATAATTTTGCAGAGAGCCGCGTATTGCAAGCAGTTTTTGCGATTCTTCTTTTGAGCCGTCGTATGGCAATCCTTCCTTTGAAAAATGCACGGAACCGATAACAAAATCCGCGTCGGGAACTTGTAAAATTTTGCTTCTGTTCCATTGCAAGCCGAGTTTTGCGCCGAGCCATTCGAGTTCAATTCCGTAATAAATGTTTATTTTTTGCGCGTATTTTTCTTTCAAATCGATAATTTTTTGCGCGTAATTTTGATACGCTTCGCTTCCTCTAATAAATTTTATGTTCATAGTTTCTTCGCTGAAATAGCGAAAATTGGTCAGGCGCGGCGTGTGAATTATGAAAGTGATATTCGGATGTTTCATAAAAATCGCTTTTTCAACAATCGCTTCAATATCGTCGACTCCGTGCTTTACGAGGTCGTTTTCCGTACCTGTATGAACTCCGTGCGTTTCCCAAATAAAATCTTGACTTTGCATAAATCCTCCCGTTTTTGCAAGCAAAAATAATTTTTGCCGTATTAAAAAACAATTCTTTTTTACGCGGAGTTTGAGTAATAATGAAGTAAGTTTATATTTTTTGCAAGATTGTACATTAAAACATAAAATTTTTAACAAAAAAAACAAAAAAACCGCAAATTACGTTTTGACAAAAATTATATTTACACACAAATTCGCACAGAAAAATAAAAATTTCCTTTAAATTGTGCGGGAAATGGAGAAATTTATGTTTTTTTATTATCAATCAAAAAAATTAAAAGCGACATTCTTTCGATGTTGTTGCCTTTTGTTCATTGATAAAAAAGAAATTAAAATTAGTTTAATCCATTTAACGAAAAGAGGAAAAAAATGGCTAAAAAAACAAACGTTGAAAGTTGGTCTTTTGAGACAAAACAACTTCATATAGGACAGGAAGAAGCGGATCCGGTAACCGACGCGAGAGCGGTGCCGATTTATCAAACGACTTCTTATGTTTTTCACAATGCCGAACACGCCGCGGCGCGTTTTGGACTTACCGCACCGGGCAATATTTACACTCGTCTTACAAATTCCACGCAGGAAGTATTGGAAAAAAGAATCGCCGCGCTTGAAGGCGGAGTTGCGGCTCTTGTACTCGCGAGCGGTCAGGCGGCGACGACTTATTCGCTGTTGAATATAGCGAAAGCTGGCGACCACATAGTCAGCGCGAAGACGATTTACGGCGGAACGTATAATTTGTTTGCGAACACTTTTGCCGATTTCGGAATTACGACGACTTTTGTCGAACCGCAACTTTCGGAATTTGAAAAAGCGATAAAACCAAACACCAAAGCGGTCTTTATAGAAAGTTTGGGAAATCCGCATTCCAATATAATAGACGTTGACGCGCTTGCCGAAATCGCGCACAAAAACAAAATTCCGCTTATTGTCGACAACACGTTTGCGACTCCGTTTTTGTTCAAACCCATAGAACACGGCGCGGATATTGTAGTGCATTCGGCGACAAAATTTATCGGCGGACACGGCACGACTTTGGGCGGAGTAATTGTCGATAGCGGAAAATTCGACTGGGAGAAAAGCGGGAAATTTGGAATTATTACCGAACCGAATTCGAGTTATCACGGACTTTCTTTCACAAAAGCGGTGGGAAATTTGGCGTACATAATAAAAGCGCGCGCGATTTTGCTTCGCGATACCGGCGCGGCGATTTCGCCTTTTTCGGCGTTTTTGCTTTTGCAGGGAATAGAAACGCTTTCGCTTCGAGTTGAAAGACACGTCGAAAACACGAAAAAAGTGCTGGAATTTTTAACTAAACATCCAAAAGTCGAAAAAATAAATCATCCGTCTCTTTCGGCAGAAGATAAGATTTTATACGACAAATATTTTCCAAACGGAGCGGCTTCAATCTTTACGTTTGAAATAAAAGGCGGCAAAGACGAAGCGTGGAAATTTATCGACAAATTGCAAATTTTTTCGCTTTTGGCAAACGTCGCCGACGCGAAGTCATTGGTAATTCATCCCGCGACGACCACGCATTCGCAGTTGTCGCCCGAAGAGTTAAAGGAGCAGGGAATCAAGCAAAACACGGTGCGCTTGTCGATAGGAATTGAAAATATTAAGGACATTATCGCCGATTTACAACAGGCGTTAAGTTAAAAGGAGTAAAAAAAATGGCAGCAATAAAAACTATTGTAGGCGGAATCGGAAAAACGCCGCTTGTAAAATTGAACAAACTCGTCGACGGATTAAAGGCGGAAATTTTTGTAAAATTGGAATTTTTTAATCCGCTTTCCAGCGTAAAAGACCGCTTGGGAATAGCACTCATAGAAGACGGCGAAAAAAAAGGAATTATTAACGAAAATTCGCTTATAGTCGAGCCGACGAGCGGAAATACGGGCGTCGCATTGGCGTTTATCGCGGCGTCAAGAGGATATAAGCTGGTTTTGGCAATGCCCGAATCGATGAGCATAGAACGTCGCAATTTGCTTTCGGCTTTGGGAGCGGAACTCGTTTTGACTCCCGCCGCTTTGGGTATGCGCGGAGCGGTCGAAGAAGCGGAAAAAATTAAAAACGAAAGAAACGGCGTAATTCTTGGACAATTCACAAATCCCGCAAATCCCGCAATGCACGAAAAAACTACGGGACCCGAAATTTGGGCGGACAGCGAAGGCAAAGTCGATATTTTTGTCGCGGGAGTCGGCACGGGCGGAACAATAACGGGAGTCGGAAGATTTTTGAGAAGCAAAAAAAACAGCGTTAAAATTGTGGCGGTAGAGCCGCAGGAATCTCCCGTTTTGAGCGGCGGAAAACCCGGCGCGCATCGCATTCAGGGAATAGGAGCGGGCTTTATTCCGCAAACGACAGACACGACTTTGTTTAACGAAATAATTCAAATCCAAAGCGACGACGCGGGAGAATGGGCGAGACGAGCGGCGAAAGAAGAAGGATTGCTTGTGGGAATTTCGAGCGGCGCAAATATAAGCGCGGCTTTGCAACTTGCAAAACGTCCTGAAAACGAAGGAAAAACCATAATTACGGTAGCAAACGACAGCGGCGAAAGATATCTTTCTACGTGGTTGTTTCAAAAGTAATTTTTACTAAAAATAACCTTTACTATGCGGGGCGGACTTGAAAGGTACGCCCCGTTTTTTATTCTTGTTTATTCCGCGCACTGCCGAAAGCAAGCGAAATTCCCGCAATCCATTCCAATTCCACGCTTGTTTCGTATTTGTTTATCGCCGTAGAAATGTCAAAATCGATAAATTTCGTATTTATTCCTATGCCGAAATTTACGACGTTATAATCCGCCAAAAGCGTTTTTCCTGTGCGTATGGCAATAAAATTTGCGGGAGAAATTTCAAGTCCAAGCGGAACCTGCAATCTTTTGCCGAAATTTGCGGTTCTTCCTTCTTGCGGGTCGAACAAATGCCAATACAATAAATCGAGCGAAACGCCTAAATTTAGCGATTTTATGTCTTTTGAGAAATTAGCGCCGCCTCTTATCGACGTCGGAAGTTTTTCTCCGTCGCCCCATTTTTCTCCGTTTTCGTTAATCATAGGAGTCGTGTTTCCGAAATTGTTAAACGCAAGTCCGAGCCGCAAATCGTCGTCTAAAAGTTTCCACAGAAAACCGCCGTTCATAACGAAGGCGTACGCTATTTCGTCCAAAAATTTATCGAATGCAAAACCGACGCTAAAAGCCCAATCGAACTTTTTTGCGCGATGTTGTCCCGCGACAAACGAAATTTGGCTAAACTGCCAATCCGCAGACAAATCGTTTGCCGTCGGCGGATTTTCGGGAAAAATATCGCGAATATAAATATCCGAAATCGTATGATTTTGCGCCGAAAGAGTTAAAAAAACATTCTTTACGGGCATAAAAATTTCAAATCGATTTACGTTCAAATCGGTATGTTTTATTCGCCACAAATGTTCAAAAGAAAGCCGATAAGTAGTGTCGTTTCCGTAATTTGCAGGATTGGAATAAACCGAAAAATCCGACGATACAGCCGCGCCCGCGCCTCCGAGCGCCGTTCTTTTTGCGGACGAAGAAACGGACAAAAGTTGAAATCCGCTCCTTGCCGCCCAGTCGCTTACTTCGGCAAAACTTGCGAAAATTATAACAATTATTAAAATTATAATTTTTTTCATAATAATTCACTCCACAACAAATCGGCGATTTGAGCGCGGATTTTGTTAATTAAATCGCGGTTCGGTTTTCTTGTCGGAAATGTGTAGTCGCTCAAAAGCGCAAATCCGCTTTTTCTTTCTCTGTCGCCGACTATTACCGAGCCCGTAAATCCCGTTTTGCCAAACGTGTTTTCGCCGCGCAAGCTTCCCATATATTCCTGATTTAATTCAAATCCCAAAGCCGCAGAATTGTTTATCGTATCGGGAAGATGATTTTTGAGCGCAAAATCCAAAAAATCCTTTGAAAAAAGCCGCTTTTCTTCCGTCAATATCTCTTTTAAGTATCTTTGCAAATCGGGAACCGTCGAAAAAACGCCCGCCGCTCCCGGAATTATTATCTCGTTCAGTTTCCACGAACTTTCATCGTGAATTTCGCCCTGAATTACTCTTCCGCGCCAATGGTCGATTTCCGTCGGAACAATTTTTCTTTTTAAATGAATGCCCGGACGAAATTGCGTATCGCGCATTCCGAGAACGGAAAAAAGTTCCCTGATTGCGACGAGGTCAAGCGTGTCTTCCCAAATTGCTTCCACTACCCGCGCAAGAATTATCGAAGTCGCGTTGCAGTAATAATACGAAGTTCCAGCCGCTCTTTTAAGTTTCGCCGTCATAATCGCCCTGTAAATTTCAATTGCGTCGATATGTTTCATTTCCGAGAGTGCGAAATCGAAATCGAGCGTTTGCGTGAGCAGGTGTTTTAATACAATTTCGCCGCGATTTGGGCTGTGATATTCGGGCAAAAGTTCGGTTATCGGCGTCGAAAGCGATACTTTTTTTCTATCCAACGCCATTAAAGCGAGGGTCGAAACGGGAACGGTTTTAGTTATGGAAGCGACGTCGAAAATACTGTCCTGCGAAATTTGAAATTCTAACGGAGTGCCTTTTCCCGCGGTTCCCAAAGCGATGGGTTCAATAATTTCGCCGTTTTTTATTATTCCCAAAACCGCGCAATTAAACACGCCGTCGGAAATTGCGTTTTTCAGTAATTCAAGCGCCGCGTTTCGCATAATTTTTTTAATTATCCCAAATATTCAAGCGTGATTTTCAACATTCTGCGAAGCGGCTCTGCCGCGCCCCAAAGCAGTTGGTCGCCGACCGTAAAAGCGTTCAAATACGAGTCGCCCATACGCATTTTTCGCACTCTTCCGATAGGCACGCTCAAAGTTCCGTTTACCGCCGCGGGAGTCAATTCTTTAAGCGTAATTTCCTTTTCGTTAGGAATAAATTTTACCCATTCGTTGTGAGACGAAATTATGCTTTCTATCTCGTTAAGCGCAATGTTTTTGTTGAGTTTTATCGTAAGCCCCTGACTATGACATCGCATTGCCCCGATACGCACGCAAGTTCCGTCGACGGGAATTTTATCGCTCGTTTTCCCCAAAATTTTATTCGTTTCCGCAAATCCTTTCCATTCTTCTTTGGATTGTCCGTTTTCGTATGGCTTGTCTATCCACGGAATTAACGCTCCCGCAAGAGGCGCGCCAAAATTTTCTATCGGGTTTTCGGGCGAGCGTATAGCGGACGAAATTGCTCTGTCCAAGTCAAGAATCGCGCTTGACGGCGTTTTCAGAAAACTTTCGGCGACGTTTCCCAAATATTGCATTTGCGCAAGCAATTCGCGCATATTTTTCGCTCCCGCGCCGCTTGCCGCCTGATAAGTCATTGAACTTACCCATTCGACCAATCCCTGTTCAAAAAGTCCGCCTATAGCCATAAGCATAAGCGAAACGGTGCAGTTTCCGCCGATAAAATCCTTTTTTCCGTTTGCAAGCGCGTCGTTTATGACTTTTCTGTTTACGGGGTCAAGCACGATTATGGAATTTTCTTCCATACGCAAGGTCGAAGCGGCGTCTATCCAGTATCCTTTCCATCCGTAATTGCGAAGTTTTCCAAAAATTTCCGTAGTATAATCGCCGCCCTGACAGGATAATATAATATCCATAGCCGAGAGTTCTTTCAAGTCGCTCGCCGAAACGAGATTCGGACTTTCTACGCCTACTTTTGGAGCGGCAAGTCCGACCTGCGAGGTGGTAAAAAACTGCGCGGCGAACGAGCCGTCAAAATCGTTTTCGGCAATCATTCTTTCCATAAGAACCGAGCCGACCATTCCCCGCCATCCTACAAAACCGACTTTTTTCATTTTTTATCCTTTTTTGGAGTTTTTGTTTCAGTCGGGCAGAAAAATACTATTTGCCGGCATAGCAACAAGTTTTTTTTCGAGATATTTATATTTCTTTAATTTATATTCTGTTTAGATGCGGCGCTACTGTCGGAATTTCTTTAATTTATATTCTGTTTAGATGCGGCGCTACTGTCGGAATTTCTTTAATTTATCTTATTTTAAAACTCACTCTTCGCCCTCGACGCATTTATTGAACTTTCTCCACATAACATTGGCGGTAATCCAGCCCGCGTTTTTTAACTTTTTGGGCTTCTTGTAATACAGCGCCGTTTCTGCAAATCTTACGCAATCGCCTTTCTTGTCTTTGACGTCTCCCACTTTTTCTTTCAACGTTTTTTTAATTATGTCGTGGTCGATTGTCAATTGCGGCGCAGCGCCCGTTTTTATCTCAATAGTATAATCAAGAATTCTTTTAAGCGCGTCGTAAGCGTACGCCATTTTGAACAGAGATTCCAGTTCGTCTTCGCCTTCCATAAACGATTTTTCGTTGGCTTTGTAAGCGCCGAGAAATTCGCTCCACATACCCGGCGCAAACCCTTTATGTTTGAATTTGAACGCTACGCTGTCTCTGTAATTTTCATACAGCGGCTCTTTGAACACTCCGTCTGTCAAAGGAAATCTATTTACAACGGCGGATTTTCCTCCGCTCGTTTTATTTTCTTTGGCGTAAAGAGCCGTTCCCGCAAAAGACACGCACAAAATCAAAAAACTCTTAAAAACAGTCGTAAATGTAATTTTCATCTTTCTCTCCTCATTTAAAATTTAAAGCCGATGCCGACGTTAATGTCATACGCGCCTATTTCGGCAATGAAATTAACTTTCTCGCTGAAATAGAAACGGTAACCGCCAACAGGGTCAAAAAAGAAACTGGCGCTTGTTGATGTTGATCGCACGTTTGCATTCCAATAATTTTTATCCCATATACTCCAGCATATTTCCGCACCGCTTCTTACTCCCACATAAACGTCGTGTTTTGATTTTTCCTTAACTTTTTCCGCTATAACGGGAAGAGCAAGTATGTGCCAAGCAAAACGAAACGAAGGCGTCAAATATCTGTTCCTGTGCCCTAAATATGTACTTAATAAACGCTGTTTTTTCACACTGTAATCGATTCCGCCTCCGAACGAAAACATATCGTTAATAGCAATATGGTCGAAAGAAGTTGCGACGCCTATGCCGCTTACCCATCCTAAAATAAGCCCAAATCCCAAAGCGTTGTCGCCCTTTTGAAGCACCGGCTCCGAAAACGCCATTGTCGTTGCCAATAAAGCCACCGCAAAAACCTTGAAAAAATCAAGTTTCTTCATAATACCATCCTTTGTTTAAATTTTATTTTTTGAAACACCATATAGAAAAAACGCGACAAAAAACCGCGTTTGATTTTCAAAAGAAAGTGTTGGGAAAAATATTTTAAGTTTGTATTTTTTAAATTTAAACCGCTAACTTCGCGGGGGGG
>JGI24698J34947_10002036_pt1 | contig 10785 bp, 10 predicted proteins | sample TergutMp193P3_FD_34947 | JGI IMG/M metagenome (IMG submission 34947) | reverse complement strand
CGGAGAGTGGTAGATTTACCGCAACCTGATGGTCCTACAAGAACGACAAATTCCTTGTCCTCGACTACTATGTTGGCGTTGTCCACGGCGCGGACATTGCCGTCATACACTTTAGAAACACTCTTGATTTCTACTTTTGCCATACGCTGGCCTCCCTTTTTTGGGTTATTTTATAGGGATTCCCACAAATTTGCGATTTATGAGCATCCAAGAACAGAATACCCTGTTTACAGGATTTTGTCAACTTTTTTACTAAAGTCCCGTATCTAAAAGGCCGATATTATTATTACCTTGAGGGAATTACCTCTCAATAATCAGACGGTGTGCATCGGGTGAAAGCCCGGACGTCCAGGCACATCGTCTTTTTTTTGTCTTCGCAAATAATCAAATTTACTCTCATGGCGGACGGGGAAAGCCCCTGCCGAGGTCTGGTCGGTCGTGACCTTTATTTACGCACGCAAGGGAGACCGCTTTCGCGGTCAATTTTAAGAGTGGCCTTTTTCGAATCCACGCCGAATGACCCCGGCAGGGGCTTTCCCCGTCCGCCTTACAGAAAATTCAGTATTTGTGAGGGCAAATTTGGCTGGGGGAAATCTCCGTCCACACCGTATGCCTCCGCAGGGGCTTTGCGCCTCCGCCATACAATAATTTGGGTATATTTGGGAGCAAATTGGCTTGGTGAGAGCCCGGCAGGGGCTTTCCCCGTCCGCCTTATAGAAAAATTCAGTATTTGTGAGGGCAAATTGCTATGGGGAAAAGTTACATTTTTCGGGTTGGAAATGTTATATTTATCGGGTTGAAATACTTATATTTATCGGGTTATAAAAGTTATATTTTTCGGTTTGAAAAGGTTACATTTATCGGGTTGGTGTGTTATAATTCAGGTAATGGGATATACATATTCTGGGCGGTTTACTGATGAGGCTCTGCAAAAAAGGCTGCGTGAATCGGGGGCTGTTTTAATACAGGGGCCGAAAAGCTGTGGGAAAACTGAGACGGCTGTTCAGGCGGCGAAAAGTCTTGTGCGCCTCGATACCGATAGGGAAATGCGGATGCTCATGGAGATTGACCCAAAGTCGGTGCTGGCAGGCTCTGTCCCCCGTTTAATCGATGAATGGCAGGAATTTCCCCAAATATGGAATTTTGTAAGGCGCGAAGTAGACGACCGTAAAAAAAAGGGGCAATTTATCCTTACCGGTTCGGCAAACCCCGAAGAGAGGGCAAGGCTTCATTCGGGGGCAGGACGTTTTTCGGTAATAAAAATGCGCACCATGTCGCTGTTTGAAAAAGGCTGGTCAACAGGCGAAGTGAGCCTCGAAAAAATAATGAGGGGCGGTGTTCCGCAATCGAGGCAGGCGGAATTCAGTCTTGAAAATCTCGCGGAAAAAATAACCATTGGCGGCTGGCCGAACCTTATCGGCGAGGGATACAAGACCGCCTTGCGCTTCATGCAGGATTATATCGCTCTTATTGCCGAAGTTGACATTAGCAGGTTCGGCGGTAAAAAAAGAGACCCCCAAAAACTTACGCGCCTTATGCAGTCGCTTGCCAGAAACATTTCTACAGAAGCGTCGCTTTCTTCGCTGGCAAAAGACACGGGCGGAAGCCAGTCGCAGATAAACAACGAAACCGCAGCCGAGTACCTCGAAGCGCTTGAACGGCTCATGGTTGTCGAACATCTTCCTGCATGGAATACGCACATCCGTTCCTCAGACACATTGCGTAAAGCGCCGAAACGCCACTTTACAGACCCTTCTCTCGCCGTTGGAATTCTGGCTCTTTCGCCAAAAAAATTACTGGCAGACCTTAACTACTTCGGCCTTTTATTTGAGTCCCTCGTTATCCGCGACTTGCGAATTTACGCCGAAGTACACGACGGAAAAGTTTACCATTACCGCGACTCGCGCGATATGGAAGTTGACGCGGTAATTGAATACCCGGACGGAACATGGGCGGCGTTCGAGGTAAAAATGGGTTTCGGCGCGCAAAACGAAGCCGCAAAAAACCTGCTCGCTTTCGCAAAAAAAATCGATCAGGAAAAAATGGGACCGCCAGCCGCGCTTACTGTAATTACAGCTAACGGCCTTGCCTGCCGCAGAAAAGATGGGGTAAACGTCGTGCCGTTGTCAGTATTGACCGCTTAACACGGCAATCCATCCTGTTAAAAATTTTCAACTGTACAGCCTGAATTCTCTAACTGCCGCAGTAAGCCGTCAGGTCCGTAGAGGTGCGCAAGACCTACTATGACAAAGTGAACTGTCCCTGAAGCCAGTTGTTGTTCAATCTGCGGTATCCATGCGGCGTTTCTGTCTGTTATAAGGGCTTTGTATAAAATGGGCCATTGATCTCTCATCTCTGTTAAAGACGCTTCCGTTCTTGAAATGCCGCCGTTTTTCCATTCATCTAAAAGCATGGTAATTCCCGATTCGGTGTCCGCCATGTCTTGCAGTGAATACTGCACAAAATCGTTTTCGTATCCGTCGCCCATTGTAACAAGCAGGTCTATTTGAGTTTCTACCGTTTCAAGGAAAGCCACAGCCTTTTTTTCATTTCTCGCTTTTTCCAGATAATACGCATCAACGCCTTGCTGTACAAATCCAAGTTTCTGGACTTGCAGCAAAGACAGTATGCTCATAACCATAGAAGGTTTAAATTTTGCCATTGACTCTATCGGATATCTATATTCCATGAGTACTGCCGAAAGCAATTCGTATGTATCCGGACTCAGAACAGAACGGAGCGTTTGATCGCCTGGCAGGAGCATTTTAGTCAAAAGGTATTGCACAACATTCGCTTCCGATAATTTTTCGGTATCGGTTTCAAAAACCATTATTGACGACTGCGAAAAGGCCCTATCAAATTGACTCGGTAAAGGATAATCAATGTCCCGTAAAACATGCACGCTTCCGCCCAAAAACATGGTTCTTCCGTCTTTGGTGATTTTCCACACCGAAGAGCCGGTCTGACCGAAAGCAGACGATGATGCGCAGAAGAAAAATCCTGCGCCGATCAACACTATGGAAAAAAAGGAAATGATTCGTTTCATACGCTTAATAATGGGATATGTTTTCCGTTTTTACAAGGCGTAAAAAACAAAAAAATGTTACTGCCTGTAATTTTCCATAAAAGCCCTTAAACGGTGCATTGCGTCTGTCAGGGTGTCTTTATCAGGGAGAAAGACAATGCGGAAGTGATCCGGTTCTTTCCAGTTAAAGCCCGTCCCGTGAACCAAAAGCAGGTGCTGATCGCGTAACAGGTCGAGCATGAACTTTTCATCGTTTGTTATGTTAAAGCGTTTAACGTCTACTTTCGGGAAACAATAAAGAGCGCCTTTTGGCATAACAACAGAAAGACCGGGGATTTCGTTGACAAGACTGACGGCGGTGTCTCTCTGTTCGCGCAGGCGGCCTCCGGGCAAAATCAAGTCTTTGATACTCTGGTAGCCGCCGAGCGCAGTTTGTATTCCCATTTGCGACGGCATATTGGGACAGAGGCGCATATTGGCAAGCATATCAAGCCCGTCAATATAATCGGCTGCGCATTTTTTACTGCCTGAAAGAACCATCCAGCCGGCGCGGAAACCGGCGGCGCGGTAGGCTTTGGAAAGGCCGTCAAAACTGATCGTGAGTATGTCCGGCGCAATTGTAGACATAGGAATATGTTTCGTCCCGTCGTATGTGATTCGGCTGTAAATTTCATCGGCGTATACGATTAGATCTTTTTCCCTTGCAATTTGCGCGATGCCTTCAAGAACCGGACGGTCGTAGACAGCGCCGGTCGGGTTGTTGGGATTGATAACCACAATCGCCTTTGTCTTAGAGGTAATTTTATTACGCATGTCGTCAAGGTCAGGATTCCAGTCTGAGGACTCGTCGCAAAGATAGTGAACTGCTTTGCCGCCGGCAAGGGTAACCGCCGCCGTCCATAGAGGGTAGTCGGGCATAGGAATGAGAACCTCGTCGCCTGAGTCCAAAAGCCCCATCATTGAGAGTTGGATCAATTCGCTGACACCGTTCCCGATAAAAACATCGTCAATCTCCACGTCCATAACGCCCTTGGACTGGAAATCCTGCATTACCGCTTTTCGGGCGGCAAAAAGACCCCGTGATTCGCCGTAGGCTTGGGCGTTGTGAAGGTTCACGATCATGTCGTGAAGTATCTCGTCAGGAGCGTTAATGCCGAATGCCGCAGGACTGCCTATGTTCAGCTTGACTATATGAAAACCCTCTTCTTCTAACCTTCTGGCTTCTTTAAGCACAGGCCCTCGTATGTCGTAGCAGACGTTTTCCAGCTTTGCGGATTTTTCTATGTCTTTCATAAACTACTCCTCTGCTCCGCCCTCTTCCTTTTCCTTTTTCTCTTCCTCTTTTTCAGCTTCCCCCTCAACCTCAGCCTGACTGTTGTCAAAAAGCCATTTTCCTGCCTCGTCAATGTACTTCCTGATAATTGCGATGTGGATTTCCGTCCCCAGTTGATCGGCTTCTTTTTTCCAGTCTTCCGCAGTATTAAGCGTTTTTACGATGCGGCTGCGGCCTGTTTCAGCCGTACCTCGGCATTCTTCAGGTTTTTTGGAGTGTTTTTCAATGGAACTGCTTAAAAAATAAGCCGAAAGGCCGGTAATCAGGGCATCGCTTGAAGAGACGGCAAGGGCGGCGAATTCCGGCTCGGCGAGGTCAAAAGCCCCTGACAGCAAGTTGGAAAAACCATAATACCAGCGCACCCATTGTTTTTCCTTTACACTGCGTTTTTCCATGCGCGAGCCGAAAAAGGCGACTGCCTCTTTCTGCTTACCGCACAGAATCTTGGCAGGACCGAAAATAAGGATGTTTTTATCAAGCAGGGAAGGCCTTGCAAGCATAACCTTGCTTTCCAGCTTTTGAACCGAGGGATAGTCCGAAATAACGAGGTAAGAACTTGCCAAAAGCCGGACATAACGGGCGCTGTACCTGTTCTTTACAAAGATTTTTTGCTCCAAATAATAGGCCAAAGCAGGCCAATCTTCTCGTTCTAACAGCGAAAAAAGCCGATAATTAAAGAGGAAAAATACGCTTATGCAGACAAGGAGAACTGCGATGAAAAGCAGGAGCGGCAGTGTAATATACCGTAAATTTGCCGCAGACTGCGGTCCCGAAAGAAATAACGGCAAAAGGGCGGCGATTAATATTACAATAACGATTATAATGCTAAATGCGATCAACAGGTATTTGAACTTCAATGGAAACTCTCCTATAATTACTCAACTGTTGAATCATAGAAGAAAGAGCATTTTACGTCAACGATGCAGGGGGCATTGGGGGATATGGGATGAAGGATTATCTGGTAAATGACATACAACAAGGCAGTTTTTTCTCAAAAATAGTCTATCTTGATCAGGCGTTTGTCATTACCGCCCCGGAAATGCCTTTTACCGAAGAAATCATAACTATCCTGCAAAAGTGGAGTTTTAACAAAGTATGCAGTGAGGGCGATGTACGCGAGGATTCCCATGAAACCACAGGGGGAGACGAAGCGTCCGATGAAAAGGGCGCAATGGGGCTTTCCCAGCAATCGGACGCGGACAAGCTTCAAAAAGCCGAGGAATTTTATTCGAGCTTCCTTTTATTTGTGGAAAATATGTTTGTCAGGGCGACAGTATCGGACGAACTGGACTATAAAACCGTATCGGATAAAATCAAGGATATGGTTGAATATATAAAGGAAGACCGCCGTTTCCTTATGAGGATTTTGAAAAATATCGAACCTGCGCCTGATAAAAATTATCTGGCTACCCATTCGGTGCGTTCAACCATTCTTGCGATAATAATCGGGACATATCTTAAGCTTCCCACACACCGTCTAATTGAGCTTGGAGTTGCAGCCCTTGTGCACGAAACGGGTATGTTAAAACTGCCTGCGCAAATTTACCTGAACCAGCGGGCACTCAGTACTCAGGAGCAAAAGGCCATTCTTACCCATCCAGTACTCGGCTACACCATGCTTAAATCTTTCGATTTTCCGCTGGCGATTTGCCTCGCCGCTCTTGAACACCATGAACGCGAAAACGCTTCCGGCTATCCTCGGCGTTTAACCGGCGAGAAAATCAGCCTGTATTCAAAAATAATAGCCGTAGCCTGCTCCTACGAAGCGCTCAGTTCCAAGAGGCCGCACAAAGAAGCCAAAGACGGCTATACAGGAATGCTGGAACTTTTGAAGAACGAAGGCAAACGCTACGATGACACCATTGTAAAGGCGCTTGTTCTTTCCCTGTCGATATACCCGATAGGACTGTACGTGCTTCTGTCAAACGATAAGAAAGGGCAGGTTGTCGATGTAAATCCCGAAAACCCGCGTTTCCCTATTGTGCAGATTTTCGGCGAATTTACGCCTGACGGAAAAGTCAAAACGATGCAGACCGCGCCTAACGAAATTACAATTGTACGCCCCTTAAACCGTTCGGAGATAGAAACCTGATTATGGTTCAACCGTTACTAATCGCGTTCCTTTTAATAATCGCAAGCGGAATTTTCACTCTTTTTGATTCCGCTCTCGGCCTGTGCCGAAAAACGCGGTTGGAAAAAGAACAGAAAAAAAGTTACAAATCTGTTTTAACCGCGATGGAAAAACAGCAGACGTATTCTCTTGCCTGTAAGTTATGGATCAATATACTTAGAGTGCCTGCGGCTATATTTACTTTTTTGTTAGTCTCATTTGTTTTAAAATTTGAGAATACAAACGGTTCGATGGTTTTACAACTGCTTATAACCGCTGTTCTGTTCGGCTTGTTCGCAGCATTACTGGGAGACGGTCTTCCAAAACTGATTGCACGCATTTCCCCTGAAAAAATCGCAGCCGTTCTTCTTCCGTTTATAAAAATACTTTCGTTTCCGCTTTTGATTTTCGTCAAACCATCTTTGAAATTCGCTTCATCTTTTAATTCAACTTTCCATTTGGAAAACGGCGACAACAGTATGACTGAAGACGAACTTCACCGCGCTCTTTTGGAAGGTGAAAAATCCGGCATTGTAGAAAGCAAGGAACGCACAATGGTAGAAGGGGTCTTCTATCTTGGCGACCGTCCCGTCGGCGCTTTTATGACGCACCGCTCGGAGATTCAGTGGCTTGACTGCAATTTACCGTACAAAGAAATACTGGAAAAAGCCCTTGAGTACCGTTCCCAGCGGTGCTATCCCGTTGTAAACGTAAGCCCTGATGAAATTGTCGGGGCGGTTTATCTTGAAGACATTGTTCTTGATTCGTCGCAGTCCGATCCAAAAGGGTTACGCGCAATAATGAAAAAAGCGCAGTTTGTGCCGGAAACAATGTCCGCCCTGAAAGCCTTTGAAGCTTTCAAACAGGGAGAGGCAAATTTTCTCTTTGTAATGGACGAATATGGAGGACTGGCAGGCATTATTTCCGTCACGGCGTTAGTTGAAGAAATAGTCGGCGAACTTTCCGCACCAGCCGCGCATGAAGAGCATTTAATTAAACAGAAAGACGGAAGCTGGCTTGCAGACGGCACACTCAACATAGACGAAGCGGCAAAAGCGCTTTCTCTCACCGGCCTCCCCGAAGGCGGCGATTTTCACACCCTTGCCGGCCTTGTCCTGTTCCTCGCCGGCGAACTTCCCGGCACAGGAGACAGTTTCGATTATCAGGGATACAGGTTCAAAGTAGTAGACAAAGACGGCAACAGAATCGATAAGTTGTTAATCAGCAAGATTGAAGAGAAGGAATGATTAGAGCTGTTCAGAAACTGAAGTTTCCGAACAGCTCTATTATGTGCCGTCAAACAATTCCAGTACATTAGGCTTTTTTAAATACTTTTTTTCTATTTTTTCTTCAAAAGATTCTATAAAATTAGGATGATACTTTAAAAACCATGTTTTATGATTATTTAAATATTCATTACGAATTTCAACATCATTAAGATCATTGGGAATTCGTTCCATTCGTTCATCAATACTGTCAAAGCCGTCAAAAGGTTGGGCTAAACGTTCTTTCATTAATGCTGCATATTCAGGATTTAGCTCAATCCCAATACAATTTCTATTTAATTGTTGACATACACGCAATGTTGTTCCGCTTCCCGAAAACGGGTCTACTATTATATCATTCTCTTCGCTTGAGGCTAGAATCATTCGCTCAATGAGAGCCTCCGGCTTCTGAGTCGGATGCGCCTGCCTGTCCGCATTGCAATAATGAACATGAGAGAATGCCCAAACATCTCCGGGGTTTGCGCCTCTCATATTATTTATTGAACGATAATACTTTTGCGGAACACGGACATCGTCAAGAAAAAATTTATAATTTTTTGTTTTAGTAAACATTAAAATATCATCGTGCCTTGGAGAGAAACCTTTTGTTTTTCCTAAACCTTGCGTATAGTGCCACGTTATCCAACTGTTGAAAATAAAATTATATTCCTTCTCCAATATTGCGTATAAATATGAAATGAATCTAACACCCATAAAAACATAAATTGTTCCGGTACTTTTTAAAATCCGATGAACCTCTTGTATCCATTTACGGGAAAATTCTATATATTCATCAAAAGATTTCAGGTCTGTATTGTTGCCGTAATCTTTACCAAGATTATAAGGAGGATCGGCAACAACTACATCAACCGACTGTGCAGGAATTTTCTGTAAATAATTGAGCGCGTCATCTTCGACTATTTCTATTTTCATATATCACCCTTTGATCCAATGATGTTGTTTTGCATAACGAAGCCATTCAGAATATCCCTTACGAGAAGCTATACATTTCTCGTCCAGAAACTGACAAAATTCCCAAGTTGTTCTTATTTCTTTGGAAACATAATGAATATCTCTCACTTGCAGTTGCCCGCTTCCCAAAGCCGGATTGTAACTAATATCACTTTTACCCAAAAACTTTAAATCATAGGCATTAAAATCAACTACTTCCATTACGCCAAACACCATATTAGAGGTATTATCTCTTTTACTGTAAACTTTATGTTTTATAGAAAGAATAACAAATAAATAATCGGGGTCTTTAACATATTCGGTGCGTATTCTTGCGAATGAAGTAATATTAGGCGATTTACCGCTGCTTTCAATATCATTACTTGTTGCTTTTACATCAACATAACCGGTAATAGAACTTTGATTTTTACGTTCTCGTTTGAATTGTAAAATAATATCCGCCATATTCAAACGTTTCCCTGCTTCTACGTTTATGAGATGATATTTATTATTTTCATCTTCAAGAATATCATTAAATATTTCAAACGCCCATGCTTCAACAAAAGGTCCTGCGACTTTGTTTATATTTTCCATGGGGAGACCGAGTTTTAAATTTGTATTTATTATGATTTTATTTTTGTTTAACCGGATTGAATCTTTGACAATCGCTTCAATCTGGCTTACCACAAAATCAGAACAAGCCGTATAATCAGGTGATTCTACAGGTATTTTAAAATCAAGTTTTGCATATTCATTATTCATAATTATTTCCCTAAAATTAGAGTATATTAGTCCTTACACAATGTCAAGTGAGTAAATTTATACTTTTCCCAATCAAATTGTATGCTTTTTTATACTTTTTCATCTAATTTTTGAGAAAGCGTTATGGTTGCGCATTACGAAAAGTGAAGTATTAATGTGATTGATTTTAATATCCCATTATTAAATTCCAACTCACTGTAACCAAGACTGTCATCTTCTCCATATCTCAAATAATAAAATAATTTATTTTCCTCCATGCCTCTATTTGATATTTTTCCAAATTTTTCATCTTCTATGTATTTATCCATGTTTATATATGGAAATAACTGTAAATAATTTTCTTCGTTTATTTCAATTTTTATTTGTTTGAGCCAATATTCAGTATTACCGCTAAAAAGATAAAGAACAATTTTATATTTATCGGACTCAATTTCATAAACATCGAAGAAACCTTCATGTGTCTGTATATAATTATCTATTTTATATTCATTGATAGTATAATTCTCAATTATATTTAAAACAAGCAAAATATCGTTCAAATTCCTGTAATCCCAATTTAATTTCAAATCATTAAAAATGTAATTACTGATGTTCTCAATAGAATAACCTGAAGCATTTACCGTCTTAACAGGATTCGTCATTTGTTCATAACTGTATCGATCATAACCTTCATTGTTATCTATACTGTTAATATACGGATCATCATATTGCATTGCGTTATCCTTTTTGGTATTTTTAACGCAACTTGTTAAAAAAATGAGAACTAATAAACAAACTATAAAATTTTTCATAATACTACTCCCTCTAAAAACATAATTTTACCATTCATCTAATTTCAAAATAATCGGTACGATGTTCATACCAATTTAATTTTAAAGACAGTCTATCGTTATTATCAAAAGCATTATGATAGTTATAAAATGTTCTTTCAACTGTTCTATTAGTATAATTTATTCTGTAATTTATTATATGTAAATCAATTTTTCCATCATGGTGAACATATAATCCGACACCTATTAATACCGTATCTGTCAGCCAGCAAATTGCGTTTAATCCAGTGGCGATACCAAAATCTTCGCCGAAAAAAACATTTCCGTTTCTATCCGCTATTAATAAAGTGCTAAGATCATCAAAATCGCCGCCAATTGCATATCTCCCTGACGGCAGTCTTCTGGGCTGTGTACGACTATAATCATAATATCCAACTAAATTACCGGAATAATTCCACCTCATAAAGACTGGATAAGTTAATATTCTTTGATAATATCTATTGAAATTTATTATTTCTTTATCTGATGATGTAAAATTATTAATTTCAATATCTGGGTTTGCTTTCTTT
>JGI24698J34947_10002035_pt1 | contig 10786 bp, 8 predicted proteins | sample TergutMp193P3_FD_34947 | JGI IMG/M metagenome (IMG submission 34947) | reverse complement strand
ACCGTGTTCGCTAAACTCTCGCCGCGGCAGAAAGCGCGCATAGTAGCCGCGCTGCGCGATAACGGCCATACAGTCGGCTACATGGGCGACGGCATAAACGACGCGGCAGCCATGAAAGCCTCTGACGTAGGCATTTCCGTGGATACAGCGGTTGACATAGCCAAGGAGGCCGCGAACATCATTTTGCTGGAAAAAGACCTGATGGTGCTGGAGCAGGGCGCTATAGAGGGGCGCAAAATCTACGCTAACATCATTAAATACATCAAGATGACGGCCAGCTCCAACTTTGGAAATATGTTTTCGGTTCTTGTAGCAAGCGCATTCCTGCCGTTCATCCCGATGCTGCCCATCCAACTGCTCTTGCTGAACCTGATTTACGACCTGTCATGCACGGCTATGCCGTGGGACAACGTTGACAGGGAATATTTGCTCAAACCCCGCAAGTGGGACGCGTCCTCTATCAGTAATTTCATGTTATGGATTGGGCCTACAAGCTCTGTGTTTGACATAACGACGTATCTGCTGATGTATTTTATAATTTGTCCGATGGTCACGGACGGCGTGCTGTTTCACCAACTGAAAGACACCGCGCTCATGGCTCAGTACATCGCCGTTTTTCATGCCGGATGGTTTGTAGAATCCATGTGGAGTCAGACTCTCGTGATCCACATGATCCGCACGCCTAAAATACCATTTATCCAAAGCCGCGCGTCCGCGCCGGTTACGCTGCTGACTATGACGGGCATAGCCGTTCTGACGGTAATACCCTTCACTGAGCTTGGCGCAAGGATTGGGCTAGCGGCGCTGCCGCCGGTGTATTTCGCGTGGCTGGCGGTTACAGTGTTGTTGTATATGCTGCTGGCGACAGTGTTTAAGCATGTTTTTATACGGAGACACGGGGAACTATTATAATTATAGCGTTTCCGCTTCAAAACCGCAGTTATAGCATCGCAAGCATTCCTGACTGCTGAACGCGGGTTTGAACCGGAAACGCCATAGACTCAACGTGCGACATATTTTCAACGCCAAATAAAATGGCGCATTTTATTTGGCATTGAGACAAGCTATAATAGAGATGGAGCCACGAAATGGATTCGCCCCTTCAAAACCTGACCGGCCAGGAATACAAGTATGGGTTTGTGACAGACATAGAGACGGACTCGGTCGCCCCGGGTTTGTCTGAAGGCGTGATTCGCATAATTTCACACAAAAAAGCCGAGCCGGAGTGGCTGCTGGAGTGGCGTCTTTGCGCCTACAGGCACTGGCTCACGATGAAATACCCGGAATGGCCCCATGTAAAATACAACGCGCCTGATTTTCAAAAAATCGTCTATTATTCAGCGCCAAAGTCAAAACAGCCAAAATATAATAGTCTGGATGAAGTTGACCCTGAGTTATTAAGAACTTTCGATAAACTTGGCGTGCCTATAGAAGAGCGCAAGGCCTTAGCTGGCGTGGCCGTTGACGTTGTGTTTGACTCCGTCAGCGTCACTACTACTTATAAAGATCGCCTTGCCGATATAGGAATCATTTTTTGTTCCCTGTCAGAAGCAATCAGGGAGCATCCTGACCTTGTAAAAAAATACCTCGGCAGCGTTGTCCCGTACACAGATAATTATTACGCGGCGCTGAACTCCGCCGTATTTACAGATGGGTCATTTTGTTTTATACCAAAGGGCGTTAAATGTCCCATGGATTTATCCACGTATTTCAGGATAAACAATAAAGAATCAGGCCAGTTTGAGCGAACCCTCATAGTTGCCGAAGAAGGCGCCAGTGTGAGCTACCTGGAGGGCTGCACCGCGCCACGCTTTGACACAAATCAGCTTCACGCGGCTGTTGTTGAGTTGATAGCCCTGGATGACGCAAGCATCAAATACTCGACGGTTCAAAACTGGTACGCGGGGGATAGCCAGGGAAAAGGCGGGATTTTCAACTTTGTCACCAAGCGCGGCCTGTGCAAGGGCGCCAGGTCCAAAATCAGTTGGACACAAGTTGAAACCGGCAGCGCCATCACCTGGAAATATCCAAGCTGCATACTGCTAGGCGAAAATAGCCATGGCGAGTTTTACAGCGTCGCGCTCACCAACCACAAGCAGCAGGCTGACACAGGCACAAAGATGGTGCACGTGGGGCGCAACACAAGGTCAACCATCGTTTCCAAAGGAATCAGCGCCGGGTATAGCTCAAACAGCTACAGGGGGCTTGTCAGAGTGACGTCTGGCGCCACAGGCGCCCGCAACTACAGCCAGTGCGACTCTATGCTGATTGGCCAGACTTGCAGCGCGAATACGTTCCCTTACATAGAAGCCCAAAACCCATCGGCACAAGTTGAACACGAGGCTACGACGAGTAAAATCGGCGAAGAGCAGTTGTTTTATTTTCAACAGCGCGGAATCCCCGTTGAAGACGCCATCTCCATGATAATCAACGGGTTCTGTAAAGAAGTCTTCAGGGAACTGCCCATGGAATTTGCCGTTGAAGCCACAAAGCTGCTTTCCCTTAAACTTGAGGGCAGCGTTGGATGATTAGAGGGATAAAACGATGCTGAAAATTAAAAACCTAATGGCGCGTATCGGCAATAACCAGGTATTAAAAGGAATTGACCTGGAAGTGGCGCACGGGGAGATTCACGCCATCATGGGGCCTAACGGCTCTGGCAAATCAACCCTTGGAAAAGTATTGGCCGGACACCCCTCCTTTGAAGTCACAGCCGGAGAAATGTTCTTTGACGGCAAAAATTTAGCGGAACTAGCCGCCGACGAGAGGGCCAGGGCTGGCATTTTTCTGGGCTTTCAACACCCCATAGAAGTCCCGGGCGTATCCAACAGCCAATTTTTGCGCCTTGCCTACAACAAAAAAGCAGAATACATTGGGCAGGAGGAATTAGACCCCCTTGAGTTTGACGATTTTATCCGAGAAAAACTCAAACTGGTCAAGATGGACCCCGCCTTTTTAGACCGCAGCCTGAACGAAGGCTTTTCGGGCGGCGAGCGCAAGCGCAATGAAATACTGCAAATGAGCGTCCTTGAGCCAAAGCTGGCAATCCTGGATGAACTGGATTCTGGCCTGGACATTGACGCCCTAAAGGTACTGGGCGAGGCGGTGATGGCCCTAAAGCGCCCGGACAGGGCGCTGCTCATAATCACCCACTTCCCGCGAATACTTGAGACAATTAAACCCGACTACATCCACGTTCTCTTTGACGGCAAATTTGTGGCCCGCGGCGGCAGGGAACTGGCCTTTGAACTGGAAGAAAAGGGCTACGACTGGATTCAGGCGAAAGCCAATCCAGGGGATAATCCAGGGGATATTGGTGTCCATTCAGGGGGCGTTGATGGCTGAGAGCGCCCTGGCCGCCTTACAGCACACAGCCTTATCGCTCCCCTGTCCCGCCAGTTTTGGCGCTTTGCGAAAGCGGGCTGAAGAAGAAATCGTTGCAAAGCCATTGCCGACAAGCGACCTGGAAGACTGGAAGTATTTAGACCTGAGCGCCGTCTATTCCCAGGCTTTCTGCCAGCCGAATCATGACGCGCCCTCTTTTCCGGCCTCGGAATGTCTGGCGCCCGAAACCATCCACAGCCGCCTGCTCTTCGTGAATGGGCGCTTTGATTCCGCCTCGTCTGATACCAGCGCGCTGCCCGTTGACATTCACTTTCTGCCCCTGACCGAAGCCGGGCCGGGCGCTATTGAGCATCTTGGTAAATTGGCCAGGCCAGATTCCCTTGATATCTTTGCCAACATAAACACGGCGCGTTTTTCAGACGGCGCGTTGGTGTATATCCCCGGCGGACAATCTCTTGAAATCCCGCTGCACATTATATTTCAGTCGGATGGCGCAGAGCGCGGCGAGTGTCCCGTTGCGCTCCCCCGCATGTTGATTGCGCTGGAACAAGGCGCTAAAGCGTATATCCTGGAAGAATATTGCGGCGCCGGAAAATATCTGACCAGTTCTGTGGTTGAAATAATATTAGGCGAAGGCGCAAGCCTGCGGCATGACAGAATCCAGCGGGAGAGCCGCGACGCCTTTCACTTTTGCACCCTGCGGGTTGATGCCGCCAAGGCCGCTACATATAGCGCCACTCTAATATCATTGGGCGCGGCCATATCAAGGCACAATCCCCAATTTACGCTTAAAGGGGAACATTCGGAATTAGAATTAACCGGGCTATCCCTGATAAACGCCGCTCAAACAGCCGACACGCACAGCCTGATAGACCACGCCGCGCCGGGTTGCATTAGCAGGCAACTGCAAAAATACATCGTGGGCGACGCCGCCCACGGCGTCTTTAACGGACGGATATTGGCGCGCCAGGGGGCGCAGCAGACAAACGCCAGCCAATCCAGCCGCAACCTGCTGTTGTCTGAAAATGCCAGGATGGACGCCAAACCCCAGCTCGAAATACTAGCCGACGACGTCAAGTGCGGCCACGGCGCGACCATTGGCCAGCTGAACCAAGATGAACTCTTTTATCTGCAAAGCCGGGGTCTGGACGCGGATTTAGCCAGAAACCTTCTCTTGGCAGGATTCTCCGCCGAAGTCATAAACCGCCTTGCGCTGCCCAGCCTGCGCCGCGCTTTGCTGCAGTGATGACAATTCAGCTTGGGACGCGCTTTTGCTGACGACTTACGCGGGTTTTGGGCGTTGATTTCTTCTCCAGGGCTTAAATACAGATATAAACGTCACAAATATAATCAAAATAATCTGAAGAAGGCCAAACCAAAAATTTAAGTACATGCTGGAAATGTATTTTTCGTCCCGCAGCGCCGCGTTTCCTAATTCCCTGGAAATATTGACCATTGTCGTTTCCCATGGGCCTAAGAAAAATGTGCCGAATAAGATACAAAATATGGTGATTATCCATTTTACCATTATCCACCTGTGGCGAAAAAATCCCCAGTTTGTGAATATGGAATAGAGCAGACCCGTCACAAAACAGCCTGTAGCGCCAAGGATGACTATTACCCCCATGTCAACCAGATGTGAAGCCCTGTCTATGCCATACAGGTCATTTCCGGAGCTAAAACCCTTAAAGCGCAAAAAATGCAGGAGTAATAGCGAAAAGGCGCCCCCCGCCCACCCCGTAACGGCTAACAGGTGAAAGCACTTTAACCACTTTGTCTGTTTGGGGCTGAATCCCATGCAAGCTCCTTGTTAAAATGGGCGGGCTAATTGCAAAACCTCCGGCTTTGCCTGGAACCTGGGCGCCAGACGCGCATTTTTCAGAAATTGCCATACTGGCCGCGACATTTTCAGGGGGGGGTGCAATTACCTCGGGTAAAAATATAATGATAGCAGAGCTGATTACAAAACCTCCGGCTTTGCCAGGAATGCGGGCGCCAGACGCGCATTCTTCAGAAATTGCCATACCGGCGCGCAACATTCCCAGGAGGTTTTGAAATTACCTCTGAAATTAAGCTCTGTCTCCCACCGCCACAGATACGCCTGCAACAAATCATTGAAAAAAAGTTGAATTAGCGCGGGTGCGCGCAGGCTGCGCTTGAAGTGTAGCGAGCCGCCACAAGGCGGGGAGCGAAACGAAAGGCGCAGACGTAACTTTAACTACAAGACGCTTCTCAAGTTGAATTACTATAGTTGCATGTTTACCGGCCTGATACGACACATCGGATGTCTGGCATCGCGTCATTCGCGCGCTAATGGCGCCAGACTGCGCGTTGAAGCCCCCCCTGAACTATTGGCCAGGGCAACGCCAGGGGCTTCTATAGCCGTGATGGGAGTTTGCCTCACTGCTACAGGGCGGGAAGACAAACACTTTGAGGCGGATTTATCCCAGGAGACGCTCTCTAAAACCACGCTTGGCAGTTTATCTATAGGCGCGGGCCTGCACCTTGAGCCGGCTCTGCTTGCGGGTGAACCCCTGGACGGCCACTTGGTTTCTGGGCACGTTGACGGGGTTGGGCATCTGCTGGAGCGTCCTGAGGCTGAAGGGATTTGGCGTTTTGCCATTCCGGCCTGTTTAGCCCCGATGCTTGCGGCCAAGGGCAGCGTGGCGGTGGACGGCATAAGCCTTACCGTGGTTGACGTAGCCAGCCAATCCTTTTCAGCGGCCCTGATTCCTGAAACCCTTGCCGCGACCAGGCTGAAAAACCTCCGCCAGGGCGATGGCGTCAACATAGAAGTTGACGCCATCGGACGATACGTAGCCAGGTTCATGGCCCTGAGCAGGGCAAATGAAAGGCTTGAGGATTTTGCGAAAAATGGCTGGGGCGATTAACTTATCTCCGCCAGCTTCAGCCTGGTCTGTTCCTGGTTCAGCCATGCCCGCTGCTCATCGGTCAACCCCAGTTTTATCGCGCTAACCGCCGCGGCCCGGCAATTGGTCAGCAGTTGGCGGTCGCGGATTAGGTCGGCTACGTGAAAGCGGGGCAGGCCGGATTGCCTTGTGCCAAAAAACTCGCCAGGGCCGCGTATCTCCAGGTCTTTTTGCGCTATGCGAAAACCATCCTGGGTTTCTACCAGAGCCTGCAACCTCTCTGTTTCAGACCTGGAAATCATCACAAAGTACCCGCCGTGCTTGCCCCGCCCAACCCTGCCCCTCAGCTGATGGAGCTGGCTCAGGCCAAAGCGTTCGGCGTGGTCAACAACCATGACGGTAGCGTTTGGAACGTCAACGCCCACTTCTATTACAGTAGTAGCCAAAAGGATGCGCGCCTCGCCCGAAACAAAAGCAGCCATCCTTCCGCTTAGTTCATCTGCTTTAAGGCGTCCGTGGACGACAGCCAGAGGAATATCCTGGAAACGGGCGCGCAACAGCGCCTCCATGGACTGAATGTCCCGCAGGGAAATTTTAGTTTCATCCGATGGGTCTATGGCAGGGCTGACGACAAAGGCCTGGCGGCCATTAGTCAACTCACGCTCCAGCAAATCCCAGGCCCTTTCGGCATCGTCAGGCTCTAAAAGGCGCGTGCGTATGGGCTGTCGTCCCGGCGGCAGTTCGTCCAGGATGGATTGATCCAGGTCGCCAAAAATAGCCAGGGCCAGGCTTCTGGGTATGGGCGTCGCGCTCATCACCAGCCAATGGGGGTCCAAGCCCTTATCTTTGATGGCCTCGCGCTGTTTGACGCCAAACCTGTGCTGCTCATCCACCACCACCATCTGCAATTTATTAAAAGACACGGCCTCCTGAAACAACGCGTGTGTGCCGACCGCGTAAGCGGCCCGTCCGCTGGCTATGGCCTCCAGCGCCCCGCGCTTTTCAGCCGCCTTCATAGCGCCCACGAGCAGCTGCATTCGGCTTTGCTCACCCTGCAGCAGTTTGCCAAAGGTCTCCGCGTGCTGCCTGGCAAGCACCTCCGTTGGCGCAAGCAACGCGGCCTGACCGCCTGTTTCCGCAACCATGGCCATCGCGAGAAAAGCCACCAGCGTTTTGCCTGATCCCACATCGCCCTGGAGCATCCTGTGCATTACGCGCCCTGAGCCAAGGTCGTCAACTATTTCCTTAAAGGCTCTGCGCTGGGCCGTCGTGAGATGAAATGGCAAAAATGACTTGAGTTTATCTCTGAGTTTTGCCGACGTGGGTATTTTTTCGCCCTTGCGCTCTAAGCGTCCGGAGCGCCTGATTTCAACGCCCAGCGCGAATGCGAACAGCTCTTCCGTGGCAAGTCTTTGGTGGGCGGGACTCAGGCCGGATTCAAGCTCCTCAGCTATACAATCATCGGGCGGATCATGCAGAAGTCTCAGAGCCGTTATAGTATCCGGCAAACCCCTGGACAACTCACGGGGCAGAAACACGCTTGAACAATCCGCCTGTTCTAACGCTAAAGACACCAGTTTTTGCCGCGTCCGCCCCGTCAGCGCCCCAATGCGGCGGTACAGAGGCAAAAACCTGCGCGTGAACATGTTGTCTTTTGCGCCGTCTTTCCCTTCGTCCGCGCGGCCTAAGGATTCCCAGCCGGGGGAGCGCATCTCAAGGCCGTGGCGCCCGTAGGTCAAAGGCCCCCAGACGAGCGCTCTTTCTCCCTTTTTTAATACTTTGGACAGATGCGGCTGGTTAAACCAGACCAGGCGTATGACGCCTGTATCATCGCGCAGCAGAGCCTCGGTTATCGTCATCCTTTTTATGCTGGTAGCCCCCTGGCGCAAATCGGCGATTGTGCCAACAAGCGTGACGGCGCCCTCAATGTCAGAACCATATTTAAGCGCCTCAACGGGTAATATGCCGCCCCTGTCAATGTAGCGATAAGGCAAGCCCCATAGTAAATCTTCAATGGTTTGAAAGCCCGCTCCGCTGAGCAATTCCAGCCGCTTAGACCCCACGCCAGGGAGCGCGTCGAGCTTAGAGGATAGGGGCAGTAACGAAGATGGCATCGCGGGTTCTCTATTCTAAATTCTATAGCGTTTCCGGTTCAAAACCGCGTTCAGCAGTTAGAGATGCTTGCGACGCCTTTTCAACAGGAGGTAATTGCAAAACCTCCTGAAAATAATGCGCGCCAGCGTGGCAACTCTTGAAAAATGTACGTCTGGCGCCCACATTCTTGGCAAAGTCGGAGGTTTTGCAATTAGCTCAACAGGGCAGGGAATTATACGCAATCAAGCAAAAAAAGAGATGGAAACGATTCGTGTTTATCCAGAGGAGCGTTTGTCTTGCAGGGAATGGATTACAGCATGACAAACGGCTATAATCAACAAGTCAGGATTTGCTTGCAAATCCTGACTTGTGTTTGCGGAGGTCTTTTGGTCGTCTGCAAGCATTATTGACATAATCGGAGGAAGCGTGTTGTATTTTGGCTTATTGCAGAGCGGTGTAAACCTAAAGGACGTTGTCATGCACGGCGGCTTGGTCGCCAAGGTAGTAATGGCCATACTTTTGGTTTTTTCGCTCTTCAGTTGGGTGGTCATTCTTCAAAAGTCCTTGCTCTTTAAGCGGAGCCGCCGCGCTTCAGGCAAATTCAGGGCCGCTTTCCGCAAGGCCACTGACTGGCGCGAGCTAAAACAGCGCGCCGCGAGCTATTCCCTAAGCCCGTTGCTGGGCCTCTTTTTAGCCGGTTATTCGGAAATTACGTACCAGATGCGCTCCACTGCCACGGGTTCCAAGTCCAAGGTGAAAAATATGGAAGCCGTAGAAAGATCGCTCCAAAGAGCTTCGGTGGTGGAAATGGGGCGGATGGAAAAGCGCATGGGCGTTTTAGCTACCGTTGCCGCCGTAAGCCCCTTCATCGGGCTGTTTGGAACGGTTTGGGGCATCATTGAGGCATTCCAGCGCATCGGGGCCATGGGCAACGCCAACCTTGTCACCGTGGCCGTTCCTATCGCCGAAGCCCTGGTAGCCACAGCCCTGGGCCTGGTAGCCGCCGTTCCGGCCCTGATGGCCTATAACTCCTTTCAAAGCCAGCTAAAACACTGGCAGATTGACCTGGACGACTATTCGCTGGAATTCATAAGCCTGAGCGAGCGTAATTTCACCGACCCCAATGATTGACTTGGTAAATGAGGTAATTGCAAAACCTCCGGAAACATTGCAAGCCAGCGTTGGCAGTCACTGAAAAATGAGGGTCTGACGCCCGCGTTCCTGGCAAGTTCGGAGGTTTTGCAATTAGCTCAAATGCGAAGTGTGAAGTTTGGAGGGAGCGCATAGTCCCGGTTGATTGCAACTCAGTTAAGATAAAGCAGATGGTTTTTAATGGAATTACCCCAGGCTCTTTTATCCATCCCCCACAGGCGCGATGTGCCTTTCGCCAGCTTGACGACGCTGGGTCTTGGGGGCTTATGCAAGTATCTCTTTGAACCAAGCCTTGAAGAAGAAGTTCGGCTCTTTGTTAAAACATGCCGCAATGAAGGTTTAAGCTATCGGATACTCGGCGGCGGCTCTAACCTATTGGTGTTATCTGATATTAGCGAGCCAGTCATGCGTTTAGCCCTTCCTAAAGAACTGGTGATAACGCCTGATGGGGTTTATGTCAACGCCAGCTATAACCATGCGGCCATGGTTAATGACATCGCGGAGATGGGGCTTTCGGGCATTGAGTGGGCCGTTGGCATACCTGGCGGTTTTGGGGGCGCTCTCCGCATGAACGCTGGCGCAAACGGCTTTGAATGGGGGCAGTTTTTAGAGCGCGTCAGGTTCCTCACGCCAGAAGGCGAAATCGTTGAAAGAACTCCAGGACAAGGCGATTTTACATATCGCTCAAGCTTTTTGACCGGGGGCCGCATAGCTTTGGGCGCGTCTATCAAACTGACAAGGCGCGATAAAAAATCCATCAAAAAAACCATGGACGCTTTTCAAGCGGCGCGACGCAAAAGCCAGCCTGCCGGGCGCAGCGCCGGATGCGTTTTTAAAAACCCTCCAGGTAAAAGCGCGGGACAGCTCATTGATAGCGCCGGGTTAAAGGGGACGCGGGTCGGCGACTCTATCGTCAGCGATATTCACGCAAACTTTTTGTTAAACCTGGGCGATGCTACGCCAGGGCAATTTTGGGAACTTATCCAGATCGTCCGCTCTCGGGTGTTTGACGTCCATGGGTGTGAACTGGAATTGGAAGTGGAGGTTTGGAATATATAGTCGCGCGGAGCGCGCAGTCTGCGCCTTTCGTTCCGCGAGCCGCCAAAGGCGGGAAGCTTCACTAAAAGCGCAGACGTCGCTTTGATGCCGCATGTTGCTTCTCAAAGTTGAACCGCTCTAGCTCTAGTCGTTTGCCTTGTGTAAATACCGCAAGACGCTTCTCAAGTTTATAGCGCTTCCCCTAAATATTAGCGTTGTTACATGATTCAATTATGTCTGGCAGAAAAAGGCAAAGTCAGCATGCAGCGCTACTTTCCGGTTCAAAA
>JGI24698J34947_10002034_pt1 | contig 10786 bp, 6 predicted proteins | sample TergutMp193P3_FD_34947 | JGI IMG/M metagenome (IMG submission 34947) | reverse complement strand
TGGTTCCCTCACAAGTCCTGCATTTTTCGGACTAAAGTCCTAAAAAATGCTGTTTTTATATGGAAGTTGTTCAGAAACTGAAGTTTCCGAACAACTCTATTGCAAAAACTTCGTCGCCTCTTTGAACGCCTCTGTTACTGCCGGAACGGGTATCCGCAATTCCGTTACTGTACGAAACAATGTATTCACGTTTTGCGTTTTGGCCGCCCGTTCCGGCTCTTACGCCGGGACCCGCCCCGTTTACGACACTGCGGATTCCGGTCGCAACACCCCTGTCGCCTGAAAGATCGATAATGCACGCGTGTTTTATGATAACGCCCGGTTTGTTGGGAACTTCAACCGCGTTCTCCATAAATACCGGCTCGGATTTGTTTCTATCGCGCCCCGTGCGGTTAAATACGGCGTAAACGCCAAGCCCTGCGGCAAAGTGGCTGTTTACGTTATTTGCAACTTTATAGGATGCCCATCCGTCTACTGTTCCGTTGTGGCTTTGGTAGACATCTTGAGAAAACGGATCGTAGGGCGACTCGCTTTGATAAAAATACGTGCGCCCGTTCTCGCCGATCCACAATGTCTGGTATTCCTGGAAGTGCTCTACGAAAAGGCCGTAGAATGTTACGTTACCGCCTGTTACAACCACCCCGTTCCTCGACGTATTTTTGTCCCAACCGACGCCCTGGCCGTGATCCGCTCTCCACACCCAAAAGTGATCTCCTATAATGTCGTTTGAATTTATAATCGCGGCTATGTCGGCGTTTACGTTCTCATTTTTATACCCGCCCACGCGCAGGAAGATGTCAGCTAACAGCGTCGGGGAAGAGGAATGATCGTTATCCGCTTCTGTCCCGCCCGCGCAAAGAAGATAGTCTGAACTGTAGTGAGCGTCAAGCAAAAGCCCCGCGACGGTTACGTTATCAACATCGTCGATGAACAGTGCGCCTAAAGTGTTTTCAGGTCCTGGGATGAGCGTGGCAAGACCCGTCCCCAGTACGACAGCACCGGCTCTTTTTATCCGTATCGGCGTGTTTAACTCATATAGGCCCGGCGTAAAGAAAATGTGCTTTCCGTTTTCAAGAGCGGCGTTTATGGTGTCGGATGTATCCATGCCCGCTATCGCTATATAAAAATCTTTTTCAATGTCAAGAGAATAACCGCTTCCCATATCCTGCGCTGTCCACGAAACGCCGACAGCCTCCCTCCTGAGAGCCGGGACAAATACCCTGTATTCGCCGTTCTCATAATACAGAAAAGGTTTTTCGCGGATTACGGGAGTCGTGTCTATTCGCGTAACGCCGCCGCCTTCAGCCCAATTGTCATCGGTGGTCTCGCCGGTTGCTCCCTGCACAAATTTGTTCCAGTTTATTCCAAACAACTCACTTGAGTGATGGCTGTTTCTGGAGTACCACTGCTGTTGGGGCCACGAGCCGGAAGTGTCCGCGAAATAACAGTCGCCCGAATAACCGCCCGAAGCCCATCCGTTGTGCCAGTCAAATACCGCGGGGACGTTCACCCTCATTCTGCGGACGGGAGCGGCTTGTGAAACGGCCCATCGGAATATGCCGTAACCTGAAATTTCAAAATTTTCTATTGAACGCCAGAATGTGCAGGTTGAATTGTTGCCTGCTAAATGAGGGGGAGTCTCAATAGAGCCGAAAAGCCTTGTCTCCTGCGGAACCCTGCCGAGGCCGGCGGCGTGAGTGTAAAAACCGATTTTGAATCTTTCAAAGTCCCTGTATTCACCTGGCTTAAAGTACAACGCGTACCTTTTTTCGGAAAACTCTCCTGTCCTTCCGCTGTTGTCCGTAACACTGCCGAACATCTCCCTGTCGTGGATGCGGTTTACGTCTTCCTCAATTTTGGAAATGCGGTCGTACTTGATGTCGTAAAACCTCATGTTTGGGCCGAACATTTTAAGTTCAAAAGAAAAAATCATATCCTGAATTTTTCCCTTGCTGTTTTTTGCCCTGACAAGATAGTAATTTTCGTATTTTACAGGGTTGGGTTTGGAATCCGTATACGAAGTTTCTTTTACAGTTTTCAGAAATGTATATTCACCCAAACGGCTCCCTGCACGAAAGACATCATAAGAGACCGCTGTATCTACGGCTTCCCAACCGATTTCGATACTTTGACCGTTCGTCGTTATGCTAAACTTTTCAGGCCCGGGCAAAATCGCTGTTTCCGGTTCGGGATTTTCCGGCTTTCCATTGCATGAGGCGAGAACAACAGCCGCTATCAAAATAATTATTTCCCTCCCGAATGTTTCAAAAAAAAATTTACGCGCTTTTCCGCTAACCAAGATTGACATCTATCTTTTTTACCTTTCCATCACGGATGGCATGGGCATTTTTGCCCTGTATAAACGCTCCGCCGGTTTCTTCCACAGCGCCGTCATCAAATGTTATGCGATATGACTGAACCGCCGTTCCCCCTGTACCGAAGGTGTCTTTTCTTGAATTGTTGTGATAGACGACGGTACAGCCGCCCATCAGGTTAAAAGTAAAAGTGTTATCCTCTGTGAAAAAATCCGCGCTTAAACTGGGCTTTAGGGTAAAGCAAAGCTCTCCGTTGAGCAGGGAAAAAGGTTTCAGGCCGGAAGTCATGGCGATCCACATTGAGATAAACTCAGCCGTCGCGCCTGAAAGCCTTGCCACAAAACCGCGTCCGTGCACTTCCTCCTCGGGATGTGCGGAGCTTGCAAGGAACGAAGAATTTTCAAAGATACTGCGTCCGTATACGGAAGGATCGAGAAACGGAATCAGAGTTGTTCTTGCAATGTCGAAAAATTCCTGCGCGAGATTGTTGCGGAGAAGTTCAAGCAGGTACTTGTATTCCATGTGGAGCCAGATCGATTCGTTTTCAAGCCAGCCCGCCGTAAAGACAGTGATCCTGCCGATGTCATGCCCCGCGTCGGCCAAAGAGGCGTTTGTTTTAAACATTTTGAGTTTTTGATCGTAAAGAGGGCTTACAAGCATTTTGCGGTGGAACTCTTTTGCCGTGCGCGTTTGCGGACAGAGCCTGAGGTAATGGACAGGCCCTTCAAGGAAGAGCGGGAGGTTTTTCCTCTTGAACGACTGAATTATTATCGGAGGGCTTTTTTCTTCCGCGATTACCTTTAACGCGGCGGTTTCATGTTCAATGGGAGCGGCTGTCTTTGCCGTGGAGCGTTCCGCGCTTTCGTCAATTTTGTACGATTCAGGTGAATACTCAAAGTATGTCGGGACAATTCCGTTAGCTGAAATTGCCTGGAGTCTTTCCCGGCTTTGCAGGAGTTTTTGTTCAAAGACAGAAAGCGTTTGGCGGATGTTTTCCATTGTGCGTTTTTCATCCGCGCCGGAAAGACCAAGCCGTGTTTTTTCGCGGAAGTTTTCCTTCGCCGTGTGGGTCTTGTCCCAGAACTCAAGATTATCCGACGTTGCTTTCGTGATACTTGTTAGCTCGTCAAGAAAGGCGGAAACTTCCTGTGCAAGCGGGACGATTGTATCCGGGGGAATCTCCTGCAAGCCGTTATTTAAAAACGAAACAAGGCGCAAGAGTTCTAGTGTCTCCGCGCTTGAGGAGCCGAACAAACCGGGAAGCCCGTTAATGGCATCGCACCAGTTGGGCTTGTCAGTTTCCATTTCAATGCCCACGCAGTCGGGATCAAACGATGCGTATTTGTTGGCGATCAGGCACATTAACTTTCCCAAAAGATTTGTGCAGTACACTTCTCCCGTTCCGTAATTTGTCCACACCGCGTTTGGATTTTTTTTACGCGATGAAATAAGGGATGCTTTTTCCGGGTCATTACGAACGGCGCGGATTTGCCTCGGTAACCCCCGGAACAAAACGTACTTGGAACTGCGAGGCTGAACAAAGTAGCTGTCGTCGTAAAAAGTGTAATCCTTGCGGTCAAGCAGGAGCTCTTTGAATCTGTCGGGAAAGACGGCGAGGTAATTTTCGATCAAGTCCGTATTGTAATGCCAGTGATCCGACCAGAAGCCCTCGCCATGTTCGGCAAGGCTTGTTTTTTTCGCGTTCGCAACAAGAGATGCAAGAAGCGCCTGCTTGTCGGAAAGCGCGATACTGTTGTCTTCGATAAAATTGAAAAGTCCGCCGATTGTTAAAGGCTCGTTTATATAGGAAGAAAGTTTTTCTGTTACGCCGGATTGTTGTACATCTTTAACGTTAACGCAAGCGTTATGCGAAAAGTCATCCAGAAACTTTCGTTTGTTTTCTTCGGTTTCAAAAACAAAGCGGACTCCGAGAACTTTCAGCGGGTTAAAGCCGTCGCTCTGAATCAGATTCATGAAAAAGTGAATGTTCTCATCGCCGACATTCCTGTTAAAGAAAATGTCGCTGCGCCTGTTTTGGTTTACATCGCGGTAGTTGCCGTTTCCCTGAGAAAAATATTCATCAAGCACTACAAAGCTGTTGTACTCACGTTCCATATCCCCGTGTACCCGCGAATACGCGTAATAGGTGGTATTTCCCCCGATGTTTACAGGAAACCCGCCCCGCAGTGCGTTGTCGATGTAGTTTTGAGCGCAGTAATTGTCAAACTGTTTATACGCCGATTGTGTGTACAGGCAGGAGGCGATACCGTTAAGGAGTTCTTCGTTTTCTTTTTCCTTTGCCTCAAAAAAACCGTCCTTTAAAAGAGAAGTCGCATTGTCAACATTTTTGTAATTACTGCAATGGCCTGTCATTGAATAGTACACAACCTCTTTTCCCGCCGGCAGGCTGAGCGAAAAATAACCGAAACCTGAGGGTGTTTTGTTTTTGCCAGAAAATTTCCCGCTGACCTTAAACGGCGAGCCTTGTTTTATAAACTCGGCGGGAAAGGCAAAATCCATCTGTTCGCCGAAGACAGTGTCGGGATCGATACAGTACATAACGGCAGATGCGTTTTCTTTTACAATTCCGCAGTAAAAGTGAGTCTCATGCAATGGGACAATTTCAGGGCGGTCGAGGGCTTCCACGGGCAGTTTATAATACGGCACGCCGTTAGGTGTAAAGTTCACTCCGGCGAACCAGCCCTCGGCAAGGCGGGACAGGTTTTTAAGCATCCAGTTTCGCGTGCCGGCGGGGTGCAGTATTGGAAGACCGTCAAGGCAGTCAATCTTTAATTCTTTTGATGAAATGTTTTTAACTGTAAGTTTTCTTAGAAGGGCTGGAAAATTTTCACCGGGAAGGGTGCAGAAAAGCGCTTCTGTTTGAATACCCGCTTCTTCGTTGCGGTCAACCAGCCTTACAGAATGGGGTTTTATGTACATCGTCTGCCTTGCTTTCAGGTCGGGAGAATTGCGGAAGGGTTCATAAAAAGAGCCGTTTACCTTGTAAAAAGTTCTGAAACCCTGTGAGGACGTTAAACGCCATGCTTTGTTAGCCGCCGTAAATTCCAGCACTGCGCCGTCCTTGTCCTTTACGCCGAAGTTGGAGATGGACTGTCCCCGGTTTACATAGTACACCCAAAGGGGCTTTCCCCATAAACCGGCAATGGCGGGCAGGAAACTCGCGAACGCTTTCGCGTTGTTGTAATCCTCAATAATAAATTCGTTGCCGTTTACCGTGTAAGCTGGTTTTTCTCTCATAACCTTCCCTTAAATTTTTCTCAGACAGTGAAAATTCTTGCCGTATTTGTTTTTTCGACACAAAAAAAAACAACCCCGCCCCGGAGGGCGAGGCCGTTTTATCTAGTTGATGCCAAGTTTTCTCTTGTTCGCGTTCAGCAATTCGGTCTGTTTGGCTTGCAGTCTGTCAAACCCCTGAGCGGTTTTGAAGGCCTGGAATTCATTCCAGATTCTGTCAAATTCCGCGTCTGTTCTTGCCATCAAAAGCCTTGGCAGATCAGTACCCCACCGGCGGGCAATGGTGTCCCTGATCAGGGCTTCATCACTGCCGACAGGCATATCAAGCTGGTCGTAATGTGCAAAAGAGGCGACGTAGGGTCTTGTCCAAATCTGCGGTTGGGCGACCGACGGCGCATAATCAGCGCCGAATTGATTCTGCCACGCGTTGTCCATGAGCATCCAGTAGGTGTAATCAACGCCGATTTCAATTTCCTGCCGGTTTTTGTCGGAGTTGTTCATCTCTCTGACATCCGCCATAAATTCCGGCGCTCCGTTTACCATTCTGTATGTGGGCGCGATACCGTAGGAGTTGCCCTCGGGAACGCCGAAGAATACATCCATCTGCCCTTCTTCGCTTATAAGGTAGGTCAGGAATTGAATGGCGCGCGCCGGGTCTTTGCAGTTTTTGGAGATGAGGGTTAAAGTCCATCCCGAAATACCGCCGCCGGGAAGAATGTGATTGTCTCCCCTTGAATTTTTGGGACCTTCAACAGCGATATAGATTGTGTTGGGATCGGCATCATAACGAGCCGCCTGCGGAGCCTGCATATCCCAGTTCTGGTAGAGCAGTGCGAAGTAGCGGCCCTGAGCGGCTTTTTCCTCAATCTGGGGACGACCGTCGGTGAATACATCCATCGGGATAAGCCCCTCAGAATAAGCCTGCCTGAAAACTTTCAGCCAGCGTACATATTCAGGATCGTTGCGTCCAAGTTCCGGGTCTTCGTATCTGCCGTTGGCTTCGGGAACCATTGCCAAAAAGTGCTGAAGATAGGCCTGCAACGCGTTGTTTCCGGTATCGGTGAAGTTCTGGAACGCGAGCGGGATGATTGGCTGTCCGCCTATGTTGGGGAATCTCTGCCGTACTGCGCGTAACGCCGCGAGGAATCCTTCCGGCGTTGTCATGTTGGGACTGCCGATGGCTTCGTACATATCCTTGCGGACAAGGAATGTTTCGTTAGCTGTCATCTGGCCCCTGTAGCGCTGGAAGTCGTTCGCGGTGTATGATGCGTTGGGATAACCGTAGACATTGCCGTCGTCTCTTGTGTACCAGCCGAGTTTCTGAGCGTCCGCTACCCTGAAGAAGTAGGGATCGTATTGATTCGCAAGCTGGTTCAGAGCTTCAACCATTCCCGCTTCGATCATCTGGGGAATCTGTCCTTCCCACCAGCCGAGGGTGATCAGGTCGGGCAGGGCGTTACCTGCAATCATGGTGTTGAGCCTTTCAGCTTCGTTGCCCGCAGGCACTATAAAGCGGACATCCACGCCTGTTTTCGCGGTGATGTACTTTGAAACCCTCGACTCTCCCCATGACCTTGAGAACCAGTTAAAGTGAATGTACCAGTCAAACTGTATCGGTTTGTCGGCATTCAGTTTCCAGCCGGGACTATCAGCCGTGCCCGCCACTGCTGACGATGCGGACCGGCCTCTGTTACAGGAAACAACCGCGAACGCCGCTATCAAAATTACAGCAAGCGCCCAAATCATTGTTTTTTTCATGTTTTCCTCCAAAACATTAATATTTTTAGACAGTCATAATGACTGATTGTCTACCAACTAACCCTTGATTCCCCCGATCATTACGCCCTTGACGAAATAACGCTGAAGGAACGGGTATATACAAATAATCGGCGCGGTAGTTACAACCATCGTCGCCAACTGCACCGATTTGGAACTTACCGCCTGCGCCTGCACGCCAAGGGGCATTCCGACAATCGATCTGGTCTGTGAAGAACCGGCGATTACGCGGTACAGGAAAGTTTGAATCGGCTGAAGGTCGGGGTTGTTTACAAACATAACGCCTGAGAAATAATCGTTCCAGTGCCCTACGCCGTTGAACAGTGTAATGGTCGCTATAATCGGCATTGACAGCGGAATGATAATCGAAAAGAAAATTCTAAAATCGTTTGCCCCGTCTATTTTTGCAGACTCTTCCAAACTTGCGGGCATCTCGCGGAAAAACGTCATAAAGATGATACAGTTGAAAAAGTTGAAGAGGCCCGGAATGATGTACACGAGGAACGTATCGTAAAGCCCGAGGCTTCTAAGAAGAATAAAGTAGGGAATTAACCCGCCTCCGAAGAACATTGTGATCGTGCCGACCGTCAGGTAAAACTTGCTCCCGAAAATATGCCTTTTGGAAAAAGCGTAGGCAACCATTGCCGTAAAGAACACACTGCTTACCGTTCCGATAATGGTACGCCAGATTGTTATGTTAAACGCCTGTATAATGGCCTTGTCCAGGAAGACAACGCGGTAGCTTTCCAGTGTCGGCTGTCTGGGGATCAAATAAATGCCCCCCATCATCGTATCCTGTGAATTGTTAAACGAAAGAATAACCATGTTCCACACCGGATACAGCATAAGCATACAGATAATAACCATCACAACCACGATAACTACATTGCTTGTTGAAGTTGTTTTCATGCGCCCCTCCTATAAAAGCGAAACATCGTTGAGTTTCTTCGTAACCTGATTTGCGCCGAAGAGCAGCAAAAAGGCTACGACGGATTTGAATAGACCGATGGCGCTGGCATACGAGAACCTCATGCTGCGCATGGCTACATGGTAAGTGTAAATATCAATAACGTTGCTTCTGGACGAGTTAAGCGGATTCCAAAGAACCAGGATTTGGTCGAAGTTGGAATTTAAAAGCCCGCCGACCGCCAGGATAAAGAGGATAGTGATTGTCCCCATTATGCAGGGCAGGGTGATGTACCATATCTTCTTGAAACGCCCGACCCCGTCAATTTCGGCGGCTTCGTACATCTCCTGTTCGATACTCGCAATCGCGGCAAGGTAGATGATCGACGACCAGCCGAGCCCCTTCCAAATATCGGAAATTACGACAATGCCCCAGAAATACTGCGGGTAGGCAAGATAGGAGATACCCTCTTTTAAAATCCCCGAATTCACCAAAACCTCGTTTAAAAAGCCGTTTTCGGAAAGCCATGTGGTGATAATACCGCCCAAAATTACCCATGAGAGGAAGTGGGGCAGGTACGAAATGGTCTGAACCGCCCTTTTGAACTTTTCCGAACGCAGTTCATTGAGCAGAAGGGCAAAAATAATGGGAAGGGGGAAACCGATAAACAGCTTCAAAAGGCTTATGCCCAGGGTATTCCTCAATATATTGAGGAATTCGGGGTCTTTGATAAAGGCGATAAAATGGCCGAAGCCCCCCGAAGGAGCCCATTGAGAGGTAAGGAAGCTCCAACTGAAAAGGTTGTCGATAATGCGGTAATTCCTTTTGAAAGCCACCACAATACCGTACATGGGCAAATAATTGAAGACAATCATCCAGAGAAGCCCCGCCAGGGCCATAAATTGTATGTATTTTTCCCTTTCGAGCCGTTTAATCAAACTGCCTTGATATTTCATTAAAAATACCCCCTTATAACATTTTCCCAGGAAAATCCGATGTTTTGAAAGTAACATGTATTACTATTTTTTGTCAAGTCGTATGATACAACTTTTTAAAAAATGACTTATTTTGGAACCCGGTTGCTTCCCGGGCAACTCTAATGATTTTTTTTTGCAAAAACCCCAAATTCGGCTTAAATTTACCCCCCTGCGCCTTATTGACAATCACGGCATTTTCTGGGAATATCTAGGTACAAGGCTATTGCAGAACTAACCGAATTTTGCAAAAGACGCAGGCGGCTGTCGTATAACGGCTATTACCCCAGCCTTCCAAGCTGGAGACGTGGGTTCGACTCCCATCAGCCGCTCATAATGGTATGTTTTGATAATCAAAACTTGTGAGCGTCTGCTTTCAGGCAGCCGCTTAGTAGGGGTGATTTTGATTTTACAATCAAAACATCTAGCGTCTGCTTTCAGGCAGCCGCTCGTAATGGTATGTTTTGATAATCAAAACTTGTGAGTGTCTGCCTTCGGGCAGCCGCGTGTTGCCTCGGGCGCATAACTCAGTTGGTTAGAGTGCTTGCTTTACACGCAAGATGTCCCTGGTTCGAATCCGGGTGCGCCCAAAATAGAACTCTTTTTTCTATAATTGACAAATCCTGTTGATTAACTGTAATCTATATCTATGTATAGTGTTGGAATAGCTTATCTTCTCTGGCTGTTTTCCGGGTGCGGGGCGTTGGGTTTCCATCGTTTCTATCTGGGGAAAATTCCAACAGGACTGTTGTGGATGTTTACGGGCGGCCTTGGGATGATTGGCTCGGTTTACGATTTTTTTACCCTTCCGCGCCAGGTCAGGGAAGCGAACATCCGTCAGGCGATTTTAAACTCAAATATAAATATAAACCTCGGCGGTCAACCGCCCTGGCGCACAGTGAGCGATCCTGAAACCCATATTATCAGCGAAAAGAACACCATTGAGCGGAACATATTAAGGCTGGCGAAAGAGAACAAGGGAATCCTCACCGCGAGCGAACTCGCCCTTGCCGCTCATATTTCAGTTGAGGACGCGAGAAAGAACCTCGACGCTATGGTTTCCAAGGGTTTTGCCGAACTGCGCGTGCGCCAGTCGGGGTCGATGGTCTATACAATCCCGGATCTCATGGATCGGGATGAACCGCTTGTGGATTAGTGAAGAGGGGAAAGATTATCTCTCACAGAGGCGCGGGGGCACGGAGGAAGAGAAGAATTACCACGGAGTTGTTGTTTTACTATATCATATTTCAACAAGTGTCAGATATTGTCTTGACTAGCACAATGAAAAAAGCATTTGATTGTACGCGACGAACCGAAGGTTCGGAGACGAATACTTTACCTAAACAACAACCGTTAGGTTGTTGACAAACTGCCAATAATGCAGTATATTTAAGATGCCACTTGGGGAGGCGGCAGCGGGCGGAAGTTCGAAATAGCCTCCTCTGCCACAACCCGGTCATTTTTGACCGGGTTTTTAAATTTTCCTGATAGTAAAACGTTTACTGACCCTACGCCGTGTTGCTTTCCTGGAAATACGCCATACGCACCTGCTATGGCGC
>JGI24698J34947_10002033_pt1 | contig 10787 bp, 5 predicted proteins | sample TergutMp193P3_FD_34947 | JGI IMG/M metagenome (IMG submission 34947) | reverse complement strand
CCCCGCCGATGAAGTTTCGGCGCGGCTTGGTTTCAGCGAGGCGGCTGCCGCCGCGGCTGTTCAGGCGGAGAGGGCTTCCAACAATCACTGGGCTTTTGTTTATCTGTCAGGCAAAAAAGATTCAATGTGGGACGCCGTCGCTCTTGAAAAAAAAGGAAACCGCTGGGCGGTAATGATTCCGTCTCTTGCTCTGGAGACGCAGGCGGTTCTGCAAAGGGACGTTTCACCTAACGACAGCGTCAAATTGATTTTAAAGTCGGCCAATATTCCAAGGGGAGAGGCTGTCTTCATCCAGCCGTCTTAGATAAACAAAGTTATTATACAGTACAATAAAAGAGCCGCCATTATAATATTGAGTACTGTTTTATGTTCAGAAAATAATCTGCTGAACAACGATCCGAATAATGCCCAGCATAATATGCTGATAAATCCGACAAATGCCAGTACAAAAGAGAATAGAATCAATATCGGCAATTTGCTGTAATACGGCAGAATAAAAGATGAAATTGCCGTTATTCCGTATATTATCAATTTGGGATTTATTAGCTGCAGAAAAGCTCCTACAAGAAAACCATTTTTGCCGCTGTTTGTTTCATGTTCCTTTTGAGGAAGAAAAGTTTTGATAATTAAATAAGCCATATATAAAGCTCCCAAAATTTTCATTGGAAACTGTATCTTGGGAACCATCGAAAATAAAACCGATGAAAATATCAGGCACAGAATCATTACCGTAAAAAGACCGGTAAACATTCCAAAATTGAATATCAAACCTTTCCTGAACCCGACATTTTTCGCGTTGTTCATCGACATAATGTTATTCGGCCCCGGTGTGAAAGCTACGATGATTATATATGATGCAAATGAAATCCATGGCATTTATTTTTTCTTTGGCTTTTGTTTCCCGTAATTGTACTTGTATTGTTTATCCAGGCAGGTTGCGCAAATTGTTTTATTGTATTTCTTGCCGAGATTTTTGCCGCAGCGGGGGCATTGATGATTCCTTTTTCGTTCATCATAGCGCGCCTTGCGTATCTTGTATAATTTTTCAGAAATACTTTCATGATAATTTCTGAAAAACGCGCGGCAGTCTTCGCAAAAAATAAATTTACTCTTCTTATTGATCTTGACTCCGCATCTGGGGCAATATCCCTTCTCTTTTCTTTGAAGATAAGCAGCCCTTCTTTCTTTGTTCTTTACCGGCATTTTTCCCTCCTAATTAAGAAAAATATTGGAACCTCTCAGCATTAATACTCCAAAGTCAGCGTCATTTTATCTTATTATTTTATTTATGTCAATTAACCTAAGCTATTCCAAAGATTAATCTACCAAAATATGAGTTTTCCCCTGTCGCTTACAAATCCGCTTTCTTTAAAGACAGAAGCAAAATCGCTTCCCGCAGCTTCCTGCCCGTTGATTTTTTCGACAGTTATCTTTTTATCCGGCATTACAGGCCTTGTGCGCGGAATTTTAAAAAGGCGGATTAACTGCGTCATATCAGGATCGTCCGCTTTTATAAAAATCTGCAGTTCCTTGCCGTTTCTGGCGGAAATTGCGATAAGACCCGCTCCCCTGAAATAAAGCCTGTTATTCGCGTTTCTTGCACATAACGCATATCCTAAAGATTCGATTTCTATTCCCGCAGGGCTTGCGGGATCTGCTGCGTTCATCCAGTAAATACCGCCGAAGCTTTCAGCCTGTTCAAGTTCCAGAGCTATTGAAGGGTAAGCGAATTGCAGAGAATTGACGCCTGCAAAAAAACGCCCCGCAGTCAATTCGCCGGCAAGCTCCATGCGCCGAATGGCGGGTAACAGTTTTGACCAAGAAAACGGAGAGGTTTCATGTTCGAGTAACGGGCGGCAGAGAATCCCCCAGCGATCCAGCAAAAGGCGCACTCTGTCGCGGTTTATCGCATCTTCTTCAAGCGGGCTGAAGATGTCCTGTTCTTCCGTGACAAGGGAAAACCAGTTTCCTGATACGGGCGCGCCGTCCCTCCAGCGGTTTTTTAACGCGCCGGGAATTCGCCTTTGACGGCCGCCAAACGGATTGATAATTTCCGCAGGCTGCGGGATTTCGATTTCTTTCGGAATAAAGCCGCGCTCAATGCCCCTTCTGACAGGTTCAAGAGAATCCGATGTTAGTGTGCCCTGCCAAACCTCGCGCCAAAGAGACTCGGCGCAGGAGCGGCTGTCCATGCCAAGTTCATTTTTAATTTCCCAAAAATCGCGCGGACGGTTGAAAAAGCTTGAGGCTGCCAACTGCGCCATCCTGTCATTTTGTATGTTGTTATGCGATTCGAAGACCAGATCCAGATCATCGGCTTTGCAAAAACCGATTTTTTCCCTGCCCGCTCCATACCACACAAGGCGGCCTTCGCGGATTTCACGGTCAATTTTTTCGCTGTCGTAAGACAGGTTTCTCGCGCAGAGAATTTCCGTTTCCCATAATTTCGCGGGCGCTGTCCACGCGTACAGGTTTTTTCTGAAAAGGTCTGATCCGCCGTCTGCCAGTCCCTGACGGAGCGCAAGGAATGGAACAAGTACGGAAGCCGGACGCTCCTTTATTACAGGCCGCTCTTTTTTGCGCGAAAGACGCAGGAGCATTTCAAGGTTTTCGCGGTCGCAGATGAGCGGGGAGAGGGGGACTGACGGCCTATCAGGATATTCAGGCGTTGTTACCAGAACATCGTTGACGGCTTCGTCGATTTCAACTAACGCGGCAGCCGCGTCTTTAGCTTCGCTTGTCTTTACGCCGAATACGGCGCATATTCGCTCTATGGAAACCGGCCCCTCATAGCGCAGCCATTGACCGAGCAGGCTTAAAGGCTCGATTTTCCATGTTTCTTCCCATTCCCGATGAACGATGCAGGGCATCGCGTTTGTATTTCGCGTAACGGTGATGATTTTGCCGCCGTAGGTTTCATTGGCGAGAGCTTCGGGCATTACAGAGAGGAGAATTTTCCACTCATCGGCGGGAATTGCGATGCGTTCCTTGACCCATTCGCTTAAGGAAAGAGCGTCTTCCGGCGCGTAACCTGCTATTTCTCTGCGAAGCCTTGAGACAAAACCGTCTACAAGTGACTGTTTAAGCGCGGGACGAAGGGCGGCGCTGCCTATTGCCTCTTCAATAACTTTATCGGAAAGCGTCGCCGTGCGGGAAGCTGTACCTAAGTCTTTTCGCTCGTCGTATTCGTACATGAACGCGTTGGTTTCCTGCCTGACAATGTCCCTGGAAAACGGACTTGGATTTGCGGTTTGAAAGAATGACAGAGTAACGCTTCCATCGTTGATTGCCGCAAGCAGATCGCGAAAGCCGTCCATGTCGAAAGTATCGACAAGGCAGCTCCGCCACGCTTCGGCTGTCGCGGGAAAACCATCCTCGCCCGCGACCGCATCAAAGAGCCGCTTTGATCTTTGGCGCATGATCCAAAGGGGAGTGCGTTTGCCGAACTGCGCTTTTGGAATTAGCAGGCTGCGTTCAGCCGCTTCACGGAAACTTGCGCCGAATACGCCCGATGACTCAAGGCGGTTTCTGAAAAGCCTCTCTCCCCGGCTTATGCCGCCCTGCGCCGGGCCTCCAAGCGCCGCAAGCGCGCGGCGGAAAATTTCCTCGACAGTTGAGGAACGATCTTCTTCAAGTCCGGCCTGCGGGAACAGAAAAAGGATACTGTCGTCTCCCGAAAAGCTTTCCACGCGAAGCCCGGCGACTCCTTCCAGTTCCAAAGACAGCGCAAGTGAAAGCGGATAATTCACACTTCCGCCGCGAAAACTGTGAAAAACTATCGAACAAAATTCCCTGTTAAGCTCACTATTTTTAATAATTTCCACGACGATATTTTTTTTGTCAGATAACGGAAGGCCTTCCTGCGCCGCCATCTGGGAATCAAGAAAATTTTTAAGAGAATCGCGCGCCTGTTCGTTAAGGTGAGCGTCGAGGTCCGATGTTCTGTTGTAATTTTCAAGAAGCCCAAGCAGCCTTTCCGTCAGATTTTGACTGCGGAAAAACGTATCGCTTTTCCAGAAGGGAATAAAATCTGCCCTGTTATCAAGAGGTATAACCTCTACGGATTCAGAGCTTATGCTTGTTATCCGCCAGCCGCGCGCGCCGAAATCAAAACAATCCCCGATTGATCTCTCCCAGACAAATTCTTCGTCAAGCTCGCCTATTTTTGTACCGTCTGCAAGCCTGAGCGAATAAAGCCCCCTGTTTGCAATCACGCCGCCCGATGAGTAGAGCAGTTTGACTGTCCCGTCAAGCGCGCCGATCTTCCCCTCGATCTTGTCCAGCCAGATTCGCGGTTTTATTTCTCTTAAGCGGGAGCTTTCTCCGTTTCCTTTGGAAACCAGGCCGGCCAGCATATTCACAACGCGGTTATAAGAATCGAAATTGAGATTTTTAAAGATATAGAATCTTTTTATATCTTCGTAAAGTTCTTCTATGTTACGCTCTTTTTCGACACATAACGCGAGGATGATCTGAGCAAGTATATCCAGCGGATTTTCGATTGGGCGCACTTCCTCAATATCGCGCTCATCGACCGCGTCCTTTAAAGCGGCGGCAATCAATAAATCCGTCCCGTGAAGGGCGAAAAGTTTCCCCCTGCTTACCTGTCCCACGCCGTGCCCCGAACGCCCTATCCTTTGAAGCGCCTGCGATACATTACCGGCGCTTCCGGCAAGTATAACTTCGTCCATGCTTCCGATGTCGATCCCGAGTTCCAGAGAGGCCGTAGCAACTACGCACGCCAGCCTTCCTTCGGCAAGCTCCTTTTCTACGCTGCGGCGCAGTTCTTTGGAAAGAGAGCCGTGGTGGGGGAAGGCGACAGGCCCTGATAAATTGCGTCCCGCAGGCGCTCCATGGAGCGCATATTTTTCCGCCGCCTGTAAATTGAGAAAATGACACAACCTCTCCGCTCTTCGCCGTGAATCCGTAAAGACAAGCAATGTCGCGCCTTCCCAAATCCGCTTTAAAACATAATTGATCAACGGCGTATAACGGCTTCCCTCTCTGCCTATAACTGAAATTTCGTCTATATCTTCCGTTTCGATATTCGGGTACTCGACGCTGAAATCTATTTTCTTTTCCGCGAGTGGGGCTATAATCTGAACTTTTCTCCCTATGCCGCCCACGAACCCGGCGGCTATTTGCGGGTTTCGGACTGTGGCGGAAAGGCTTATCCTTTGAAACTCCCCGGCAACGGCGGCAAGCCTGTCTATCTGGCAGGAAAGAAACGCGCCGCGCTTGTTCCCAAGCACCGCGTGGATTTCATCAATAATCAGGTATTTGACGCTTGATAGGGTCTGCCTGCCTTTCGGGTTTAAAAGCAGAATGGCAAGGCTCTCCGGCGTGAGCGCGAGTATAGACGGCGGGCTTTTATAAAAGAGCCTGCGTTCCGACTGCGGCGTATCGCCGGATCTCGTTTGTACGCGTATGGGCGGGAAGGGAAGGGCCTCTTTTTCAAAACGGGCTTTTATTGCAGCTAACGGAATGAGCAGATTGCGCTTGATGTCTTCGTTTAACGCTTTAAGCGGGGAGACATACAGAATGCAGAGTTTTTTCGCGTCGTAAAGCGGAGCCTGTGCCTGCGCTCCGGGACAAAAGCGCGAAATTGCCGAAAGAAAGGCGGTAAGCGTCTTTCCGCTGCCTGTGGGCGCGAGGGCCAAAACATTTTCGCCGCGTTCGATCAATGGCCAGCTTTCGGCCTGTACGGAAGTAGGCTCTCCGTAAATTTCCGCGAACCAGCTACGGATTAACGGATGAAAGGTCTGCGGCAGCGGCATAGTTAAAACAACGGATCGAATGTCCCGAACTTACTTCACATAACGCCGGGTGTTCGCAAAAACAGCGCTCTGTTGCCTGTATACACCTCGGCGCGAAAGAACAGGACGCATTTTCCTGAGAATCTACAACGCTGAGGCTCGAAGGCGCGGGGGTAGAAGATATTGAAATCCTTGAATCCCCTTTGCGCTCTCCGCGTCCCTGTGTCTCTGTGTGAGCCTCTTCCTGCGAAATTCCCGCCGCCGATGAAAATAAAAGCCGCGTATAGGGATGAAGCGCTTCCTTGTACAGATTCGCCGCGGGGGCTTCTTCCATCAGTTCTCCCTTGTACATTACGCCGATGCGGTCGCAGAAATAGCAGGCTACTTTTAAGTCGTGCGCTATGAACAGGAACGACATATCCCTCTTTTCGCGAATGTCGAGTAACAGGTTGAGTATCTGCCCCTGAATGGAAACGTCAAGCGCGGAGACCACTTCGTCGCAGATTAAAAGTTCAGGCTCCATTAAAAGAGCGCGGGCTATGGAAATCCTCTGGCGCTGACCGCCTGAAAATTCCGAAGGCCGCTTTTCAAGGTCGGCGGCCTGAAGGCCAACTTCTTCCAGAATAGCCGCCGCTTTAAGGCGCAGTTCATTTTCGCTGACGCCGCGTCTCCTTAATGGTTTGCGGCAACCGGAAACCAAAACCTCGTAAACGCTCATACGCGGATTTAAAGACCTTGCCGGGTCCTGAAAAACATAGCGCACTTTCTCGCGGTACTGCCTCAGTTCATCTTTGCGCAGGGCGGCTACATTCAAAGGCGCGTCTCCCTGATGGTACAGAATCTCACCTGAGTCCGCTTCGTACATACGCACCAGCATCCGCGCAGTCGTGGTTTTTCCGCAGCCGGATTCGCCGGCAAGCCCGTAAGATTGATTTTTACCGATTGAAAAGGAAATGTCGTTTACCGCGTTGACAAAACGCCCGAAGCGGGCGAAAAAGCCCGCCTCAAGATTAAAGCGTTTGTACAGATGAGAAACGGCGAGAAGCAATTTTACCTGAAACCCAGCGCGTTCAATGCTTCTCTGGCCATATTTTGCTCCCGTGATGTATAGGACGCGGTTCGTGTAATGGTTGTAAGAAGGATCCTTATATCAATAGATTGGGTTCCGGTAGCGCCTATACAGGAAACTACCCATTCGAAAATCTGCCTTTCCTTGTTTGACCAGGGACCGTTGCGGCGTCTGGCGTTAAGCTCCTGCAGGAATTTGTAGAGAAGGGCGACTGCTTCGTCGGTTTTTACCGCAGTAAGGGCGTTAAGGGTTAACATTATTTCGTCAAAGTCCGGCGTATTGTTTATAAAATTTCTGCTGTATGAAAATTCCAGATTTGTATAGACCGAATCGTCGGAGACGCCGTACCGCCTTATCGTATCAATGGCGCTTTTGCGCATATCCCTTAAAATTCTGACATACTCCTGAATGTTGGTGGAGTAGGACCAGCCTATCGCAAGAGCTGCCGATGCAACTCTGGCTTTGGAAGCTTCCGGCGCCCTGCTCTTGAGCATTTCATTCCATGCCGTCAATTTAATTCTGGGATTACTTGATGTGTCTCGGATCACTTCGATTAAAACGTCTCCGGGATCATCAACTATATTGGGCAGGGCGTTTGCGGCAATTTCTCTTATACCGGGATCATAAGACCCGACAGAAACAAAAAACACCGGCCTGTAACCCCTGATGTCGTGCAGGGCTTCCAGCGCGTTTATACATCCTACCACCGCCATCTGAACCCTGCGCCTGGTTTCGGGATTGGTTATATGCTGAGTGTTAAAATTATTCAGACGCTGTACAATATGCGGAACAAAATCCTGAGCGTTTATCTGCCCCAGGGTAATCAGCGCGGTCTGCATCGTGTTTCCGTCGGTCGTGTCTCCGGCGACGTCAAAGAGCTGAACTACCTGCCATACCTCTCCGGCGGCATCTGTGTATTTTTCGGCGCCAAGCCCCTCACACAGAATAACGGCGGATTTTTCCGCAGCGTTCCGTTCCGTAGTAGTCCTGATATCAGGAGCCCTTACAATGAAGTACTTCAACGCGTCATGGTAAAATTCCCCAATACCGGTAAGTTCGGCATCGCGGACCGCTTCCAGTAACATCAGCCGCTCGGAGAATGTCCCGTCCGTTCTCATATACTCATAGGTATAAGATGTCATATCCTGAGAAAAGACAGCCATCGCGGTAAAAATTAAAATTACGGTTAATAATATGCGTTTCATAGTAACATTATACAGGAAAAAATGGTAAATATCAATTGGGAAAAATGATTATTTTGACAGGGCTGCTTTGCCGGGTCATTGATACACCCCCCAATTTGCGCTAAACTCAAGGCTATGATTGATAAATTCATCAAAGCGTTGTTCGGCTCCCAGCACGAGCGGGACTTGAAGGCCATCCTTCCGGTACTGCACGCGGTTAACGAAAAAGAGGCTTGGGCGGCGGGTCTGCCCGCAGATGAATTTCCGCGCCATACTGAGATGTTCCGCAAGCGGCACGAAGGCGGCGAAAGCCTTAACAGCATACTGCCCGAAGCCTTCGCTCTGGCGCGGGAAGCGGCGCGAAGAACGCTTGGCGAGAGACCTTACGATGTGCAGGTTCTCGGCTCCATAGTCCTCCATCAGGGCAAAATCGTCGAGATGAAAACAGGCGAGGGCAAGACGCTGATGTCGGTCTCCGCGGCCTACCTTAACGCCATTCCGGGCAAGGGTATCCATGTCGTTACCGTTAACGATTACCTCGCAGGCCGCGACGCCGAGTGGATGAGGCCCATTTTCAGTTACCTCGGGCTTACCGTCGGCACTATTCTTTCCCACATGGACAATGCGCAGCGCAAGGAAAATTACGCGCGCGACATCACCTACGGCACTAACAACGAGTTCGGATTTGATTACCTGCGCGACAATATGCACCGCGATCTGGAAGGCCGCGTCCAGAGGGGGCACAATTTTTGCATAGTAGATGAAATAGATTCTATATTGATTGACGAGGCGCGCACCCCTCTGATTATTTCGGGCGCGGCGGAAGACGACACCTTCAAATACGCCGAAGTAGACAAACTGATAGGCGGCCTTAAAGAGGTGGTAAAAAAGGCGGACGGCGAATATCCCGATGAAACCCGGGGAGAGGAAGTTGTCGGCGATTTCAAGATCAACGAAAAAAACAAAAGCATTTCATTCAGCAATCAGGGACTTGCCAACATTGAGGAGATTCTGAAAAAACGGAACCTCATTCAGGGCGCGATTGTGGACGAGGAAAATTTCGAGTACATCCACTATTTTACGCAGGCAATGAAGGCGCACAAACTCTTCCATATAGACGTTGATTATGTTGTGGACGACGGCCAGGTTCAAATAGTCGATGAGTTTACGGGACGCATTCTGCACGGAAGGCGCTATTCCGACGGGCTTCATCAGGCGATAGAGGCCAAAGAGCGGATAAAGATCGCCCAGCGCAACCGCACCCTCGCGACCATCACCTTTCAAAATTATTTCAGGCTTTACAAAAAAATATCCGGCATGACGGGAACTGCCGACACCGAAGCCGTCGAGTTCAGCAAAATTTACAAACTTGAAGTTGTAGTCATTCCGACAAACCTGCCCGTCGCTCGTAATGACGAGGACGACGTTATCTATTTAAACGAGGCGGACAAGTACAAAGCCCTCTGCGACGAAATTGCCGAGGCGCACAAAAAAGGCCAGCCCATGCTGGTCGGGACAGTCTCTATAGAAAAGTCCGAAAAAATTTCCGCCCTTCTTTTACGGCGCGGCGTAAGGCACGAAGTGTTGAACGCGAAAAACCACGCCCGCGAAGCGCTGATCATTTCCGAAGCGGGCGCGAAAGGCGCGGTTACAATCGCGACAAATATGGCAGGGCGTGGAACCGACATCAAGCTCGGCGGAAACCCCGAACACCGCGCCCGCCGCCGCGCGGGCACAAACGTGACTCCAGAGCAGTACGAGGCAATTTACAGCGAAGAGTACGAAAAGTGGAAGAAGGACTACGAAGAAGTAAAAGCCGCGGGCGGTCTTTATGTGATAGGGACGGAGCGCCACGAAAGTCGGCGCATCGACAACCAGCTTCGCGGACGTTCGGGCCGTCAGGGAGACCCGGGAAAGAGCAAGTTCTTTATCTCGATGGATGACGAACTGATGCGCCTTTTCGGCGGCGAAAAGATGAAGAACATCATGTCGAGAATTGGCATGGAAAGCGGCGAGCCTATTTACCACCCCATGCTGAACCGAAGCATAGAAAACGCGCAGAAAAAAGTTGAGGAGCGCAACTTTGAAATCCGCAAACATCTTCTGGAATACGACGACGTTTTAAACCAGCAGCGCAAGTATATTTACGAACAGCGCGACGCGATACTTCAGGACAACGATCTGAAACACCGCGTAAACGACGCCACCGCCGCTATGGCCGGAGACATGATCGACGAATACAGCGCGTCATCGAAAAACGACATTAACGCCGCTGTCAAGGAACTTAAAGAACAGCTCAGGACAAAGCTCGGCTATTTCCTTCCCTCCGATATTGACGGCAGGGAGCTGAAAAATCCCGAACTTCTTGAAAAGCGCGTTCTTGCCGATCTTGAAAAGGACATTCTTGACAAGGAAACCCTTATCGGCCCCGCTTTTCTCAATATGATTATCCGCGATAACTATCTTTCGTCGGTTGATCGCAGATGGCTGGATCACCTTGAAAACATGGAAGCCCTGCGCGAAGCCGTGTACCTCCGCCATTACGCGCAGAAAAATCCCCTCACGGAATACAAGGTAGAGGGCTACCGGATTTTTGAGAATATGATAGAAGAGATCAGGCAGGAAATCGCCTCGCGAATGCACCTTATCCGCATTCAGGTCGCCGGGGAAGGCGGCCGTCCCGACGGCTCCCGCAGACCCGCGAGCCGCTCCATAGGCGCGGCCTCCGCCAGCCACAGCAGTATTGGCTCCTTCGCGGCCCAGACCCAAAGCGCGCCC
>JGI24698J34947_10002032_pt1 | contig 10789 bp, 7 predicted proteins | sample TergutMp193P3_FD_34947 | JGI IMG/M metagenome (IMG submission 34947) | reverse complement strand
ATGGTAAAGCCGTTCCAGATGCAATCGATCTGCCGGGTATTGAGTTCCTGCTCCTTGGCCGCCCAGTCGATGGGCTGAAGCACCAGTTCAACCCCCATCCGCCTGGCTACTTCCTTCGCCAGATCCACGTCGTAGCCCACGATTTCGTTCCTCTCGTTGCGGTACCCCATGGGCGGGAAGGAATCGTCCAGCCCCATGACGAGTTTCTTCTTGTTCATGACATCTTGAAGCGAATTATCCGCTCTCGCCGCCCTGTTCCTGCTTCCGCCCGCAAAGACCGTACCCGCCGCCACAATGACACAAAATACCACTGTTAAGATTCGTTTCAAAATATCCTCCTTGAAATGAAAAGATAACGGTATAGTTTAGCGTATTTTGCGGGAGAATGTAAACTTGGGGGGGTGGGACGGGAAGGACAAGTTTCGACCAATGGAGATATAGGGTTATGGAGTTAGTGGTGGGGTGTACGGGAGAAAGCTGGAGGGGTATGGGTAGATGGAGGTTTTGTTAGGGTGAAAAGGTATAAATGGGAATCTAGTTTTGTTTACCAATATCATCAAATATTATAGGGATTTCTTCTTTGAATTTATTAAGCATTGGTATGGTTATCTCTCGCATTTGTGGATGTGCTCTACTTGCTGTCCGAAGTTTGAAGAAATGCCTCCATTCTCTTAGATTCATTGTAACAACTATTTCTGTTTTAAGGCTGTTTGGTAATATACTTCTGGCTTCTTCTGGCTGAGCTCCCATTGATATTAGTTTATTGTAATTATTCTCAATAATTTGCATTGTTTCTTGCCAAATAATATATTTTTCAGGTTCATTATTCCAGAAGAAAGGACGTATCAAGGTTAATTCATTTCCAAATTTATTCTTGCTATAATTGCAGTATCTTGTACTTTCTTGGCTATAACTTGCTATTCTATGTCTTACAATCTCATGACTCACTCCTCGATCACAAATAATTCTTACTGTTATTTTTTCATGTTCAATTACTGATTCATGTCCCGATTGGAGTATTTTTTTTATAAATTCTTTTGAAGAATTAGCTGTTATTTTATCTTCACTTTTATAGCATATACGACCAGCTCTTTCAATATATTCTAATATCTGTTTACCATTTATTATATCCATGAATTCAAAAGATGGTTCGATGATCTTCATTGATTTGCCTTTGGTTTTTTTGATAAATCAATATCAAATATATAACAATTTCTACCAGGTTTCGAGTAATTTTGTATATTGTATGTTAAAGCTGGACCATAACATATCTGAACTCTTTCTTCATTTAAAGCTAACAATCCAGCTCCTATTGTTGATATTTTATTATTCATTGGAGCAATTATAATATTTTCATTTCTATGTTTATTTATGAAATTTTTTAAATTTTCATATGTTTTATAAGGATCATCACACGATATTTCAAATTTATTTATATCAGGATAAGAGGGTGACATTTGAATCACAAGATGAGAGTAATGAGAATTCGCTTCTTTATCTTTTTCTACAGTTGCATTTTCTGATTTTCCATATCCAAGTGATAAAAAATTTGGTTCTAACTTATTTATCATAGCAAGGGCTCTTTCATACTCATAACCTACTATAACAATAAGATGTGTTTTTCTAGAGGGAATTAAATTACCAGAATACCCTAATACAGCCCGAATTTCTTCAATTCCCTTGCTAAGCCATTTATTATCAACATCTTCTCCGGCACAGTATTCTTTCGCACTTGCATAAACACAAGTTATCTTTATATCAGGACAATATATCATTAACAATTTTATTAATATTAATAATACTTCGTGAGTAAAAGTAGTAATATCTACTAAAATACTTTTTTTCTTTTTTTGTACAATATATTCAATAATATGTTCTTTTATATTATCAGCAGTTATCAATGGGTTTTTGTTACTTGCTTCAATAATAGAGTATTTTTGTGCTAATTTTTCCTTTTGTATATTTAAATTTTTAATTATATATTCTTCATATTCTTTATTAAAAATGATAAATGATTCTTTAAATTTATTATGTTTTAATACTGAACATATTGATAAACATCGACTTTCAAAACTTGATGAGCATATAAAAATATCATACTTATTTATAATTTGTCCAGACAACATATTAAGTTCCATTTTTTTCATTATTATCCTCACTTGTAACATATATTGAAGATGATTCATATTCGCTAAAAAGAGTCAAATTATTATTTTCAATAATTCCTTTTCTTAATCTATTAAGTAAAGAAAATGGTCTCTCCATTGCATCTTCGATAAATTTATTAGTTATAAATAGATAACCTGCAAAACTAGTTGGATCTAAAGTCCAAATAGGCGCTAATCTACGGTTTAGAACATATAATGCCGTTCTACCACCACTTACACTATCCTTTCTACCAATAGTTGATTTATGAAAATATCCTAATTCAACTCCTAAATTTAATATACGTAATGTAAGTTTTGATGGTTCATCTGAAAAAGCAATTGAAAATATTCGTCGTTCTGATCTACTGGATAAAAGAACTTGCCGAAACAAGCCTCCAAGACCTTGAATTAGTTTTGACAAACGATTAATATCTGTCTCTGAAACTGGATTATTTTCCACACCACGTTTTAGTTTATCCAATTCATCAAATAAAAATTTATCCGCTTCTTCTCTAGAAATCTCATTTTGAACTCCTGAACTAATATGCATAAATTCCTTGTCTTTTGATAATTCTTTTGCAAACATATGATGTGCTGGCTCTAGAAAGAACCTTACTACACCTGATGATAAATGCACCAATTGATCAAAACCAGAATAACTGTATGAAGAGCTTGACTTTTTTGTACCAGATAGACTCTTTATATAATCCGGACGAGAATATCTTAACGCATCATCTGTTTTATAATAACCTTTATTTTCACCTTTTATAAATTTCTCAATATATACTTTTTCGATCTCTTTTATTTTTTTTTCTTGTTCTTTATCTTCTGGGAAATAATCATTTACTGTAATGTCAATATTTTGAAGTCTTAATCTTCGTCTGACGATATCTTCAATTCGTTTCTTATATGTTGACTTGCTTTTACCCGTATATATCGAAGAAATATCAATTTCAGAATAATCATGTGGAGTATCTATTGTACCACCAGTAATAGTATAATATGATTTGTAATTATATTGTGTTGATATTTTTAAACTAATATGCTTACTTGTTCGTGTCGATACCCAAGTGTTTAAAATTCTTGCTTGCGTCTCAGTTAAGCAATGTGCATCATCAACAAGCAAATATATCGTTTTATCTGGAAGTTTAATTGCATTTAAAAAATTATTAATTAAAGGAATAAAGAAACTAAGATAATCAAACAAATCACCTTGATATAAAGGTATTTCTTTTGTAAAAGCTAGTTTCTTTATATATACATGCGCTTCATTATATTTCTTTTCTAGAATTTCAATAATTAATTTTTGTACATTCTCGTATGAGTTAACTCCATAATTCTTTTTGTATTGCTTTCTTTTCTTTAAGTTAATAGTTTGAATGAAATAATCTAAGTATTCTTGTATAATAGTAGTTTTAATTTTTGAAAAATATTTAGTGTCCATAAAGATATTCTTAAAAAACATAATTAAAAAATGTAGAGCCATTAGATGTTCATTCAAGACATTACCAGCATATTGATTATCTAATCTTCTTAATTCTGGTAATAACGTAAAGCTAGTATTTTTTAAGGGTATATATACTCCAATAAAATCAAGTTCCTTAATAGAACAATTTTTTACCCTACATTGACAATCCGGTTGAAGATACCTGAATATCATACTTTTTCCAGATCCTCGAGGACTCTTAATAAAAACATGCCCAATACCAATAATTTGATAAAAATCTGAAAAAACATCAACAAATAAATCAACAGCATCTTTCGCCGACAAACCTTCTGGTGTAAGCGTCTCAAATGGATTATTTTTAATCGATTCTTTCATAATTTGCCCCTACGCTTATTTTGTTTAAAAAAATTCACTATTTCATCACCCGATATTCTATTCTGAATAATAATATTATCATTTGGATATCCTTCCTCTTCTAGTATATAATTTATGTTTTTTGCATTTAACGCATATTTCACATCTGTAATCTTTATATCTACTTTTATTTTCGACAAATAAAAATAAGGACGTAAATATCGCATACAATAACGTCTTTCCTTTTCAATTTTAATTGTTCTATCATATATCTCTTCAATGAGATATTTTTCGTCTCTTCCTCTAAAAAACTTCTTTTTAGCAATATCAGAATCAAAATCATATACTAGTGATAAACATAATTCATTACTCTGCTGATTTTTTTCAATCAACACAGTATGCAAGGATTGAGAATAATAATGAAATATTCTACTATATTTAGGAATTTTTTTTATCTCAATTCCATATTTATCAGATCTGGTTTTGTCATCAGCTAATTCATCACCAAATCTTAACAATGCTGCTAATAAACGTTCTCTTACACGGCAATTATTAATATCAGAAGTTTCTGAAAGATGCTTGATAGTATCTTTGTTGCCAAAAATCTGACCACCATGGACCATAGCTATCTTTGTAATTAAGGTTCTCTCAAATTTATCTGGTATAATGTTTTTACACTCAGTCTCAAAAATATTACCAATAACTTGCTCATGTTTATCTCGACCAAATGTATTTCCCGTGTCATGAATTTGTATCGCACATAATAACAGAAACATTTCATATGCTGTCAATCCTCTACCAGATGGAAAATGCCTTAATATTTCAGTAGCTTTTTCAATAACTTTTTCAACATGATCCTTACCATGATTATTTAGATATATGAGAGCTGATTCAAAACCTTCCCTAAATATCTTGTCATCAACCCTTGATTGCTTTTTAATATACTCTTCCAATGTTGCTGCCATAGCATTTTTTTCAACTGAATTATGTATTTTCAAGAATATCTTTTTTACACTCTCATACCTCTCTGGATAAGACAATTCTCCATTTTCCTCTGAAAATGTAGGAAACATTTCTTTTTTCTGTTTTAGTAGAATTTTTTCTATATTATCTTTATCAGCAAGAAAAATTTCAAAATTGTCCATAGTATATCTCTTTTAATTATTCTCCTTTTGCACAACCATCTCAAACACTGCCTTCGCCAATAATGGCGGAACCGCATTACTTACCTGTTGCTGTTGAAAACCAATACTCCCTACGAATTGATAACTGTCAGGGAAGGACTGGAGTCTGGCAGCTTCCCTAACCGAAAGCCCCCTATTTTCCCATGGATGTATAAGCATAGCCTTTCTATAATTCCCTATTGTAACAGAAGGAGTATCTTCTGTCAATCGGTAATAGATACCAGTATGGCAACGGCTTCTATCTGTATAATTTTCCATCAAGAATTCCGGTATGCTCTCCCAATTACCTCCCTGAGGGATATAAGCATATCGCTCTATAACTGAGTTGGAATTCTTACTGACCAGATGTCCGGTACATGATGACAAATCACCTCGCAAAGATTTTGCATAATAAGCTCTTGCTTCGTTGGGGTACTCTAGCTCATCCACATTAGCGCCATTTTTCAGTTTTGGCAAATCATCAAATGCCTGTTTAACAGTCGTTTTGGACTTTTTTGAAGCTTTTGGTAACTCCACTACTTTACCAGTTTTAGAGCCTATCAGAAAAAAACGTGACCTTTTTTGGGGTACACCAAAATCAGATGCATTGAGTATCTTCCAGGTACAGGTATACCCGATTCCCTTAAATGAATTTAGAATCTCATCCAAAAAAAACTTTTTTTCAGTTTCTATTATTCCACGGACATTTTCAAAAACAATCCAGTCCGGCTGCCATTGTTTAGCTAATCTGACAAACTCTTGAAACAACCAATTTGATGGATTATCTTTATTTCTGGTTTTCTGATTTGATGTTGAGAAGCCTTGGCAAGGAGCGCCGCCAAAAAGTATTGTGGGTGAATCTTTTTCTATATCAATTTCTTTAATATCTCTAATATCACCATTTTTCATTATGGTAGTAGGGTGATTTTGCTTATATGTCTTGGCTGCATAACAGTCCTTCTCAACTGCTAAACATACATCAATCCCTGCCCACCTGGCGCCGAGAGATAGGCCGCCCGCCCCCGCAAATAAATCCACGCCTATGATTTTATCCGATTTTTCCTCCATTGTCCTCACACCACCCCCACCCTATCAATCTCCCCCATGATCCGTGCAGTCTCGGTAAGCGCAAACACAATCTTCCTGTAATGCTTCAAATCTTCCACTTTCAACACACAGCCTTTCCTGTCTTTCAGCCACTTCTGTGCAGGCTGGTATCCACCAATATAAAACTCCCAGGCAACTTGTGCAACATCTTTAAAACAGAAATCTTCATTAACATAAACTTTTTCTTCAGAGTATTGAACTTTTTTCACTAAAACTTTTTCTGAAGGAACGTTATTTTCTACAATTTCTCCAAATTCAAGGCTTTCCAGCAGATGAAGTCGCCGTAGTTTCCCGCCTAATGCAACAAGTTTCCAAAAAGCCTGCTGATCCGCTGGGTAAGGAATGCGTGGGAAGTCAATTTTGAGGAATTCCCGGTATAATTCACGATAAGCGGGGGAATAGAGAACAGCGTAGATATAGTCAAAAAGGTCAATAGGACAGAAAGCTTCTTGGGCAACATTAATATCACCTTTTCTCAATACAAAAGAAAGGCCGAGTTTCCGCTCGATCTCATTCACAATCTTTGGATTTAGATTAGAACGGCATCTTTTGCCTTCGTAGAGATAGAGGGGGAACACATTCCCTCCACCTCTATAAAACAAATTCAGATCTGTGATTTTTGAAGAAACAAATACAAGATTCCAAGCCATTGAACCAACAACTTGCCCTTGGCGACCAATAATTAGCCCATAGTTACTATCCACTATGAAGTTTCTCATAACATCTAGTCGAGGGTAACAGTGAAAGCCTCTGGATCGTCCAGTATAAAATGTCCACCTTCTATCAAAAGGACGATAATCAATTTGCACAAAAGAGCCTTTATCTGGATACATTTTAAGTAGATCGTCCCTGGCATATCCAACTTGCCAATCCCGAACATCTTTTCCTAATCTAAACCGTTCTCTGGCAGTTTCATCATCCATATCAAGAAATTTATCTATAATCCTTTTAACTTCTTTTTTAGTGTATTGAATAGTAAATTCATCTCTTGCCGTTACAATTCCAACAGCATTTTTTAAGAATAATTCTTGGACACTGAAACCTTCTTCATATTGTACTTGCTTCCCTAAATCTTTTTGAACAAAAAAGAACTGAGGCGCCATAGGTTTTATTTCATTCCATCTCACTGAACTGATATTTTTGTTTCCAAGAAAACTATATTTATCATCACGTAAACCATATAAATCATAATGAAAAACATCTGCCAAACCATTTTCTTTTTTGTCCTCACTCTTCACGAGAATATTAATACTCACCCCTTGCTGAATATCAAAAACATTCTCATCTTTACTCCCATCAGGTGCTGTTTCCTTTTTCTTTGCATTTCCGTGAAGATCAATGACGTATATCTTATCAAAACTCCTTAGCAGATTCCAACGCATACCCCGAAACGTAGGGTTATCCAAGAAACTGTGGTTGTTGATATAGGCGACAATACCCGAACCAGCCCGTTCCACATAAAGCTGTGCATAGCGGATAAATTTTACATAATCGTCATTTATCCACTTGGGATTCTTTTCCTTGAGCTTATCAATGCCGCCAGGTTCCTTTTTATAATCATCAAGCAGGGAAAGAATCCACTCCCCTTTGTTTGCGCTCTCGCCGCTATAAGGGGGATTCCCAATGACCACATTTATTCCCTTATTTTTCTTTGTATCCTTCGCTGCTTTGGATTCTACCGTCAGGGCATCGGGTTCAAATAGTACGGCATCATTCTTGTCAGCTTCCTCCAGGGAATTGGTAAGGAAAACATTTACCCTACTTGGGCGTTCCTCATCCTCGTCAAAGGCGTATCCAATATCCTTCAGAACTAGTGCCAGCTTCATGTGGGCAACTGCATAGGGGGCCATCATCAATTCAAACCCGTTAAGCCGTGGCAGTAGAGTATTCTTTACATAAACGTTCCAACTATTTTGAATAGAATTCCTGGTCCGTCCCGCATTAGCCTTCTTAAAATTTTCCCAAATTTGTAGGATAATCTGCCGCAAAAAAGTAGCGGTCCCCACCGCCGGATCCAGTATTTGGATTGCTGGAACCTCCTTAGTTTCTGAGGCAACAACTTTACCTTTTACCTTTTTTGGTATGGAAATAGTTTTTGTCGCGGTTGATGCAAGACCATCCTTTATACCAAACTCCGTTTTCAGAATGTCGTCTACTGCCTGAACCATAAACTTAACTACGGGCAATGGCGTATAGTAAACACCTCGGCGTTTTTTCTGTTCTTTCTCATAAGCGTTCAGAAATCCCTCGTAAAAATATATAACAGGGTCTTCCTTGCCCCCGCCTGTTTGGCGGTTAAAATCCTCAATAATGAGTTTTGTATCTGTGTTTTGTAGCAGCAGGGTTATATCTCCCAAATCAAGTTCGTCAAAAGATAACTTATTCTTTCGGGAAAATGATTCTTTCAGTAAATTTTGTAAAAATGGATTAGTTCTGGGAATACTGTCAATCGCTTGACGAGGCTCAAACTTTCTGTTTACATCTTTCGGATTGTCCTCTTCTTTGAATCGGTCGCTCATACAACGAGCGGAGAACAAGCCGTATACCATGGTTTGGGCGTACATATCGGCGAATTGTTCTTCAGTCATATCATGGATAAGGGCTTTCCGGAATTTATCGTAAAGTTTGTGGATATCGCCATTTTCTGTTTCCACAGAGAAAATATCAGTAATTGTCTTGCGGATACCCCGTGCTATTTCCGCAAGGCTCATAGTAAGAAAACTTGAATCGCGGATGACCTGCCGATAAATACTGGTAAATGCGCTTGTCCATTGCTCATGCCACTTTTCATAATCAACAGGGCTCGGACGCGTTGGAAGTTCAGGCCATGAGAGCTTTCTGAATTTTTCTTCAAAATTTTGTAGATGTATGGGATCTTCGTTTTTAGGAGCGACATAGAATATTTTAATTGCGGGAAGGGCATCTACCTTGTCCTCAAAATACACCGCCCCGAAATTTCGGTTGTTTCTCTCTCCCCAAAAGCAGAAGAACAAAAGGTTTTTCTTGTCCCATACGGCATGATCACGGTTGCGGCGTTTGGGAATAAGGCCGGAAAGAATTTTACGGAGACTGCTTACTTCAAAACGCCTGCTCTCGAATTCCACGGCGAATATTCCCCAGGGCTGTTTTTCGTACAAAGGTCGCAGTTGTTTAAGGGAAGTGATTTTCGCGAATTCTTCCGGTTTCAGGTGAATTTCCCCGGCATCAAAGTCGTAGGTTATATCTTCAATATCCTCAAAATCGTCTATTCCGGTGTTCCAGTTCAATTCTCTGGAAAGCCAGGACAAGAGAGTTTTAAAATTATGGACACCTTTTATATCCAAAGATATACCCCTTTATTCCGTTTTTCATATATCATTTTCCCTTCGGTAAATACTTTATTCTCAAGAAGATATTTTTCTTTTCTGTCATTGAATATTTTTTCGCTATATACCAACATATCAAATATACCAACTTTCCCCCATGTATTATACCGAATTTCCGTTACTGCTAATATTGCATCCTTGATTTCGTTATCAGTAATAACCATCAGATCAAAATCACTATCTTTGTCAGGTATTCCATAGGCATAAGAACCAAATAGATAAATTTTTTCTATACCTGGAATTTCCTTAATAGTTGCATCAATCAGAATAGATAATTTATCAGAAATGTCATCTTTTTTCATAATCATACCAACTGCATCCATGTTACCAATCGTGGTTTTATCCCTCTTGGGGCCTGAATTGCCTTCATATAGGAATTCCTTATATGCGTATCAACTATTTTCCGAAAGGAAATAAAATCATTTTCTTGTATTGCAAGTACCCTGGGAGTATCGTTCTCTGATTTTATCAAAGGCCAAATTTCATAAGTCTGACCGGATATTTCCTTCGTTTCCGGGTCAAAAAAGTACCATCTATAAAAGCCTTCACCAATGGCAGTCCATGTACCATCAGGATGTTTTGAGGGAAGTTCATAACAGAAGAAGAGACCTTTTCTGCTCTCGCCTGTTTTCCCGCTGAAGATTTTTCCAGGCAGGTTTCTTACCGTATCTTCGTAACCGGGATTTTCGCGCATTAGCCTCTGGAATTCCAGGACCATTTCTTCTTCCTTGCTTTCGGTTCCTTCGTAAGCGGCGTTGAATTCCTGAAGGTTATTATAATCATCTTCGGGGGTCAGAAGCTGCCTGCCCTCAATCCCCAGGGTTTTTGAAATCCGCAACGTTTTCTGCGATACTCTATGATACAAGGAAAGCAGCTCTTCCAGCTCTGAGGGAGGAAGAAAATTCCAGAAATTGATGGTATTACGTTCCGAAAGATCCTGAGGATGATCCTTAAGCAAAGCTTCTTCAGTTTCGCGGCTGCGCCTTCGGTCAACACGGCCTATGCGCTGCATAAGCCGGACAGGATTCCAGTGGAGCTCGTAATTGATAAGGCAGGTAGCGTCCTGTAGGTTCAAACCTTCGGCCAATACATCGGTAGATATGAGCAGTCGTATTTCATCTTTCACTTCTTTGGATGATTTTCCGTTGTAATAAGGGGCGAAGCGTTCTATCACTTCCCGGCGATCTACCTTGGATTGACCATCCA
>JGI24698J34947_10002031_pt1 | contig 10791 bp, 6 predicted proteins | sample TergutMp193P3_FD_34947 | JGI IMG/M metagenome (IMG submission 34947) | reverse complement strand
CGGCGCTATCCCGAGTTTGCTTCCGAGAGCCGACCTTGCCGCGCTGAAATTCCACGCGCCGCCTATCAGCGAAAGGGAAACCTCATTCGCCAGCTCAATCTCCCAGCCGGAATCCGATACCCTCTTCGCGCCGTAGTTGGTTCTCCCGTCGGGACTGGTATCCGTAAAGAATCTCTGTCCCCACTGCATGGTCGCCACCGCCAAATCGGAAGTGAAGTTGCAATTTGTAAGCACTCCGTGCTCGTAAAGCTGGGCAACTTCAGCCCCGTCCGATACTCTTGCCGCCAAAACAAGGAAGGAATTGTTATAACCGTCGTCGCCGTTAATCGTAACCGATTGCTTGCCGTTCGCCCTTGCTTTCGCCCAAATGCCTTCCCAGGTCTTTACGTCCTCGTCGGTGATATAGTCCTTGTTGTAGTAAAGCACCAGGGCCTGGGATATGTAGGGAACGCCGAAGGTATATTCCACGGGTGGGGTTCCCACGCCCCCCTTCACGATATCATGGAAAATGACGGGGTTGTCGTTGGTAATCTGCGCCAGGAGCCTTGAGTCCGTTATGGGCCCGATGGCGCTCGCGCCTGCGATTAGCCTCCCGAGGTTATCATGCGCGATTGTGAAAATATCGGCGCCCGCGTCAGTGTCATCCAGAAATTTCCCCGCGGCGGAGCCCGTGTCAACGCTTTCGACGGATACCGCATACGGAAATGGCCTTGAGTTCGCCGCGTTATAATTGGCGACCCATTCGTCCATCTTGGTCTGGTAAAAATCCCTCGATTCACTCCCGACCCAAATCTTGATTGTTTCTCCTTGTTTTTGAGAGCAGGCAAGAAACATCAAACCGCATAACGCCACTATCAGAAAAACAGCAAATCTTTTCATTGAATTCCTCCATAATTTTGTCTGTACCGTATAGTATAAAGGATATATCCAAATTTGACAAGAAAAATGGAAGAAAGGGGAAATCCCATGACATTTGTCAAAGTGGGTCATTTTGACCCACTTTGCCCGGAATGAGCGGCACTGTGCGAAGGACGTCCGGCAGTGTTGTCCAATTCATGGAATAAATATAGAATTAGAGTAAATCAGGAGGATGTGATGGTAAAAAATGTAATAATCCCACTGACAATGGTTTTTTTCGCGTTGAGTAGCTTGTTTGCCCAGGAAATCGGCAGGGACTATTACCTGGACATAATCGAAGATGATTTTATCGGTACATACTTGCCCGTAGAATATATTGCCGCGCTGGAAAAAACAAAGAACCATTCCCTGGCAATGCATCGCAATGACAAGAGTCAATACCATGATATACTTCTGGTAAACAAGAATATCATTTACAGTAATTTGAAATTTCATGATGGTTACGCGATAAAGGCAGTTGAAGGCAATCTGTACAAGTTCAACAGAAGCGGGAATGACAGGGTAATAATAGACAACAACGGATATTCGTATAATAGAATAGGCGATGATCCTGATCCTGTAAAAGCTTATCACACCGTGGATATTTTTGTCATAAAAGCCGTATTTGAATCCTTGCTAAATCAACAAAACTCCGGGGTATCAATTCTTGAAGGCAGAATATCAATACCCTTCCTTTATTTCTTCACGGAAGAGGATACTTTCTCGGTTGTGCTTGATGACCTATTCTGGGAACAGGGAGGCAGCATACTCTTAAGAGGCCGCGGCAATCGTCAATTCTCCTTTACCCTTTTTATGCTTACCGACGGAGTAGAATATACATTTTATAAAGAAAAGGATGGAAGGGGCCCATATGCCTATAAAGAGGACGCGCCATTTTTCCAATATAATATAAATAACGACAGGGAAATATTGGTTGCGGCCGCCGGTTTAAGTGAAAACGCTGATACTGAATTATCGCGTTACCTGAACGCTTTAACGGATTATCAAAAAAGAAAAGTTATCAACGCGATGTTCGCGTTAAACGGCTATTCATTTGCCACAAAGGAATGGCAGGATTATTTTGGCCAATATTCCTGGTATAAACCCAACAGCGCCATTCGGAATGACCGCAATATTTTGAACGCAAGGCAGCAGAGATTACTGGACTACCTGAACAGATGAAAAAGAAAGGTATGATTTTTTGTATTTTATTGTCTTTACGCGTATTGGTAAACGCGGAAGAACAAAGTCCTGAAATAGATATTGCCAGGTATCAAAGAATAATAATTTCAATTATCACAAATTTAGATTCGATTGTGGAGAACAATCAGAGCAGTGAACTTGTTCATAACACATTCATGGTATCGGCAAACGCGATTCGCAACAATCAGGTCATATTTGGGATAGATCCCTCTTCGAATTCAATATTGAACGGAATGGGTTTCAATATATCCGAAACCGGCGAAATCAGCCTTGTCTTTGGACCGAAGTATTTGGACACGTTTAATCCCAACAGCAGTATTCATTATTCCATATTGATCCATGAATACAGGCATTTACATGATTATCTGAGAAACAAAGAAACCTATGCCAACGCAAAAAACAGCATAAAGGAATCATATTGGTATGAATTGGATGCGTTAAGAATTGAGGCTGAGTTTATCAAGTATTACCTTAACGGGAGATATGAATTGAGCAGATTTGAAGAGTATATTTTGACCAGCTTTGAGAATAACAATCTGAACAGCGCTTCGGTATTTATACAACGGGAAAACATGAATATGTTCTTCTATTTTGACAGGCTGGAAAACCAGTATTATGACAATAAAGGTATGAAAGAAACAATAATCGATGAATTGGTTAAACTGGGGAATACGACTTTGGAAAACTATACCATGCGGGAATCTGATTTTAACAATTATTGGAATTATATTGAATTACGGACATTCAACAAATTCCTTATAAGATTATTGGTAATTCTAATGGACAATCCAACAATGACCTGGGATGAGGTTTTTATGCGGTATCCTGAAATAGGAAAAATATATAATTCAATAGCGGAAATTCAGGAGAAAGACAATGGAAGACATATGGAGTATGTATCTTCAGTGTATCAATTTTGGGAAGAAGATATACTGAGCAGGTTGAAATAGCGGTGACTTCTTTTCAAAGAACCGTCAGACTGCTATAATAAACCATGAGTAATGCTTTTCTTGGCGGCGGAGGCGGAGGCCGGGGCGGTTCCAGACCGCTCTCAGACGAGGAGAAGACAAACGCCTCGAAAGTTACCTGGCCGCTCCTGAAACGGATATTCAGTTATCTCCTGCCGTATTGGCCGCGGTTTCTGCTGGTTTTCATCTGTATACTTGCGTCCTCGTGGCTGTCGATACTGCCGTCGGTACTGATGGGCAGGATCGTGGACGACGGTTTTATAGGCCGCAACCTTGACATCCTCGTCAGGCTTATCGGCGCCTCCTTTGGCGTGCTGATACTCTCCAACCTTATCGGGGTGTTCGAAGCCTGGCTGAACGTCTGGGTAGCCCAGCACATCACCTTTGATATGCGAAACAAGATGTTCCGGCATCTCTTGAATATGTCCTACCGGTTCTTTACCACTAACCGGCAGGGGGAAGCCATTACGAGGATGACGACTGACATCGGCAGCGTGCAGTCGGTTATCTCAGGCACCCTGACTTCCCTCATCAGCAATGTCACCCTGCTTGCCCTGGCGGTGGTCACCATGTACCAGAAAAACTGGATCCTTGCGACCGCCGGCATCCTGATCGTCCCGTTCCTGATTCTGCCCACGCGGCGCGTCGGGCAAAAGCGCTGGGATATCACCTATCGGGCGCAGGCAAAAAACGACGAGATTAACCAGATACTGTCGGAGACCATGAGCGTGTCCGGGCAATTGCTGGTGAAGCTGTTTAACAGGGAAGATACGGAGTACGGCAAGTACGAGAGCGCGAATGGGGACATGACCGATCTCAATATCAAGGAGAGCATGGCCGGGCGCTGGTTCAGGGCCACCATCGGGATATTGACAAACGCCGGGCCGATGGTGATTTACCTGACCGGGGGCCTTTTGATGCTGCGGTACGGGGTAACGGACCTTACGGTTGGGGATGTTACTGTAATGGTGGCGCTGCTTGAGCGCCTGTACCGGCCGGTAAACAGCCTCCTGAATATGCAGGTAGAAATCGTGCGGTCGATGGCGGTCTTTACCCGTATATTCCAGTATTTCGATATCCCGATAGAAATAGTGAACAAGTCGGACGCGATAAAGCCGGATGAGCTGGAAGGTAATTTGGAGTTCAGGAACGTGAGCTTCCACTACAACGAAGGCTCGCCCATCTTGCGCAATTTGTCCTTTACCGTGGGGAAGGGGCGCTCGGTCGCGATTGTGGGCCCTTCGGGCGCGGGAAAATCCACGATCATAAACCTGATCCCGCGGCTGTACGACGCGGTGGAGGGCGAGGTGCTGCTGGACGGGAATGATGTCCGCGATCTGGACCTCCAGTGGCTGCGCTCGAATATCGCCATTGTTACGCAGGATACTTATTTGTTTAATGACACCATCCGCGCCAATTTGTTATACGCCAATCCGGAGGCTTCGGAGGATGACCTGATTAAAGCCTGTAATGAGGCCCACATCCACGATTTCATCACATCCCTCCCCCAAGGCTACGACACAGAGGTGGGCAACCGGGGGATTAAGCTTTCAGGCGGCGAGCGCCAGCGGATGTCCATCGCCCGTGTCATCCTGAAAAACTCCCGTCTTGTGGTGCTGGACGAAGCCACGAGTTCCCTGGATTCCATTTCCGAGAGCCTCATCCAGAACGCGATTGAACCGCTTTTGAAGGGGAAAACCAGCCTTGTCATCGCCCACCGGCTGAGTACCATCATGGCCTGCGACGAAATCCTGGTTATCTCAGGCGGCGTGCTGGTTGAACGCGGCGCCCACGCGGACCTGCTTAAGCTGGGCGGGATATACCGGGAATTGTACGAAACGCAGTTCAGGCGGGCGCTGGAAGACGCGGGGCAGCAAGCTTTGAGTTAAAAAAGAATTTACCACGAACCACACTAACCAACACGAACGGAGAAAGAAAACCTATGTTTAACACTGAGAAAATCACGAATAAATACATTGGAAGAATATCGCGGAAAAGGATATGCCCAAATGGCATGCATATCACTGATTGACGAATTGGTTTCAAACAATATATGTCCAATGTGGTCAACTAATATAGAAAACAACGGCTCGAATAAATTGGCACAAAAAATTGGATTTGAAAAATACTGTGATGTATTAACAGTATAAAAATGTTCGTGACGTTCGTGGTAAAATTCCCTATTCCCCTATTCCCTTATTCCCCTGCTCCCCTGCTCCCTTATTTTAACCTCCACACCCCGAAACTCTGCGGCCCCAGCCTGATAGAGCCGTTCTCAAAGCCGCAGTCGCCGATAGCGTAAAGCTTCTCCGTTGTTCCGTTAGCCGGAATATGCGGCTGTACCGGAGCCGCGCCGGGATTTACTGCCATTACAAGGGAGCCGCGCCGGTAGACAAAAGAACGGTCGCCGGAAGCATCGCCTCCCTTTGCGGAGCTTCCCTTGGAGTTGCCGCCTTTGGCAGGATGGAGTATTTCCAGATTGGGTTTCGCGGAGAGGTCTTCCTCTTCACGGCGCAGACGGAGCAGGGACTTTACCGTGTTAAGAAGAGACACGGGATCTTTCTCCTCCGCGGTAACATTCGGCGCGGATGGATCGGGATCGACGGGCAGGTACAGTTTTTCGGGAGGGGCCGCGGAAAAGCCCATGCTGCCGCCGCTTTGCCACTGCATGGGCGTGCGGGAGCCGGTGCGCGTGTAGCCGCCTTCTTTGGTGGGCAGATCGCGAAGGTAGCGCATACCGATTTCATCGCCGTAGTACAGAAACGGGACGCCCGGCATGGTGAAGAACACCGCGAACGTCAAAGCGAGTTCGCGGCGGTCAAGGCCATAACTGATACGGGGGGTGTCGTGGTTGCCGGTGATAAAGTTGATGTAACCGTCGTTCTTTGTCGCCTCGTACCAGGGCAGATACTGCGTGAGGAACCTGTTGATGTCGCCGCCGCCGTCTTTCCTGAAATAGCTGTTGTCCGCCCCGCCGTTTTCGTAATCCCTGACGAGACTGCGATAGCCGCTTTTCCAGTGATCCAGAAGAAAATCGGCATGAAAGCCCGCCTTAAGCGACTTGTCGGGACAGCTCCACTCCGAAACCATCGCGGCCTCGGGAAATTCGCTGTCCAGCATTTCACGGATGTTACGCCAAATCGCGCAGGTGGCGCTTTTCCGCTCATCGTCGAATTTTACAAGAGAATCAGCCATATCCACGCGGAAACCGTCGCAGCCCCTGCCCGCATCTCCGGAAAGCCAGAACCGCATAATGTCCTTTAGGGCCTCCCGCGTCGCGATACAATCGGGATGATCCGGCGGCAATTGCCATTTCTCACGGCGGTTGAGAAACCCGTAGTTCAGCGCTGGCTGGCATTTGAAAAAATTGACGATATAACAGCCGTCCCTTTCCGCTTCGCCCGCGATAAACTTCAGCCCTTCAAGTCCCCAAAAAAACCAGCTATCCGTCCAGATGTAGCGGTTTTTGAAGTCATCGCTAGGTGCACTTTTCTTGCTCTCGGTAAACCAAAAGTGCTCCTCGGAAGTGTGGCCGGGAACCAGGTCCAAAAGCACCCGCATGTCTTTTTTGTGGGCTTCGTCAAAAAGCCCGAACAGGTCTTCGTTGCTGCCGTAACGGGGCGCGACCTTTTTGTAATCGCGCACATCGTAACCGGCGTCTTTGAACGGCGAATCAAAACAGGGATTCAACCAGATGGCGTTGCAGCCCAGTTCTTTAACATAATCGAGTTTCTCGATTATCCCCTTGATATCGCCGATGCCATCGCCGTTTGAATCGTAGAACGTCTGCGGATATATCTCGTAGAAAACAGCTTTGTTTAACCAACCGGGCATAATGTACTCCTTTCTTTATTCACTTTCTCTATTGTAGCATAAATTCATATAAATGGGATATATTATAATTCTATAGGGGGCGGCGGCGTATGTCAAAGAAAATCTACATTATTCATGAAAACGATGATTGGACGATTAAGCTGACAGAAAGATTGGACCAGTTAAACCTGCCCTACGAAACGTGGCACCTGGATACCGGGATCGTCATTCTGAATGAAGAGCCGCCCCAGGGGGTATTTTTTAACCGCATGAGCGCGTCTTCACATTCGCGCGGCCACCGTTACGCGCCTGAGTTAACATCAGCGGTGATTGACTGGCTTGAGTTTTACGACAGGACGGTAATCAATGGAAGCAATGCTCTTCGTTTTGAAATAAATAAAATCAAGCAATATCTAAGCTTGGAAAAGTTTGGCGTTAAAACACCCAAAACCGTGGCGGCAGTCGGAAAAGGGCAAATTCTGCGTGCCGCAGAATCTTTGAATAGTTTGCCTTTTATCACAAAGCACAATCGCGCCGGAAAGGGCCTCGGGGTCATGTTATTTAGATCGTTAAATGAACTTGAGCGCCACCTGAACAGCGCGGCCTTTGAGGATTCGGTGGACGGAATTACGCTGCTGCAGCAATACATAAAGTCCCCAGAGCCGTATATTTTTCGCGCGGAATTTATCGGCGGAAAATACCTGTATTCTGTAAGGGTCGATACCTCCCTCGGTTTTGAGCTTTGCCCGGCGGACTCCTGCCAAATCGGGGACTTGTTTTGCCCTGTCGGGGAAGACCCACGGGCGCAGATGAAATTCAAAATCGTGGAAAACCCGCACAAGGAGCTTATAGCAACATACGAAAGCTTTTTAAAGACCCATGCCATTGACATAGCGGGCATAGAATTTATCACCGATGAAAACGGCGCAATCTACACCTACGACATCAACACAAATACAAATTATAACTCTGAAGCCGAAGAGAAAGCGCAAGTATTCGCCATGCTGGAATTGGCGAAGTATTTGGGGGAGAAACTGGGGGTTTAGTAATCAAATATCTTACTCCGCGGGAAGCCATTCTTTAAGAACCGCTTCCAGTTTCTGCCTGGTAACAGGCTTTAACAAAAAGTCGTTGAATCCGTTCGCCAAAAACATCTCCCTTCCTCCCGCATCATTATTGGCGGCTAACGCGATTACCGGAAGCTTTTCGTATTGCGTTCCCAGTTTTCTGATTTCCCGCGTTGCATCAATGCCGTCCATATCCGGCATAAGGTGATCCATGAACACAAGACTGTAACTACCCTGCTTTAATATATCAATAGCCTCGCTTCCGCTTGTCGTCGTGTCCACTTCCAGTCCGTAAGTTATCAGTTTTTCCCTGATTACAAAGAGATGCATTTCCATATCGTCCACGACCAGGACTTTGCCGGCCTTAAATTTTAAAGGGGCCTCGGCGGGATTAAAAATAACAGATAACTTCTTTTGCAGCGACAGGAGTTTCTCTTTGAATTCAGGGAATTCCCGAGTACAGAAATCAATGTCACTTTTCTTTGAAGAAGTTTCCAGATCAAACGCCGCTTTGGACAGTTCCGCGGCTCCGATAACCGCGAGCATTGATTTCATCCCATGTACGGAAATTGTAAAGCCGTTTATATCTTTGTTCTCCAGTGAAACGGCCATATTGCCGCATTCAGGCACAAGCTTTTCACAAAATATTTTCAGTGTGTTATAATAATTACGCTTATCGCCGTAAAGCTGTTCCAGTCCGGTTTCTGTGTTGATTTCGTCTATCTTGTCGACATCGTCCAAAAAGCCGTCGTATGTCTTGTCGTCATCCGCCGTTTTAAGTTCAGTGCGCAGCGTGATTTTTTCAGGCGGCATCCATTCTCTGATAATATCGCCCAATTCCTGCATAACGATTGGCTTTGAAATAAAACCATTGAATCCGCTGGATAAAAACATTTCCCTCATGCCGGAAACCGCGTTGGCCGTCAACGCGACTATCGGAAGCTTCCCATATTTGCCGCCAAGTTTTCTGATTTCCCGCGTTGCTTCAATGCCGTCCATTTTCGGCATCATGTGGTCCATAAAAACAATGTCGTATTCATTGCGTTTGACCTTTTCTATCGCCTCATATCCGCTTAAAGCGGTGTCGATATTCAATCCAAAGGGAGCCAGCATTCCCCTTGCGACGTACAGGTTCATGTCCATATCGTCCACGACAAGGACCTTTCCGTCAGGTATCGCTTCAAGCACAATATTCGTCTTTTTCATTTTAGCTTCGTAATTGGAACGGAATAAACTGAGTTTTTCCGTAACCTCCTTACCCAGCACGGGAGCGTCGGCATTGCCCTGCGGCAAACGTATCGTAAACAGCGAACCGGAGCCGGGTTTACTCTCCGCCTGAATATCGCCGTTCATCATGCGTATTAAATTTTGCGTAATGCTCATGCCAAGGCCTGTACCCTCGGTCGTCCTGTTGGCTTCAAGGTTAAAGCGGGAATACTCGTCAAACAATTTGTCAATCTGCTCCGGTGTCATCCCCTGTCCGGTGTCGCGCACACGGAAAACAAGCGTTACTGTATCTCCTGAATTCTCCGCGGCTGCCGACAGTTCGACCTCGCCCGAGGCGGTATATTTAAACGCGTTTGACAGAAGATTGTTCAAAATCTGCTTGATGCGAAGTTCGTCGCCAAACAGCGCCGATGGGACATTTTCATCTACCTTGAGGGTAAAGTTGACAGGCTTGTTTTCGTATTTAATCATATTCAAAAATACGGTATCGCTTATGAGGCTTGCGACGTCGTACCGCGCCGGTATCAATTCAAGCTTTCCGGCCTCAATCTTGGACAAATCGAGTATGTCGTTGATAATACCGAGGAGCAAATCTCCGGAATTGAAAATCCTTGTGAACGCTTCTTTTACTTCTTTTGGGTCTTTGGGATCGTTTTCGTTTTGCAGCTGGATTTCAGAAATGCCCAAAATAGCGTTCAACGGCGTGCGTATTTCGTGGCTCATTTTCGCAAGAAACGCCGACTTTGTCCGATTGGCGGTTTCGGCTGCCTCGACGGCAGCTTCCAAATCCCGGTGCAGCTTCATAAGTTCGGTCATATTGTCATTTATGGCGCGGATTTGATTGACAATCTGCAGCTGGTTCCTGACCCTCGCTTTTACAATCTTGCGGCTGAAAGGTTTATGTATAAAATCAGCAGCGTCAAGCGCCAGGCCTTTTTCCTCGTCCTCAACGCTGTCAAGCCCTGTGATGATAATTACGGGGATACCCTTCGTTTTTTCGGAAGCCTTTAGCTTCTCCAGCACATCAAACCCGCTGATATCCGGCATAATAATATCCAGTAAAATGAGATCGGGAACATGCTTATCTGTTAACTCAAGCGCGGAAGTCCCGCTTGTCTTCATGAAGATCCTGTACTCCGGGCCTAAAATGCCGCACAGAACCTCGATGTTCATCGGTTCATCGTCCACAATAAGTATGCTGTTTTTCCCGGTGTTTTCCATATTCCCTGCCTTATAGTAATTACACGTTTTAAGTATACAATACGATTGAAAACATTGCCAACTTCTGTCATGCTGGCAGGTATATCAATCCGCGGTAAGGAGAAGGACATGATAGTCGAAATACCGGAACTGGACACAAGCAAAGGACTTGAACAATGCGACGGTGAAATGAAACTTTATGTAAGCGCCCTGCGCCTTTATGTTGCCAATATACCGCCGGTACTGGAAAAGATGAGGAACGTTTCGGAAGAAACGCTGCAAACTTACACCATCAGCGTACATGGCGTTAAAAGTACCAGTGAAGTCGTCGGCGCCGAGGAAGCAAGAAAAACAGCCAGGGAGCTGGAGGTGATGGCGAAAGCCGGCGACCTGGCGGGAATCCTCGCCCGGAACGA
>JGI24698J34947_10002030_pt1 | contig 10794 bp, 9 predicted proteins | sample TergutMp193P3_FD_34947 | JGI IMG/M metagenome (IMG submission 34947) | reverse complement strand
GGATCAAATTGTCGGTACTCTTGTTATACTTGCGCTTGCGATACTGGTTTTTGTCATTTTTATGCTGGGCAGAAGCCAGCGGTGGTTTACGCGCGATTTACTGTATAAAACATATTTTAATTCCGCCTCAGGGTTAAGCAACAATATGGCGATACAGTACAAGGGCTTTACTATCGGTCATGTTAAAAAATTCGAGCTTACAGAAAACGATAATGTAGAAGTTACCCTGTCCATTTTTGAAGAACATTCTCAAAGAGTAAAAGAAGGCTCTCTCGTTGAAGTATCGGTAAGTCCTATCGGCCTTGGCAATTCGTTTATTTTTTATCCCGGCAAGGGAAGAAATCTGATACCCGAAGGAATGGAAATCCCGGAGAAAAATTCCGATAAAGCCAAATTGATCATAGCCTCGGGAATGGTTGAACTCCCCGAAGCAAGCGACGGCATAAGCAGTATATTAAATCAGGTCCCTATTATATTAAGCGATCTGGATGCGTTAATAAATAATATCAACGTGTCTCTTTCCGGCGCGGAAGGAGCGGATGAACTAACCCTTGGACAGACATTTTACAATCTGGAATCTACCACTGCGGGACTTACAGGCCTTGCGCAGACGCTCAGTGAACAAATTTCTCCCATCCTGGACAATCTGAAGACTTTAGCTGATGGGCTTTCAGATCCTTCAGGAACGGTAATGACTGTTCTCGGTTCCGAAGGGTCTCTGGGATCAAACCTTTCATCCGCCATTGAGTCGCTGGCCGGTATAATAGAAAATCTTGAAAAAACAAGCGAGTTTATCCCCGCACAGCTTCCGCAGATTGGCGTTTTAATCAGTGATTTAAACGGCACGCTTAGAACCGCGCAGGGTGTATTGACCTCAGTTGCGAATAACCCGCTGCTGAAAGGCGGCATTCCCGAATACAGGGAAACAGGTCCCGGCGCGGCAAGCCCGAGAAACATGGAATTTTAACGAATGGGAGAATTTAAAATGATAAAAGTAAGGCAAGCGTCAATTTTTACTATTTTTGCCGCGTGTTTATCTGTTTTGATTATTTCCGTCTCCTGTTCCACAGCGCCAAAAAACCCCGGAGATGTATACAATCTCCGCTCTCAAACAGAGGATGTACTTGAAGCGGCCAACAAGGACGCGGGGCGCGGCAATTTTGAAAACGCGCTTTTGCTGCTTGAAGAATGTAAACGAAAGGCGATACTTGCGGACGACCCGTCGTTAATTATCCGCAGCTGCCTTTCGCGGGGAAATGCTCTTTTAGCGCTCGGAAGAACAGACGAAGCTTTCGCAGAATGGGAATTTGCCGTAGGCGAAGCGCAGAGATTTGGAAACGCCGAGCTTTTATCGGTAAGCAAAATATACAGGGCCAGGGGAAATCTTATTTCAGGCAAAGCGGGCGCTCAGGCGGTACTGGAAGAGGTAAACCGCGAGAGCTTAAATATTAAAACCGACCGGCTTTATCTTGCCTTTTCCTGGCAGGTAAAGGGCCTTGCCCTTCGCGCTCTGGGATCATACCGGCAAGCCGAAGACGCTGTAAAACGCAGTCTTGAAATTCATGAAAGAGACAGGTATCTTGAAAACGCCTCTTATGACTGGTACCTTATCGCTTCGATACGTTCTTTGGCAGGCGATACGACGGGCGCTCTTGCGGCATTGGACGCATCGATAGCGCTTGACCGGCGCATTGAAAACTCCTGGGGCCTTGCCGCAAGCTGGCGCGCCAAGGGCGATGTTTACCGTAAGGCCTCAAGGCATAACGAGGCGGATGAAGCGTACAGGCGCGCATTGGCGATATATGTCGCGATGGAAAACGAAGATGAAATCGCGGAAACGGAAAGAAGAATGAATCAACGATGAAGAATGAAGAATTACTTTTAAGGAGAATTGATGGACAGCTTTTTCATGGATACCTACCACCGGCTTCCGGTTACATTCGCAAGGGGTGAAGGTTCCTGGCTTTACGATATAAACGGTAAAAAATACCTTGATTTTGGCAGCGGCATTGCGGTTAACCTGCTTGGTCACAATTACCCGCCCCTTGTGCGCGCCGTCACAGAACAGGCGGCAAAGTACTTTCATGTCTGCAACTACTACCAAAGCGACGTAAGTGCCGCCTTCGCGGAAAAACTTGTGCAGTCCTGCGCTCCCGCCGGAATGAAGAACGTGTTTCTCGCAAACTCAGGCGCGGAAGCCAACGAGGGCGCGTGCAAACTCGCGCGAAAGTATTCGCTTTTAAAATACGGCCCGGGAAGGCACACGATAGTAACGTTGAGGGGAAGTTTTCACGGAAGGACGATTACGACTTTATCCGCAACCGGTCAGGATAGATTCCACCGCGACTTTGGTCCTTTTACCGAAGGCTTTATTCACATTTCGGCAGGCGATATTGATGAACTGGACAGGGCGCTTGACGGCAAAACAACCGCGGGACTTTTACTTGAAGCGGTGCAGGGCGAAAGCGGCATAATTCCGCAAACGAATGAGTTTATTACCTGCGCAGCCAAGCTATGTGCCGAGAGGGACATACTGCTGATCTTCGACGAAATCCAGTGCGGACTGGGAAGGACAGGAACATTCCTCGCTCTCCAGCAGTACAAGGATCACGAAGGCAATCCGCTAAAAGCCGACATTGTAACGCTTGCGAAAGGGCTTGCGGGAGGCATTCCGGCGGGAGCGGTATTGGCCGGAGAGAAAACCTGCGGCGTTTTTACGATAGGTGATCACGGCAGTACCTTTGGCGGAAACGCCATTGCCGCCGCCGCAGGGCTTGTTGTTTTAAAAACCGTGGACACTCCTGAATTTCTGGATGAAATAAAACGTAAGGGCGAATTATTGACGGCGGCAATTTCACGGCTATCCAAGGTCAAGGAAACGCGCGGCAGGGGCCTGATGATAGGCTTTGATATTGAAGGCAACGCATGGCCGCTTCTCGAAGCCGCGATAGCGAGAGCCGACATTACAAAGGATCAGTGCGGCCTTCTCATGCTGTCCTCAGGGGCGAATACTCTGCGCCTTCTGCCGCCCTACACCTTGACCGACGGTGAAATAGAGCAGGGTATTGCGATACTGGAAGAGATTTTATAATAGAGTCTGTTCAGACAAATCAAGACTTGTCAGATTGCGCTTCCGCTCCTCCCGTACGGTACTTTTCGACTGTTCCCTTTAGTTCTTCAGACATGCCGTTCAGGCTGTCGGCAATTTTGGAAGTGGAAGCGGTGGAGATTACAAATTGTTTTATGCCGGCGGATATTTCTTTTAAGGCGGTGAAAATCTGGGATGAAGCGAGTTCCTGCTGTTTGCTGAGATTCGAGATCTGCTGCGAACTGGTTGCGACATCCTGGGAATTGCCGACGATATGCTCAAATACAATTTTTTGTTCGCTCATCCTTTCATAGCCGATTTCAATCTGACGGGAACCGTTATTCGCTTCGGTAATCAGAGTTTGCGAGGCATCCTGCACTTCCTCAATTTTCTGCTTGATCTCCCGCGTCGATTCAACCACGTTATCCGCAAAGCGCCTGATTTCCGAAGCAACCACCGAGAACCGCGCCCCCGCTTCGCCTGACGATGACGCTTCAAGAGAGGCGTTAAAAGCAATCAGCTTGGTTTGATCCGCGATGCCGTCAATGATCCGGATGGCCTCGTTGATTCTGATGATCATATCGGAAAGGTTGCGAATCTCGTTTATGATCTTCTGGTTTTGTTTTCGGATATCTTCCATCATGTTCTGGTTCGCTTCCCGCAGTTCCGCGCCCTTACTGCTCAGTTCCTGGGTTTCCTTTGCCAGATTCGCCACTTCGGTGGTTTTTGACGCTATTTGTTCGGACAGATTTTTGCTGCTTTCCATGGTACTGACGATCTCGGAAACGCTGGCGGACTGTTCGTTGGCAGTGGTGGTTATTTCTTTTGACGATGAGGAAAGGTCAAAAACCGAATTGGCGACCAATTGGGAACTCTGCTTGAAACTGCCGAAGGCAAGGCGGAGTATATTGAGGAAGCCGTTAAAAGCCGTCATCAATTCGCCGAATTCATCTTCGGAATTGATGCGCAGGGACATGGTTAAATCGTTTTCGTTCAGGCCCTTGAACAGAGTCTTAAGGCTTGCGACCGAACGGTTAATATCAGTGGTAATAAACGCCACAAAACCGAAGGCGATCCCCAGAGAAACCAGCACAATCGCGAGGTACAGGATCAGCTGCTTTTGCGCGGCGGAGGCATTGCGTTGAATCTGAGAGTCCAAAAGTGTAAACACCTCGTCCCATAACTCACAGAGATCCGTATTTGCCATAGACATGGTATTCAGGATTTCTGCCGCGGTAGTGGGATTCTGCACATTAAAACCGGATATTCTGCTCTGATGCCCTTCCAATACATCAATTGTTTCCCGGTAACGCCTGAGCTTTTTTATCAGTTCATCAAATTCACCATATCTCCTGCTGCCTTCTTCCATCGCCGATCCGAGTCCGGCGCTGATTCGTTCCCTGTCCGAGATTATAAACAAATTGTTATTCCGTATCTGCTGCAAATCGGCTGAAACAAACATAGACAGCGTGATCTCTATTGGGTCAAGTTCAAAAGACCTCGCCGCCATTCTGCGCCCCTGGGCCTGTGCGTCGGCAAGTTCGCTATTCCATCTTTCAGCCACATTTTCCGCGTTATTGAGATTTACACGAACCATATTACCGGTAGTGATAAGCCGCATGACCGCGTTTGGAATGACGGAGAAAGCCGAATCAACAAGGTAATAAGTGTTCATATCTGAAACGAGGATCAGGCGCGAAGATTCTCCCAAGAGGTTGATCATATCCCTCAGCTCATTGGCAAAGTTAAGGTACTTTTGAAATAACTCTGTATCGTCTTTTTTGGTACTTTTCAGCGCGTCCCAGTCAGCCGGAAAGTTCGGCAGTTCCTTTCCTTCCGTATTGTACCACCCTGTCTCCATGTCGAGGATTCTGAGGGCGTCGCCGATCTGTTCATCAGAATTCTTCAGGCCTCCCTGTTTTAACCCAAGATACACATCGAGGTATTCGGGCAAATACTCCATTGCGCTTACCACATGTTTGAGTGAATATATTCCGGCGCGTTCGTCGTTGCTTTTTTGTATTATTCCGGCGGCATTGGAGCAGATAAAAACAATCATCAGCCCAATGGGTATCAAAAAAACCGCGCTTGAAATGATTAGTTTGGCGGAGATCTTGAGTTTGGAAAAAAACATTTTTCCTCCTGTCTTTAGAGAATTCTATACTAAAATTTTTGTTGTGTCAAAGAGCGATTTTTTAAAATTTATCTCAAAAGACATCGCGCAGAGGCGCGGAGTTTTTAATCGCTGTCCATCAAATAATCGATCTGTCCACCGCCAAGGGCTTTTAAGATACGCCGCTTTATTTCGCCTGCGTCCTTACCGCCGGTAAAGTCCGCAATGCGCCCGCGTATGTCGCGCCTTTTGGAATTTTGTCCGTATGGGCAGGTGCAGGCGTTTTTCAGAATGTTCTGTTCGGCGGCGCAGGCGATTATTTGTTTTTCCTCAAGAAGGGCAAGGGGGCGGATAAGACTGACGGGGTATTTGCGGTACTTAAGCAGAACCGGCATGGCGAGTAACGTTCCTTTTGAGCAGAGGTTCATAAAAAAAGTTTCGATGATGTCGTCAAGGTGGTGCCCGAGGGCTATTTTATTGAAGCCGTTTTCGACAGCGTACTTTAAAAGTTCCGATCTTCTTTGCGTGGAACACCAGTAACAGTTCATCTTTTTTCCTTCCTTAAGCCTGCCGATTACGGGGACAAAAAGGTCTGTAAAGGGGATTCCCCACTCATCAAGCCTTTCGCAAAGAGACGCTTTTTTACAACAGGCGCAAAAATCTGTGCTTATGTGAAGGGCGGCTAATTCATAGTTGAGCTTTAGCGCGGGCCTTATTGCCGAAAGCGCCCACGCAAGGACACTTGAATCCTTCCCTCCAGATACGGCGATAAGGATACGGTCACCTTCGTTAATAAGCGAGCGTTCCATCACTATCTTGACGACGAGTTTTTTTACAAGCTCTGCCGCGCCGACCTTGCGGAAAAACCTCGAGCCCATCACAGCCCCGTAATGTCGCGTAACACAAGGCTCGCGAGGAGCAATCCGGCGCTTGCGGTAACCGTAACAACGCTGCCGTTCACGCGCTTCTGTCCGGGGAGCGGCGCGGGGAAACTTGCGTGAGAAAGCAGTTCGCTTGAATAAACAGCGGTAAAATCCGAAGAAAAGCCGCGCTCTCTAAGTCCCTGACGCACAAGCCGCGCAAGAGGGCAGTCTGTGGTCTTCCAGATAGAGGCGGTCTTTATTTTAGAAGGGTCCATTTTCAAAGCCATGCCCATAGATGAATAGAGAGTAACGCCCGCGCCGCAGACTGTTTCTATCAGGTCAAGTTTGTGGTTAAGGGTATCAATGGCGTCTATCACATAATCCGCGCTTGCGATGTCGAAAAGGGACGCGTTCTCACGGCAGAAAAGTTCATCCCACGCGGTAATTTCACATTCAGGGTTGATTTCCAGCAGCCGCTTTTTTAACGCCGTGGCTTTCGGCTGTCCGACAGTCAGGCTTGTAGCCTCTACCTGTCTGTTGACATTGGAAGCGCAGATAGTGTCGGAATCTACTATACCGATTTTCCCTATCCCTGAGCGCACAAGAGCCTCCGTTGCCCAGCCGCCCACGCCGCCCGCGCCAAAGACAAGGACTTTTGTTTTCGCCAATTTCTCTAATCCCTCAACGCCTGTAATAAGAGCGAGCCGCTCGAAAATCGGGTTAATACTCATAACATTTTCTCGAAAAAGATTTCACGCAGAGGCGCAAAGACGCGGAGGAAGAATCTAGGAATAAATTATTTACCACAAACCAACACGAACCAACATGAACAACGGTGAGATATCGAAGTAAAAGTTCGTGGATGTTTGTGAATGTTCGTGGCAAAATTTTCTTAGATTTCATTCCGTACTCTTCATAATCTCTGCGCCTCCGCGTCTCTGCGTGGAATTCTTCTTCATATAACGTTCTTCCTCGCTGAAAATACAGCCGCAGTATTTTTGCATGTAAAAGCCCATTTCGCGGGCGGCGGTGCGGCTTTCGCGGAAAAGAGGGCGGAAATCCGTGTAATAAAAATCCACGCCGTGTTTCGCGGCCGTTTCTTCTCCTATGCGCTTTAGCGTCTCATGATCCTGATAGGGGCTTATCAGTAAACTTGTGGTGAAAGCCGCAAAGCCTTCGGATGCCGCGACAGAGGCTGTCTTTTCCAGACGCAGAGAGTAGCACCTTTCACAGCGCTCAGGGACGCTCCCGATCTCGTCAATTTCTCTGTATACCTCTTTCAGAAAAAGGCGCAGGCCGTATTCCTTTATCAAACGCAGTTTCAGTTTTTCGTTAGCTGCATATTCGCGCAGGCAGTCAAGACGCGCGTTGTATTCGACATATGGGTGGATGTTCGGGTTGAACCACAACAGTTCGCTCTCTATGCCCTGCGCGCGAAGGGAGGAGACGCAGGAGAGAGCACATGGGGCGCAACAGCAGTGAAGAAGGAGTTTCATGTAAATTGCTCAATCGCCCTTACAAGCTGATCGGCGCAGGAAGTGCCCCTGTTTTCACATTGAATGCCCTTCAACCTTTGGACGGCAAAAGAAACGTCCATTCCCTCAAGCAGGGCAGAAATAGCTTTCAGGTTTCCGTTACAGCCACCTTCAAATTTGATGGAATAAATTTTTCCATCCTCAATGTTAAAATTGATCTTTTTGGAACAGGTTCCTTTTGTTTTATATTCGTACATATCCATAATTTATTTATAGCATACTTACAGGGTCTACATCTATTTCCAAATACGCTTTTGTGTCCCTGCCTTTTTCATAACATGCGGCAAGCTCGCGGGAAGCCGTGTGAAGAGGGCCCATAACAGGTCCCCGAAGGATAAGGTGGCGCCTGTAGCTGTCATTTATTCTACCGATGGGACATTCGGCGGGCCCGAGCATATCCGCTCCCTTGGGAATTAGGGATCCGGCGAAAGAGGCAAGCCGCCTGATCGCGGCGTCCGCGCGCTTCTCCTCCTTCGAGCGGATTGTAAAACGGATGATCCTTGAGTAAGGGGGGAAGTTAAGCGCCCTGCGTTGCTCCAGTTCCGCCTTGTAAAAACCGGCAACGTCAAGGGTACAGGATCTCTTGATTACAGGGTCATCCATGCGAAGGGTCTGCACAATGACCTTGCCATCGGGGAAGTAACGTCCGGCGCGGCCCGCGACCTGCACGATGAGGGAAAATGTCCGCTCCGCTGCGCGAAAATCGGGCAGGTGAAGACCGGTATCGGCGAGGACAACGCCGACAAGACGAACACCGGGAAAATTTAATCCCTTGGCGACCATCTGGGTTCCAAGGAGAATGTCAATCATTCCTGTTTTGAAAAGCGAAAGCGTTTCTTCAAGGCCGCCTTTTTTCGCAGTGGTGTCCGCGTCTACGCGCTTGATTTTTAAATTGGGGAAGGCGAGCCGCACTTCATCTTCGATCATTTCCGTGCCGAAGCCGCGGTAACCCGCCTCCAGCGAACCGCATTGAGGGCAGGCCGAGGGCGGCGCTTCGCTGTAGCCGCAGTAGTGGCAGATACAGCGTCCTCTGCTTTTGTGCCAGGTAAGCGAGACTGAACAGCGTCTGCAGGTTTGTTCCCATCCGCAGGAAGGGCAATGGTAAAAGTGAGCGAAGCCCCTCCTGTTCATAAATAGGATACTCTGCCTCCCCATTTCAGCCGTTATGCGAATTTCATCCTTCAGTTCCTGAGTCAGGCAGCCCTTGGTAGTAGCGAGGTTGACAGGCTTTATCTCGGGCATTCCTCCGCCGGAAAGCCTGCGCGAAAGATCGAGGCGTTTTATGCCGCCTTCAGACATTAATTTCCACGCCTCGACGGAAGGTGTTGCGGAGCCCATCACAAGGCGCGCTCCTTCTGTCGAACAGCGGCGAAGGGCGATCTGGCGCGCGTGGTAGCGCGGCGTGTTACCCGATTTGTAAGAGCCGTCGTGTTCCTCGTCAATGATGATGAGTCCCAAATTCGGAACAGGCGCGAAGACTGCGCTGCGCGGGCCGACGACAATCGGCGCCTCTCCACGGCGTATCCTCATCCACTCGGCAAGGCGCGTTGAGGGACTCATCCCCGAATGAAGCGTTGCCGCCTGTGAGCCGAAACGGTTTCCAATCATCTGCGCAGTTTGATGGGTAAGCGAAATTTCAGGCACAAGGTAGATTACCGATTTTCCGGCGTTCAGCATAAACTGCGCCGCTCTAAGAAACACTTCAGTTTTTCCTGAGCCTGTTATTCCGTAAAGGTAGAACATTGACGGGCCGCTGTGCGGCAGACCGCCTTGAGGAGAATTATCCCTGGCATTGCTGTCTGATATAATTGCGTTTAACGCGGCTGCCTGTTCGTCAGAGATTGACAGGGACATTTCCGTATTTTCATCGCTGTCCGGCAGGGTAGGGTAGACCATCCTCTTTCCCGAGGGGATCATCGCCGCGAGGGCCTGTCCAGTTCCGCACAGGTAAAAACCTGCCATCCAGCGGGCGATTTCAATGTCGCTTTGATTAAAGACAGGCTCTCCGTCAACTACTCGCCTGATTTTTTTTACAGCCTCTTTTTTAACATTCTCCGGTAGGCTTTCACGCTCCGCTATGATATAGCCAAGACAGTCCCTTCTGCCGAAGGGAACCATCGCCCGCTTACCGGAAGCGGCTTCGCTTTTTTCATCGATACTGTAGGTAAAAGCCTGATCGGAAGGAATGTCAAAAACAAGATCGAAAAAGGCCGCCAATCAACTTCCTCCGTCATTCTGGCTGTCTATCTTTAAGCGCAGAAGTTTCAAATCTTCCCAGGCGGGGCGTTTATAATTTTCGTCACGCAAAAGAGCCGCGGGGTGATATGTGACCAAAAGCGGGATAGTCATGCCGTCAACTGTATACTCTGTAAATTTTCCGTGCAATTTATTGACGGACTCGGTTGTTTGCAGCAGGGTCTGCGCCGCGACCCTTCCCGCGACCAGGATAAACTTCGGCTTTAACAAAATGATCTGCCGTTTTAAAAAACCCGCGCAGGCCGCCCTCTCTTCGGGGTGCGGGTCGCGGTTACCGGGGGGACGGCACTTTACCACATTGGCGATAAAACAATTGCTGTTACGCGAAAGATCAATCGAAGCGAGCATCTTGTCAAGAAGCTGGCCGGCCCTGCCTACAAAGGGTCTGCCCTGCGCGTCTTCCTCGGCGCCCGGCCCTTCGCCTATGACCAAGACAAGCGGCTGCGGGGCTCCCTCTCCGGGAGCCGCATTTGTCCTTGTGCCGCCGAGCGGGCAGCGCTTGCAAACCCGTATTTCCGCCGCGATTTTTTCGATACTCTCAGCCCCGTTAACTATCGGCTTTTCCTTGTTATCCGGAACGGCGTCATCCTCAAAATTATAGTCCCTCTTTTCGCTCCTGTAGCCAGAAGAAAGGTAATCCCCCGCAAGATCGAGAAACCCGGCTACCCTTTGCTTTTCCACCGCGGTCATATCTAATTCAACCGCAAGATTGGCTCGAAGTAAAGCCCCTTTATTGATACACAATGAATAGCGTGGTATATTGACAAAGACGCTATATATATGGCACTATATATGTGGCGCTATATGTATTGCGTTAAAACCATATATATGGTACTATATAAGGAACAATATGCGATGTCCCCATTGCGGCACTATTGAAGACAAGGTAATCGAATCCCGGTCTCTGGCAAACGGCGATTCCGTGCGGCGAAGAAGGGA
>JGI24698J34947_10002029_pt1 | contig 10795 bp, 11 predicted proteins | sample TergutMp193P3_FD_34947 | JGI IMG/M metagenome (IMG submission 34947) | reverse complement strand
TATGCCGTTTCAGANTGCCGCTCGTAATTCCTTACTACATAAGGAATTAGATAANCCTGCCATAAGCGGCAATTNCGGTAGAATCAGGGTACTGTATCGTTTTTCATACATTTTTCATTCTTTAATGTATAGAAAATGTAATTTTCTTGTGGTATAGTGAGCCATGGGATATGAAATCACCACTCTGAAAAAAAAGAAGGAAGATATTCATTATTTCGTCAATTGGTCCCCGCTTGCCGTTGCCGACCGGTGGGAAATAAACGCCAAAGTTCCCTCGGTTGCCGGTATTTTTGAAATATACTGGATGGATGAAACCAAACACCTGCGAATGTTCAATGTGGGGCAGACGCATTACGGCGGATTAAGAAGCGAATTGCGCCGCCTTACAGACCCAGAGTTATGCGATAATGCGCAAACAAGGGATATTCTTGAAGAAAAAGAAATCTGGTACCGCTATGCTTCGTCAAATTCTTCCGCAGACATGACCGATGTTGTTTGGTTTTTCATGGCAACCTATTTTCCTGAAAATCCTCCGGTGGAACATTCAGGACGCTATCGAAAAATATACTTAACCGAATCCGCGCCTGACAAGCTGGTTTGGGTGCCGTGAAACTGCCATGATAGAATATGTAGTCCCATCCAATATTGATGACAGGGTACTAACCCGCGCTGCGCGGATGCTTGAGAGCGGTGCGCTGGCAGCCCTCCCTACGGACACAAGCTGGAGCGTTGTTTGTTCCATAAAATCCCCGGCAGCTATAAAAAAACTGAGACAGCTTTCAGGAGAAAGGGATGAGCGGCACTTTACCCTTCTGTGTTCAAGCATCTCGCAGTTCAGCGAAATGTGCAATTTGAACAACAGCCGCTTCCGTTTGATCAACCGCCTTTCGCCGGGACCCTATGTGTTCATTTTAAAAACCCTGCTGGGAACCCAAAAAATCCTGGATATCCGCCGCCAGGAAGCGGGAGTGCGTATCCCCGATCACCCTGTCCCCATCCGCCTGATCGAAACGCTTGGACACCCGCTTTATTCAATAACCGCAAAAAGAAGCATGGTACACGGCGAAGGGGAAACAGATAACGAAGATGAAGCCGGTACGGAACTGCCGCCAATCCCGGAGGANGAACTTTTTGAAAGCGGCTGGGAACTTGACGGCATTGACGGAGTGGATTTGATTCTGGACAGCGGAGAGGAACGGGAGCGTATTTTTTCTACAATTCTGGATATGTGCGGCGATGAAATAAAACTTCTGCGGAAAGGAGCGGGTTTGTGGCCTGTTTAAAAAAGCACACCTGGCAAGGACTTGATATTTTGAAAGTTCCTTCCGCTATATGGTATAATAACGATAAATGTTAAACAAAAAGAAATGGGTTAAATTTATATTTAGAAGAAGGGCGTTTGTCATTTCCACCCTTCTTGTCCAGATTGCCCTGATTTTTTTTCTGATAGAGGGCGCTGGAAGATACTTGAATTTTTCCTACATCATTCTCAATATTATAAGCATCATTGTCTGTATTCATGTACTGAACAAGCATGAAAAAGCGGGCTATAAATTTACCTGGATTTTTATCATTCTCCTGTTCCCCTTTTTCGGGGGAATCATGTATATCCTTTTTCAATCATGGTCAAACCCGAAAAAACTAAAAAAAGCGCTGGATAACAATATAAAGGACAGCCGGGACGCTTTTTATCTGCCGGGGAACAGGCTTGCGGAATTAATTGACACGCACCCGGAATTCAGGACTCACGCGCAATACCTGCAGGAATACGCCGGATTTCCCGTTTATGCAAATACAAGGCAGGTATATATGGATTCAGGAGAAGCTTTTTATCACAGAGTACTGGAAGAACTGGAAAAGGCTCAAGCGTATATCTTTATGGAATTTTTTATATTGAAGGAAGGGCTTATGCTCAATTCCATAATTTCGATACTTGAAAGAAAAGCCGCCGAGGGTCTTGATGTTCGCATAATGTACGATGATCTCGGCTGTTTTTTTACCCTGCCCCATAATTACCAGAATAAACTTTCGCAGAAAGGGATTCAAAGTTTTATTTTTAACCCGTTCAGGCCAATTGTTTCGTCATTACAGAACAACCGCGATCACCGTAAAATTATTTCGATAGACGGCAAGGTCGCGTTCACGGGCGGACTGAACCTCGCGGATGAGTATATCAACATTGTCGAACGCTTTGGCCATTGGAAAGATTCGGCGATAATGGTTGAGGGAAACGGCGCGTGGTCTTTAACCCTGATTTTTTTACAAATGTGGAATCTGAGCGGCAAGGGAAAAGATGATTATAAGTCTCTGTATCCCTGGAAGGATAACGCGATTGAACACGTTGCAAGAGGCGTTGCCGAAGGTTTTGAAAGCTGCGGCTTTGTACAGCCTTACGCGGACAGTCCCATTAACAATGAAAATGTCGGGGAGCATGTTTATATCCAAATCATCAATCAGGCGAAAAAGTACGTTTACATCAATACCCCCTACCTGATTGTAGACGACAACCTCATGTCCGCACTGACACTGGCTGCCAAAAGCGGCGTTGATGTGCGCATAATTACCCCGCACCGCTGGGACAAGTGGATAGTGGCAATAACGTCCCGCTCATATTACCGCAGGCTCATTCAGGCGGGCGTAAAAGTTTACGAATACACATCCGGTTTTAACCACGGAAAGACATTTGTTTCCGATGATAACATAGCCACGGTAGGCACCACAAACCTTGATTTCCGCAGCCTGTACCTTCATTTTGAATGCGGCGTACTGATATACTCAAGCGATACAATTGCCGCTATCAAAGAAGATTTTATGAAAACTCTGCCTGTCTCCCAGGAGGTAACTCTAAAAGACTGTGCGAAAAACACCTTTCAGTTAATTATTCCCGATGTACTGCGCATTTTCGCGCCATTGATGTGAATTTACCGTGTAATTAAAAAAATTGAGGCAAGGATAACCCTTGCCTCCTTGATTGCTGTCAGATTGAGGTTAAAAAATAGCCACAACGCCGCCTTCGTAGCGGTTGTTTATAAAATCTTTTACCTTTTGGCTGAGAAGGGCGTTTTTCAGGGCAACAATGTTAGGATCGTTTTCCTTGCCTTTCTGCACTACAATGATGTTCACATAAGGGGATTCCGCGCCTTCAATTATCAAAGAATCCTTCAGGGGGTTTAAGCCAGCCTCAAGCGCATAGTTGCCGTTGATAGTCGCGGCATCTACGTCTTGCAGGGAGCGGGGAAGCTGGGCGGCTTCAAGTTCCTGAAAACGGAAGTTTTTGGGATTGCTGGTGATGTCGCGGGAGGTAGCCGTTAAGCCCGCTCCGTTTCTAAGAGCGATAAGCCCCTTGGACTGAAGCAGTAACAGCGCCCGTCCTCCGTTGGACGGATCGTTGGGAATGGCAATGGATGCGCCGTTAGGCAGATCGCCGATGTCCTTGTACTTTGCCGAATACAGCCCGAATGGTTCCACATGAACCCCAAACGCGGAAACAAGCTTTGCCGACCATTCAGCATTGGAATCCAGATAGGGAATGTGCTGGAAGAAGTTGGCGTCCAAATCCCCCGCAAGCACTGCCACATTGGGCTGCACATAATCGGTAAATTCAACCACTCTTAAAGTGATTCCCTTCGCCGCCAGATCGTCCTTGATCAGGTTGAGCAGTTCCGCATGGGGAACCGGCGTGGCTCCTACAGAAACAACAGAACCGGATTTTTCCGAACTGCCCTTAGCCTCAACAGTATGGCTAAAGGCCAAAACCAGTGCGCCCGCAATCAGCAGGCTGACAAAAGTTTTTTTCATTTTTTTTCTCCTATATGTCAGATATTGGGACAGCTAGTCTTCCCAGAGCCATGTTGACAGATAACGCTCGCCGGTATCGGGTAAAACCGCAACAATGGTCTTGCCCTTGTTTTCCGGGCGTTTGGCGATAGTCAACGCCGCTTCAAGCGCGGCGCCGGATGAAATGCCGGCAAGAATTCCCTCTTCTTTTGCAAGCCTCCGCGCAGCAGTCCCCGCCTTTACTTCGTCGGTCAGGTAAATTTCGTCAATAACAGAAGCGTCATAAACCCCGGGTATAAAACCAGGGGCGATGCCCTGAATTTTGTGGGGGCTGGGGTTGCCGCCGGAAAGCACAGGCGAAGCCGAAGGCTCTACCGCAACCACTTTGACAGAGGCTTTTTTTGCCTTGAGATACCTGCCCGCTCCGGTTACTGTTCCGCCGGTTCCCACGCCGCCGATAAGAATATCGATCTGCCCATTTGTGTCATCCCAAAGTTCAGGCCCGGTGGTTTTTTCGTGTATCGCGGGATTTGCCGGGTTGTTGAACTGCTGCGGTATGAAAGAGTTAGGAGTAGAAGCCGCAATCTCTTCCGCTTTGGCGATTGCCCCCTTCATACCCTTGGCTCCTTCCGTAAGTTCCAACTCCGCGCCCAGCGCTTTGAGAAGCTTGCGCCGTTCAATGCTCATCGTTTCCGGCATGGTAAGAATTATCCGGTAACCCTTGACTGCCGCGACAAAAGCCAGCCCGATGCCGGTGTTGCCGCTGGTAGGCTCGATGATAACCGTTCCCTTTTTCAGCTTGCCCTCTTTTTCCGCAGCCTCGATCATTGCCAACGCAATACGGTCCTTGACGCTGTGCATCGGGTTAAAACTTTCCAGCTTAACGTACACGGTTGCCTCGCTCTCGTTTATTTTGTTGAGTTTGACAATCGGCGTATTACCGATAAGGTCTGTAATTTTTTCTACTCTTGACATAATACAACTCCTTCAAAAAATATTACTTGGTAAACATATATGTTTACTATGTTAATGATATTGAATTTCAAACAGTTTGTCAACAAGAAATTCTCGTTTTTTTAAAAATTTTATATTGACAAATATGGGCTTTTAGAATACATATATATTTACTATGTTTTAGGGGGAGGCCATGCGAATCTCTACAAAGGGCCGCTACGCGCTTGCCGCTATGATCCACATGGCGGCAAATTATGACAACGGCGAAAATCTTACCGTTATCAGCATTTCGGAAAGGCTTGGCGCCTCAAAAATATACCTGGAACAGATTTTTTCGCTTTTAAAAAGAAGCGGTCTCCTTAACTCGGTAAAAGGCGCACAGGGAGGGTATCAGCTTGCGCGGACGCCGAGGCAAATCACGGCGGCTGATGTGTTATCCGCCGTAGAACTTTCGCTTTTCGAAGAAACGAAGGATACGGTTTCTGACAATGCGCCGGAAATTGATAAAGCCATACGCCTGTCTGTTTTTAACGTGCTGGATAAAAAAATAAAAGACACCTTGGAAAGTATCACTCTTGAAGCACTGGTTTTTTCAGTCGAGGAAAATAAAACTGACGGCAAGATAATGTTCTACATATAATCATCAGGCAAGCGTTGCGTGTGTCTCCTGAAGCTGTTTGATAATCGGAAGCTTCTGAGGGCACTTTTCCTCGCACGCGCCGCATGAAACGCACTTGGAGGCATCGGCGCTTTTGATCCATGTCAATCCGTTTCTCATGTCGTTATACTCGCTTTTAGCGTGTTCTTTTAAGTCATAAACACGGTACTGATTCATGATTTCAAAAATATAGGGGATGTCAATTCCCTGCGGACAGGGTTTGCAATAATTACATCCGGTGCAGTACAGTTTTGCCAGGTTTTTATTTTCATCCATCATGGTTTTGATATGCCGCAGTTCATCTTCAGTTAAATGACCTGTACGGGACGCAACGGCAAAATTTTCTTTTACCATTTTCAAATCGCTCATGCCGGAAAGCGCCATATCAACATTTTCGTTTGCAAGCACAAAACGCAGTGCCATTTCCGCCGTNCTGGCGGGTTTGTTCTTTAACAGCCCCTGAATCTTTTCGCTGGGAGCGCCCAGCCGTCCTCCGCCGACAGGCCCCATTACCACCACGCCCAAACCCTTGGATTTTGCGTAAGCTATGTTGTCTTCGTTGGAACGGTCCAGCATATTGTACTGCACCAATGTCGTTTCAAAATAACCTGAGTCAACTATTGTTCTATAATTTTCAGGCGCATCGTGATATGAAAAGGAAAGATGTTTGATAAGTCCCTGTTCTTTTGCCTTTTGCGCCGCTTCCAGAGGGCCGTATTTTAAAACTTGCCATGAATTAAAACCTTTAAGATTAATGCCCCAAAAGTGATAAAAGTCTATATAACTCGTGTCCAGCCTTTTTAATGAATTTTCCAGCCTCTCCGTCCAATGATCGCCGTCGCCGTCTTCAATGGGGTTTTTTGTGGACAGATACACTTTGTCGCGGTAACCCTTCAAAGCCTTGCCTACCGCAACTTCACTCAACGATTCGCAATACAGCGGCGCTGTATCAACATAGTTTATGCCCATATCAAACGCCTGCTGCATAAGCGGAACCGCAAGGTCTTCATCAACGATTTTCTTTCCGTTTGCTTCCTTCGTGGGCAGACGCATCGCGCCAAAACCCAGAACCGATACCTTTACTCCGGTATTACCAAATACTTTGTAAATCATACAGACTCCTTATTCATTTAAGTAAACTTCCCGTCTTTTTGCAATGGTTGCACCCCAGCACATGAACATGGCTGCGGTTAGCGGCTCGTTCAAACATACGGGAAATCAGGTAGTCATTGACACCCAGGTTAATTCCGCAGATAGGACACCGCCGAGGCAGGTTGCTATGCAGACAGCTATAACAGCCCCGGATATACATCAGGCGATCCTTACCGCCCGTGATGGACGGAAATGCCAGCGATTTTACCAGTTCTCCCCTTTCCAGTTTGATTGAACAAACCGGGCAAACCTGCGGATCGCCGGGTTCGCCCATTATGTTCTCCTTTTTTTTCCAGCCTTTCCTGAAAAACAAGCCAGGATAAAAAGGCGACAGCGGGCCTAAAAACAAAGAATAGCCAAACCATACTAAAACGATACCGGAGACAACAAGAGCCAGTACTTGTATATATGATCCCATAATTCTCCATTTCAGGTATAATCTTTAAATGGCAACTCTCTATATTATCGGCACGCCGATTGGAAATTTGGGCGATATTAGCTTTCGGGCGGCAGAAACATTGAAAAGTGTTGACCTTGTGGCGTGTGAGGATACGCGGCGTACCCTGAAACTTCTCAGTCATTTGGGAATTAAGGTAAAAATGCTTTCCTGCCGCTCACAAAACGAGGAATTTGCTGCGGGAAAAGTGCTTGAAGCCCTGAAACAGGGACAGACGGTGGCTTATGCCAGCGATGCGGGCACTCCAGCCCTGAGCGATCCCGGGGCGGTGCTGGCGTCTATGGCGGCGCAGGCCGGTTACGACGTTATTCCCATACCCGGGCCGTCGGCTTTTGCCGCCCTTTTAAGCGTTGCCGGCGGAAGGGACAAAACTGTCGTTTTTGAGGGGTTTTTGTCGCCAAAACCGGGCCGCAGAAAGAGCCGCCTGCGGGAACTTCTGGCTATGGATGCCGCCTGCGTTCTTTATGAATCTCCGTTCAGGATACTAAAGCTGTTGGGGGACATTGCCGAAATTGACTCAGGACGCTATATTTGTTTGGGGCGCGAAATGACCAAGGTACACGAAGAGTACATACGCGGTACAGCGGCGGAAATACTTGCCATTTTAAGCCAAAAAAAGGAACAAATTGGCGAATTTTCTTTGTATATATCTGGCAATAAATTGAATTAGCTGGTAAACTTATAGCATAGAGTTGCCGATAATAGGTTATAGGTAGGGTATGAGTATGACAGTAAACAGGATAGGTCATTTAGACCCCATTCCCCCCGGAAAGAAACCGGGACGGAGTGAGCAAGCGGAGGGGAGCGACAGGACTGATTCAATCAACCTTTCTTCAGAGGCAATGAAGAAGGCGGAGATTTATCAGATTGTGGAACTTATTAAATCCGTCCCAGAATTGGATGATGCCCGGATTGCTGAACTCAGGCGGCAAATTGATGATCCTGCGTATATAAATGACAAGGTCATCAACGCGACGGCGGATAATATCCTGAACGCCTGGTTCGCGTAAGTTTATAATAAAAAGCAAGTTGGAGCCTGATCGCTTGAAAAGCGGTCAGGCTTTTTTTATGGAAAAATCAATAACCGTCAGACATGGAGCGGTTCACATCGCGCTGGTATAGTTCCTGATACACATAACTGCGGGTTTTAAGTTTTTCTTTTACTTCCCTGGTAAAGGGCATATACCGCCAGAAAGTTCCGCGCACTTCCTTGTCGAGCTTTTGTATGCCTTCCGCTTCCTTGCTCATCCACAAAATGTAGTCATTGATAAAATATTCCTTTATGTCGCCTTTCAGTTTTTGTGCCTGAAACCATTGGTAATAATGTCCGGTGAGTCCTTCTTCCATCCAGTAAAAAGAAGCTTTTTCTTTGGCTACCTGCCAGCGCAGATCGGCAACTGCGGTAAGAACCGCCAGGTATAAATTTTTGGGGTACATGGGAATTATGATTCGCCCGCGGCTTGTGGCGCGGTTATGACGGTCAAACGGTTCCCAACAAAAACCGGTATCGCCATAGCTGGGTATCAAAAGAACAAACGGAACTATGCGATTCAGCCTGTTTTTGTAAACGCGGCAGTAAACTTCGGCGTCTATGCTTTCAATTTTCGCGAGTATGGCAATAACATTTTCCCGTATACCGACATCATTGGGGCCGCAGTGAAAATATTCGCTGGTAAGAACCGGAAAGTGATTTCCCTGCCGCCCGCATGTCATTTTTGCCATTTGCCGGATAGTGTTAAATTCATTGTCTATCGCGCCAATATCCGCCGTAACAGTCCCGCCTTCTGCGGCAAGTTTATCAGTCAATAATTGCACATCGCCTTCCGAGCTGAGATAGTCCTTTATACATGAACCCACCTCATGATCATTTTTCATTAAATCTTTAAGAAGGCTTTGAATTTCGGCGATGGCCGCTTTTTGTCTTTCACTAAAACAGTCACTGACATCGTTTAATTCACGTAACGGAGTGCGTTCAAAAATAGCGTCAAACCTGCTGCGCAACAGCCTTTCTATATTGGTCCGCTCTTTGTCCTTCGCCATTACCAAAGCCCTGGAACCGTCCAGTTTGCCCTTTGCTTTTTCAAGCAGTTGCTGCAGTTTTGACTGGGCGTTAGTGCTGGATACTCTCACTTCATCTGTGGTGGAAGGCTGAATCGTGCCGGTTCCTACCGCTTTAAGCCATTCATCTAGGTAATAAATCGGCTGGTCAAGTTCGTTTCCATCTACAATTTTGCTGAAAAATGTCTTGGTTTCAGCATTGATAAATGTTGGGTGCAAGATAGCGAAACGCAGCAGGTATTTTTTCGGCGGAGGTATTTTCCCCGCAGCCTTCCGCGCTACATTCATAAGAAATTCCCAATACGGCGTTATAAACTGCTGCCGGAATACACTGCGATCCTTTGGGTCTTTGGTGGTAAGGTACTTTTGTAAAGTACTATGCACCCTCTGCGCTATATCGCCTTCGTTTGAGAGGGCGGTTTTGTAGTAATTGGGATCATCGAAAAACTGATGAGGGGTATTTTCGAAACGCTTTTTTATCTGGGGAAATCCGGTCGCGCTCAAATCAACGCTCTGACCTTCCGCAGATTTTTTATCCTGAGTATCGCCGCCTTCATTAAAAATATCGCTGAAATCGGGAGGCGGGCCATTATCAGCCCCTCCTGTTCCCAATAAAGCGGCAAGTTCGGGGTCCATTTCCCCCTGATAAGCATTACCAGCCATAAATTAAATGATAAAATCTTTCCGACAAGATGTCAATGAGAAACCAGCTTGAAATGTTACGGTATACCTGTACAAAACCGCCATATTGGTGTATTTTTATAACACTCAATAAAAGGTTTTATGGAGGATTCTATGAAAAGCAAGATATTTGTCTTTGTAACGCTAATACTTGGTATAACGCTGTTCTTTTCCTGTAAGAAAAAAGAGGAACCTCGGGTTCCTGTCGAAACAGTTCCCCTTGAAATAGAGGAACCGCCGGTTGATGTTTCAAAAGCGAGAACCAGCGGCTATGTCCTGCGGCTGAACGCGGGCATTTATGTTATTGACGGCGATAATACCGGCGATCAAAAGGACAAGACCAAATGGCTGGAAGGGATGAATCTTGGCGAAAGCGTATTCACCGGAGAAACCCGAAAGGCTACCTATGACGGAAGAGTCTATGATTTTATTGAAGTTCGCCGTAGTAGCCGTAATAATGGAAGAGAGGGTCTTGCCCTTGTTTCACAGATTGCCGTTGGCGGCAGTCTTGCCGTAGTTGTTTCCGAGAGGGCAACACTGTATAAATCGCCGCAGATTTTAGATGTAACAAGCACGATCCTTCCGAGGAAAACCATAGTGGTATGTTACCCCGAAACCCAGGAAGACGGTTTTATCGAAATAAAGGGCTATGATCCGGTTGCTCAAATCTACACCAGCCAGCGCGGCGACTATATACGCTTCGACGCTCTTTCCAGAAAAGAACCAGATATACAATCTTCTATCTTACTGCAAACCGCTCAGTCTCTGACACGAGAAGCTGATAAAATCGCCAAAGAAGCCATGCTGGACTTTGCACTGCATGAACATCCCAGCTCTGTGTTTTATGCGGAAATAAGCGCGTTGGTCAGCCCGAATACCGGCTCCGCCATCAGAACTGAATCTTCAAACCGTCCCTTTATGACGGCAACCAANGACAATGTGAATATCCGCGATCTTCCCGATACGGCCATCGGCAGGGTTGTCGGCAGTTTGAACACAGGAGACGGGGTAACGATCAGCGAACAGACAGTGGCGGAATTTGTAGTTAACGGACAAAG
>JGI24698J34947_10002028_pt1 | contig 10799 bp, 11 predicted proteins | sample TergutMp193P3_FD_34947 | JGI IMG/M metagenome (IMG submission 34947) | reverse complement strand
TGACGATCCGGTTGCCGTAAATCCGCCGCTTGATTTTTCCCGCCACGTCAAAAATCCGCTGGAGATGTTCGGGCTTTTCGCTGACCAGCAGGGCGGCGATCTCTCGGTGGTTCAACCCCTCAAAACGCTCCGCCTTGTCCAGCGCGCCGCCAATGGCGTCATCACCGGCGGATTTCGCCTCTTCCAGCAGGTTTTCAATATATTCGCGATCGATAAAATGACTGCTCATGATTCTAAAATTATGGGGAAAAAATGGAATTTTCGCAAGTAGTATGCTATGATTACCCTATGGGTTTACTCGAAATAATACTTATTGCCGTTAGTCTGTCAATGGACGCCTTTGCCGTTTCAGTCACCCTGGGGTTGTCGGTACAGAGACCTAAGCCGGTGGAATATCTGATTCCCGGCATATACTTTGGGTTTTTTCAGGCGCTGATGCCGTTTATCGGTTATTTCGCGGGAACCCATTTTGCGGGTAAAATTCAGCATCTGGATTACTGGATCGCGTTTGCCCTGCTCGGCTTAATCGGCGGCAAAATGATAAAGGACAGTTTTGCAAAAGATGGTGAAGCAGAAACCGCGCCCTCGTTTCATTTTGTCAAAATGCTGGTGCTGGCGGTGGCAACCAGCATAGACGCGCTGGCGGTCGGCATAACCTTCGCGTTTTTCGCCATCAATATTTTTATCGCGATTTTGATAATCGGCTTTACCACTTTTTGCCTGTCCATCGTAGGGGTAAAAATCGGCAACTTGTTCGGCGCGCGGTTCAAATCAAAAGCCGAATGTGCCGGCGGGATTGTGCTGGTCCTGCTCGGCGTGAAGATACTGATTGAAGGGCTGATTGCGTAGAGAAAAGAAGACTCTCACGGAGGCACGGGGGACACGGAGACCACGGAAATTCTAAATTTTTTATTCCTCCGTGCCCTCCGTGCCTCCGTGAGATGTATTCAAATTTTCAAACCCAACGGCGCAATGCTTCTGGCTAATATCCCCCGTATGTGGGCAATGACCGTACCGTAATTGGTAAACGGTATTTTTTGATCCTCGGCGCAGCGGCGGCGGTAGTGCATTTCGCGGTCGTTGAGCATACAGGCCCCGCAGTGGATGATCACCTTATAGGGGGAAAGGTCTTCGGGGAAATCGCCGCCGGAACAGAATACAAATTCGGGGGCTTTGCCGGTGTGTTCCCGTATCCAGCCGGGGAGTTTTATCGTGCCGATGTCGTCGCACTGGCGGTGGTGGGTACAGCCCTCGCAGATTAAAATTTTGTCGCCGTTTTGCACGGACTCCAGCGCGGCAACGCCCCGGACTGCCGTTTCCAAAAAGCCCTTGTACCGCGCGAATAAAATCGAAAACGAGGTAAGGGGGACATCCGGCGGCACGGTGGCGGAAACATGACCGAAAGCCTGGCTGTCGGTGATGACGAGGGCGGGTTTGCCCATCCGCGCCAGCGCATCCTTCAACTCAAAATCCCTGACCGATGCGGCAATGGCTCCGGCTTCCAGAATGTCGCGGATCATCTGCTGCTGGGGCAGAATCAAACGCCCCTTGGGCGCGGCCTTATCGATGGGGATCACCAGCAGTACGAGATCAAGGGGCTTGATGAGGTCGCCCACCAGCCGCAGGGTCGAGGCCTCCGGCGCGGCAAGGGCGGCGATTTTTTCTTTTAACTCGTGGATGTTAAGCCCCGTTTTCGCGCTGACGGGGATTATGGGAAGCGGAGAATGGGGAGCGGGGGACAAGGATGTTGCCTGTGCATCGTTTTTATTCAGGGCGATGATGAAGGGAATATTCTTTGTCTGAAAAATATCAATAAGCTCTTCTTCAACAGCGGATAACTCACCGTTAGGCGCAATGGTCGCGTCGGTTACCAGCACCGCGACATCGGTTTTGTTGAGGACTTGCCGCGCGCGGCGCACCCTCAGCGCTCCCAGCGCGCCCTCGTCGTCAATGCCGGGGGTGTCAATGATCATAACCGGGCCGAGGGGCAAAAGTTCCATCGCCTTGTATACCGGATCGGTAGTAGTCCCCTTGACATCGGAGACGACCGCCAGTTCCTGACCGGTAACGGCGTTGACCAGACTTGATTTTCCCACATTGCGCAATCCGAAAAAACCGATGTGGACACGGTTGGCGGAAGGAGTGGCGTTCATACCCATTATTGATTTAATACCTCATCACGATCGGCCAACGTTATTTCCAGCGTTGATTCCGCTCCACCCCGGATAATACCGACCTTGACCTTGTCGCCCGGTTTGTGGTTCTCAAGGGCGGAGTACAGATCGGCGAGGGCGCCAATTTTCATGCCGTCAATCGAAGTGATGACGTCACCTCCAATATAAATAACGCTGCGCCCGTACTGCGCCGGATCAGAACCCTGCCGCAGCCCGGCCTTTTCCGCCAGCCCGCCCCGTTTGGTACGGGAAACCAGCAGCCCCGAATTAACGGGAAGTTTCGCATAACGCACCAGCGCGGGAAACAACTGTACCATCGTCGCGTCGATCCAGCCGCGGCGCACCTTGCCGTACTGGATCAGCTCGGTAACTACCCGTTTGGCGGTGTTCACCGGAACGGCAAAGCCAATGCCAACCGAGCCGCCGGAGGGGGAGTAGATCATCGTATTGACTCCGATCATCCGCCCCTGAGTGTCGAGCAAAGGGCCGCCGGAATTGCCGGGGTTAATCGAAGCGTCGGTCTGGATCATGTCGCGGATAATGTGATTGCGGTTGATCTGTATCGGCCTGCCCAGACCGGAAACAATGCCGACGGTCAGCGTCCGCTCAAGGGCGAAGGGGTTGCCGATTGCCAGCACTTTTTGCCCCACCCTCAAATTGCCGGAATCTCCGTAAGGTATCGTCCGCAGTTCCGTACCGCGGGGAGGATCGAACTTGACCACGGCAATGTCGTTTTCAGGGTCAATGCCCACGACCGTCCCCTCATACTGACTGCCGTCGGCAAGGTTGATAAATACCTTGTAGGCATTTTGAATAACGTGGTTATTGGTTAACACATAGCCGCGCGCGTCGATAATGGAACCGGAACCGGAACCGCCCTCCTGGGGAACGGGCTCCAGAAACCAGTTAATCGCCATAGTCTCGGTGGTGATATTGACCACCGCCGCGTTCAGCCGCTCGTAAACGGAAATATTCTCGCGCTCGTCCTCGGTGTAGGGGATCCTCGCCTGTACCGGCTGCGGCTCAAACGCCAGAGGGCCGGCCGCCGACAAATCCGGCTGCAAGGTAACCATATCGACGGCATCCTGCGGTACGCCCGCCTGCCCGCCGGCTCCTATTTTTTTCGCGACCATATTCGGCAGCCCTACGCCCATCATAAAAAGCACCGCTATCAGGCCGCTCAGAACCGAAAAAAACATCACCTGCCCACGACTGTAAAGTCTCATGGCTATCATACCCTCCGCCTTACATTATATAATAAAAACGCCGATAATAGAAAGAGATATGGGTCAATTTGTTGAAAAAAAATGGGTTATTCTCCTTTTCTGCCTGATAACAGGCCTGGCGGGAGGAGCGGTTTTTGGGGCGGACGTGCCGCTGGCCAAAATTGCCGATGATTCGGCGCTGAGAATGCGCATGAAGGATTCTCTGCTCCTCGAAAGACCCGGCGCCGTGCTGGCAAGGTCCCGCGCCCTGTTCACCCTTGAGGACGGAGAGCGGGTGGAAGTCCGTACCGAGGCGGCGCAGGACAATGACGGGCAGGACGTGTTTATGGTGATCTTTGCGCGGGAATTGGCCAACGGCGGTAGCGGGCAGTTCCCCGGCACTGCGCAGGGTTCGTGGATACTTACCCGCCGCAGGGATACCGGCGCGGCGATAAGGATACGGGTATTCCTCCGCAGCGACCCCTATACCTACGTCCAATTCCGGCCGTTCAGCGCGGACAAGTGCCTTATGGACGCGGTCGTCTACGACGCCTATATCGTCCGTTCCCTGCCCCTGCCCGTTTCACTGGAACGCCTGTACACCATGCCGCTTACCGAGGCATTGAATCTTGCCGGCGACAAATTCCCCCGCAAGTACTATGAACCCAATCCCGCCGACTACCGGGGACAGCGCACGCTTATCGCCAAAGTACGGGAACGGCTGCCCGGGCTGGAGTTCGCCGATGACGGCGCTATCGACCAGACGGGGCGTTATGTGTATATCAATACCGGACTGGAACAGCGGGGACAGCCGGGGCTTAACTGTTCCGGTTTTGCCAAGTGGCTGATCGACGGCATACTCAGGCCCGTCACCGGGGAGCGGATGGAGATTCCCCCCTTAAAAGCCCCCTTTGGGAATCGCGGCTCGTCGTTTACCGATTTATGGGAAGAATGGCGCGACCCCTTCTTCGGGCTTGACTGGATCAGGAACCTTGCCTCGCAAGCCGGGTCGACCCTCTACTCCTCCCCCTCCTTTGGCACTCTGAAAGAGATTGAAGTGCGCCATGAACCGTTCTCCCAGATAACCCTCCGCGGCAAAAGAACTTCGGTGATCTATTCCTATCCCGGCTTTGTGGAAAACGCCGGTTATGGCATTGAGGGGCTGCAAGCCCTCCTCTACACCCTCGCCATTGACGAGCCAGGCAGGTTCTTCCTTGCCGCGATCAACGACGAAAGGGGCCCGTTATCAAGTCCGGAAAACCCCCGCGGAACGCCCCGGATGCGCGAGTACTTTCATGTCGCGGCGCTGATCCCCTACTTTAACGAAAGGGGCGTTTTTCAAATCGTCGTTTTTGAAAGCGCCGCCGAAAATTCGTTCAACGCCCTTAAAAACCGCTACCTCTGGCTTCGTGAAGAAATAGTTGACGGCGAATTAAAAATTTACCCTAACGGACCCCACATCAGTCTGGTCAGGGTTCCCGTGGAAACAGCGTTTGATCCTTGAAAACGATGTATGGTATACTGAAAAAACTGAGGATTGGTTTTGAGCAGCTCTTCTATCCTGGTTATTTCCGACTCACACGGCAACATTTCCGCCCTGATAGCCGCTCTCAAATGGGCGGAAAACGCCTCTATTGACGCGGCGGTCTTTTTGGGAGACGGCTGGGAAGATCTGCCGCTGGCGTCCGCCCGCGCGGGTTTTTCCCTTCCCGTACATGCGGTTCGGGGCAATGGGGATTTTACTTCGTCCATTCCCGACTACATGGTGCTGGAATCTTCCGCGCGTAAATTGTTTCTGTCCCACGGCAACCTTTTCCGTGTAAGAGACGGCTATAAAACCATAGCCGCCGCCGCCCGGAACGCGGGAGCGGAAGCGGCGCTTTTCGGCCATACCCATATCCCCTATTGCGCGGTCACGAACGGTATCTTCCTGCTGAACCCCGGCAGCATAGGCCGCCCCCGCAGCGACGCGGGCTGTACCTTCGCCGTTCTGGAATGTCCCGCCTCCGGCCCCCTTGCCGCCCGCTTTTTCAGGCTGGCAAACCGCGGCGGGGAAAGCACGGTCGAGGCGTGTTAAACCACCATGACTAGAGAAGAATAAGCCGCTAATGGGGAATCGCCGGTTATCAGGCGCATGGGGCAGGTTATCGCCTGAGCCAGCAGCATGTGGTCGAACGGGTCCCGATGCAAACTGGGCAGTTCAAGATACGCTTTGATATAATCGCCGGTTACAGGCAGTTCGGAAAACGCATATTTTTCCGCAAAAGAACGCAGTTCGTCCAAATTGATATCGAGTTTCCCTGCGCGTACCTTTATCATTATTTCCCATAAGGAAACTACGCTGATAAAAACATTGGCTTCTTCCGATGCAAGAAGATCCTTTATTGAATCAATGCGATCCGATCCCCAGAAATACCAGAGCAGGACATTAGTATCTAACAGGAAGTTAATCATTTTTTCTCAAAATCCTCCAATCCCTGCATACTGTAAAACGACTCGATAATGTCATCGGGAAGCGGATCATCCCAGCCCTCATGGAATGTAATCTTTCCCTTCATACAGCCAAAAGCCTGTGCGCGCAGTTCCGCGTTAATCTTTTTCTGATTAACCGCCGTCAGCGCCACATCCGGTTTGCCGTAAGCGCCAATGTAGATGGTCTCCCCCGCCGCCGCCCGTTTGACCAGCTTGGAAAGGTTGGTTTTCGCCTCATGGATTGAGACGGTTTTAGCCGCGTACTCTGCCGTTGGTTCCCGAACGAGAAAATCATGGTTAGCATGTTCGTGTTTCATAGTATAAGTTTAGTCCAGACTGGACTAACTTGTCAAGACCCTAAAGGGTCTTGTTGTGGTATGGTATTTGTCTCGGGGCTCCGCCCCTCGCAGACAATCAAGACCCTAAAGGGTCTTGTTGTGGTATGGTATTTGTCTCGGGGCTCCGCCCCTCGCAGACAATCAAGGCCCTATATTGAAAAAGTAACACCATTAAGGTATAGTAACCCCCCATGAGTATTCGTGACCGTTACGCCCCCTCCCCCACGGGCTTACAGCATATCGGGGGGATTAGAACCGCGCTGTTTAACTACCTGTTTGCCCGCTCACAGGGCGGGGCATTTATCCTCAGACTGGAAGATACCGACCGCACCCGCTTTGACGCAAGTTATGTGCAAAATCTTTACGATACGTTTGCGTGGCTGGGCGTCCAATGGGATGAAGGACCAAACAAGGGGGGGGCTTTCGCGCCCTATACGCAGTCCGAGCGGACGGCGTTGTACCAAAAATACGCGCAAGACCTGGTAAGCCGGGGGCAGGCGTATTACTGCTTTTGTTCGGCGGAGAGGATCGATAAAATACGGCAGGAGCGCGAGGCAGCCCATTCTGCGCAGACCGGCTACGACCGCCATTGCCGTACCATTTCGCTGGATGAGGCGGCGCAGCGGGCTCAGACAGGCGAGGCCCATACCATACGGCTCAAGATACCGTTAGGTGAAACAACAAAGTTCAGCGACTACCTGTTAGGCGAAGTCGAATGGAAAAACGACGATGTAAACCCCGATCCGGTGCTGCTCAAGTCCGACGGCTTTCCCACGTATCATCTGGCGAACGTGGTCGATGATCACCTGATGGAAATTACCCACGTCTTGCGCGCCCAGGAATGGCTTGCCTCTACCCCGCTCCATGTGATCATGTATAAAAGTTTCGGCTGGGAGCCGCCGCAGTTCTGCCATCTTCCCATGGTGATGGGGCAGGACGGCAAAAAACTCAGCAAACGACACGGGGCAACCAGTATTGATGAATTCCGCAAACAGGGGTATTTGCCCGAAGCGTTGATCAACTACGTCGCCCTGCTCGGCGCGTCTTATGAAGAAGGCAAAGACATCTATACTTTGGAAGAACTCGCGCGGCATTTCAGCCTCGACAAACTGAACAAAGCGCCGGCGATTTTCGATTATAAAAAACTGGAATGGTTCAATGGGCAATATATCCGCATGAAAAGCGATGAAGACCTTGCCGCCCTCTGCCTGCTGTCGGCAATTGAGGCGGGGCTTTTTGGCGCGGCAGGAAACGAAGGCACGGCGCAGCAGCGGCAGCTTTTTACCGCCGCCATGCCCCTTATCCGCGAGCGGCTGATCTTTCTCCATGAGGCGGCGGAAAAACTCGCCTACCTGTTCGCCGAGCCGCCCCTTCCCCCCGCGGAAGAATTTATCCCCAAAAAAGCGAACATTGCCGAAACGGTACAGTTGCTGCGGCTGGGCAGAGAACTGACACAGCCGTTAGCTGAAATGCCCGACGACGCGGCTGCCGAAGCCTTTATCAAGGAACAGGCGGAAAAAAACGCCGTCAAACTCGGCGACCTGATGATGCCCCTGCGGGTCGCCGTCACCGGCGCGCGGGTCAGCCCCCCCCTCTTCGGCTCCCTGCGACTGCTGGGCGCACAGCAATCGTTACAGCGAGTGGATAAAGCTTTGCAACTGCTTGAAAAAATATAATACCTCTCACGGAGGCACGGGGGACACGGAGACCACGGAAAATTTAAATTTTTATCCCTCCGTGTCCTTTGTGCCCTCCGTGCCTCCGTGAGAGTCTCTTAAAACTTCACCCCATAATATTCAAGCGGGAGCGGTCGATGCCTTCTTTGGCAAAGCCGCGGATAATGATCTGAAACGCGTTTTTCATTTCTTCCATGATAACGGGGGATTTTCTCGCTTCCGTCGGGACACGGGAGGCATTTTCTACAATAATGGAAAACATCGACAGGAGGAGGCGGGTCGCCATAGCGGAATCCAGCGCGGGATCAAAAACCCCCTCTGCCTTGCACTGTTCGATAATGGTTTGCATTGCCTCCAGAATGGAGTCCACATAGGAAGATTTTCCCGGTTTCTCCAGAGAAACAATGGGCAGGCCGGGACTTATAAAATTGCGCACCTTAAAGATGATGATCATTTCTTCGGAGTTGCCAAACAGTTCCTCATAACCGCGCCAAAAGCACTTGAGAGCCGCCATTCCGGTAACCCCGGTTCCCATAAAGGATTCAAAGTACCCCAGAAAAACCCGCGCCGCCTCCTCGCAAATTTCATTGAACAAAACATCTTTGCTGGAGAAATAGAGGTACACCGTAGCCTTGGAAAGCTCCGCCTCGCGGGCAATATCCTCCATGCTCACCCGCTCCACCCCCTGCAAAAGGATCAGTTTCCGGGCGCATTCCAAAATGGTCTTTCGGCGCTCAATTTTTTCCCGTTCCCTTCGTTCGGATATTCCCATCGTTTTTCCTTACCCTATAGATTCTCACGGCATCCGCAAAACCGCTTCAATCCGCTCAAGCTCAATCGCGGCAAGCGGCGGCTGCGAAAGGGCGGCGAGGTTCTCTTTCAACTGGGCGGAGGAACTTGCGCCAATGAGAACCGACGTATTGCGGCGGTCGCGCAGTATCCACAGAATCGCCAGCGCGGAAAGGGAACAACCCCTTTCTTTGGCGACATCGTTCAGCGCGTTGAGTTTTTTCAGTAACTGCGGCGTTATGGAGGACGCTTTGAGAAAACCGTCTTTTGAAGCCCGCGAACCCGCCGGTATTGCGCCGTTCAGATACCGCCCGCTCAACAGGCCCTGCGCCAGCGGCGAAAAACAGATACAGCCGGTTCCCTCTTTTTCCAGAACGTCGAGCAGACCGTCCTCGATCCAGCGGTTCAGCATGGAATAGCTTGCCTGATGGATCAGGCACGGCACGCCCATGTCGCGTAACACAGCGATTGCCCGCGCGCTCTGTTCGGCGTTGTAATTGGAAATGCCCGCGTACAGCGCCTTGCCCCGGCGCACCATGTCGGCAAGGGCGCCCATTGTTTCTTCTATTGGGGTGTCGGGGTCGGGGCGGTGGCTGTAAAAAATATCGACATAATCAAGACCCAGCCGCTTCAGGCTTGCGTCCAAACTGGCGACGAGGTACTTCCGGCTGCCCCATTCGCCGTAAGGCCCCGGCCACATATCATAGCCCGCCTTGGTGGACACGATAATTTCATCGCGGTAGGGTTTAAGGTTTTTCTTAAAAATGCGGCCAAAGGTAATTTCCGCGGAACCGGGCGGCGGCCCGTAATTATTGGCAAGATCAAAATGGCACACCCCCACGTCAAAGGCGGTTAATACCGTCGCGCACCCCGTTTCATAACGATCGGCGCCGCCAAAATTGTGCCACAACCCCAGGGAAATCTCCGGCAAGCGCAGGCCGCTGTTGCCGCACCTGCGGTATTTCATCGCCTCATAACGGTTCTTGTGCGCAGTGTATGCCATAATGCCTCCTGCCGTTTAGTATAGCATAAAACTGAATGTTATGACACAGGAAATTGCAGAAATATTGCAAGAATGTAGGGCAGGACACTGTACCTGTTACTGTTGAGGGGGGGGAAGAGACTCTCACGGAGGCACGGAGGGCACAAAGGACACGGAGAAAGAAAAGAATCAACGAATGACACGAATGAACACGAATTAAATGGCATATAATATCCGTATAGACGACAGTTTATGGCATATATAGGGAGTTAAGCGAAATTGTGCCTAAGATTTTAATTAAAAAATAATTTAAAAAAGTGTTGAAAAGATGATTAAATTATGATATATTGTGTAGATTATGATAACTCCTTTTGATGAATCATATAAAGAAACAAAAGATATAAAAAATGGCATTAAAACCATTGAAACTCGGTATAATAATTTTATAAATTGGTTTGAAAATATGTATGTAAGACCAATGAATATATTTTGCGATGTTATTGGTACTTTAAATAAACGGCGTCCCAGAATTGAAATTATATTAGAATTTAAAAATGATCTAAAAGAATATAAACTTGATTATATAACAAGACACAATATACAAGGTAATTTGAAAGAAGAAATACTAAAAGCGTTCAAAGAAACGGTCGATGAACCATTGTTTAGAAAATTTAATAAAAAGCGGAATTATAATTTTTTGAAAGAAACAATATTGAATATAGGAATATTTGAAGATATAGNAAAACAAGAGATAATTATAAATATAAAGCAGGAAGAAATAGATAAATTAATAAAACAGATTAATAATNCAGAATTATGGACAATATCAAGAAACTTTTCNCGTACAACATTTTTNGTATATACTNATGAACAATTACAAAAATACAAAAATGATAATATTATTAAAGAATGGACTGAAAAATATATTGAAATAATAAAAANATATGATGAATATAATTATTTTAAAGGGTGTTATGAAATTATTTTAGATAGTAAGGAGAATTTTGATAAAAAATATGAAGGCAGTTGGTTTAATTATTATCGTTAATAATGTACGGCACAACTTCGCTTAACGAAGCTGTCGGAAAAGTCCGAATTGCACATAACAGATGATAAAAAACTATACAAAATAACAAAAACATGATAAAATAAACATATTATGG
>JGI24698J34947_10002027_pt1 | contig 10801 bp, 10 predicted proteins | sample TergutMp193P3_FD_34947 | JGI IMG/M metagenome (IMG submission 34947) | reverse complement strand
TCGTCGTGGCCGTAAGCGCCGATCATGCTCCGGTCAAGCCCCACATCGCGGGCCTTGAAGGCGGGAACCATCTCAATTTCAGCGGAGGCAAAGTCCTTTTCGGTCAGGCCGTATTTTTCGTTGAGTATTGCGAGGAAGCGCAGCTTTACCTTTTCTTTTACCTCCTCGTCATCGTAGGGCCGCGAACCCGCAAGGATATCCAGGTCCTCCCCCTCAACAACTTCGGAGGCTTTCTTCTGAATCTGATCCTGCGCAAGGTGGGGCAGGAGATCGGTTATGGTAAACACCGGGTCATCATCATTCTCCCCGATGGAGATGTTTATCTTCTTCCCCTTTGAATCAACAAAAACCCCGTGCATGGCGAGCGGCATGACTGTCCACTGGTATTTTTTAACGCCGCCGTAGTAGTGCGTATCAAGAAGGGCGAACTCATTATCCTCATAAACCGGGTTCGGCTTGAGGTCGATTCTCGGCGAGTCGATATGCGCGCCCAGTATATTCACCCCGGCATCAAGCGGCTTCCTGCCGATCACGGCGGCGACAAGGGCCTTTCCGCGTATATGTTCGTAAACTTTTTCACCCGGGGAATAAGTGGCGATTTTGGATCTGTCTATTTCCCTAAAGCCCTGTTTCCTGAGCTGTTCCGCCGCGACGGACGAAAACTCCCTTTCGGTTTTGCCCAGATCGAGCATTGCCCTGTAGGAGCGGCTAAAGGCCTCTATTTCATTTTCAGTTTTTTTGTCTACGCCTTCCCAGGCGTTTTTAAGTTTAAAAAGCAGTTTATCCGCCAGAAGCTGACCAGGACTCTTTGCCTTGGATTTTCCTGTTGCTTTCTTTTCATCGCTGGTCTCTTTCGCCATGACACACTCCTTACAAGATGGTAGTAAAATCGCCTTCATTATGATAACGTTGAATGCATGAAAGTACAAGCCCGTTACGCGCCCTCCCCCACAGGAAACCAGCATGTCGGGGGCGTGAGGACCGCCCTCTTTAATTACCTCTTCGCCCGCTCAACGGGGGGAAAATTCATACTCCGCCTTGAGGACACCGACAGAACCCGCTGTGACGATAAATATGTCAGGAACCTCTACGATACTTTTGACTGGCTGGGCTTTCATTGGGACGAGGGTCCGGATATCGGCGGCCCCAACGCACCCTACATCCAGTCGCAGCGCAGCGAGTTATATAAAAAATACGCCGATGAGCTTCTGGAAAAAGACAAGGCCTACTATTGTTTCTGCACGGCAGAAAGGCTGGACGAGGTGAGGAAGGAGAGGGAGGCTTCCCATTCTTCCGAATCGGGCTACGACAGGTTCTGCAGAAACATTGCGCGTGACGAAGCCGCGCACAGGGCCGCCGCTGGCGAGGCACACACAGTACGGTTGAAAATTCCACTCGGAGAAAACGGAAAAGAAACTCCTGTCACCGCTTTTTATGATCATGTACTTGGAGATATCGAGTGGAAAAACGACGCCGTCAATCCCGATCCGGTACTACTAAAATCAGACGGCTTTCCGACATACCACCTTGCCAACGTCGTTGACGATCACCTCATGGGAATAACCCATGTGCTCAGGGCGCAGGAATGGATGCCCTCCACTCCCCTTCACGTGATCATGTACAGGGCCTTCGGCTGGGACATTCCTCAATTCTGCCACCTCCCCATGGTAATGGGCACGGACGGGAAGAAACTTTCCAAGCGCCACGGTTCGACGGGAATCGACGAGTTCCGCCTCCAGGGTTTCCTCCCGGAAGCGCTCATCAACTACATCGCACTTCTGGGCTGCTCTTACGAAGAGGGGAAAGATTTTTATACACTGGAAGAGCTGGCTCTGCGCTTCAGTTTGGAGAAACTCTCCAAAGCCCCGGCTGTTTTCGACTATAAAAAACTGGAGTGGTACAACGCGAGTTATATCCGGGGAAAAAGCGACGAGGCGCTCGCGGCGTTGAGCCTCCCATACGCGATTGATCAGGGGCTTTTCGGGAAAGCCGGACAGGGACCCGATTCGGCGCAAATGGCGCTTTACACCGCGGCAATGCCCCTGGTAAAGGAAAGGGCAGTTTTCCTCGCCGATCTTCCCGCCAAGCTCAACTATCTTTTCACGGAGATAGAGCTTCCGGCAAAAGAGGAGTTCCTCCCCAAAAAGGCGAATATTGATGAAACGATAGAATTACTGAAGGCAGGGCGAAGCATTGTTGCCAACCTCGCAACGGCGGGAAGCGACGAGGAAGCTGAAAGCATTGTAAAAGCCTTCGCCGAAAAGGAAAACCTAAAGCTGGGCGATCTCATGATGCCGCTGCGGGTGGCGATAACCGGGACGCGGGTAAGCCCTCCCCTCTTCGGAAGCCTGCGGCTTTTGGGGAGCGTGAAGGCTGTTGAGAGGGTGGAGAGGGCGCTGGAAAAACTGATAGAGAGAAAATAAAGGGGAATTTTGACCACGAACCATCACGAACAATAAGAATCAACCACGGAGTTTCACGAAGGGAAAAGTTGTGTTAGGCGCTAGCGCCCTTATGATAATGTTTTTCACAAAATTACGGACTTTGTTTAGTCAAAATCCTCCAATATTGACCAATTCATTTTTAATTTTCCTGACAGCCTTCCGGCTATCCCTACAACTATTCTTTCTTCCGGATCGGGAGTTTTAGTAAAATGCCGCATCATTTCCGTGTATGTTCTTGTATATTCCTTCGCCAGCAATTCATTTTCATTAATCCAATGTAGCGTTCCCTCATCTGTTTTCAATAATTCTATTGTATTTGTTTCTCCAAAATAAATATAATTTTGCCTTATTATGTTTTTATACTGTCTGATTATTATATAACGTAATTTTAGGTTGTATATATTTTCTTTTGCTATTCCGGTTTCTTCTTTTATTTCGCGCAAACATGTATTCATTGGATCGTTTAGCTCATTCGTTTCCATGTGCCCGCCAATACAACTCCAAACGTTAGGTGCTATTTCCCTGTTTGAAGATCGCATCATTAACAAATACTTACCGCTATTTTTTAGAAATGCCCCAGCCCCGTTTTGCAATATAACTTTGCTTTCCACTCTCCGTTACCCCGTCCCCAGGTACAGCGGTATCGACGACAGCTCCTTGTCGTCAACATAGAGGGTGAAGGTAATCACCCCGGCGCTTTTGAAGTGAAGGTTGGAAATCGTAAAAACTAGGTGGGAAACGGCGGTGGCGTTGTCCGTTCCCTTTACATCAAGGTTGCCCTGGATTGGGTTAATAACCATCGCGCCGTTCAGATCCCTGGTCTCGATTCTGAACTGGTGGTTGGCGAATTCCCAGAGATCGAAGCGCAGCCGAATGACAACCGAAAGCTGGGGATGAATACAGGGGAAATTCCTGGAAATGATGGTATCGAAAGTACCGACTATCGTAAGTTTCCCCGAATTTTCCTGCGCGAAATCACAAAAGGTAAAAAGTTCAATCTTCATGTTTCTCTTCTTTTTGGTATTGCTTGTACAGTAGTAAGGATACCACAAAATACGGTAAAATACTATCATGAACAGCAATTATTTACAGACCGCAAGACTGCGTTTGCTTCTGGTTCTTCTGGCCGGAGTGCTGATGGCGTTCAACATCAATACCTTTGTCCATGCCGGAGGGCTTCTCCCGGGCGGCTTTACCGGGCTTGTCCTCTTAACCCAGGAAATATGCCTGCGTTACGCTAATTATGAATTACCCTTCAGTATACTCTATTACATCCTGAACGCGATACCGGCGGCGTTCTGTTTCAAGTACATTGGCAAGAACTTTACCATCTATTCGGTTATCATGGTCCTTGTTTCAGGCTTCCTGACCGACTGGATGCCTGCCATGTTTACCGAACACCTGCAGCTCCACGATACCCTGCTTTCCGCGATCTTCGGAGGGCTCCTAAACGCGCTGTGCATTGCCCTTTGCCTCTACGCCGGCGCGACCTCGGGAGGCACGGACTTCATCGCGATTTTCATTTCCGAAAAATACCGTAAAGACGCCTGGAACTACATTTTCGCCGGAAACTGCGTCATCCTGGGCTTAAGCGCCATTCTCTTCGACCTGGATAAAGCTCTTTATTCCATTATCTTCCAATACGCCACTACGGCTGCCCTTGGCATCCTCTACCGGAATTACCAGCAGAGAACCCTCTTCATCATTACCAACAGGCCTGATGAAGTTTACGCGGTCATAAATAAAATGACCCACCACGGCGCGACTTCCTTCGAGGGGCACGGCGTTTACGAGAAAAAAGAGCGCATAATGCTTTACTCGATCGTAACCGCCCCCGAGGTGAAGAAGCTTATCCCGGCCATCAGAAAGGTCGATGGCGAGGCCTTTATCAACGTGCTGAAAACCGAACAGCTCAACGGAAAGTTCTTTCAGCAGCCTAAAGATTAGAGGAACAGGGGACTTTTCCTGAATTATCTAACCACGAACTACACAAACATCGTATCTTCGATACGGCGAACTTGTAATCTGACATTGTCCTATTGTTCGTGATGGTTCGTGTCGAACCGAAGGTTCGCAGTTTGTGGTAAAAATTCTTGTCTCCTATTCATCAATGTTTTTTCGCTTGTCCCTGATAGCAGCGCGGCTGAGGGACTTGTGGAATTCCTTCTTCTGTTTCAGGTAAGCCGAATGATTCATCACAAATGAACTTTCCCTGATCTGGGCCTTGTAGTTCTTCCATTGCCTGGGCGAAAGGCGGCCGTCTTCCAGGGCGGCCCGGACCGCGCAGCCCGGTTCGGTCTCGTGGGTGCAATTGGAAAAACGGCACTGGGAGAAAAGCGACTCCACGTCGGCAAAGGCGAGGCTGATGCCCTCCCGCGAATCCCAAAGGCCCAACTCGCGCATCCCCGGCGTGTCTATGACAAGCGCGCCTGACGGGAGGCGGAAGAGCTGGCGGTGGGTCGTGGTATGGCGGCCCTTTGAATCGTCCTCACGTATTTCCTTTACTTCCATAAGCTCTTCGTCGGCAAGGCGGTTGAGAAGGGACGATTTCCCGACCCCGGAAGATCCGAGAAAGACAACCGTTTTGGCCGGTTCAAGGAAGGGAGAAAGCCCGTCCAGGCCAAAGCCGGTCCTGCTGCTTATGGGGATAACCGGAACATCACGCACCATTTTTCGGACTTCCGCGACCTTGCCGGCGATATCGTCTTCACCCAACAGATCGGCTTTGGTTAAAACAAAGACCGGGAAACCTCCGCTCTGAAAGGACGCCGTTAAATACCGGGCAAGGCGGTTCATGTTGAGATCGAAGTTAAGGGACGAAAGGATGAAGACATAATCGAAATTCGCGGCGCTTACCTGCTCCCTCACGTTTTTCGCGAAGTTTTCCGCATGGCCCAGAAAATCCACCCTTGAGAACCTTGAACGGCGCGGCAGAACCGCGTCAATCAGCGAAGAACCCCCGCCGTTGTATTTGACAATGACAAAATCCCCCACCACCGGGTAAAGATCGCCTTCTTCAAGGCCGTGAAGAAAACTCCCCTTTAGTTCCGCGTTAAGCTCCCCGTATTCGCAAATTACCTTGTACCTTTCCCGCCTGGATTCAATCACCCTTGCGGGAACGAATTCTTCCTGATTTTTTTCGTTTAACAATTCACGTGAAGCGAAAAAATCCGACTGTGAAAAACCGTAATCTTTCAAATCTGCAAACATGCAATTCTCCTCTAATTGTTTCCTGGGAATAAAAGCCCCAGTCCTGTGAGAAGACCCGCATGTTTGGAATAAAATTTCTCCGGTTTGCCTTAATCGAACGAAATATAAAGAGAGAGAAGGAGAATCCGCAACACGCGGTTTTAGTTAAAGAGTACCACCCTGGCAAGCATAAAATATCCTCCTTCCGAAATAGATTCTTTTTTTATTGTAGGTAAAGCTTATAAAAGATTTTATGTTTTGTCAATCGGTACTCTATGCATTTAGGAAAAAAAAGTTTATTCTTAACATTCTTAAGGAGTTTACTGTGAGAAAAATCTTGATCCCTGTTCTTCTGTTGGCTCTGACGGGAATGACGCCGCTGTTTGCCCTTGATGTCACACTCATTCCGCCAAGATTTGACGGGGGCCCTGCCGTTCCTGCCGCCGTCGTTGATGTAATTAACCGGTTAATTGCGGGTGTCTTCGCGCAATATGAAAACGAGATAGGGAATGATCTTCGGGATATAGAAATCGATTCGACGAAACTGGTCAACGCCTTCGCGAATTCTTCGGTATTCGCGAGTACAGGGGCTTCCCAGCGCGGCTACATAGGTTATGACAGGTTTGCCGTTACCATCGGGGCAATGGGCGGTATAATGAATCCCGAAAACATCTTCTCGTTTACCGGCGAAGTAAACAACATATTTGACAACGTGGAACAACTCAACGACATAGACATTGGGTTCAATCCACAGGTTTTAAACGCCCAGATTGGCTTTAACACATCATTTTTATTGAACAATCTTTATTTGGGGCTTAAGCTGGGCTTTTTTAGCTTTAGCTCCAGCCCAATAACCTTCACAACCCCTTCAATCGGGTTGATGGCGAATTACCAGTTGATACCTCAAATAAGAATTCCAACGGGTATTGTACTGTGGCGGGGGATCAACCTGGGAACCGGCCTTATCTATCAGTATACAGATATGGAGATCGGTATACCCTTGCCTTCCAAAACGGAACAGATCAATATTTTGAACCTCTATTCCACATCGATGAAAATAGACTCCAGGCTCATTCTGAAATTTGTTGAAAACACTTTCACAGTGCCCCTGGAAGCGGCCACATCACTGCGCCTGCTTAACTTCCTGAATCTTTCCCTCGGTTTTGGGGCGGATATCGGGTTTGGGATCACCGATTTCAAACTTACCGGAGACGCGACGGCTACCTTTGATAATCTGCCGGATTTTCTCACCCCGGCACAGGCCCCCGGCTTAACGGCCTCAACGGGAGCCGTAAACTCACCTGACCTGTTTAATCCGAAACTAATGGCCGGACTTGGTTTCAGCATCGGGCCGGTGATCATTGATGTTCCCGTTACATACTATTTCCTCCAAAACGGGTATAACCTTGGCATTACCCTGGGCTTCATACTGTAGCCCAGACAGCGCCGCCAAATTGCGCGGTGTAGAGTTCCGCGTACATGCCGCCCTGTTTAAGCAGCTCCTCATGCGTGCCCTGCTGGCGTATGCCTTCATCGTCGATAACCACGATACGATCCGCGTTTTTTACGGTTGAAAGCCGGTGGGCGATGACCAGGGTGGTACGCCCTTGTGACAGCTTTTCCAGCGCCCGTTGTATTCGCAGCTCGGTGGCGGAATCCAGGGCGCTTGTCGCCTCGTCAAGAATCAGGATGGGAGGGTTCTTCAGAAATATCCTCGCGATTGAAACCCTCTGCTTCTGCCCACCGGAAAGGGTAATGCCCCGCTCCCCGACGACCGTGTTGTAACCGTCGGGCATCTTTTCGATTTCCTCGTGTATCTCAGCCCATTTCGCCGCCTCGATGATCTCCTCTTCCGAGGCGTCTACCCTGCCGTAGCTGATATTCTCGCGGATCGTCCCCGCAAAGAGAAAAACTTCCTGTTGGACAATTCCGATGTTCTTTCGCAGGGATTCAAGGCCGATATCACGGATATCATGGCCGTCAATTGTTATGCTGCCATCGATAATTTCATAAAAGCGCGGAAGGAGATGGCAGATGGTCGTCTTGCCCCCGCCGGAAGGGCCCACCAGCGCGCAGCTTGTGCCTGCCGGAACGGAGAGGTTTATGTGGGTGAGTACCGTCACGCCGTCGTTATACGCAAAAGTGACATTTCTGTATTCAATGGCGCCTTTTACTTCCGAAAGCGCGATTGCCCCGGGCCTGTCCTGAATCGCGGGCTGTATCTGCATAATTTCCACAAAGCGCCTGAAGCCTGCCATGCCGGTAGTGAACTGCTCCACGAAATTCTGCAGCCGTCTAATGGGCTGTAAAAAAGCCATGACAAAGAGGTTGCACGCGATGAGTTCCGCCAGGGTCATCTTGTCCCCCATTATAAGAAAGCCCCCCACGGCGATAATTATTACAAGGAGGATATTTGTCGAGAATTCAATCCTGCTGTTGAAAGCCGCCATTGCTTTATAGTAATTCCTGCGGGCATTTTTGTAGTTTTCGTTACCGCCCTTGAACTTTCGGTTCTCGTAGGGCTCGTTGGTGAAAGCCTTGGCGACCCTTGCGCCCGAAATGCTCGATTCCAGGGAAGCGATAATCTCGGCGGTTTTCTCCTTTACGCTTCGGGAAGCGTTTCTCAGGTTCTGCCGGGAAACAAGGGCAACCAGCAAGAGCAGGGGGACCGCTACCGCAAGGGTGAGCGCCATTTCCCAGCGTATGGTCAACACGAGGATGAAGGAACCAACCAGGGTCAAGAGCGAGATGAAAAGGTCCTCAGGCCCATGATGCGACAACTCCGTAACTTCAAAGAGGTCCGTGGTTACCCGCGACATTATCTGCCCGGTGCGGTTATTGTCGTAGAAAGAAAAAGGCAGTTTTTGTAAATGGTTGAAAAGGTCCCGCCTCATGTCCGCTTCTATATTCGCGCCCACGGTATGCCCCCAGTAGGTGACGAAGTACGTAAAGCCCATCCTCAAGAGGTAAATAAACACCATGATGCCGACAATGACGAAGAAAAACCTGAACAACCGGCCCGGGAGGAGGTTTTCGATTGCGTACTTTGTCAGCATGGGAAAGACCAGGTCGACGCCGGCAATCAGGGAGGCGCACAGCATATCAAGGGCGAAGAGCAAACGATGCGGCCTGTAATAGGACATGAATATCCGAATAAGGGATTTGTCAAAAGCTGATACCTGTGTCATAATAGGGAGTATATCAATTTAAGGAGCCAATATGAAGACAGCGGTAATCTATTATTCTTTTGAGGGAAACTGCGCCCTGGTCGCGAAAAGTATCAGCGACGCGCTCGATGCCGACATCTTTGAGATAAAAACCGTGGACAGGAAAAAACGGACCGGTTTCGCCAAATACCTCTGGGGCGGCTTTCAGGTAATTATGAAAAAAACCCCGGAACTGGAGCCCCTTTCAATCGACATAAACGCTTACGATCTTGTCATCCTTGGAACTCCCACATGGGCGTCTTCCCCCGCCCCGGCAATCGTTTCTTTCCTCGACAAGACAAAAATAACCGGCAAGAAGCTCGCCCTTTTCTGCTGCCACGCCGGCGGCAAGGGGAAAATCTTTGACAAATTCAAGGCGTTATTGCCTGGCAACACGTTTACGTCCGAGATCGACTTCTGTAATCCCGCCAACACGGCAAAGGCGGAGAGCATCCCGGTGAAAGCGAGAATTGACGAATGGGTAAAGACCCTGGTATAAATATACGTTATTTTCTGTATAATTATACATTTTCAACGTTTTTGCCATAGAAAAACAACAACTTTTTTCATTTTGGCACTTCCAAAAATCCGTAACCTAATGTATAGTTAATTACTAGTAATCAAGATAAAGAAGGGAACTTGCCGTTAAAAGCGGTAGGTCGTCGCTTATAGCCTATTTGGAGGATCAAGGCTATGGACAATATAATTGAGATTTTTGAGAATGTTGGCAATATCGTCGACGATTTGTTTCTTTCCTTTAAAAAAGAAGAAGTGGAAGATGTTTTTGCGAAGAATAGTATAGCGGATAGATCTCTCAGGATTCAATTGCTCCGAAAATGTATGCATGTCCGCGACACCTCCAATGCCAACGAAGTCTTATCTATGGATGACGATTACAATGATGAATTGGAGATATTTCTTAATGGAACATGGAGAATGTTGGTATAAATGGATAATGACATCTCGGCAAAAATATCCGAAGCATGGGGCGTTTCATCAGAAACAATAAATCGGTACCTCTCTTTCTTTAAAGACACGATTACGCCAATAATACAAACCAAATATCTTTCTCATTTAGTTGCCACTGTAGAAAACATGGTTAATAGGAAAAGGATGTTAAATTTCTTTAGGATTGCAGAAAATTTCCAAAGGGTTAACCGTGACCAACTAAGGGCTTTATGTGCCAGCGAGACATTCAGGTTTTATTCAATCATCCTTGAGCCTGTAAATTTAAGAAGAAGGGCAACAACCAGACACCACCCTTCAGGGGCAATTATTTATTACAACTCCCCTTATGATGAAAAAACTATCCGACTACTTATAGCCCATGAAATAGGGCATATAGTGAATAAAGAATTACTTGAAAATGCGACGGATTCAGAAGAAACCGCCAATTTATTTGCATATATCGCAATGGAGGATAAAAATAAGTTCTACTTAGAAGCAGGTGAAAAATTTGGTTCAAGAAGTGACATTCAACTTCTCAATGATTTATTGAATATCTGCCCTATATAGTATTCCAACTGGGCAAGCTCGGCAAGAAAATGCCATTCCCGTAATTCTTTACAATATAAAGAATTACATTATGCCGATGATGAGACTCGAACTCATACCCTCTTACGAGGAGGGGATTTTAAGTCCCCAGTGTCTACCATTCCACCACATCGGCGAGCGCGCCCCCTCAAGGGGCGTCTCCTGGTTAATTTAGCATGTGTTAGCGTTCAAGGCAATGGGTATGGGACTGCCCTGCTTAAGCCTTGACAGTCCCACAAAAAAATGTAAAATATCACCCATGAGTCAAAAGATCGCCGTGAAAAGCCCCGAAACCATAAGCTTAAAACCGCCGTTAGCGGTTTTAAGCAAGGCAACAGGCAACAGGCAACAGGCAACAGGCAACAGGCAACAGGCAACAGGCAACAGGCAACAGGCAACAGGCAACAGGCAACAGGCAACAGGCAACAG
>JGI24698J34947_10002026_pt1 | contig 10808 bp, 8 predicted proteins | sample TergutMp193P3_FD_34947 | JGI IMG/M metagenome (IMG submission 34947) | reverse complement strand
TTTCCGCAATCGGAACACCAACCGTTACGATCACTTATACCGAGGGCGGAGTTACCGAAACCGGCACCTTCACCGTAACAATAACCGAGGCGTTCAAGTTTGAAGTAACCACCACGGCGGCGGGCGAAACCTTTGCCTTGCCGGTGAACAGCAGGCTTGGCAGTAACTACACTAAGGCGTATAACTGGGTTATCAACTGGGGAGACGGCGTCACCGAAACCGCTACCGGCGCACAAACCGGCAACAGCGGCGCGGGCATACCCCACGCCTACGCCACAGCGGGGGTGTACACGATTACTATCTCCCCCAACGGTTCGACCGACACGTGGCTGGGGGCGTTCGGTTTCTACGACAACACGACCGGCGCGGCAAACGCTCAGGCGAACAAAGACAGAGTGACAAAACTCATCAGCCCTATTACCCCGCTCATGACCCGCACACAGGCGCAACTCACCGGCACAGCCCCCACCTACGAATGGGCATATACCTTCTGCGGCTGTACCAACCTGACGATGGGCGACGAGTTTACCTTCTCGCCGGAATGGAACAGCATCACCACCGTGGGCGATTACTTTGCCCAGTATATGTTCGACAACTGTTCCGGCGCGGCATTTACGATGAACGATGTGTTCAACCTGCCGCAAGGATTTACCACCGTGGGCGCGGGCTTCGCCACCTTTATGTTCTACAACTGCAACGGCGCGGCGTTTACCATGAACGATATCTTCAACCTGCCGCACAACATTACCGCCGTGGGCGGTTCCTTCGCCAACACTATGTTCGCCAACTGCAACGGCGCGGCGTTTACGATGAACGACGTGTTCAACCTGCCGCAAAATATTACCNCCGTGGGCTATTCCTTCGCCGAGAAGATGTTCTTTGGCTGCNACAACGAGGTGTTTACGATGAACAGCGTGTTCAACCTGCCGCAAGGGATTACCGGAACCGTGGGCGATTACTTCGCCCAACAGATGTTCGACGACTGTTACGGCGCGGCGTTTACGATGAACGATGTGTTCAACCTGCCGCAAAATATTACCACCGTGGGCGATTGGTTCGCCCGGTATATGTTCCGCGACTGTCGCGGCGCGGCGTTTACCATGAACAATGTGTTCAATCTGCCGCAGGGGATTGGAACCGTGAAGCCGTACTTCGCCGCGGATATGTTCAGCGGCTGCAACAACGCGGTGTTTAACATGAACAGCGTGTTCAACCTGCCGCAAGGGATTACCGTCGTGGACACTTACTTCGCCCAGAATATGTTCAACGGCTGTTCCGGCGCCGCATTTCAGGTGAACGGGGCATTTAAGTTCCCCGTATTGACGCAAACCCAATTGAATAAAGCCAGCGTGTTCGACCAGACATTCGCCAATCTGGGCAACAGCAAAACGCAAACCCGCACGGCGGCATCTATCATCAACACCAACCCAACGCCAAACAACGACAGGAACACCTTTGCGGGCAGCGCTTTTAGCGACATTACCAGTATCAACACATACTGGAGGTAGGGAGGGAGAATAGCGGTTAGTAGTTAGTGTTCGCTAACTACTAACCGCTAAGGAGATAACCATGCACAGTTTGCGTTGGAAATTTTTCGCGTTTTTTATCGGATTGGGACTCCTCGCTTCCCTCGGCGTGGGACTCGTTATGTACATTCAATATGACAAGTACATCAAAACCACATACCGGGAAAAACTGGTCAATGTTTTGCAATTGATAGACGTTGACTATCACCCTGTTTTATCCGGCCCGGATAACCTTGTCAGACTGGGAACAGCCGGTTCGCAGGAATACTGGGACGTTGTTGCCAGCATGAAAAAGATAGCGGATATTTTAGACATTACCCATATCTATTATGTACGGCGAAGCGGAAATACTTTTCAGTTTATTTTCGCCTCCGCAGAATCACCCGATACGCCTGTTGAAGAGGTGTTTTCTTCTTATGAAGAGCATGACGTTCCGCAGGCAATGGAAGCCGCCTACAGAACAAGAGCTTTGCAGATAACACCGGCTCCATTTACCAATATATACGGTACGTTTGTATCGGCGTATATCCCCATAATAAATAACGGCACAGTAATGGGCGTATTGGGAGCGGATTACGATATCGGCTACATACTCACCTTAAAACGCATGGCGCAAATCGCTTTGGCTGTTTCCCTTTTGTTAAGCGGCGTTGTCGCGGCTGTCTTTGCGCTGACGGTTTCTTCTTCGCTTATCAAACCTATCAGGAACCTGAAAGATTTTGCGCAAACGCTGGCAAAAGGCGATTTGACTCAAGGCTTTATCATGAAAGGCAAGGACGAACTTGCCGAAATGTCGCAAACTTTGAACCAAGCTCAGGAAGGCATTAAAAAACTGATAATCCTTATCAAAAAGCAGGCGGTAACGCTTTCCGATACGGGAAACGAACTGGCAAGCAACATGACCCAAACCGCCGCCGCCGTGAACCAAATTACCGCCAACATTCAGAGCATAAAGGGTCGCGTAATAAATCAAAGCGCCAGCGTCAGCCAAACGCACGCCACTATGGAGCAGGTTGTTAGCAACATTAACAAACTGGATACCCTTGCAGGCAAACAGACTGCCAATGTTTCACAGGCTTCATCCGCTATTGAGGAAATGGCGGCTAATATCCAGTCGGTAGTGAAAACGCTTGCCGGCAATTCAACCAACGTACAGACATTGCAGGAAGCGTCAGAAGCCGGGCGATCAGGATTGCAGGAAGTCGCGGGCAATATACAGGAAATAGCGCGGGAATCGGAAGGGCTTTTGGAGATTAACTCCGTTATGCAAAACATCGCCAGCCAGACCAATTTGCTTTCGATGAACGCGGCGATAGAGGCGGCGCACGCCGGAGAATCGGGAAAAGGGTTTGCGGTTGTTGCCGATGAAATACGCAAACTTGCGGAAAATTCCAGCGAGCAGTCAAAGACAATCGGCAATGTTCTTAAAAAAATAAAAGGTTCAATCGACAAGATCACCAGTTCAACAGAAACCGTATTAACCCGTTTCGAGGCAATAGACTCAAGCGTCAGGGTTGTATCGGATCAGGAAGAACACATACGGGGAGCGATGGAAGAACAGGGAATGGGAAGCCGCCAAATCGTGCAGGTAGTGGGTGAAGTAAGCCAGATAACGCAGCAGGTAAAAACAGGTTCAGAAGAAATGCTGGAGGGAAGCAGGGAAGTTATCGCTGAAAGCAACAACCTCGAAAAAGCGACGCAGGAAATCACTTCGGGAATGAATGAAATGGCTTCCGGGGCAGAGGAGATCAACGGCGCCATTAACCACGTCAACGGGATAAGCGATAAGAACCGGCAGGAAATCGATCTGTTATTGGAAGAAGTCGCCCGGTTCAAGATTGAGTAAGTTTCTTGAAAGCGCGAAAGACCTGAGCTTTGCGGACGGCAGCGCGGGTTAAAAAAAACGGCATGATGGTATGAAAAAAACGGCATAAATTCCGCCTTTTTTCCCCTTTCCGGCGTACTATTTTTCGCAAAGTCTTAAGGAGGGCGGTTCTATGATTAATAAAAAGTCGTCTTTTCAGGCGCTGGTAATCCTTACCGGAATGGTCATGGTATTGATCGATTTTTGCATATTACTCTTTTTTGGGCATTCTTTTGCGATACTTATGTCCCGGTTTGCCCTCCCCGCCCTGTTTTTTTTCGCCGTGTACACAGGCGTCCTGGGGCTGAACGCCAAATGTTTCACCTCGGAGTTTTTTCAAAATTGCGCCGAAACTGAGTATGTCGCCCGCCTTAAAAAGATCGGCGCAATTCCCATCAAGCTGATCGCCGCGGGCGTAGTTCTCCATTCGCTCTTTCTCGTACTCATCTTTTTTACCGGTAACTGGCTCAAAACCGATCCGTCAATTAAAACGCCCATATTTCTGGCAACGCTTTCCTTTGGTATGCTGGTGGGAACCTTCGTGTACGTTATGGGCGACGGTCTGGTCTTTAGAGTCCTGATAAGCAGCGAACTGACGCGCTATCCCCGCGATCTCCGCGAGAATCGGCAGGAACTGAAATTTTTTATCGTCCCCATAGTCGTAGCCCTGGTGTGCCTGCTCTTTGGCTGCGCCGTTACCGTACTGGGAATAGATCAAGCCGTACACATTATAGACAAGGTGAACGGCAGCGCCTGGTTTATCATACTGATACCGGTTATCTTCATTATGATCTGTATCGCGATCATGGCGCTTGCCCTTAAAAAGAACCTTTCGGGATTCTACTCCGCGATAGTCGCGCAAATGGAAAATCTTTCCTCCGAAAAAAAGGACCTGTCGCGGCGCATCAATGTTTGTTCGGTAGACGAGATAGCCACTGTTTCGGGAATGGTGAATTCTTTTTGCGAACATCTGGGCGAGGGAATACAGGATATCAAGGACGGGCAGAATGATCTTGCCAAAGTGGGGGTACAGCTTGAAGAACACGCCCGCAGTATGGCGAATTCCGTTGTCCGTATCGCCGACGCGGCGGAACAGGTTTTTGCAAAAACCCGGGGGCAGCTGGAAAGCGCCACCGCTTCCGCCAACACGGTTAAAGAATTGGCTGATCTTGTTGAAACGCTGGGAGAGTCCGTCAATACCCAGACATCGAGCATGTCGCGGGGTTCGGCGGCGGTAGAACAAATGGTTGGCAACATTTCTTCCATTGGCGGCGTAACTGAAAAGATGGCGGCCCAGTTCAAAACCGTGGGCGAAGCATCGGAAGAAGGAAGGCGCATTCAAGGTGAAAGCAGGCAGCGTATCAGCGAGATCGTGGAGCAGTCACAGGCTTTGCAGGAGGCGAATAAAATTATCGCCACCATCGCGGCGCAGACAAACCTTTTGGCAATGAACGCGGCGATTGAGGCGGCCCACGCCGGAGAATTGGGCAGGGGATTCACCGTAGTAGCCGATGAAATCCGCAAGCTGGCGGAAAATTCCTCTACCGAGTCAAGAAAGATCAGCGCCGAACTGAAACAAATTGTTAAAACCATTGACAAAATAGTCCGTGACGCCGAGGCTTCGGGAGAAGCCTTTGCCGAGGTTTCCCGCCGGATTGGCGAAACGGGAAAATTGGTCGTTGAGGTTGACAATGCCATTCGGGAACAAAAAACCGGCGCGGGGCAGGTGATAGAGTCCTTGCGGGTAATGAACGAAACCAATGCGCGGGTTTCGGAAGATTCGCGCAAGATGGCGCAGGGCAATGCGTCCGTGCTTCGGGAAATCAACGCGCTTCAGGGCAGCGCCACGGAAATTTCGTCCCGCATGGAAGAAGTGACTGAAGGTATCGGTAAAATCAAATCGGGCGCACAAGAGGTTTCCAATCTTGCCGCCGCCAGCCATTCTTCCATAGAGAAGATATCTTCCATTGTGAACGAGTTTGAGTAAATTTGAGCAAATTATTTCTCAGCCATGTTAAAGATCCCGTTCCAATCGGCCACAGGCTTATGCAGGCTGTATTGACGGCACCGGTTAAGATACAAAATGGACGGCGTGTCATGGGGAAATGATTTCAGAATCTGTTCAAACTCATTCCCGGCGTCGTCCCAGCGGCGCTCCTGAAAAAGCGCCAAAGCTCCATGAAAAAGCTCGACTTTGTGGCGTAATTCCTGCGGCGCGTGATCCACGGTTTCCAATATTTCATAAATTTGCACCGGATCATTTATTCCCTCAACCCGTATCCGGTCAAGCCGCCTGGTAAGGAACTTGCCCGCCGTTTCCTTGACGGTATTTTCCGTCGCGAGAATCCATGTTCCGTATTGCTTGTTCACTGCCTCCAGCCGCGCCGCCAGATTCACCGCGTTGCTGATAATCGTATAGTTCATTTTCTTTTGGGTTCCCATGTTTCCCACCACCATATCCCCGGAATTGATCCCTATCCGCGTCAACAGCGGGAACGGACTTACCCTGTTTTCCATAACGTATTTGTTAATATCGGTCTCAAGCCTTTTCATAACGACCGCGGCGGTACACGCTCTTATGGCATGGTCGGAAAGATCCAGCGGCGCGCCAAAAAAGGCGATAATCGCGTCTCCTTCGTATTTATCAATAGTTCCCTTTTGCGCCAATATCGCGTCGCTCATCGTAGAAAGGTAATAGTTAAGCAAGTCCACCAGATGTTCCGGCGGCAGCGCTTCCGCTATTTCACTAAAACCGCGCACATCGGTAAATATCGCGGTCATGTGGCGTTTTATGCCGCCAAGCTGGAGGCGGGTGGGATCGGAAACAATTTCCTCCACCACCTCTTCCGACAAATACGTCGAGAACGCGCGGCGCAGGTTGTTGTTAAAGTACTGGAGTTTTATGTGGGCATCTTCGATCTGAACCGCCTTTCTGCGGTAGAGGAACATATTCAGAACGCCAAAAAGCACCGAAATCGGCACCACGATAAGCTGCAGGAGCGTCATTTTACGCGCGTCCTGGCGCTGCAAAAAGATAAATTCGTCGCTAATGTCAACTCCCGCGACGCAATATATACGGCCCTCCCGGTCATATACCGGGGCGTAGGCGGAGAGCAGGCCCTCCCAGCCGATGGTATAGGAGCCAAGATCCGTCACGCCAACCTTGCCGGCCAATGCCTCAAGGTCAACATCCTCAATATCCTCAAATTTTCCCGGCGTACCCTGTTTTCCCGGATCCATATCGTTGTCAACGATGTATTGATATGTGCCGTTGCCATAATCCCGCCAATAATAGGCGTATAAGACATTGTTTTCCTTGCCGAACTGTATAAGCCGTTCCCGTATCTTTTTATACTCCGGCTTTTCCATATCCTCGACCGTGTGAAAAAGGTCCAGTTCTTCGGCGCTGACAAACCGCGAAAGCGCCAACACCGTTGATATCAAATGATATTCCGTTATTTCGGTAACGGTTGTCCGATAATGGTCCGTTTGACGGTTTACCAGCTCGGAGATAAGCAGCGTCATCAGCGCGGAAACAAAAAACATTCCCAGCACCAGCCTGACTACCACCGCTTTCGTCAGATCGTTAATGCGTTTGGTATAACTCCGGTGCGCGTCTTCCGTATTCTCATTTTTCTGATGACCGGTTTTGGTGAGCGTTTTGGAATAACCGATGGCAAGAATGGTTCCTATGATTAAAACCGCCGCTATGTTTACGCCGGTGGCAACAAAACTCTGCACGGATATTTCCCCAAATTGCTGGTCATAGATAAAAAGATCGAGAATTCTGGCGATAAAAACATACGCCGCGATATTGGCGGCGGCCTGTACGCCGTTAAAGAGCAGCGCCTGCTTAACGCCAAATTTGCCTTCCTCAATTTTGAAGGATTTCTGGAAAAGGCCGACAAAAAGGCCGAACAAAGCGGAAGAAATTATCCAGCTCCACCATACTCCCCAGCCTGCGGTAATATCTACCAGGACATGACCGATAAAACCGATTAAAAACCCCGCAACAGGCCCCAAAACAGCCGCAAAAACCGCGAGAATGGGGATGCCCAGTTGAAGACTGGTATCGGGAACACCGGTAGGAATGGCTAAATATCTATTCAGTACAAACATAAGCGCCGCGCCTATGCCAACGGGCGCCGCGAATTTCACAAAGAATTGCTCATGTTTCATTTCTAACTCCTTTTATTCATCTATTCATCTTTAACGCCCCATAGACCCCGACGCGGTGCGGGCCTGGGGTTCGTTATCGTAGATATCCACCAGCGCCTCCCGCAGCCAGCCCAAGCCGGATCCGCCGGCACTGCCCGCGCTGGAACCGTACACCTGCACCCAGGATTCGAGCTTGTCCTGCTTTTTGACCTGCCGCCGCTGGAGGATGCGGACAACCGATCCCTGGCGCAGATAACTCTCGGAGGTGACCCCTGAAAGGGCATTCCCTGAAAGGGCGGCCCCTGAAAGGACGTTTCCCGCAGGGGCGTTTTCCTCATCTTCAGGATTGGCAAGAACGCGGGTGTATGAAACATTGACCACGCCATACCCGATAAACGATTGCGACAGGGGGGAAGTAAGCGGCGGTATCACCGGGGTTTCTTCTTTTTTCCCGGCGCAGGCGGATAAAAAAAACAGTAAAAATAGCGCCCAACACGCTTGACCACCAGGTAACAGGAGTTTTATCTTCATAATAATGAGAAATATAACCGTTTTTGCGATTTTAGTCATTATGCTCAACTGCACTCTATGGGCTCAGGAGCCTCCCCCTAAATCCTATGCCCTTTCCTCATGGACCAGTTTTGGCACGTTCCTCGGTCAAGCGGAAGAAATTGTCTATCCGCCATCTGATCATAAAGCGAAACTGCTGAGCGAATTGCTCTGGGACATTATGCCGGTTTTCTATTACGGCCTGTCGCTGGATTTTTCGCGGGCGCAGCCCCTGGAAAAGTGGGGTTTCTTCGCGACGCTTTCCCTGAGAAACGGCATTCCGGGCAAGAGCGGAAAAATGGAAGACAGCGATTGGATGTCGGCGGAAAATGACGCGCTTACCCATTTTTCATCGCATGATAATTTTACTAACGAATTGTTTATCTTCGATGTGAGCGCGGGAGTCTCGCTGCCGCTCAGCCAATCGCTGCTCCTGAAACCCTACATTACCATGTCGTATATGCGCTTTTCTTTTACCGGCCAGTACGGTTATGGGAAATACGCGCGGGAGATCGGGGGGGCATACAGCGGCATATATGCCTCAATAGACGACAATCCTGATACGGTATCATTTGCCAACTGGGAAAAAGTGATTAACTATACCCAAAACTGGATAACCGTCGCCCCCGGCGTCGCTTTGGGTTATTATTTTTACCGTTTTTACGCGGAATTATTTTTTAACATAAGCCCGCTGGTTTCCTGCGCGGATATAGACGAGCATCTGCCCACTTCCCCGCCTCAGGTATTCAAAGACTATATGCAGGGCGGTATATTTCTTGAGCCGGGATTTCATTTTTCTTTTTTTGCCGGCAGGCGGCTTGAATTTTCCCAGGATTTTTCCTGGCGGTATATGGGCGGGACCAGAGGCCCAACCTGGTATGGAAGCCCGATTGGTACGGGAACTTTTGTGCAGAACGGCGAAGCGGGAGCCGGGCTATCGCTCTTCAACATCGGGCTGTGTATAAAGATACGCCTGTAACCGCGGAAAAAGCAGCCGGTCTGAATCGGCAAAGTCGAGCGTCTTGATTTCATCAAGAGCGGCCCACCGGCATTCGTCATGTTCTGTCAGATTGAAGTGGTCAGAATCGGGAAAAACACGGTAGCCGTTAAGGGCAAACTTTTGACCTTTATGAAAAAATTCCCCGCTGGCGAGCAGTGCGCCGGCGGTAACGGCAACGCCGAATTCTTCAATGAATTCCCGCCGCAGCGCGTCCGCGTCACTCTCCCCTTCCTCAACCTTGCCTCCGGGGAATTCCCACTTTCCCCCCAAATCGCCGCCAGCCTTCCGCCGCGCTATAAAGACCGTGCCTTGTTCAATGGCAATGCCCGCGACGGAACGTTTCACCGGCGCATTTCCCGGTTACAGGAACAGCGCTATGGGGAAAAGAAAGTGCAACAGCGCGACGGCAAGCAGGGCTATACCGACCGCTTTGCGGTAATGGAGCGCGATTTCTCCGAAGCGGTTGATTTTTTCCTCGCTGTCAACGCTGGGAGAGCGTTCCCGGTAGAAGCCAAAAATCAGCATAAAACCCGCGCCCAAGCCCGCCAGGGCGGGAAGAAAATCTCCCAGTATCGGCATCCCCTCCATAGGGGAAAGCAGTTTCAAAATACCGGTTACCGCCGATAAAATACCAATAACCAGGCGAAAACCGCTGCCAACAAAGGAAAATTTGGCGTTGTTTTCAGCAGCCTCTCCCCCGCTCAAATCGGCAAAAACAAAGAGGAAACCGGCCAATCCGTTAAAAACTATCGACAAAAAGTAAAGTTGTACCATATCGGGTGATAGATTAACCTAAAATGCCCGTTTCGTCAACAGCCTAAAAGTGATCATTCCGCTTTTACCGTCAATCGCAGGACATCTGTTTCAGTCCTGACAACAACCGCCAGTTCATCGGCGTCAAAGGGGATGGAAAAGCGGTAATACTCTTCCGGCTCAAGGGTAAAGAATATCCGGTGCAGGAATATATCCTGCGGCACCTCCTCCTGCACCGCGCCGCTTTTCAGAAGCGGCTGTACGGCAATATCAACCGCGCCGGTATACGCGGGGGAACGGGAAAAGCGATCCAGGCCGCTTTTTTTGACGGCGGATTTATTGATAGCCATGATAGTAGCCCCCTCGAACCGTATCGCCTGAATGGAAAGAGTGTTGCCGTCCAGAGCGTCGCTCATGGCGGTAAGACCCAGCGCCGAGAGCGCCGCAATAACCGCACAGATGATGATGATCGAGAAAAACATCATGGCAAGGGGTTTGGTTCTTACCAGCGGTTTGAGCAGGTTGAATCGGTGATGCGTATCCATTTTGCACAGATCGCGGACACGCTGAGGGGCTTTCGCCAGACGGCGTTCCCTGTCATAATGATAGACAATCTCTTCCTGACCGGGATTCGCGTTTTCATTGCTGAGTTTGTAACGGGCATTGGGCCGCTGTTTTTCTTCATGGTCGCTCATAACGCCTCCCCCGGCAGCCACGCGGCCCCGGCAATGGCGGCGGCAGGGCGCGCCAGTTCCGCCGGATCAAAAAACGCGCCCGCAACGCCGTCCGATTGCGCCGCCTGAATCAACAGCGACGCGGCGGCGCAGGCGCAGGCATAACCGTCAAAAGGTTTTTGCGCCGCAGCGACGCTTCGGGCCGCAATCGCCGCGCAGAAACCCGCCAGCATATCGCCCGAACCGCCAGCCGCCAGCGCCGGATTCATGCCGTCAATAATCCC
>JGI24698J34947_10002025_pt1 | contig 10809 bp, 12 predicted proteins | sample TergutMp193P3_FD_34947 | JGI IMG/M metagenome (IMG submission 34947) | reverse complement strand
ATAGACCGTTCTCACAATTCTTATCTGGGTTTGCAGCTTTACATAGAACGCCTGCACGGAAATTTACAATATACTCCTTCAATTATGCCTACGCTTGGCATCCTGAGTTCCGGCTTTGGGCTTCGCACCCATCCCGTAACGGGGGAGTTTGGAAAAATGCACCAGGGAATAGACATCTCCGCTCCAAAATGGACTCCTATTCGCGCCAGCGCAAACGGCCGCGTAGATATGATTTCAGACAGCGAAACCCTGGGAAAATATGTATCCATAGACCACGGGAACGGCTTTGTAACCCGCTACGGACACATGACAAAAACCTTCGCAAAAGAAGGGCAAATGGTATCAAGATTTGATGTCATAGGCTACGTCGGAAACACGGGACGCACAACCGGAAACCACCTTCACTACGAGGTGTGGCTCAACGGCGCGCCCATGAATCCCACTTACTACATACTTCCNGATCAATATTCCGTAGAATAGATCAGAAAGTTTAACATTACATCAGCTTAGGAGTTTTTATGAATCCTTTAATCGGGATGGCAATGCTTTTNTTGCCGGAGTGTCCCTATTTTTATGAATTCTTTCCCGACCCTGTAGACGTGCCTGATAACGAAGGCGAATACATAATGATAAAATGGGAAAGCGCGCCTGTACCCTGGGATTCCATCTACTTGCAGATGGATGACAACAGGGCTTTTGCAGTCCATGTACCGCCGGATTCCTTTTTTACGGAACTCCTTTTGCATAGAGCCGCGCCTGCAGCCTGCCCCGTGAAAACAGGCTTGCTGTGCCGGCTCCTTACAGGCACGGCTCTCCCGAACAGCCGAGCCACGGTGTGGAGCCTTAGAGCCGGCAACTGCAGGGATACGGTGTACTTGCCTGTTCCCAGGGCCGGGGAAATTATCAGGAGATTTGAAAGCGAAAAGGATTCCGTTTCCGTTACACTGGATTCCCTGATTTCCTATTACGGAGAAATTCCGCTTTACATATCGGAGTTTGCGCCTTGCCCCGAAGAAGGAATNCCCGAATGGTTTGAAATCACNAACCGCACGGTGATGGCTTTTCCCTTAAACGGAATCTCGGATTGCAAGGCAAAATCTCCGCTGAAAACTTCGGATTCAATCAGGGGAAAAAGTTCGGTTCTAATCACCAAGGACAGCACGGATTTAAGGGCATTTTTGCAAACGGCTGAAATTCCGGTTTATCAAGTGTCCATAGCTACCCTTAAAAATCTCGCCGATACCTTGCGGCTTTGTTCAAACAGTTTAAAGCTGGATTCCGTGATGTGGGGCAAGCAGGTAAAGCGCCCCGTGAAGTGCCCCGGCACGGAAAGCGTAACTCCGGGCTTTGTACCCAGGCTCTCCGGCAATCAAACAAAAATTCTGCAAATATCCGAGCGTGTTCTGGAACGTTCAAAAAAGAATTCAATGCTCAGGATACGCATGAACTCCGAGAGCAAACTGGAACTCAGATTGATAGACAGAAACGGAACGGGTATTTTCAAAAAAAATTTTGATGCGCAGTTCGGCAATTCGTGGATTGAAATTCCGGAATGGCGGCGTTGCCAGAATGGGCCGTGCTTTATTCGCTTGCAGGGGGAGGGGGTAGATGAAACGGCTGCTTTTGTTGTTCGTCCTTGAATGTAATGCGCTCACTCTTCCGTCACTGAACAATCCCGCGATTTGGAATGCAGAAGAAAACTGGGAAGTAAAAAAAACAAATACGGTAGCGTTTCGTTACAGCGAGCCTTTTGAAAATTTTCACAACGGCAGGCTGGATATTGCCTGGAGCGACGGGCGTTTTCTGGCTGCGGCGGGTTTTGGCAGTGCAACACTGGATTCCATTTACAGTGAACTTGAATTTTCCGGAAGCATAGGAATCCGGCCCCTTGACTTTTTATCCTTTAGAATAGGAGAAACGGCGAATATATCATGGGTTCCGCAAAATGATTCCTGGCAGGAACATAAGATTCTGGCGGGAGCAAGTTTTCTCTACGACTGGGCAAGGATTTCGTTCCTGCAGGGAACGCATATAGTTTCAAAAACACCCGTCTCCTTTTCCTGGCTTTTAACCTGCGAGGCAAACTTTACGCATTACTCGTTTGGCGCGGAATTTCCCGACTTTCGCCTTTATCAGCAGATATCTCTGGGGTATTTCAATATTTACAGTTCCTTTGCATATCCCGGGCCTGTGCTTGGCTTTGGCTTTACGCTGGGCGTTTCGCATTTCTTTGCCGGCGCAGGATATTTGCGGGGTGCCTACCCAAGCGGGCACACGGGATATATCATGGGAATTAAATAGCGGGCACGGGGTGCATCAGGGTTTCGTTTACGCTGAAAAATATATTGTGATAATATTTTTGCAGCAGGTAAATTGCGGTTTTTGAATTTGACCAGTCCTTTTTTACGCCAATGGTGGCAAGCCCTCTTGTCAGCAGTTGCATGCTTTCCGGCAGGTCGAATTTCCATCGCAGTTCATCCCATCTGAAAATCATAATGGGAACTCTGGGGCTTTCCGCAAGTCCCCGCATTCCCCTGTCGTTTTTAATTTCAAAGGGACCCAGTTTCAAATCCTTTGCCCTGCGCAAAATTCCCATCTCGCCAAGAGAAAAACGGAGCATCTTGTAATCGGGATATTCGGAAAGTACATTTTCCCTGAGCAGCAGGCGGTAAGTGACAATAACAAGAATCTCATGGAAGGGTCTTTGCTCAACAAGGGAACTGTCTTCGTAAAGGGCGGCCTGTTCTATGCTTTCCAGCCAAAAACGGGAATTGTCCGTTAGCAAAAGCAAAACGCTGTCGGGTGCGGCGGTTTTTGCCGGAATCTTGAGCAGGTTCTGGTATGCGCTTTCCAATGCCTGAATTTTGTATTCGCTGTCCGTTGCGGTTTCGGTTTGTGGCTGGCTGGACGCGCATGAAAAAAGAAATACGGCTGGGATTAAAAGAATCAGGGGCATGGCAAAAATCTAGAAAATTCCCTTTCCACCCACGAATTGCTCCAGCCGAAAACCGTAGAACGGCGAACAATTCCCTTTACGGTTTTTCTGGTTATCTTAATGCCACCCTCGGCGATAACGCGCAGATTGTCTGCGGCCATCAAACTTGGCCACAAGCAGAACAGGCGGATTCTGTGTTTGCAGCGGGGCAGAGTTTTTATGTAGCTTTTTGCATCCTGCAAATGCCGCCTTGCCTTTTTGATAAGTTCGCCCTTGACGGAATTTTTCCTCTCTTGCGGGGTTTCCGGCGAAAAAAGTTCCTGCACTGAATTTATGCCGTGCCTGCGGCAGAATTCCGCGGGCACAAAGCAGACTTTTCTTGAAGAATCTTCCCGCATGTCCTTTATTATGTTCACAAGCTGCAAGGCAAGCCCAAAAGAGACCGCAAGCTCGCGCAGTTTTTTTTGCCGTTCCTCCTTGAAGCATTTTCCGCTGTGGCAAAACAGTTCGGTTAGCATATTGCCTACAAGCCCGGCTACAAAATAACAGTACCTGTCCAGATCGGATTCGCTCTCAATGGAAAACCAGCCGTCCGTTCTGGCTTCCTTTCGCCTTGCAAATTCCGCCATTCCGCTGCACATTTCTTCAACGGCAGTTTTTACGGCACGGGTAACCTGTTCCGGGTATTCCGAGAGCAGTGGAATTACCGTAGCGGCATTGCAGCACAGGTCGTAATCCGCCTTTTCGCTGTTTTTCCAGTTCTCCGGCAATGATTCCACAAAAATGTCCGTGCTGTTTCCGCCGAGATTCAGCGCCTGCGAAAATTTTTTCAGCAAACCGGCTTTTTCCGTGGCCGGCAAGTCCGGGTCGTCTTCTATGGTGTCTGCAATCCGCATGTACAAGTATGCGAGAAGGACAGGTCTTCTTAAATTTTTTCCCAGGACTTTTATATTTAGAGCAAAAGTGCGCGATACTTTTCCAAGTTCTTCCTCTGCATATTTCCAAGCATCGCGATGCATAATTACAACTTTGCATCTCCTCTCAAAAACAGCATGAGCCTACCCTGCTTGTCTGCAATTCTTAGATCGTTATGCTGCTGCCACTGCGCTTTTGCGGAAAGTTCGCTGTCTGAAATTTCATGACCCTTTGTCAAGGCCTGATTTGCCAGCTTGGTATAGATTTGAAGATACCTGTCCCGCTGCAGGCGGATAATTTCGCTGGTACTGAAAGCGCGGATTCTAATCTCTATGAATACGGACAGCCCCATGCCGGCCATGATCAAAAGCCAGTGTTCGTAGGGAAACAGATAAAACAGGGCGCAGGCGCAGGACAGGTTCCCGATCCAGAAAAGCAAAATGCTTGCAAAACGGATGAGTTTTCTTTTTTGTCCTTTCCAAAACATGGGCAAATAGGGCCAAACCTTGCCGTTTCTTATGTGCTTTTCCAAATCTGCCGGATAATCAAAAGAACGGCACCAAAAAAAATAAACAGGCCAAAAAAGCAGAGGCAGCCAAAAAAACGAGCCTACTCCGCTAACTTTGTCAAAAAACAATTCAAGATTCACAGGGGGAATATAGAAATTCACTCACGCCATCTCTCCGTAAACGCTTCTAACCATTTCCGCAATCCCGCCCCAATCATACCGTTCTTTCAAAATAATGCCGTAATCGCAGGGTTCAAACGGTTTCCTGAACTTTTCCCCAATCCTTGCCCTGAGCATGCCAACATCGCCAACCGGATAATAGCACTCCCTGGGCAGCGAAATCTTTATATTTGCAGGTATATCACTCGCCAGAATATCGCAGTTGTAGCTCATAGCCTCCAAAAGAGTGAGCGGCAAAGCCTCGTACAAACTCGGAATAACAAACAGGCGGCATTTCAAAAACAGATTTTCCTTTGCTTTTCCCTGAACAAAACCGGCAAGTTCCACGCCAGCCGCCCTCGCCGACTTCTCCAGGGTTCTGGAGTAATCGCTTTCGTGGTCGGGCTTTCCTGCAATAACCAGCTTTTGGCCGGAATTGCGAACCGCCTCTATAAGGTCGTGGAAACCCTTTTCCTTGACAAACCTGCCGATGGCAAGGATAAAACCGCCGCTCCCGTCGCATCTCCTGCCGGATATTTCAACTCCGTTCGGAATAACCGCAATGGAATTCTTTCCGTATTTCTCTGCCAGAAAATCCCTCGTAAAGCCATTCAGCGCTATCACGGCATTTGCATACTTAACGCCTATTCGCTCTCCGATTTTAAGAACCTTTTTTGAAAAGCAACCCCACTTGCTGCGCAGGTAGTCTTGCCCGTGGTGAGTAAGAACCGTTTTTATCCCCAAAATTCTGAACAGGGGAACGAACAGAGCCGGGCCTATGCCATGAATGTGGACTACATCGGGCTTGCTGAACAGGCAGGCAAACAAGCAGAAAATCATGTAAGAGAAAGTTTCCAGGGATTTTGTATGAATACTGGGCAACGGAACCATTTCTATCTTGCAAAATGCAAAGGATTTTTTTGTTTTGAGATAGTGACCCCGGCCGTAAACCCTTACATTATATCCGAGAGCAGCCAGGCGAGGATACAAATTTTCACAGTGCGTCTCAATGCCGCCCTGAACATTGGGAAACCCTCGAAGACCCATAACGGCTATCCTCATCTCGGCAACCCTCTGCCGGAAGCTCCAATGCAAAACCGCCCGCTACTATGGGGAATAGCGTTTAACTCCTTGAAATGGGAATTGGGGGTTTCCGCATCAAATGACAACATTTACAGTATGAATATAGAAATAATGATTAAAATAAACATTAACAGGCAGCCTGTAGTTCAGGCCTTGCGGAGTAGCCTTATTTAATTTCTAAATTACACCCCTCACTATGGAAATACCATCACCATACAGATTCGAAACTTTTGCGGAAGGCGAATCGTCAAGGCTGGCTTTTGCAGCTTGCAATGCCATAGCCGAGGGCAACAAGGCTCCCGGCAATCCTTTGGTTTTGGTGGGTGGAACAGGGCTTGGAAAAACCCATTTGTTACATTCGGTATTAAACGCTCTGCAATCAAAAAATCAGAATTTAAAGATTATCTGTACAACCGCTTCCGAATTTTACAGGGAATTTGCAAAAAATATCAAGCTGAAAAAGGAAAATATTCCGGAACCTATAGAGGAGATGTCCGCGAAATTTAGAAATGCGGATGTGCTGATACTCGACGATTTGCAAAACATAGAAGGCAAACCGGCTTCGCAGCACGAACTGCTTCAGATTTTCAACACCATGCTTCTTGCCGGCAAACCCATAATAGCGGCTTCTCAANTTCCCATATCCGGCATGAAAGACCTGAATGAGTCGTTGCGTTCCCGTTTAACGGGCGGTTTGGTCGTTCAGATTTCCGCGCCGACTCTCGTTGACCGGCTGGCTATTTTGCGAAAAATATTCGACATGATTCAGCTTAAAATAGACGAAAGCATTTTGCAGTTCCTCGCGGAAAAAACCGCAGGCACGGTGCATGACTTGAAGGGAGTGGCAAACAATATCAGCTTTAAGGTAAAGCAAATCAACAGGGATGTAAGCCTGGAAATGGCGCTTGAAGTTCTGGAAGAGCATTTTTCAAATTCGCAAAGAATTCTTTCTATTGAAACGGTGGTAAAGAACGTGGCGGCAAACTACGGAATTTCCCTTGAACTGCTGAAGCAAAAGGGGCGGGGCAGCAAGGAAGCCGTTTTAGCTCGTCAGGTTGCAATGTATTTTATAAGAAAGCAACTGGGCAAAAGTTATGAGTATATAGGAAAATATTTTAACCGTGACCATTCCACCGTCCTTTACGCCTGCAACCTGGTTGAAAAAAGAATCAAAAAGGATATGCCTTTCGGTTTGGAAATAAAGAGAATAAAGAACGCCTTGTATGAATAGCAGTAAAATCGTGAGTGTTTTGCAAAACGGAGTTAGCGTTGCAAGCGACTTTATACCGCACGCATCTTCGGTATCCGTGGGTTTATGGCTGCCGATAGGCTCTGCTTCGGAGAATTCCGGGAACAGCGGGCTTAGCCATTTTTACGAGCATTTGGTTTTTAAGGGAACAAGGAACCGCTCGGCTTTTCAAATAGCAAAGGAGATAGAGGATTTGGGCGGGAATTTGAATGCATACACTTCAAGGGATGCAACCTGCTTTTACATTCACATTGCCAGAGAGCATTTGCAAACCGCCGTTTGCGTTCTGGCGGATTTGGCTATGGAGCCAAAATTAACCGCGCTTGATTTTGAGAAGGAGAAAAATGTGATTCTGGAGGAAATTTGCGCCGCAGAAGACAATCCCGAAGAACTTTCCGATGATTTTTTTCACAAGGCGCATTTTAAGGGCAGCCCCCTTTCGTTTCCCATAGCCGGTTCCCTGCGCTCCGTCAAGAATTTGAAGATTGCGGAAATTCGCCGGCGGCAAAGGTTTATTCTGGAAAAATTGCCTGTTCTGGTGAGCGTTGCCGGAGCGGTTAATCACAACGAACTGGTAGAAATCTGCGAGAGGATTTTTTCCAGAAAGACGGGGGCCGGGGAGGCGCCGAACATCGCTTACCGTGCAAATTCCGGAACTGCAATTTTGCGAAGGCAGGTTCAGCAGGCAAATGTCTTGTGGGGAGCTTCCTGCGAGGGTTTGGCGGCAAAAGAAGTCAGGGCNTTGCAGATTTTCAACCATGTTTTTGGCGGCGGATTTTCCAGCAGGCTGTTTCAGAGCATAAGGGAAAGGCACGGGCTTGTATATTCCATAAATTCNTCCTTTGGAAATTTTATCCAGAAAACCACGGATAAAAGGAATTTTGCCCTGTTTCAGATTTCCTTTGCCGCGGAGCCGCAAAATCTGGAACGGGTAGCAAACCTGATTCGCAAGGAGATGAAAATCTTNTTGAAAAGCGGNTTTTCAAAGACCGAACTTGAAATGGCAAAGCAGGGGATAATAGGCTCCTACAGGCTCTCAAGGGATTCCCTGAGCAACCGCCAAAACCGCCTGGCCCGTCAGGTGCTTAGATACGGGCACGCGATAGAGGCGAGCAAAACGGAAGAGCAGATAAACAGGATGGAAGTGGATTTTATAGAAGACTTTATACGCAAATTCGTAGAAAATTCCAAATGGACTTTTGCCGTTGTTGCGCCAAAGGTAAAAGCAAAGCCGGACTGCAGTTTTTAGTCACCTCAACCGGCTTATCTCAACGCTACCGCCATTCCTCACGGGCGATGCGCCAACGCACAAAACCGTATCGCCAAAATTAACCCCGCTCAACAGTTCAACCTTGTCCACAAAGCGGGTTCCTATTTCTACGCGGGTGAGCGTGGCTTTGCCTCCCCTGTACAGATATACGTTGCTGCCAAGGGCATCGCTTCCAATGGCTTCCGGTGGAACGGTGAGGGATTCTCTGGAAGGTAAATTCAGCAGGAATTCAAGCGGCGCGCCCGGGACCAGTTCTTCGGGGTATCCCATTATTGTTGCCCTTGCCTGCAGGGTTCTTGTTGAGCCGTCCAGGGAACTTTCCAGGGCATTGATTTCCGCCTTGTAATTCTCCGCGCTGCGGCTGAATTCCACTTCCATCCCAACCTGCAAAACGGAAGCGTATTTGTCTGCAACGGAAAAATCAACTTTCAAGGGGAATTTCTGGACTATTTTCACGATTCTGTCCCCGATTGAAAGCCTTTCGCCTATGTTAATCCTGCTTATGCCGAGTTTCCCTTCAAAGGGCGCACGGATCAGGGTTTTTTGCAGGTTGGCATCGGCATCTATGGAATCCGCTGCTGCCGCCTGCAAATCGGCCTGAACCAGCTCCCATTCCTGCGCGGATATTGCTCCCGCATCAAGCTGCTGCCTTTTTCTTTGGGCGGTGTTTCTTGCAAGTATTAGTTTTGAATGGGCCTTGGACATCGCCGCTCTTAAATTTGCATCCTCAATTTTAATCAGGGGGGCTTTGGCCCGGACATCTTGCCCGTCCTTGAAATAAACCGACTGAACCTTGCCCGCCATTTCGGACTGTATCTCAACTTCCTTTGACGGAAGCAAAATACCGAGGCCGCGCACGGAACCCTTTAACTGCTCCGGTTTTGCAATAACCGCTTCTACGGTAACTACCTGCCCCCCCCTCCCTCCATCTTTGCCACCCTGCGGCTGCTCGGATTTGGAACATGAAAGGAGTATCAGTACGCTAAGTGATATTTCTGTTATCCGCTTCATTTTTGCTGTCTTTGCAGTAACTGGAGTTTTGCCTTTCTATATTTACCCTGTTTTTTTGCATGTAAATGTCAAAAACCTTTTCCGCGTCCATTCCGGCGGTGATTGCCAGGGACAGCCAGAAATGCAGTTGATCCACGATTTCTATCCTTATGTTTTGCATGTCGAGTTTGTCCTTGCTCCACCACTTCCAGAGCAGTTCCTCTCCGAGTTCCCTGGACTCGTCGTTAAGGGCTTCCAGGTATTTGCGGAGCCATTGATTGACTTCGGTGTTGGGGCCAAGAGGTTCGCCTTTTTGGGCTTGGGAACGGAGGGCTGCCATGCTAAGCACGTTTCCGTCTTTATCCCGCAAATCCTGCTTTGCAAAAACAAAATCGTTCAGCTTTTCCTGCAGGGTAAAAAGTTCTTCAAGTTTATCAGACATTTGCATCCAGTACCTGCTGGTATTTGCTTTGCGGGTAGGCTCCCGTAAAACTTTCTATTTCCTGCCCGTTCTTGAAAAATTTAACCGTGGGAATTGAACTAACCGAAAGTTCCGCGGCAAGTTCGGGGATATCGTCTATGTTTACCTTTGCAACGACTGCCTTGTCTTTGTACAGGTCGCTCAACTTGTCGATAGTTGGGCCCAGGGCTTTGCANGGGCCGCACCATGGCGCCCAGAAATCTACTAAAACCGGTTGGCTTGATTGCATTAGCTTTTTGAAAGCGTCTTCTGTTAAATGAATGGCTGACATATTAAACTCCTTTCTGTATCAATATAAATATAGAAAATTCTACATTTTGCGTAATGCAAAAGGAGCAAAGATTTTCCGCCATACATAACCGCAAGGCCTCTCACCAGTATGAGGTTCTGGATTGTTTTGAAACGGGAATTGCTCTTGTTGGCTCGGAAGTGAAATCCATCAGAGCCGGGCATATAAGCCTTGGCGAGTCTTGGGTGGAGGTTTCGGAATCCGGCGAGCTATGGCTGGTNGGTGCGCACATAAACGAATATTCGCAGGCAAACCAGTTTAACCACATTCCGGCCCGGCGGAGAAAGCTCCTTGCCCACAAGCACGAGATTGAAAAAATGCAAAAAGCCATTGAAATTAAAGGACTTACGATAATTCCTCTAAAACTCTACTTCAAAAAACGCAAGGCCAAACTGGAAATCGCAATTTGCCGGGGAAAAAAGCAGCACGATAAAAGGCAGGATTTAATAGCGAAGGATGATGCAAAGAGGAATGGCTAATTTTCTAAATTCCTGAAATGCTGAAATATTACAAACTGTTGTCCGGCAGAGTTATTCCCTCCGAAAGAAGCGAGGCGCAAATAACCATACTTATGAATCCGGGCCAAAACGAAATCAACAGCCTGATTGAGGATTGCGATCTGGACGAGCACACGATTTCCTCCGCCTTTGACACCGAAGAACTTGCCCGTCTGGAATACGAAGACAACTACACCGCGATTATTTTTAAAAAGCCAAAGAGCTATAACGCCGAAGACCATTTCACCTTTCGCATAACTTCCTTTGGCATTTTTATATATGCAAACAAGGTGATAATTTTGAGCGATGCGGAGCTGCCATTGGCAGATGAAAAGCGTTTTTCCCGCGTAAACTCCCTGAATATGTTTGTGCTGAAACTGCTGAACTATTCCACCTACCATTTCAGCGAGCACCTGCGGATAATAAGCCGGGT
>JGI24698J34947_10002024_pt1 | contig 10810 bp, 8 predicted proteins | sample TergutMp193P3_FD_34947 | JGI IMG/M metagenome (IMG submission 34947) | reverse complement strand
TCGGGTTTTCGCTTCGCGCAATAGAATCCTGTCGGGGTTAACGGCGACAGGATTCCCGCAGTATTCCAAAAGCGGGATGTCGGTGTATGAATCTGAGTAAAAGCTTGCGTCTTCGCTTCGTATGCCGTTTTTATGAAGCCACGCCTGGGCGGCCGTCTTTTTCTTTGGACCGAAAGAACTGTACCCTACAAGGCTGCCCGTTGTCCTGTCTCCTGAGTATTCAAGCTCGCAGGCAATGGAGCCTTTTATGCCGAAATATTCTTCAAGCGGCTTTATGATAAAATCAAACGAAGACGTAGCGAATATTACGCGCTCATTGTTTTTCAGGGCCTTCGTGATAAGTTTCGCGGCCTCTGTGTAGATGTTTTGTTTTATCCGCTTTTCAAAACACTTTTCGGCAATGCTCAGGAGATCCGCTTTTTCAATACCGGCCAGCTTCTTTACCGTGTTCTCGATAAAGTCCATGTCCACACGGGCCAGCTTGTACTTGATCCAGTCAATGGGAAGGCGGCTTATCTGCGAAAAGCGAATGATCCCCTCGCGCATGGCGGTAAGCAAAAAGTACTCTGTTGTGGTTTTTCTCACGACTGTTTGATCTACGTCGAATATATGAATCATCAGATAAAGTCCAGATATTTACATTCGCGCTCGGCCTGCCCTGAGTATATGCCGCGCATTCTCTCCGGCAAAAGGCGGGCCATCTGTCCCATCACTTCGGTCAGTATTTCTTCACGCTCTTTCCTGCCCAGCCTGCCGTCAAACTTGATCCTGAAAGGCCGTCCTGCTTTTAAGCAGAANGGAGTGCGTTTAAAACGTTTCATGTTTTTCCAGACATTCTCCCCGCCGTGATGGGCCACGGGCAGTATCGGCAGTCCCGCGTCCACGGCAAGCTGAACTACTCCGGCCTTCCCCTGCTTCAATACGCCGTCCTTGCTCCTCGTTCCNTCAGGCGCGACACACATATGAAAGCCGTTATTAATGGCATCGCGCACTTTTCTAAACGATTCCTGAAAAGCGCCGTGGCGGTCAATGGGAACCGCCTTGTATGTGTTAAACAGAAAAGCGAAAAACGGATTGTCCCATGTTTCTGTTTTTGCCATGCCCGTAATTTTTATAGGATAGCTGTGCGCTATAAGAATCGGCACTTCAAGAAAGTTGACGTGGTTAAAAATCACAAGCAGGGGCTTGTTTTCCGAAAGCGCTTTTATATAATCACGGCAGTCGATTTTACAGATAATATTCAGAACGCTCTTTAAAAAAAAACTGACCGCCGCGCGCCTGAATTCCATATTACGCTCCGCTGTTGCCTATAAGCCTCAGCGCGCCGGGGATACAGGTTATTTCCAGTTCCTTGCCGTCGTAGCAAACAGTCTCGCCGTCGCAATGGGCTGCCATACCGCCCTCAAGCGCCTTCAGGCGGATACGCAGGGCTCTCCCCATACTTACACCATCGCACTGCGCCTGCGTTCCCTTTGTGTAATGCCCGAGGATCTTAAGGAGAGCGAGCCTCGAAGGCTGATGACGCACGGTACATATATCCAATAAGCCGTCGTCCAGAACAGCGTTCGGCCCCATGTAGAAACTGCCGCCCATGCGCCTGCCGTTAACGACAGAAACAAGCACCGCGGGAAGAGTTATCTCGTTATTATCAAAATGAATCTGTAATATAGGGGACGGATCATAACGCGCCAACATGATAAACGCGCCTATAGCATAGGAAATGCCGCTCTTGATCTTCATTTTTGCGGCCTCAAAGCCAACCTTGGTATCAAAGCCGATACCTACTCCGTTGACGAAATAGCGTCCATTGGGGAAGAAGCCGCCTTTTACAAAACCGGCGTCAAGGAGGCGCACATTCGCGTCAATCAGCAATTGAAGGGCCTTTTCGATATCTTCCGGTATTCCGGGAGTATAGGAAAAATCGTTTCCCCTTCCGATTGGAAGTATCCCGAAAAGAGGCGGTGAGGAAGCCGGCGTCCGTGTTAAAAGTCCGTTTACAACTTCGTTACAGGTTCCGTCTCCCCCAGCGGCGACAGTCACATCGTCGGCGCCCAGCGGCATATTGCGGACGGTTTCCAGAGCGTCGCCCGGTCCCTTTGTCAGATATATTTCAAAATCACGCCCGCTTTCCCGCAGGAAACGCTCGATTTTAGGGTATCGCTTTGCCGCCTTACCCTTACCAGCCGTAGGGTTAAGGATAATCATCAGCTTGCCAGTCCGTACCATGAGAGCATTATATCATACAAAGCGGTAAAAATGGGAAAAATTAACCAATAAAAAGCAGCAGTCGTATTCTTTTAACATTCTGTCACCTGCCGCTTTTTTTAATCGCTTCCAAAAGACCTGAAAGGTAACTTACCCCGATTGCGCGGTCGTAAAGCCCGTAGCCTGGCATGGAAACTTCTCCCCAGATGCTTCTTCCGTGATCCGGCCGTACCGGGCCGTCAAACCCAATATCGTATAACGCCTTCATAATCGCGTACATGTCAAGGGAACCGTCGCTTGAAACGTGCGCGGATTCCTCAAAGTCGCCGGGGCCGTTGTATTTTACGTTGCGGACATGGGCAAAATGTATGCGCCCTTTCAGGCTGCGGATAATATCGGGGATATCGTTGGCAGGACTCGACCCTAAGCTTCCGGTGCAAAGCGTAACGCCGTTGTACGGATTGTCTACCATGTTGACAAGCCGCAAAAGTTTCTTTTTGTCTGTCATTATGCGCGGAAGACCGAATACGGACCACGCCGGGTCGTCGGGATGTATTGCCATTTTAATTCCGTATTTTTCGCAGGCAGGCATTATCGCTTTAAGGAAATACTCCAGATTTGCAAATAACGCCTCTTCGTCAACTTTGCTGTACAGCTCAAACAATTCCTTAATCTTCGCCATTCTTTCGGGTTCCCAGCCAGGCAGGAGATGACCTTTCGCCTTTGAGTTCATAACGTCAAACATATTGTCAGGCGTAACCTGATCGATAAGCTTCTGTTCGTACGCCATTACATTGGCCCCGTCCGGACGCTGCTTTGCAAGGTCGGAACGCGTCCAGTCAAAGACAGCCATAAAATTGTAACAGACAATATAAATGCCGGCTTCCGCGATCACTTTAAGAGTGTTGATATATCTTTCAATATACTTGTCGCGGTCGCCGCCTCCGGTTTTAATTGAATCGTGAACATTCACGCTTTCAATTCCGGCGATTACGAGCCCCGCTTCTTCAACCTGTTTTTTCAGGGCAAACAATTCTTCCCTTTTCCATTCCTCGCCCGGCGGCACGCCATACAGGGTGGTGATAACTCCGCCGACTTCGGGAACCTGCCTTATCTTGTCCAAAGTTACAGGATCGAAGCCGGGTCCAAACCAGCGCATGGTCATTTTCATTTTTTGCTCACTTTACCTTGAAACGCAATGTTGCGTCCTTCAGTTTTTCAGAATATGCGCGTAACTCCAGGGTTCCGCCGCAGTCCCCCGCCTTTATCATTGCCAGCGCCCTTCCCCCCGATGTTGTTACTTTTGGCAGGGTAAACCCAAGATTTTGATTTAAGTCGGAAGAACACGCGCCGAGTATCTCTCCGTCTCCCGTTAACGAAAACTCTATTAACAGTTCTTCATTAGGGCAGAGCAGATCGTCTTTATCAACAACGCTTATCTCGATATGGGCAATGCCGCCTGTTTCAATAGTCGTCCTGTCCTGAACAAGTTTAATCTTCTGCGCCTGCCCCGCCGTTTTCAGAGAATAGGAGCACGCTTCCTTTCCATCGTTAAATCCCTTAACCTCTACATTACCAAGCGTATATTCAAATGTCCACGTTATTCCGTTTTCAAAATCTGCGCGTTTTCGCCTTCCCATTTTCTTGCCGTTGATCCAAAGTTCAGCTTCCTCGCAGTTGGTAAACACGACCGCCGTAACTGTCCGGCGGTGAAAATGCTCGTGGTTAAGATGCGAAGACATCTGCGGAAACGACCAGCGGCCTCTTGAGTAATCGGGCTTTATGTTCTGATCATAAAAAGCCAGATATACAAAGGGCTCGTCCGTCCAAAGGCTCTTGCGGAAATAGGCGTTTGGTTTCATAAAGCCGCAGATATCCAGAATCGAGCCCGTCCAGCCCTTCGCCGGCCATGAGCTTTCGCCGAGGTAATCAATTCCCGCCCAGATAAACTGGCCAATCACATTGTCGCTCTCAAGCACATAACGCCACGGGTTTTTATCGCAGACATCCTCAAAATTGGTACCTACGCTTGAATAATACTCATAACATTCGGTTCCAAGAATGGGCTTTTCAATTGCTTTTGTGTAATGCCNNTACAACGGCTCATGGTAATTAAGGCCCAGCACGTCAACGTCCCCGCTGAGTTTTTTTGTTAATTTTACAAGTTCCTCAACGGGAGCCCCGACAAGACTTCTGGGATTCGCGTGAGGCGCAAGAGCGCATGTTACGGGACGATCGTCAAGGGAACGGACAATAAGGCTGAGCTTCTTCTGCAGGGCGAGCATACTGTCGGCGCCCTGATTCTCAACCTCGTTGCCGATACTCCACATTATTACGGAAGGATGGTTTCTGTCCCTGACAATAAAGTCTGTAAGGTCGCGCTGCGCGTCCGCGTCAAAATGCGCCGAGTAATAGCCGCTCTTCCACTTGTCAAAACATTCATCGACCACATAAAAACCCATCTCGTCGCAAAGGTCAAGAAACTCTTCCGCGGGGGGATTGTGACTCGTTCTTACCGCGTTACACCCGATGCTTTTTAAAACAGAAAGCCTGCGCCGCCATACGGCGTCATGGTACGCGCCGCCTGTAATACCCGCGTCATGGTGCAGGCACACGCCTTTAAGCTTTACCTTCTGNCCGTTAACTGTCATTCCCCTTTTATACGCTATTTCCANAGTACGGATGCCAACGTTTATCTCTACAGACTCACCCGCTTCGCCGCCTGTTTCAAGATGAACAACTGCGCGGTACAAAGCCGGATTTTCCGCCGACCATAGCGCGGGGTTTTTAAGACGCAGGGTTTGCTTAACGGCGGTTTCTTCCTTTCCGCCGCAGTTGAAAGACATGGTATTTTCCGCCGCGAGGCTTCCGCCGGGTCCAAAAAAACGCAGGCAAACTGCTCCNCCTTCTCCTGTACCGCGGCTGACAATTGTTGTCGTTACCGTAATTTCCGCCTGTTTTTTATTAGCCGATAATTTNGGCTTTACATGAACGCCCCATGTTTTNATGTGCGTTTCGGGAACAATCCTCAAAAACACGTTTCTGTAAAGTCCCGAACCCGAATACCAGCGGTCCGGCTCCTCACAGCCGTTATCCAGCCGTACAGCAATCAGATTTCTTCCCTCTTTTACAAAAGCGCTTATGTCAAGCTGAAAACTTGAATAGCCGGACGCGCGGCCTCCCGCTTCCTTTCCGTTAACATACACCGTACTGTTGCGGTACGCCCCGCCAAAACAGATATAAACTGTCTTTCCGCCGGTTTGCGGCAGCGTAAATTCCTTGCGGTACCAGCAGACCCCCTTCCACGCGAAAAATCCCTGCATGTTTTGAGCGGTATAGCCGCCCTGCTCCCCCCGGCAAAATGGCTGGCCAATAACCCAGTCGTGCGGCAGATCGACGCGCTTCCAGGTACGGTCGTTAAAACTCACCGAATGGGCGTTTTTTACGTCTCCATGCAGAAATTTCCAGTCGTTGTTAAATATAACCGATGAATAGTCTTTCAAGCCGCCTCCTGTTTCATAAATTATACCATAGTTTGAAGAGAAAAAACTTTCAATGGAATCAGCCATGAACCTCCTCGAATAACGAAAAGATGTCATAGCGCAAGTTCTTGTCTGTTTTGGATGGCAGTGTTTTATCTTCTTGAAAAATTAACCTTATCGTGGTATTGTAAAAAGCAACAGATCACTGAGGGGTATAAATTGAAAATAATAAAAAGAATTGCGATTGTTCTGTCAGCGTTTGTTTTTTTTATCGCCGCGACATGCGAAGAAGCCAAAGCTCAAATTGAAAACTCTCCGCAAATAGCTCTTAAAACGATATACCAGGATTATTTCCTTATAGGGAATATCATCAACAGCAGGTATTTGTCGGAAGAATATCTGGAACTGCTTACAACCCATTACAATACCGTAACATGCGAAAACGACATGAAGCCCGATTATCTGGCTCCGCGTGAAAAGGGCGGCAGTTACAGGTGGGAAAGAGCGGATTCCATGCTGGAAAAAATGACGGAATATAACATAAAGGTTCACGGCCATACGCTCGTATGGCATTCGCAGACCCCTGCGTGGATGACTTCCGGCACTCCGGAAGAAGTAAAAGAAAATATGATAAACCACATCAATACGGTGCTGAATCACTATAAGGGGAAAATCTTCTCATGGGATGTCGTAAACGAGGCAGTCAGAGACGGAGTTACCGACGCTTCAAACTGGAGAAATTGCCTGCGTGCCGAAAGCGGCTGGTACAAAGCGCTTGGAGCCGATTATGTGGAACTCGCGTTCAGAACGGCGCGCGAAGCGGATCCCGATGTTTTACTCTACTACAACGACTACGGCCTTAATAACCAGAGAAAAGCCGACGCCGTCAGAAACATGGTCAAGGAAATAAACGACAAATACATGGCGGAGGGCAATACCCGCAACCTTATAGACGGAATTGGAATGCAGGCCCACTACGGGATTTCGACAAACGTATTCAATGTCCGCTCTTCACTGGAGAAATTCGCCGGCATCGGCGTCATAGTAGACATAAGCGAACTTGATGTTGAAACAAGAAGCACCTCAGGTCAATTGGGGGCCAGGAAAGATTCCACCATATTGGATACCGACGCTTTGGTGCAGGCAAGAATCTATTCGCAGCTTTTCAGTCTTTTCATGGAATACTCAAATGTTATAACACGCGTAACGATGTGGGGCATGGATGATGAGAACAGTTGGAAGTCTTTTGGAAATCCATGTCTTTTTAACGGGGATCTCGAACCAAAACCCGCGTTTTACGCGGTAAGCGGCCTGACAGGAGATCCAAACAGATGAAAATTTTACAATACGCGCTTGTAATAACCATCATGTTTTTATTTTCGGCCTGCGGCACTTCGATAGACTCAGGCAATTCGGCGTCGTTAAAGATCAACTACAATGAGTACCGTCAGGAGATTGACGGTTTTGGCGGTTCAAACGCGTGGACAAGACCTCCGCGCGATTACGAGACCGCGCAGGAACTGGTAAAACTGCTGTATTCCAAAACCGGGGGAGTGGGCTTTACAATCCTGCGCAACCGCATTCCCTTCAGGGAACGGCTTTCAGGAGATGANAATCCCGGTTACAACGACGGCTTNGTCGTAAGAAAAAGCGATGATTCATACGACTACNCNGTAAACAACGACGGGACAAAAACTTTCAATCTTAACTGGAACAGCTGGGACCTTTCCGGCACCAGAAACCTTATCGAATATATACTGGCCCTTGGCGCGGACGGGCCTGAAAAACTGGTCGTAATGAGTACCCCCTGGACCCCGCCCAACAATCGCGTAACGCGGTGGAAGGAAGACGTTACAGGCATAAACGCAAACTTTAACTACACAATGGACTGGACAAAACCCGATATATGGGGAAGGCTCAGGCGCGATGTTTACAGCGATTACGCTGATCTTCTTGCCGATTACGTGAAAAACTTTGAATCAAGAATGGGCTGGCCTCTTGCGATTCTTTCGGTACAAAACGAGCCCAATTACAAGGTTCAGTACGAATCGGCTTACTGGAACGGAAATGATATCCGCGATTTTTTGAAAGTAATCGGACAAAGATTCCCGATGAAGGGCATTACCCTTGGCGAAGGCGGCCTTGGCGTAATGGCTCCCGAATTTGAGAATTTTAACGTCAACTTTAACAACCTGATAAAACCCTCGCTGGACGATCCGGAATCGGAAAAGGTTCTGACACATATCGCACTTCATCAGTACAACGGAGCCTCCGACACGTCTTCGCGCGCCGGGTCAAAGGCGTTTCCAGAAATAAACGCATCCGGCAAACGTTTCTGGCAGACGGAAGTTTCCGGCTCCGGGTCGCAGATTCCGGCGGGAACCGGCATTGACAACGCTCTTTATTACGCCAGAATGATCCATTTCGATATGACTCTGGCGCAGACAAACGCCTTCCTTTACTGGTGGCTTTGGACAGGCAGCAGTAACAGTTTTCCCGGAAGCCTGATTTATGTTGAAGAAGAGGAAATAAAAGCTGCTTTGCGGCTGTACGCGATGGGGCAATATTCGCGCTTTATCCGTCCGGGCTGGATCAGGATTGACTGCGACGCCGCTCCGTCAACAGGCGTATACTCAAGCGCCTACAGAAACCCGGGGACAAACGAAATCGCGGTAGTGGTTATCAACGAAAGGATCACCCCTTCCCCTGTTTCACTGTACCTTGACGGCGCGGAATTTGACAGGCTTGAAATTTGGCGGACATCGGCGGACGAAAAATTAAAGTTGATCGGCAGGCAAAGAACGTCACGCGGAAACGCAAATGTGAATCTTCAGCCAAGATCGATAACCACATTTTACGGAACGGTTAAAAATTAATTAATCGCTCCGTACCGTTCGCCGGCTTCCAGCGGTTTTTCTTTCACGGCGGCAAGCTGGCCTACGGTCAGTATCCAGAAGCCTCTTTCCCTCAAGCCTCCTACTATCTGCGGAAGAACCGACATCGTATTCCCGTGAGAGGTGTTGTTTTCGTGCAGGATAATAATGTCTCCGTCGCGGGGATTGTTAAGGACACTCTGTAAAATCGCCGCCGAACTGCCCGGCCAGTCATTATGGACGCTGCCGTCAATAAGGGGCATACCCCTTTTCATGCAAACCTCCGACAGGTCGATACCGTGGCTCAGGTTCGGAGCGCGGAAAAAATAAGGATACTTACCGGTAATTTCTCTGATTGTCTGAGACGCGGCGTCGATGCTCGCCATTATGTCTTTTTCATCCGCGTTGCCGAGAGAGACGTAACCGTCGGAATGATTTGCCAGTTCGTGGCCCGCGTCAAAGACAGCTTTCGCGGCGGTTCTGTAACTGCGGACATTCTGCCCAATTGAGAAGAACGTCGCCTTCACGCCAAGTTCTTCCAGTTTCGCAAGCAGCGCCTGGGTGCCTCCGTTATCGAAAGGGCCGCAGGGACCGTCGTCAAAACTTACAGCGATGTATTTATCCGGCTTTGTTCTGTACCCCAGCTCACGCCAGCGCTCTTCAATTTCCGCCTCAATCCCGGCCCTTGTATATGAGTAAATCACAATATCGCCCCCATGTATTTCAAGCCATGTCCTTCCCGATCCGCCCGGCGAGGTGCCGCAGGCAAGAAACAAAAAACCCGCGATAACAGTAATTGCAAGACCTTTTTTTATCATCTTTTATTTTCCGCCGTTAGCATTTTAGATAACGGACAGTGAAAGAAACATAAGGTATTTGTACTATAGTCACTATCCATAAAATATGGTATGTATGATTTATGGGAAGAAGCAGCAATACAAGGGTATTAATTGTCGACGAGCATCCGCTTTTCATAATGGGACTTATTTCCCTGCTTGAAAGTTACAATAAATTCAGCGTAGTCGGAACCGCCGAAGATATCTCTTCCGCGCTTGGAATTGCGGAAAAAGAAAGTCCACGGCTTGTAATCATGGAAATCAGCCTCGGCAAGGAAAACGGCATGGACCTCATTCAAAAACTGAAAACCATGAACCAGGAAATTGTAATTCTGGTTTTGTCCATAAACGACGAGCGGTACTACTCCGAAAGGATTCTCCGTATGGGCGCGCGCGGATATTTAATGAAGACTTCTCCGTCGAATATTGTAATGGACGCGATATTTACAGTCCTTAACGGAAAGGTATACTTAAGCGAGAGCGAAAGGGAGCGTATTTTTCAGGCAATGGCGGGTGAAAGCACGCGCGGCGCNAAAGACTGGACTATGTCCCTTGAAAAACTTTCAAACAGGGAACTTCAGGTGTTTGCGCTGATAGGCAAGGGATACGGAACCATTGAAATCGCGTCCATGTTTAATTTAAGCACCAAGACAATCGACACTCACAAGGAACATATAAAACAGAAACTCCACTGTAACACGTCGCAGGAACTGCGTCAGCTTGCGATAGAATGGTCGAACATCATCGGCAATCACCAGTTATAAAAGCGTCTTTCGCGTTCCTATCTTGAAATCTTTATNTCGTCAAACCGGACATAAAGGTCNTTCATGTCCATGTGTTCACAGACGAACTCAAGCTGCCTGACATTTTTCCATGTAAACTCGCCCCTTGGCCCAATCCACGCCTGCGTCGCGCTGACCCATGCTCCGTGTTCGCTCATACCGGNAAGCGGTATGCGGATAACGTGCCAGTTTCCGTCCGGCGGCAGGATGTCTTCATTTATCGTGTAACGCATCCGCCAGGGAATGGACTGCGCGTTTTCATAATTAACAAAGCGAACGTCAAACATCACCGGCTTTTCCGCGCGCGCCAAAAACTCAAGACAGTACCCTTCGGACGCAAGGCGGCTGAAATCCCCGCCGCTGTCGAAAGAAAACCAGAACATGTTGTATTGATTTATGTTCCCCCACAGGATCGAGAACTCCCCCCGCGCCGAATTGGTATCATAAAGACTAAAGGCAGTATTACCATCGCCCCAGTACCCGGCGGAAACAAACCTGCGGTTTGGATAATCGTCGAAAATCACAAAGCCCGCATTCAGCGGCTCCAAAGAACGCCTGATTTGCTCTGGAGGAGTAAAGCCCATAGCCGAGACAACCTCCGTGTTTAAATCGTAATTAAAATCCCCCCTGTC
>JGI24698J34947_10002023_pt1 | contig 10810 bp, 9 predicted proteins | sample TergutMp193P3_FD_34947 | JGI IMG/M metagenome (IMG submission 34947) | reverse complement strand
AGACATGGAAATGACAATTATTTTATTGGGCGGATCGCTTGCGATTGGCGTTATTTTCACGGCTTGGGCTCTTATAGCGGACTGGCGCGAACGCCACTGAACGAGTCTCCGCAAAACTCCGTGTGAAATCTTCTTTTCGTATAGTTCGTGTCGTATCGAAGATACGAGGTTCGTGGTAAAAATTCTTAAGTTAAAACCCCTCAAAAAAGCGTTCCCTGACCCTGTTGATCGTCGTCCTCTGATCCCTTGAGGGCGGGGGATTGGGATTCATAATCTGAAAGATCCTTTCAAGCTGGGAAGCGAAAAGCGATCTGTCGATGGTCACGAGGATGAGGAATTCCCAGTTTTCCACGGGAACGCCTTCTTCACCTGAGGTAAACTGCCTGAGCATCCAGAAATCGTCTACCCTGACCGCCCCTATCCAGCGAAAATCCGAAGCGGCGCGGATCAGGGCTTCATAAAAAGCGCCGTAGCTGTTGTCGGGGTCGTCAACGGCGGAAGCCAGGCGCTTTTCTATGCGGGCGGCGGCGAGGCGGGGAAAATCCAGCTCTGCGGAAAAGCCGTCTTTCCAGAGGCCGAGCGCGTTGAAATTGTTCGCCTCGTTTCGCGCGACAAACACATAACGATCCTTAAAGGCATCCAGGCTTTCCACCGCATACACGCCAGAGTCAAGCCAGAGGGATACCCATACCGGAATTGTCCCGCCCACGGTTTTATTCTTGTAATCGGTAATTGCATGGGGCGCGGGATTTCGTTCAGGCTCAGGAGCGCGAGGCGGTTCCACGACAACTCTCTCCGCTTCACTCCTGCACGAGCCAAACAACAAGATAATAAAAATCGCGGAGAGGAATAATTTTTTCATTCTCCCTTTACGGTTTTTTCCCCGGAGATGCGTCTCCGAGAGCTTTGTCAATAATCGCCCTGAGCTGCTCCTGCTGTGCTGGTGTACAATCCGAGAGGGGATTGCGGACGTGGCCGCCGGAATAGCCGAGGTAATCGCAGGTGTATTTCAGGCCCGCAATGCCGAAAGTCCCGGTCACAGCCGCATTCACCGGAAACATGCGCTGGTAGAGATCAAACGATTCCTTCAGTTTGCCCGCCTCATACAGCTCCTGGGTTTCCGCTATCTCGTTGGGGCAGCAGTTCGCCATTGCGGAAATTGTCGCGTCAATCCCCATCGTAAGCGCCGGATACCAGGCGCTATAAGTGCCGGTCATAACCTGAAAATCAGGGGCTGCCACCCGCAGGAAAGTGGCGAGCTGCGGCACGTCGCCGTTGGAGTCCTTCATCCCGACTATGTTTTTATGGCGGCTGAGTTCCGCCACCGCGTCCGCGCCGATGTTGACATGTGTAAATTTCGACACGTTGTAGATGAGTACCGGAATATCAGCGTTATCCGCAACTTCGGTAAAAAAGCGGATCAATGCTTTGGTATCCATCGAAGAGCCGTAGTAAAAAGGTGTCAGAACGAGGGCGCAATGTGCGCCAAGCGACGCGCACTTGTTGGTCAGTTTGATCGTTTCACGGGCGGACTCAAGGCCGGCGCCAACCATGATGAGCCGGCCTTTTTTCGCGTGCTCCACGGTCAGCTTTACGAGTTCCAGTTTTTCGTCCGCGCTTAAATACACGGTTTCGCTGTTGGAACCGATTACAAGATAACCTGCGAGGCGCTCTTCGTTCCATTTTTTTATATTGGAAACAAACGCGTCCGAATCCAGGTCGCCGTTCGCCTTGAAGGGCGTTACCATTGGGGGAATCACCCCGTGAATCTTTTCCATCGAAACTCCTCCGCCCGTATTTTTAACGCCGCGTCTTGCCAGTGTTCTTTAGTATATCGTATTATAGCACGAGGAGTAAGCGGTATGCAGGCGGCAAGGGCGATTATTCACCTTGAGAATCTTCGCAGGAATATTCTGGCGGCGCGGAACAAAATCGGGCCCCACCCGAAAATATGCTTCCCGGTCAAGGCCGACGCCTACGGCCACGGCGTGGTCCCGGTTTCCCGCTGCGCCCTGGAAGCCGGGGTGGAGTACCTTGCCGTCGCCACGCTTTCTGAAGGCATGGAACTTCGCGCCGCCGGAATCCACGCCCCAATTATGCTCCTCTCCCAGACTCTGCCGGAGGACCTTCCCGATATTGCTTCACATGATTTTATCATCTTCGTCTCCGATGATGGGTTTATGGAAGAAGCCGCAAGGGCCGCAGGACAGGCGGGGAAAAAACTGACGATCCACCTCAAGGTTGACACCGGCATGGGGCGGCTTGGCTGTCGTCCCGAAGACGCTGCGAAGTTGGCGCGGAAAATCGCATCGAGTCCCGGCCTTTCCCTTGGCGGCATGGCGACCCACCTTTCGGTCGCCGATTCCCCGGCGCCCGATCACATCGCGTATACCAAAGGGCAGCTCCGCCGTTTCCGCGAGGCCGTCGAGTCGGTGAAAGAAGCCGGCGTCGATCCCGGCATAGTCCACGCCGCCAACTCCGGCGCGCTTGTTTTCCATGAGGACTCGTACCTCGACATGATCCGTCCGGGGATCTTCCTCTACGGCTACCTGCCTTCCGGCGCGCCGGCGGGACTGTCCGCCGAGCCGTTGATGGAATTTCGCAGCAAGGTGGTTCTTGTCAAGAAACTGAAAGCGGGAGAATCCGCGTCCTACGGCAACACCTGGACGGCCAACGAGGACACGTTTATCGGCGTAATCCCCGGCGGTTATGCAGATGGAATTCGCCGCGGCCTTTCGAATAACCATTCGGTGCTGATACGCGGCAAAGCCTGCCCGTTAGTCGGCAGGATCTGCATGGATCAGTTCATGGTGAACCTGGGTCCGGAAACTGAAGTCAGGCGCTGGGACGAAGCCGTGATCTTCGGACCAGGTTTCATCACAGCCGGCGACATCGCGGAGAAGCTTGCCACGATTCCCTACGAGATCACCTGCGGCATCAACAAGAGGGTGCCGCGGGTATATGTGGGGTAGATAAGGGACAAAGGGACAAGAGAGCAAAATGTCTTTTATATTACCACCGGAATCCGCATCCGCCTCTATTGCCCCAGCCGCTGCCGCTAAAACTGACACGCGAATTTCCCCACCCGCCGCCGCAGTATGAAAAACACTGTTGGGCGTTTGCTGAAAAATCGTAGGATCTTCCGCTTATTGTTACTTTGGTTGGCTGGAGATAATTTCCTGAGACATAACCGTCAATGCTGACCTGCGCGCCTTCCCTCAGCCCCTCGATAAAGCCGATGTACTGTGTCAACGACGGAACGTAATAGCCCGTATTCCCGCTTACCACGGCAATTACGCCATTCTGCAACTGAAGCGTTCCGGTAACCGAAATTGTCTGGGTGGGTGTTCCCCATCCGTTATTCCAATTCTGGGCGGAAGCCGTACCGATTGCCAAACAGACAATAAAAAATAAAAACCCAAGTTTTTTCATAATAGAACCTCCGGAATATTACACCTGTGGGATTTTCTCCCGTTATCATAGTATACGAAAACCGGATAAATAAAACAGGGGGACAAAATCAACTTTTGTCACAAATCAGCGTTTCACCGGTGTTGTTCCATCATGCGCCTGTGCATCGGCATATTCTGCCACGGCATTTCCTGCCGAGGATCATCTTGAGGCGTCCCGGCACCCCAAAATCTTGCGCCTATAAAAATGCCCAACGCAATCAAAAGAACTGCCGCAACGGCAATGATTATTATTTTCAGCAAGATACTGTATTTAACCGTAACAACCATTCCCTCATGGCAGTTAACAGGACTCGGTATGGCCGTGATTCTTCCGTTGTTAAGGAGAACGATGCTTTTCGGTTCCCCGGCTTTCACGATTACCCCTTTCATGTGTTTTCCTCCTCGTAGAAAGGATGAGGCACAAAGGAATATAGATAAGGATAATCCCCCTGTGAGACTATAATAAGGGCCGCGATGTATTGCCGGTATTTCTCCAGCGCCTTCCGGGGAAAAACCTCCGCGAGGCGGGAAACCGGCAGTTGGCGGGCCTTAAGCGTATCCGCCAGCAGGGCGGCGTCTTGCAGCACGGTTCTCGCTATGCGCAGGGAGACGCGGCGGGAGCGTTCCTGTTTGGGGCTTTTTTTGAGCAGTGTTTCCCACGAAAAGCCCCATAGGGCAAATTCGCTGTTTACGGCTTCTATTTCAAGGCGCATATTCCGTTCCTCTTCCTCCCGGTCGTATGCCTGTATTGAGACGGCGTTTTCCCACGCGGTTTCTTTTTCGTCCGTCCCGGCGTTAAGCGAAATAAAACGTTTTTGCGCGGACAGTTCCTTCCTGATGTTGTCGATGAGGCGGTTGCGGATTACCGTTGCCGCGTATTGGATAAATGTCCCCTGTTCCGGGTTGTAGGTTTGAACACTGTGGGCAAACGCAAGCATGGCGTCCGTGAGGTTATCCTCTTTCGATTGCCCTTTGAAGATAACACTCGCGACGCATTTTTTGATAAACGGCATGTAGCCATGAAGCAGCGTGTTCAGGGTGTGTCTGTCGGTTTTTGCGGCCTCTACATATGCGGATAATTCCGCCTGCGAGACGATATGTCCATCCAAAACAGGTTCAATATTCATTAACACCTGCGCCATAAACAATATTATCATACTTTCATTATAGGGTAAAACAAAAATTCAATCGAGGGCCTTATCATTTTTAACAGCATATTCCAGAATTGCATTTTATGGTTGAATGAAATTTCATTCAATCATAAACTTCGTCAGATTTAAGCGGTATAGTTTTTATTCATTGGTAATTCTTCTCTTATTTCAAACGCCCAAACAGCAAGTCCATGTTTTTTACATTGGTTCCTTCTATCAGGTTCATCACGATATTCGCGGGCGTGTATTGAATCAGGTTTGTTATCAATGTGGGTTTTTCCTCCATTTCTTTTATCAAGACATCGTTTTTTATGCCGGAAACAATTAGTTTTGTTTTTGGGGTTGTATTGAACAGTTGATCAAGAAACGAATGTTTTATGTTTTGAACCGTCTTTGTTTTACTGTTATATTCCTTTTTAATAACATTCTTTTTGTTTCTTGAGAGTACTTTGATTCCTTTCACCCCATAGAAATTTTCAATTGCCTCCATTGTCTGAATCCTGCAAAGAAACTGCACCTCGCTTTTGGGCGTTCCATCGACTATCACAAGGGCGGGCAGGAAATACGTCTCGCATTCATTGCAGAATACCCTCGTGTCTTCCCGGTATTGCCACATCTTGTTCTTAAACGAGGGATCGGGCCTGGGGTTCAAATAATAATCAGAAATATCCTTGAACGAGTAAACATGGCCGCATTTGGGGCAAATCGAATAGTTGATGAGCTGAATGTTCGTGTTTGGAATATTGATGTTTCCCATGTTTTCGGCTTCGTTTTTCTGCCGTATGTCCTCCAGGACTTTGTCGCCGTCTTTTGAGTCAAAAAACCTGCACATGCTAATATCCTTGGCAAAATGACCATAAGGCGATTCAGGCTGATGGCGATCAAGTAAGTACTTTTCAAATTCCTCGATGTCATCAAAACCGTTCTCAAAGCGCGTGTCCTTGTATTCTGGATATTCAGGAGCTTTCGCAACCGTTTCCTCGATGATTTTGAGTATTTTCTTCTGTGCCATTCGTTTGTCATAAGCCGTGAAGGCGTCAACGGTCTTTAGTTTGTGGTCCAGTTCCTGAAGATCCTTTAGGGGCATATTCTTGTAAAAAAGTTTTCTTGTTTTCTCATCCTCGCGAATTAACGCCTTCGTCAGATCATCGGTATTGACCTTTCCCAATATCTGATTCACCACGCGATCCCCAACCCCAATAACATCGTCAAAAACAAATACGCCTTCCATATTAAGCTCCTTTGGCTATTTTCCCCCATTTCTTTGGCTCCTCGGCGGCCTTATAATTATATACAGGCTTTACCAACTTCAATATCTTCGCGGTGGGGCCTATGTTCGCGACAATATCGTCCATGTTTTTATACGCCATTGGGCTTTCGTCAAGTGTTTTTTCATTCACCGAGGTTGAATAAATACCCTGCATTGATTTTTGGTAATCGTCCATTTTTAAGGTCGCGAAGGCTTTCGCCCTGCTCATTATCCTGCCCGCGCCATGGGGGGCGGAATAATTCCAGTCGGGGTTACCCAGGCCCTCGCAGATGAGGCTGCCGTCGCGCATGTTGATGGGGACGATGAGCTTCTCCCCGGACTTCGCGGAGACCGCGCCTTTGCGAAGAATCATCGACTCCGTATCAATATAATTGTGAATCGTCGAAAATCGTTCAAAAATAGCGCCATCAGGTATTTTCAATTCCTCCAATATTATTGAAACCATCGCCTTTCGGTTAATCAGCGCGAAATACTGTGTGATTCCCATGTCGTTAATGTAGTCATCAAAAAGGGCGCCGCTTACGTAAGCCAGATCTTTTGGCACATCTGTAATAACCTGTTCCCTGACTTTGGCAATTTCATTCTGAATTTCTTTTTCACGCCCCGCCGCCTTCAATTGCACTATGATTTCGGCAATGTCCGGTTTTCTGTTTTTATTCAACTGCCGCCATGCCTCATCCTGATAGTACTCGGCGATTTCGGTGCCAAAATGACGGCTGCCGGAGTGAACGACAAAATAAAGGTTATTCTCGTCATCCCTCGCGGCCTCGATAAAATGGTTGCCGCCGCCAAGTGTCCCAATGCTTTTCCTTGCCCGCGCCAGGTTAATCGCAGGGCAGCGGATATCTCTAAAAGAAATTGTGCGGGTAAAACCATGCTCAGTTTCCCTAATATCCATACCGCTGGGGATGTGGCTGTGGATTATTTCATCAAGGCGGGCAGGATCAAAGTCCCTGGCGCACATTTCGCCAGCCTTAATAACCACCGTCTCCATGCCGCACCCGATATCGACACCCACCAGATTGGGCACAATCTTGTTGCCGATGGTCATCGTTGTCCCGATGGTGCAGCCCGCGCCGGCATGAACGTCGGGCATCAAACGTATGAGGCTGTTTTCCACAAAAGCTTGATTACACAGATTCTCAATCTGGCTCCTGGAATATTCATCCAGCGTATTCGTGAAAACTTTTGCGGTGTTAAATTTCCCCGAGATTTCAATCATTATTGGCTCCTTGCCCGTGCCCGTTTTCCCTAAATATAGCATCTTCACAGTGTCAAATAATGACATTGTGAAAAATTATTTTAGAGTTTTCTGAGCATCGCGAGAAAATCCGAACCCCTTACCCGTTCATTGGGCATGAAATTCCTCCCGTCAGGCAGGGACATGAATTCCGATTCCACGCAGCCCAGGACGGAATCAATGAAGGGCGAAAGGAGGCTGATGTCGGGGATGGGGCTTTGGGCGTTGGGTATGTTGGCGAGGCGCGCGGAATAACGGGTGAGGAGGCCGCGGTTGGCACGGTTTTCCGCGTTGAGGTGCCAGAGGAACCATGCCGCGCCGGAGCGCAGTACCACTTCCGAAGAAAGCGGCCTTGCGGAAGGCCATTCGGTTAGGGCCGCATTCTGGATGAAGGGAATAAAAGCTCGATCCAGAAGCTGGGTAAACAGCGTTTCCGAGGGCCAATCCCTGCCTGCCGTGATAAACCTGAACAGGTCCGTTTCCCTTTGCGTGATTTCGATCAGGTCCTTCCAGGTGATTTCCCCCTGGCCGGCTATTTCCACGGTTCTGGTGTCAGTACCCTGCCGGATGTCGCGTAACTCCCAGGCTTTGTCCCTGAACACCCTGTAGGCTTCCTCATAGAAGGGCTTTTCGCCCAGGCGCGCGAAGGCCATGTCAAAGGCGGCAACCGATTCGGCAAAACGGGAGAGGTCGAAGAGGACCCTGCCGCGCTCAATCAAAAGCTCGCCGCTTGAACTTGCTGTTTGCAGGCTACTGTCGATCATGGCAAGCCTCCGGTTGAGATCCCCTTCCAACCTGAAGGAAAGCGCCTGGGAGGGAATGTTGAGGGGCGAAAGCGATTGTGAGTTCCGGTATTCCCTCTGGGCGTCGGTGACCTTTCCTTCCATGAGGTAAAGCCTGCCCGACCACGCCGCAAGCAGGGCCTCAAAGGCATTGTCGGCAACAGTCCCTTGCAGGGCCGTCACCTGCCGCCTCGCCGCGGCGAGTCCGTCGCTGTCCGCGCCCGCCGCGTCGAGCGCAACCACCGTCGCCTCCAGTTCCGCAAGGCTCCGGTAAGCCCCCTCGTCCGCCCTTGACAGGTTAATATCCTGCCGCGCCCCGGTACTTTGGCATCCCACAGCGATAAAGGCGGCAAGGAGTAAAGGGATGAGCATTTTATTATTATTTAACCACGAACTCGTACCTTCGGTTCGCCACGAACTTTTGCTTTGATATTTTTTTATTGTTCGTGTCGTATCGTCGGACCTTCGGTTCGCGATACGTTGTTCGTGTCGGTTTGTGGTAAAAAATTTTATTTTTTTCATATTCCCTTGCTCCCCTACTCCCCTACTCCCTTTCTTCACCTAAACTGCCACAGGTAGAGCTTATTATCCATGCCTATTCCCGCGACTTCGATTTTCCCGCTGCCCTGGAGATCGCCGATGAGCGGCCTGCCCCAGACAGGCAGGGGGAAACCGCCCAGGGCATCGAAATTCCGGGAATAGCCGTAAAGGGCGTTCCCCTCGCCAGTGAAGAAGACCGCCAACGAAGTTGGCGAAGCTTCTCTCGGGGCGCTTGAGCTGCGCCTGCCCCCGCTTATGTCCGCGACGGTGATATAGCCCCCTTCCCTGACCGAAAGGCGGGGGATCGTATTACTCAGGATCTCCCCGTCAAGGCCAACCCTATAAAGGGTTCCCTGAGACTCGATGATCCAGAGGCTCTCCCCGTCGAAAACCGGCTGGAGGTAAAACACCCCATCCAGGTCCAGGGGGAAGGGCGGAAGGACTTCGGCGGTTTCCGTATAGACCGTAAGCTGCCCCGCCTGGGTAATAAACGCCAGGAGGAGGCGCTCGGAAAAAACGCCCTGCCGGGTGCTAAAAAGCAGGGGCGACCCGAAGGCCATATCCGAAACCTGAACAGGCCAGTTTTGAAGAACGCCGCCGTTTACGTCTTGCAGATAGATTCCCCCAAACAGGAAACTCTTCAGGTACGAGGCGGCGTAAGTCTTGTTTCTGAAGTCCAGGAAAGAGGGCGGGGCGCGGAGGGCCTCAAAAAAACCCGTTCCCCATTGGTTCACCGAGGCCCTGCTGTCCACGGTATAAACCGAACCGTCCTCGTCGCAGAGGAACAGTTTCCCGCCCCAGGCGCCGGGGGGAGCAGATAGCCGTATTCCCGTGGTAACAGGAAAGCCGCTGAGGTTTTCCATCTCCTTGTTCACGAGGCTCACATTGCCCCGGGAATCGGCGACCCAGACGACGCCTTCCCCGGCTTCGCCCTCTACGGGAATCGCATAGAAGGCGGAACCGGAAGCGCCGGGGGCTTTCAGCTCTTTGACGCTCCGGTCGAGGGGATTCAGGCTGAGGACGTCGCTCCCCCATGTAAAGAGCAGCTTCGTGTCCTTACCTGAGGAAAGCTGGTAAAGGCTGTTTCCGGGCCGGCCCTGGGCGGAAAAGTCAAGTGGATAGCCAATTACCGGAATTATGCCGCTTCCGGCGCCGGGAATGGCCTGGAGGGAAACCGTGAGCACGCTGTTTTCCAGTTGAAGCCGTGCAAGGCCCTGGCGGTAAAGCCTCAGGACGGCGCTCACCTCGCCAGAGCCCTTAAGGAAGAAAGGCATGGAACTCTCAACCGAAGGGTCTATCGAATAAAAGAGGCTGAATGACGTGGGGCCAGAATTATCCTGTGAGAGGGTACGCCAGAGGTCTGTCCTGGGCAGTACCTGGTTCCGCCTCACCGCGTTTACGGCAGTCAAAAGCGTCTCCGCGGACTCGGAGATGAGGAGGTAGTTGTCCTGTACCGTATAGTATGGGGAAGGGATATCCACCTTCATAAGCTTCAGCAAGGTATTGAGGAAATTCGGCACCTCTATCCGGGGTATACGGTTGTCGTCCAGGACGAGTTGGACGTTCTCGTTTACCAAAATCGAACGGAACGCCTTGTCGAAAACATCCCTGCGTTTATTTTCATCTTTGATTTCTATGGCGATTACAGGATTGGGCCTGCCCTCAAGCCCGTAGACCGCGAACTGGGTCCCTGTCCACGAAAAGAGCAGATCCTCGAGGCTCAGGCCCAGGGTCAATTGAGCGGCTCTATCCGCTGTTCTCATGGTTCCCTGCCAGTCCGTGCCGCCTGCCCCGGTGATTGCCGAGACCGCATCGAGCAGTTCCGGGAGGCTGCCTGCGGAAAGCATGGTCAGGTACTGAGCGGTATCCGGGATCATTGCAGAAAGCGGAGTCGCCCGTGAATTCCTTTCGATAATATTCAGCAAGGCCTGATTACTTGCCCCCAGCGGGCTTACAAGGCTGAACTTGAGCTCCTTGGGCAGAATCGTGAGGCCCGCTTCTACCGGACCCGGGAACCGCAAAAGATTGATGGCGGCGGGGATATCACTGCCCTTCAAGGTATTACTGAGCATGGCCGGGGTGAGGAGGAAGGCAATATCGTGGTTTCGGGATCGGAAAACCTTCGTGCCCCCATCCGCCGATGAACCGTCCAGCACGGAAGCGAAAAGCGCCGAATTGTTTGAGATAACAAGGAGATTTTTATAAGGGCTGATAAAGAAAACCGTCCCGTCTTCCATGCGGTATTCAAAACGGGAGTTATCCCCCCCTCTCACATAGTAGAGACCCGGTGTGTTTAGTGCGCCCGCCACAAACGGAAGCAGCCTCAGTAGCGGCGAAAGGACGCCGGCGTTCCATGCCGCGAGGAGCCGCCCCTC
>JGI24698J34947_10002022_pt1 | contig 10816 bp, 17 predicted proteins | sample TergutMp193P3_FD_34947 | JGI IMG/M metagenome (IMG submission 34947) | reverse complement strand
AAACCTACAAGACCGTTGTCATAGGCACCCAGACTTGGATGGCGGAGAATTTGGATTACGATGTTCCGGATAATGCCACCGATGTATGCTATAGCAACCAGTCCGCCCGATGCACTCAATACGGCCGTCTGTACAACTGGTCGACGGCCATGGGACTTGACGCAAGCTGCAATACCACTACTTGCTCTGACCAGGTTCAGCCCAAGCATCAGGGCATTTGCCCCGATGGGTGGCATATTCCGAGCGATGCCGAATGGACTGCTCTTACGAATTATGTCGGTTCCAGCACGGCTGGGACGAAGCTGAAGGCCGCGAGCGGGTGGAACAGCAACGGCAACGGGACGAACGACTTCGGGTTTTCGGCCTTGCCGGGCGGCTACGGCAGTTCTAGCGGCAGTTTCGGCAGTGTCGGTAACTAAGTCTTACCGTGAAATCGGCATAGTATAAATATACAAAATTTTTTCCAAAAGCGGTACATTTTTTTTTGTTTTTTTTCACTTTTTTTAATTTTTTCTCTACGCCTGACGGTTTAGAAAGGCATTTTTTCTATTTTCTGCGTATCAAGCTAATACACAAACACCATTTTTTGGGCTTCGCTCACGCTCCGCATATCTTTAGTAATCGCTCACAACTCAATGACAGCTTTTTTTTAAACAGCCATTGAATTGCCTCTGTAGGGTTCGCCGCTTTGAACTACACCAAAAGAGATTTTTACAAGCCTGTGCATGACCGCCACCATCGCAAGCATTTTATTTTTGCCTTTAGCCAAAAGACGGTTGTAAAGGTTCTTGCTAACGCCTCTAAGATTTATAGCACTCATTGCACACATGAAAAGCAAGCCACGCAAGTAAGGGTTGCCGGTCTTTGATATGCGACCTTTGCCCCTTACGCTCGTGCCGCTTTCCTTGACCGTGGGTGCCAAGCCAATGAACGAAACCAATTGACGGTAAGCAGGGAACTCGCTCAAGCCCTTGCAACAAACAAGCATTACAGCAGCCGTTTTGGAGCCTATGCCGGGTATCGTTTTCAATAAACGAAACTGCGTTGGGAACAGTTCGCCGCAGAGCTGGTAGAGTTCCTTTTCAAGCTCTTTTTGATGGCTTACGCAAACGCTTTTCACTTCGCTCATTGAGTTAAACAAATTATCTGTTTTAGATAATACCAAACTCAACGAGTGCTTGATATTTCCGGACGAACGCTCAAAGCGTGAGAGACCGCTAAGAAGGGAGACTATAACCCTAGCACGTGCGTGCTTTGGGGGTAGAGGTTTCCACTCTCTAAGCTGAACGCCTTTTGCCAAAGCGTAGTCGGCTATTTTGAGAGCGTCTATTTTGTCGGTCTTTGCCTTTATGCCCAGAGACTGAAAATAGTGCTTCACACGGTAAGGGTTGAAAACAACTACCGCAAATCCTTTTGAATGCAGGTAGGAAGCTAGGCGGTAATGGTAATAACCGGTTGCCTCCATCGCATACGCAGAGTTTGGCGGTGCCTCTTTTACAAGCATTTGCCAGCCCTTGCGGCTGTTTTTATACTTGCGGTCTTTGTTGGAAAAGTGGGCGTTGAACGTGTCCTTGGAAACGTCTATGCCTACCAACGCATTTTTCTTGATGTTCATTTTTGAACCTCGCTATTTACGGTGAATGGAAAGCAAAGGCAAAACGAAAAGCCTGCAATTCTGAAAACGAGCGTGGAAACTCATAAGTCTTGACACGGCGGAAATTTTGCCATCGCAATCGCCTGATACATTGCTACCTTAGTTCGCAGGCGTTCAAAGCCCAACGGCTATTACAGCCAAGCGTATCAAGCTTATTTGAAGTATCGGAAAATACTGAACAAATGTTTAGTGTTTTTTAACTGTTATTGAAATTTATTTTTTTACAAACGCTATTTCTGCGAAACGTGGAAATCCATTTTCCACGGCATTCCCTCATAACCCTAACCCGTCTTTTCTTAACGCTCCACGTATTCGCTAAAAAAACGTGCCTCCCTACTGCCCATACTAGCGTTTGTGCCCACGTTCGCTTGCATACGTCATTGAAAATGCCTGCCGCTCACTTTCCCCCATTCAGGGAACAAAATGCTTTCACTACCGTTCAGCATTGAACTAGACACGGCTAAAGCCGTAATACGCCCATAAACCCGCTATACCCGCCCTGATTTTTTTATCTTGATTTACAATTGTATGTATTACCGCCTAGCTGAATTTGGAAGCTAGGAGGGATAACCCAAATTTCACCGCCATTTTTAGGCTGATACGGATTATTGAAAGACGGACACTCTTTCTTAGGCTGATTTTCTATAAGCTCTTGCAATCTTTGTATCTCAAGCTGATAATTATATTTTTCCTGCCGAAACATTTCCCTATCATTGTTAATAATCCTTTTCAAATTTTCCAACTCCCTTTGATTTTCTTGCAAATTGGAAATAACAGTATTAGCTATAGCTATCTGATTATTAGCTTTATTCGCTACTCTCTTTTGTTTGTAAATACCTATAGCAGTAGCCAAAATAAAACCAAGTGAAAATATTAAAATTATTTTATATTTTGACATCTATTTGCCACAAGTAGAAACAAACTCTTTTCGCCAACATAAAGAACCTTCAGCAGAATTTTGCGGAGCTAATTTATTTGTACCTTTGATATAATAACCTTCTACACCATTTACGCATTTAAAAATACATTCATGCCTATTTTTTTTAATTTCTTTTTTACGAAGTTCCTTTTTGCTAAGGTCTTTATTTTCTTCGTTCATTCGTTTAACTTGCTCTATAAAATTTGGGTCATTCATTTGCTTGTATGCTTTGTTGTTTCCTTTGCCAGCAAAGGCAAAAGAGAGAGCGATGGCGAGAATAAGAGAGAGTGTTTTCATATTAGTAAATATACAAAATTATTTTCAAAAGCGGTAGGTTTTTTTGTTTTTTTTAATTTTTTTGTTTTTTTTCCTTGCTTTGTTTTTTATTGCTCAGTTTTTTATTTTCTGCGTATCAAGCATATACACGAACAGCATGAGGCTGGTTGCCCTCACGGGACAAACACCATTTATGAACGCTTGCAACACAATGACAGCTTTTTAAATCCGTATAAGAGTTTTTGATATCTACGACATCAAAAAGAATATGTTAAACAGTTTTTCCCAGCCCCCCGATTTTTCAGCCGTTCGCTCCATAAAAAATATCAACATGGCTGTCAGCCTTTTTTTACTTCGTTGTCACTGCGTAAAAAATTTTTTTCCCAATTTCATGAATAAATTCATTCAAGAAAAAAAAACGGCATGGTGCTGTATTTTTTACTCCGCTCACTCTTTAACTGAAAAAATCGGTTGGCTGGGAAAAACGCTTGCGAAGCCAAGCCAGCCGGTAAACAACAACCGCCAGCGAAAGCAGGCACAACAGGCGAAAGCCACGGAGGTCACAATGAGCACAAGAGGAAACTTGACAAACGCAGTAAAGGCGGCACAAAAAGCCGTAGAAGAAGCGTTCCTAAACGTAGCAGGGAATGATAGAGAAGAACGCTTTAGCAATGACATAAGGCTATTTTATCAAGCTATGAAAATATCAGAGATAACAATAGACAAAATGCCAAAACATTGGAAAATCAGCGAGCTAGGAAAAGTTTTAGCAACGGCATACAGCTTGACAAAAACGACACCGGAATAAAAGCAAAGCCCCGCAATAGGGGCTGTTTTCAAAAAGGCATATTTTCCAAATCAAGATTAGGATAAAAATGCGTGTCGTCATTGACGGGCGTAAAGCCGTCGTCTTTCACAAATTCGGCTTTGTGAAATCTGTAATAGCTGATGGCAGAGAGTATAGCCTGGTACATCTGATGGCTGTTGAAAGACGTGAAGCGAATTTTGAGCCTGTAAAGAAAATCGTTCAGAGTGCAGCCTTCCTTTGTCTTTGTGAGAACATCGACGTAGTAGTCAAATTCGTCGCTTTTAGCCATTGAAGGCAAAAACAAGTCCTCAAACAAGTCGTCGTTGGTCTCTACGTCTTTGTAGTCATACTGTGCTTTGTTGGGGTGGTCGAAATGGCAGAGGTATTTTTTGGCACCTACGATAGACGTTATTTTCTCAAAAGAATTGTCAAGGAGCCAAGGCTCCCCGTCCTCTTTCTTGAAATCGGCGAAATAGTTTTTCACCGTGTTCAAGTCTCTAGAGTTGGAGAACGTGAAAAGGAAATGCCAATGGTCTTTCTTTGGCTCTCCAAAGTCGTCTATGTCTCTGTTGTGCATAATGAAATAGTAGTTCTTGGCTATAAGCTTAACTTTAGACTTAATTTCCTCAACGGGGAAATCAAGAGGTATTATCAACTGCCAAGAACGGCTATTTATTTTTTTTTCTTTGTTCTGTTTTTTCATATTGTCTCCTATTGGTGAAGGTTATATTATTCTACTACTTACTACACGCCTCTATATGACAAGCCCAGAGGCGTGTAGTAGAAACTTCGTCTGGCATCTGATTATCGTTAGCTTTGCATCTGTGCCGAGGTGCTAGCTCCGCTACGCACCGGACCCGGAAATCGCCTGACATACACCATAAGGCACACGCAGACTTAGCGGATATCCTGTATAGGGCAGTCGCCCTATGACCCACCAACGCCACCGAATGACGTCTAGGAACCTTGGAAGGGTTCATGCTGTCTAGGTCACTTGATGCTATTGGCTGTTTAGGGAAAAGGAAACGGAAAGAGAAGCTATCAACGCACCATCGGGCTATAGCTTCTAATTTACAATTAGAAGCCCGAAAGCTATTTTGTAGATTTTGAGGCATGAGAAAAAGATATTGGCACAGGAAAGAGAAAAGAGACTTTAATTGGCTTTGGCTAATTCCAGCTATAATAGCAGCAATAATAGCATTCACAGATTTTAGAAATGTCTTAGCGGAATATTTAGCAAAATCAATAACAGACACTTTTAAAACATCGCAAAAATAATAATTCATTTTGGAACCTCGTGGCAATGGTTTTGCAAAACATCAGCAATAACCCTAGCAAATACTTTAAAGACTTCTATCTGAACCGCCAAAAGAGCTAGGAAAAGAAAGAGAACAAAAAGCAGAGAAGGAAGCTCGGAACAAAGAGAACGGAAAGCAAGTTTGAAAAACATTTTCATTTCAGCCTCCTAAGATTTTGAAACAGCATAGCTGATTAAAGCGACAACAACAAGAATGGCGACAGCGAAGCCGACTACCGGAAGAAAGGTCAATATGCCGCCTTGGAAGCCAAGAGAGAAAGCCGACATCACGCTATCAACCGTGGCGGGAGTTAGCTCAATGCCGCCACCAACAGCACAAGTGTCAGGGGGAGCGTAAGGGGAGCACGAAACGTAATAGGCAAAGCAGAGAGGGGTTTCAGAAGGGGGCAAGCCATCGGAGCAATACCGAAGAGCGTCAAACACAGTCTCGTAACCAATATTAGGACCTCTGACAGTACATAAAAAATCATTGTAATCAGCCATATTTTACCTCACCGCCAAAAAGAAAAGAACGCCGAACAAAATCAAAGACACGGAGCCTAAGAAAAAGCCAAGAATGAAAGCAAGAACAAACATCTACATTTCCTCCCTTGTGAGATTGAGAAAAATATACTGCTTCTTTTCCAAGAAGTTGCAGAATATCCAAAAATTGCATTTACGCTCGAAAAGAGAGTAGTCTGCGTAGAAATTAACCTCGTTGTCATTGAACGAATTTTGAAGCATAAGCTTCTTGTTTTCCAAATAGTCAAAAGTGACACGGTCGTTGCGGACGGATAGAGTTACGCCCGTGAGTACCTTTTCAGTCTGCTCCAATTTGTTGCCGTAATTGTCGTAGATATATCCGTTAGTCCTCACGCTCTCAACGCCGTAAGAATAAACGTAAGTGGTATCGCTGTAAGTGGAACTGAAATAGCAGTTCTTGGCCTTCTCCTCGCTGTTGAGATTGTCAAGGATATTTTTAAATTTGTAGTCATACAAATTTATCTTCGTGCTGACAACACGGGCATAATCCAAATTGCAGATTTGCAATTTGTATTTGTATCTGAGAAGCTTCGGAGGGGCGACGTAAAGAGTATCGGTCACTATTTTCTCAACCGTGTCCTTTACGACAACCGTGTCTTTTTTTGTGACGGTTACAGTCTTTGCTTTCGCCGCCGCAGGGGGGGCTGAAGCACCCCCCGTGGGCGGCTGGGCTGATTGGGGCACAGGAGCAAGCCACGACGGCTGGGCGTGGCTAAATGCGTAAGAGAAGAAAGCCAAAAGAGCGTAAGCCAAAACGCCCCTGAGAAAGTAGGAAAAGAGAATTTTTTTCATTTGCCAGCCCTCTTGAAAGCAAAATTTATATGCGGACAGTATGATGGCGGGATGGTTTTGGGCGGGAGAGTATCGACATTGCCCCCGGGGCGGAGAACGTAGAACTTATCCCCGCAATAGTATTCGTCATACTCGCCAAGGTCGAATTTGTTTTTTTCTTCCAATGCCTTCTTATGCTTGCCGTAAGAGAAAATGCCCGTGCCGTTCCTGAACGACTTAAAGCCGAACCACAGGCACAGAACGAAAACAACGCAAATGAACATGAACGCCGGGGAACGCAAAAGAACGTTGTAGCTTTGGGTTTTTGTCTCGCTCACGCTCTCGCCCTCGTAGCTTTTGTAAAGAGGGAATATTTTGCTGTCTATACGCCACAGGAGAGAAGCCAGCGGCTTGAATTGTTCGCTACCCATAGCATCCGGAAACACCTTGACCTTTATCACCTTGTCAAAGCCGACGTTGGAAAGCTTGCAAAGCCTGTAATGAACTTGGCACAGCCTTCTAATGCCTATGTCAAGCTGGTCTATGTTCTGCGTGAGAAAAAGAATATCCAAGCCGTAATGACGGTGCTTTTGCAAGAAGGGCAAAAGGTTTTTGTTCTCCTCGCTGGCGTAGTCACGGTTGTTCCAAAACAACTGTGCCTCGTCAATAATAATCATGCTGTTAACCATGCTCTTGTTATCCAAATTCCCGGCAAGGAGCTTCGTGGAAAACTTTTCGGTGTAAACCAAAATCTTTTCCAAGTCCTGAAGCTCCGCACCCAAATACAAAGACGTCTTCAAAAGCTGTATGCCGTCTATGTTCGTGTAAACTTTCCTTTTATCCTTCAACGAAGGCAAAAGGAAGCGAAGGATAGCCGACAGGGTTTTGCCCGTGCCCGGAAGGCCGCTAATCAAAGTAACCGCCATTAGCCGAACCTCCGCATTATCCACGCCAAGAATATGGAGCTTATGTAATTGTTCACCAAAAAGCCGACAATAGCGCCAAACTCGAAATACGCAAGAGTGTCTAGGAGAGACTGGGGAAGCTGCTGGTAGTAATACTGAATTTTGGAAACGACTTCGCCAAAGCCAAAGAAATTGAAGAACGACAGGGCGAAGTCCAAGCTGGAATTGGAAAAGTTTTTGTAGAACGTAAAAACAGCGACTAGAATACCTGCGTACAAAATAACCTTCACAAAGACCTGAGCGAGAATGCCCGACAGAAGGAAACGGGCTAGCACGCCGAAGAACGGAGCGAAGAGGGAAGCGAATTTAAACAAAACAGCAGGCATTAATGACCTCCTTTGCGTAAAAGCTCTAAATCAAAAAACAATGTCGTAATCAAAACAACAAGCCACAGAATAGCCTTCATAACTGCACCTGCGTTAAAACCGCTTATGTCGCACAAATCCACTTTCTTGTCCGTGCCTATGCCCATAACGCCCGAAGCGAACGTAAAATCGTATTGGGGGCAGTTACCGTTGTTGCCGAGAAAAGAGAAGCTAGAGCTATCAATACCAACAGCAGCTTTTATCTTGGAACGGGCACCGGAGCCATCGCCAAGGCTGTCGCCCATCTCACCGCCGGAACCGCTGGAACCGCCGAAAGAACCCAAAAGACTGTCTAGGAAGCCGGTGCCGGCTGTGTCGTTTCCGAACTGGGAAAGCCCGTCCGCAACGCCATTGGCGATACCACCCGTGCCGTCGCCATTGCCTGCGAGACCTGAAAGCAAGCCATTTATAGCCCCGACTATGTCGCCTGTGCCGCTGTTCACAGCACCGATTACGCCGTTAAGCAAGCCATTCTGCTCCTGAGACAAATTGTAGCCCGACTGCAATAAATCAACAGCCTCTTTTATCTTGTCTCGAATTTCAGTCTCAACGTCCAATTGAATAAGCTGGACAGTAAGTTTAGCCCAATCGCAATTACTTAAATGAACGCAATCACCACCAGCACCGCCGGTGCATTCGGGAAGGTAAGGGAATTTATCGCAAAGAGTGGAGTCAGGACTAGGAGCACAGCCCGGAAGGTTAGGAAACTCCCTACATACATCTCTTTCGCCGGAAGAACTAGAATCACCATCTTCACCGCCGGAACTGCTAGACGTTTCCTCTGCGGAACTGCTAGAACTCTCTTCGGGGAGCGTTTCAAAACCCAAAGGACAAACAACAAAATCAAAAATTTGACCAGTCGTATTACTTACACATTGTGAGCCGTCCGGTCGGCTTAACGTGTCAAAATTTGCGGTTTGATAATGGGAAAAAGATTTTAAATAGCCTCCCTGACTATTTAAAAATTCGTGAACGAAAGTACCGTTAATAACGCCAACAACTTCGGAAGCTCCAAACGTACCGCCAATAACAGCCCCTTCGTTTGCTTCGGTGGTTTGAAGCCACAGCCCTTTGCCGCCTTTGCAGGCGGGTGCGTCAACGGAGAATAAGTCGGAGCATTGGGGGAGAGTTGGCGAAGAAACAGTTAAATAAACCATTCCAGAAACAGAAGCCGACGTCGCAAAAGAATTCATGCAATTACAAAAACCCTGAGGATTGGAAGAACCGACACAAACGTCCACGCCATCAGGATAAATAGGCATAGAGCAAGAAGTAGAAGCTTCCCAGCTAACCAAAGAAACGCCGGAAAGAGAAAAAGAAGAAACAACATTGGGAGCACCAGAACCACCGCAAGAAGAAACGCAAACGAGAGAATAAGCCCCTGCATTAGTATTGTAAGATACCCCAGCAGTACAACCATTGCCAACAGCAGAGGGAACATCTGAATTAGAACAAGAAAGAATACGAGTGCTGATATTCTGAGAAAAACACACGGAAAAAAGAAAAAGGGAAAGGAATGGCAGTATTCGCATTATTTACCCACTATGCGGTTAATAAGCTTGATAACGAGCTTAGGGCCAACTATGCCGATAACAACGCCTAGGATAACCGGGGCTACCGAAGTCAGCAACTCGGTGAAATCAGTCTGAAACTGAGTAGCACCACTAGCAATTGCAGCTACCATGTTTGTACACTCCCTTCCGATACACATTCGGAAATTGACGATAAAGTTGTTGTTTTTTCCATTCTGCCAAACCTCTCCCAAACTTCATATCTGCAAGCATAATCAAAGGGGCAATAGCCTTTCTTTTTATAGTAACAGTATTCGCATTTTCTTCCGCTCATAAAGACTATTGCCCCCGCTCCGTCAGACCTTCACAAACCAAACAGAGTAATAAAACAAATTTACACGCTCCACGAAAACAACACGGATTTTGCGGTAGCTGCTTTCGCAGAAACTGCCAACACGTGCGAGGAACTTAGAGAAACGGCAACGCATTATTTATACCTCACGTCTCTATTGCATAAATCCTCGTCGCAATGAGGGCAATTCAAAGAAATAACCCCAAAGTGAGGAGTGCGGACAAGCTTTTTTATTTCCGCACCGCAGGAAGGGCACAAGTAGTATTTTTCTCGCATACTATTTAACCTCGTGCCAATGAACCGAAGGTACACGGGCTATATAAGCGTTGTTTGTCCTAGGGCTGATTTTTGCTCGTTCAGCAATGAATACAACGGGATAGTAGAACTTGCCTACCGTCGCCTTGAAATACTTGCTTTCGGGTATACTGAACTCGTCGCCTTCTAGCTCCATTACGTAGCTCTGGCGGACTTCGCCCTTACTGTTGGTGTATTCTTCTACACCCTTGCATTCGGCTAACTGCCGGTCTTCGCTCTTTGCCATAATCTTGTCTCCTATGTTAAATGTTGATGTCTTGGCAAACAATGCCGATAACTTCCGGGGAAAACTGACTAAAGAAAGGTTTTTTTCGCCTTAGAACGGCTATTGGTGGAGTGCCACGGAGAGTAATGCTAGCTACGCCTACTACCGGCTCATGGACTACAACTACACCAATGTGACCAGGTACGACTACACTAAGTCTAGCCTGTACTCAGTTCGTTGCGTCCAGGACTAAGCGGTTGGGGTGCCAACGGCACCCTAGCCGCCGCCGCTAGCGCAAGCAAGCGGCGTAACCTCCATGCTGTGAGCGTTCATTGATGACCTAGCGCTGGGGCGTAGTTTGGCGGATTTTTTTTTGCCCGTATGCGGTGCGACGTTGGCGGTTACCCCGATGGTCGGTCGTCACATTCACGTGCGTAACGTAGGGGCAGACCTGCAGGTCTGCCCTGTTTTGCCGTGCGGTTTGCCACATTTTGCGATGACCGCCACCGACGTAGGGGCGTTGCCTGCAACGCCCATTTCCATTCGCCACGATATGCACAATATGCGACGTTATGTTGTGCAGGGCGAACGTCGTTGTGCAGGGGCGAATATTACCGCAAACGTGGCGAACGTTGCCGCAAACGGGGCAAACGTCGTTGCACAGGGCAGACACGCAGGTCTGCCCCTACGCACGTGGGTACGATGACCGACCGTTGGGGTGACCGCATTGGGGACGTTGGGGGCGTTGCAGGCAACGCCCCTACGATCGCCACGTGATGTTGTAAAATGCGTTATCGGGGTGGTCGTCACCGACGGTTGTGCCCCCATTCGCCGT
>JGI24698J34947_10002021_pt1 | contig 10820 bp, 10 predicted proteins | sample TergutMp193P3_FD_34947 | JGI IMG/M metagenome (IMG submission 34947) | reverse complement strand
CTATTTCGTAAAGCTGGATGGGCGGAAGGATTATGTCCTTGATATGGGCCTCGTCTACTTTTTGCCAGCGGTGGCGCAGATGTTCCTTCTTCGGCAGAAAAAATTTGTTGAAATCGTGATAGCGCCCCTCGCTGCCGGCAATCTGCTTAATCGGCACTACCTGGTTTCCCCTGTACACTTCGTTTCTGGGCTTGAGTATGTCCTTTACATCGTTGAACGAAAGCAGCCTGTTACGGTCGGTGTTCAAGAAATACTGTATTTGTGAAAGAACCGCCTTGCCCCTTGCGCGGGAAAAATCCGAAGACGCCTGTTGTATTACGCTGTCAATCTCTACCATTAATTATCCAAATTGATTATATAATGACTGTACGCGTTTACAACCATAGTATCTCCCCATTTGGTACAGCGTACGTCGCACAGATCGTATAAATGTATATGACCGTGAACAAGATATCTGGGCTTAAAAACCTTTATGAACCAAAGATAGGTCTTAAACCCCCAATGACATTTATCATTCTTGTCGTGGATGCCCTTTGGCGGGGCATGTGTAAGCAGTATATCAAGAAAACGTCCGTGAAAAAGCCGGTTCCACAAAAGACGCGGAATAATCTTTGTTATTTCCAAAAACATTTCAAAATCCGTAAATTGATTTTTGCCGTTGTTGTAGCGCATGGAACCGCCAAATCCCGCCAAAATGAAATTCCCCTCAATTTTTACCTTTGTTCCAAGATGAACCGCGCCGCAGCCGAAATATTCCCTTTCATCAAGCGTAAGCGGAGCGTCCCATGTTCTTTTGTAGTGCCTTAAATCTTCGATATGGTGGTTGCCAAAAACAAAAAAAAGCGGCTTGTTCAGGCTGGAAATGATAAAATCAAGGTAATCGAGGGGAAGATCCCCTGCCGAAAGGATCAAATCGACGTCCGAAAAACGTTCCTTTATGGAGGGCGAATATACCTGCGGGTCGATTTGGTCGGAAATACACAGAATTTTCAAGGCTTTTGCCCCTGATGTACAAAGATTAATTTGTCGATATAATAATATAGAGGGTAAAAGTATGACATTTTTTGTCCTTATGCTTTTATTTTAGCAGATTGATGATATATTAGGAAGGTAAAATGTTAAAAAAATTCTTAATAGTCAGTATTTGGCTGCTGTTGACGGTTTTTTGTTTCGGGCAGTCAAACTTTTCCAGAGGGGAGCAGCTGTTGATGCAGAATCAACCGGGGCTTGCTCTTTCATTTCTTGAAAACGCTATCAGGGATGATTCGGCCAATGTGACGGCGTGGATTTACCTCGGGATTGTGTATGAACAGCTCAACAGGTATGAAGATGCCATTGCCATTTACAGGCGGATACTGCCCTCGGCGGGAAGCTTTTCCGCCAGTGTCGCCAATAACCTCGGGAACGTTTATTTTCACAGGGGAAATATTGAGGAAGCCGAGCGGTATTTTACGCAGGCTATCAGTTTTGATTCGGTTTTTTCATACGCCTACTTGGGCAGGGCGAATACGCGGATAAAAGCCGGAAAACTTGAAAACGCCCTTTCCGATTATCAGCAGTACCTTACGCTGAACCCGCGTTCTTCCCAAAGAGGGAACATTGAACGGCTCATTGTAATTATCAATAATGAAATCGCGGCTGCCGAAATGCAGAGGATTTTAGCCGAAGAAGAGGAGCGCAGGATTGCGGAGGAGAGGCAGAAGCTTTTGGATTCTGTTTCCGCGTCCCTTCAATCCGCCGCCGATCAGAGCCGCGGTTTATCATCGGGAGCCGAAGGCATAGAAGGCTATGAAGACGAATTTGTTCTTGATTGATGAATACGATTTGGGTTTATATTGATAATATAAAAGAGGGGTATTGATATGACAAAACGTACAAAAAAAATTCTTTTAATCAGCGGCGGCGCGCTGATCGCCATAGCCATCGGCCTTTTGATTTTTTTCCTGACGCGGAATAAGGGTGAGGATGAGATTGTAGACATTGATGAGTCTGAAACTGTTATTGCGTCGGGCGGCGGAATTGACGCGAGAAGGCAGAACATTTTAAGGCTTGCCAATGATTACGCGATGGCGGGCGAATACGACAGGGCTCTCAATCTCCTTGATGATCTTTTAATCAATAACCCTGATGATGATGACGCACGCGCCCTTCAGATGGCTATTCTCAGCGTGGATCGCAGCGGCGGATCAGACCCGTTGCTTGAAGCGCAGCTCCGTCTACTTGAAGAACAGCGCCAGCAAAACGCCGCGCTTTTTAGAAACCAGCAGCAGCAGCAAAGAAACTCCGCTTCGGATTCATCAGCCGCCGCAACCGAAGCCGCCGCCGAGCGCAGAGCCGCCGCTGAAGCGGAAGAGGCGCGTAAAAGGGAACAGGAGGCGGAACTTGCCAGAGCTTCCCGCGATGTTCAGGAAGCGATGCGCCGTGTAAACAATCTTGTTTCCGACGGAAAAGCCAGGCTGACCGCGGGCGATACAACCGGAGCGGGGCAGTTGTTCTCCGAAGCAAGAAGTATCATGCCGCCCAACGAACCGCGTTTTGAATCGCAGACACTGGCTGACATGGCGGACGCTTATTACAATTTTAATATTAATAATCCCAATACTCCTTCAGGCAGGACTGCGGCCACGAGGGCGGAAGAACTCGCGAATGAAGCGGCCGCCAGAGATTCCACACAGGCCTTGCCGCATTTTGTTCTTGGGCGGCTTGCCCGCGATTCCAATCAGAATGAAAAAGCGGTAAGTGAATTCAGGGAAGCGTCCCGTCTTGATCCGAATAATTTTATGTACGCGCATGAACTTGGAAGGGCACTATTTCTCGCAAGGCGTTTTCAGGAAGCAAGCGGCGCTTTTCAGACAGCGGTTAGGGTAAATCCCAATTTTGAGCCGTCTTGGTACAACCTTGGCGGAACTTACCGCGCGATGAACCGAATGGAAGACGCTCTTGCCGCATACAGGCAGGCCGTTACCGTAAAAGCGGATTATGCCGCCGCTCACCGTGAAATTGGCAGGATACTGGTTGCAAGGGGAGACACAAGGGGAGCGGTTGCCTCTTTCACAACGGCCCTTCAGTACAATCCCAATGATTTCGGCACAATCTGCGAATTAGCCGCGGCGCACAGTCAGGCGGGAAGTTTTACGGAAGCGGAAAGCCAATTCGCGAGGGCTTTGCGGATAAATTCGTCCGACGCGCAGACCAATTACAATATGGCGACGGTAAAATTGGAACTTAAGAAATTTTCCGAGGCGATTAATTTCGCGAAGACGGCGGTTGATGCGGTTCCTTCCAACGCGGTTTATGTGTATACTCTCGGTCTTGCCTGCGAAGGATCGGGCGCGACCGACATCGCCGTAACCGCGTACAGGACAGCCGCGTCACTCGATCAAAGATACATACGCCCCAGAATCAACCTGGGCAATATTTTTCAGACCGCCGGAAATTTAAGCGAAGCCATAACTTTTCTTAACGAAGCATACGCAATTGAACCCGGCAACTTCGAGGTAAACAACAATTTGGGCGCCGTTTATTCAAGGCAGAGAAACTGGTCCTACAGCATTGTTCATTATGAGCGGGCGTTAGCTGCCATGCCCAATGATCCTGTCGTCCGCTTTAATCTTGCCCGCGCCTATGCCGGAGCCGGCGATCTTGAAAAGGCTCAAAGCTCCTATCAGGCAGTTCTGCGTTTGTCTCCCGAAAACTGGGACGCGATGTTTGAACTGGGAAAAACCTGCTTTACGCTCGGACAGAACAGCGACGCGAGGCGTTATCTGCAGGACTTAATCAGCCGCAATCCGAGTTATTCCGGCAAGGCCGAAGCGGAAAGCATTTTGGCAAGCCTATGAACGCGATCATAACAGTTGTAGGCAGCGACAAGGTCGGCATTATCGCGAAAGTTTCCGCTTTCCTCGCGGAACGCGATATCAATATTGAAGATATTTCGCAGACTGTATTAAGCGGAAACTTTGTAATGATGATGATGGTAAATTTAAGTTCCTGCTCAAAAGCCCTTGATGAGGTAAAACAGGAACTTTCCGGTCTCGGCGAAAACTTAAATGTCAGTATCAGCCTGATGCATGAAAAAGTTTTTTCCGCTATGCATCGTGTCTAAAAAATACTTCGTATTTATTAGACAATTTTTACTTTGGGATTAGAAAATGATATTTACACCTTTGGAAATAAAAGAAACAGTCGATATGTTTATGCGGTACAAGCTTGACATAAGGGCCATAACCCTTGGCGTCTCGCTTTTGGACTGCGTTTGTTCCACATCCGATTCGACAAGAAAAAAAATCCGCGAAAAACTATTGCGCGTAGCCGGCTCTCTTGTTAAAACAGGACGCGACATTGAAACCGAATACGGCATTCCAATCATTAACAAGCGCATTTCCGTAACGCCGATGGCTCTGGTAGCCGCCTCATGCGATGATGAGGATTTTACGCCCTTCGCGCAGACGTTAGACGAAACCGCAGGAGAATTGGGAGTTGATTTTATCGGCGGCTTTTCGGCTCTTGTTCAAAAGGGACTCTCCTCCGGCGACAGAAGACTCATACAGTCACTGCCAGCCGCTCTTTCAACGACTGAAAAAGTCTGCGCTTCGGTAAACGTCGCGGCAACGAGGAGCGGGATTAACATGGACGCGGTAAGGCTGATGGGAGAAATAATAAAAAAAACAGCCGAAGCGACGGCTGACAGAGACGGTATCGGCTGCGCGAAACTGGTTGTTTTTTGTAACGCGCCCGAAGACAACCCATTTATGGCCGGCGCTTTTCACGGAACAGGCGAAGCAGAGAGCGTACTCAATGTCGGCGTTTCCGGTCCCGGAGTTATAAAAGCCGCGATAGAAAACAGGCGCGATCTTAACTTTGACGAGTTAGCTGACATTATTAAAAAGACGGCTTTTAAAATAACGCGCATGGGCCAGCTTGTGGGCATGGAAGCCGCGCGAAGAATCGGAGTACCCTTCGGTATTCTAGACCTTTCCCTCGCGCCGACTCCTGCGGTAGGCGATTCAGTTGCGCGTATTCTTGAGGAGATGGGCCTCCAGGCCGCCGGCACCCACGGAACGACGGCGGCCCTGGCGATGTTAACTGACATGATAAAAAAGGGCGGCGTTATGGCCTCGACCCATGTAGGCGGCTTTTCCGGCGCTTTCATTCCGGTCTCTGAGGACGAGGGCATGGTTGCCGCCGTCAAAAACGGACACATCAGTCTTGACAAACTGGAAGCGATGACCTGCGTCTGCTCCGTCGGGCTTGATATGATTCCGCTGCCAGGCGACACGTCCGCCTCTACTATTTCCGCAATTATCGCCGATGAGATGGCGATAGGCATGGTGAACAATAAAACCACAGCGGTGCGCGTGATTCCTGTTCCCGGAAAAAAAGCCGGCGAGTGGGCGGAATTCGGCGGCTTGCTGGGCGGCTCTCCCATCATGGCGGTTAACGCAGCGAAAAGCGACGCGTTCATTGAAAGGGGCGGCAGAATCCCCGCGCCCATTCACAGTTTCAGAAATTAGCTGATATCAATCTTTCTGGTAGAACGTAAGATATGACGCGTCGAACCACCCGGTACCGCCGCCTGCCTCAACAAGGAACTTTACTTCGTACAAATTACCAAGTATCATGCCCAATTCTTCCCATTTTTTGAAATGCTCTGTAATGGAAATCGTCCCGCTCTTGCGCGGAGTCTGGCGTATGCTGAAGTATTGGGTAAAAGTCGCAGTCCCATTTATTGAAGGCTTGTTGGTTCTTGTGGACTTGTGAATCTGATAAACGGAACCGTCTACTGTAAAAGAACCTATCACTGTTCCTTGAGTAGTACCAATACCCATAGGATCAGTATCAGATTGAAATTGATTGCCGAACCAGTCTTCAACGATGTAGTATTCTATCAATGGATTTCTTGACCATCCGTAAATTCCTATATATGAATAACCCCCCGCGGTACTCCTGCCCGATCTGGTATAGTTAAAGCCGCAATAGAGGTTTCCGTATCTGGTGTATTTGCCTCCATCGCCAAAAAAATAACCTACGCGTCCCAGAAAATCATTTGGGTTGTTCCACTCGGCCCTGAAAGCCGCGCCTCCTCCCCGGTTCACACCGTACCATGTAAGTTTGTTGCTGTTTCCGCCCTCAGTCCACATTTCATAACCAAAGGGCGAGCCAGGAAGAGGAATGTTTCCGCCGCTGTTAGTTGCATATATTGTTCCGCCGGTTAATTTAGCAGTCTGTGTATCCGGGTCCACAGTTTCATCTCCTCCCTGGAGGGTAATTAAACCTCCCGAATTTCCGTTTTCAGGCGATACACACGACATGAAAAGGCAAAAAACCGACGGCATTATAAAGATACTTGTTACAAAAAGTTTTTTCATCTAACAGTTTCTCCTGTTTTTAAGGAAATTTGCCAACAACAGTATTATATCACAATTAAGGCAGATAGAAAAGAGTTAAATTTCTCCGTTCCGCATAACAACAACTCTGTCGCAAAGATATTCCACAGCGTCGCTGTTATGTGAAATGAAAAGAATGTCCAGCCCGTGATTTTCGTGCAGTTCGCGAAAAAGGTTCAGTATCTGCGCGCCCGCCGATACGTCAAGAGAGCTGATTGCCTCGTCGGCGATTAAAAGTCGCGGCTGTAAAACAAGAGCGCGGGCGATACAGACGCGCTGTTTTTGTCCGCCTGAAAGTTCATGGACACGCCTTGTTTTGTAGGACGGGTCAAGTCCTACGCGCGTTAAAATCTCGTCAATTTTTTGCGCGCGTTCTTCCGGCGCGCCGGTTTTATGAATTACAAGCGGCTCTTCAATTAACCAGCCGATTTTTTTTACGGGGTTTAGCGACGCGCCCGGCTCCTGAAAAACCATTTGAATCTGAGCCTTGCCCGGTTTTTGTCCGCAAAGCAAAATTTCTCCCTCGTAGTCGATAAGACCCAGTATGCAGCGGGCGAGAGTGGTTTTGCCGCAGCCGGAAATTCCCGTCAGCCCGAAAATTTCGCCCTTGCGCAGTTCAAGGTTTATGTGGTTTAACACCTGCCTTTTTTCATGTTTCCCGAAAAGGCCGTGTCTTCGGTGTGTGTAAACATTTGAAACATCGCGGATTTCAAGGAGTGTGTCAGGCATCGGCTTCTCCTGTCAGCGGAAAATAGCAATAGACGCGGCTGTTGGCAGTTTCTATTACGGGCGGGAATGTTTCCGTGCAGATATTTTGGGCTTTAGGGCAGCGCGGCGCGAAGGGGCAGCCTGATAAATTGTCTTCTATCGACGGGACTTTTCCGCCGATGTTTTCAAGGTTTTTGCCGCGTTTATCTTTTGTGGGAATTGCGCCTGTCAGCGCCCTTGTGTAAGGGTGAAGGGGAGAGAAGAGAGCGCTTGCCCTTCCCTCCTCAACTATCCTTCCCGCGTACATTACAATAAAGCGTGCGGCAAATCTGCGTATTATCGAAAGATCGTGCGAAATGACAAGGACGGCCGTATTAAAATCGCGGTTCATTTTCATTAAGGATGAAAGTATGCGCTCCTGGCTTTCCTTGTCAAGAGAGCTTGACGGCTCGTCAGCTAACAAGAGGCGCGGGCGGCTGATTGAGGCGATGGCTGTCATCACCCTCTGGCACATTCCGCCTGAAAGCTGATGTGGATAAGCGTCGAATATTTTTTGCGGTTCTTCAAAACCAAGAGAGAGAAGCGTTTCGAGCGCCATGACTTTGTTCTTCTCCCTGTCATTTTCACCTGTTAGTTCCAGCATTTCCGTAATCTGCCTGCCCGATCTCATCAGTGGATTTAGAGACTGCCTAACTTCCTGAAAAATTACAGAAATCTCTTTCCCCCTTATGGCGTTTAACTCCTTTTCGCTTAGAGAAGTAAGTGATATGTCGTTGTAGATTATTTCTCCGCCTGTGATTTTCGCGGCCTGCGGCAATAGGTTTGGAATTGACAGGGCAGTCATGGTTTTCCCGCAGCCCGATTCGCCTGAAAGCCCTACAATTTCTCCCTCATCAATCGTAAAGCCGATACTGTTTACGGCTCTGTATATTTTCCCGTCTTTTTTTACGCCGACCGAAAGATCGCGCGCTTCGAGCAAACGCGCCACCTTATCCTCCAAACCTTCTGCGCAGCCCTTCGCCTAACATGTGAAAGGCGATGACCGTCAGCATGATAAAGAGTCCCGGCGCAAGCGGATACCAGGGGGCGCTGAAAAACCATGACTGCGATTCGTAGAGCATCCGTCCCCACGAAGGATTAGGCGGCTGAATGCCCATCCCGAGGTAGCTCATTGCCGCTTCCGCGAGTATCGCGTTTGAAAGGCCAAGCACCGAGGCGGAAAGAAGATGAGGGGCAAGGTTAGGCAGTATATGAATAAATGTTATGCGAAAGTATCCCGCGCCGAGAATTTTTTCCGCCTGAACAAAGGCGGAGTTCTTGTACTGCATAGCGCCTGTGCGCATAACGCGGGTGTAACTGGGCGTAAAAAGTATTAATAATGCGATAAACAGGGTAAACTGCCCGTTACCCATTACCGCGACAAAAAGCAGCGCAAGTACAATTCCGGGAAAAGAGCTTAACGTGTCGATGATCCGCATGATTATATCCGCCGTAATTCCGCCCCTGTAGCCTGCCAAAAGCCCCAGAAGGCTTCCCGCGGCGGCGGCTCCCGTTACGGTGCAAACTGCAAGAAGAAGCGAGTTTCTGCCGCCGGCCATGATACGCGAAAAAATATCGCGTCCGAAATTGTCGGTTCCGAGAAGATGTGCAGGCGACGGAGGCAGAAGGCGTTTTTCATGATCCATGAGGTTGTAATCATGGGGAACCCAAAAAAAGCTTAACAGCGACATAGCGACAATTACAATGCCGATCACTGCGCCCAGTTTTATCTCAAAATTGAGTTTCATCGGACTTCCCTTGACGGCCTGATTCTCGGGTCAATGATCATTATGGCGATATCCGCCAGAGTATTGGCGGCTACTACAAGGAACGCAATGTAGACCATCAGCGCCTGAATAAGAGGGTAGTCTCTGGAACTTATCGCGGCGATAAGCAGCCTTCCGATTCCGGGAATAGTAAAAACCTGTTCAATAACGATGCTGCCTGAAAAAACCTCGGCGATTACCATGCCAAGTACCGTAATTGACGGGACAACCGCGTTTTTTAGCACATGACGCCTCATGATGTAAAGAGGCTCCGCTCCCTTGCTTTTTGCCGTGCGCACATAATCGCTTTTTAGCTCAGAAAAGAGAGAGCTTCTTAAAAATTTGACAAGAACCGCCGCGTTGGGGATTGCTATGGCAAGCGCGGGGAAGAAAAGGTATCCAAAAAAACCGAAAATATTTTCCGTGTAGTCGATATAAACGCCCGGAATAAACAGCTTAAAACCAAAGCCGAAGATAAAGATGAATAGGAGTCCCAGAAAAAAACCCGGAGCGCTGATACCGGCGGCTGTTAAAAAATTAATTACGCGATCAATAGTGTTTCCTTCCCGCCTGACAGTCAAAAGTGAAGCCGGTACGGAAATCAGCAAAACAAAAAAGAGAGAGAGAAGGGCAAGCGTTATGCTTACAGGGAGCCGCTGTGAAATCATCGAAGAAATCGCCTCTCCACGGAAGTACAGAGAATTTCCCGGATTGCCTGAAAGAAAGCGGGACAGCCAGTCAAAGTAACGCAGAAAAATGTTTTGGTTAAGCCCCATTTCTTCACGTAACGCTTCAAGCTGCTGGGGCGTCGCTTCTAATCCGGCGGCAAGGCTTGCGGGGTCTCCCCTTATAACGCTGAAAATCAGAAAACAGAAAACCGAGACGAGAAACATTGTTATAAAAGTTATGCCGATCCTTCTTAGTATAAAATTCAATTTTTGTCTATCCCGTAAATCGCGGCAAAGTCAGTGACATATAACGGATAATTCAGAACTCCCGAGTAAGCGCCGCCGCGAAAGGCCCTGTAGTATAGAATGTCCTGTATATATACGTTTGCCGCGTCCCTTGCGATAACGCGCTGAGCTTCCCTGTAAAGCCGTATCCGTCTTGTATCATCCATTTCCGTAAGAATGGCATTATACAAAGCGTCGAATTCAGCGCTTTTGTAATTGAAAAAGTTACTGCCGTTTGTTGATTGATAGCGTGAAAGAAAACTCCTCGCGGAGACTAAAGCGCTGTCAACAGAGATAATAGTCGCCATGTAATTTCTGCCCTGATACACATCGGAAAACCATGTCGGCCAGTCAACAAGTTTTATGCTGACATTAACGCCGATTTTTTCAAGCTGTCCCGCTATTACCTGAGCGGTATCAACATGCATGGTGTAGTTTGAAGGAACTGTAATTTCCAACTCAAGGACGCGTCCGCCTCCGAAACCGGCTTCGGAAAGGAGAGCTTTCGCTGTTTCAGGATCGTAAGGGTAGTCAAGAGCTTCTTCGTAATAAACGGACAATCCGGGAATAATTGGGCTGCCCGAAGGTATCCCCACGCCGAAGAATGCGGTGTCAATTATTCCCTGAATGTCGATACCGTAGTTTATAGCGCGGCGTACACGAATGTCGTCAAGAGGGGGAACCGCGTTGTTAAGAGCCATAAGATGCACAGACGCCGAATAATTATTAAAGATGTCAAAACTTCTGTGGTCAAGCTGCGCCGACATGGAGCCTGTTATGCTTGCGCCGTCTATGCCGCCGCCGCGAAGGGCTGTCATAAGCGCGTCGTTATTGGCGAAGAACACGATTGTAACTTTTTCAAGACGAGGAAGATCGACAGGCGGCGAAAGGAAACGCTGCCAGTAATCGTCAAATTTTTTCATTACAAGGTCTCTTTGCGCCGTATAACTTTCGATGAAGAAGGGCCC
>JGI24698J34947_10002019_pt1 | contig 10823 bp, 2 predicted proteins | sample TergutMp193P3_FD_34947 | JGI IMG/M metagenome (IMG submission 34947) | reverse complement strand
GCAGAAAAACTCATAATCGCGCGCAATCTGCTCGCCGAAGGCTCTACTCCCGAATTTGTGCAAAAAATTACCGGCCTTTCCCCGGACGAGATCGCAAAACTGTAGCCTCCCCCGGCTGGTTTCTGCATTTGCTCTTTTTAACCACCGTGGATAAACGCGGCAGGGCGGGCCGCGCCTTTTCCCGGTAATTAAAGATTGAAAAGCAGAAACCCTGCGCCATGGAACCTCAACCGAGACCGAAGGTTCCCCTCAATGGGGTGGGGCTTTTAAGAATAACTATTGGTAAATGAATATCCCCTGTCAAAAAATGAAGTGTAATTCTCGTTTTTAGGCATCATGATTTTTTGGCCAATCGGCGGGAAACCGGGGATATGCGGAAACATATATTGCGGCATCTGCTGTTGGATATCGAATTCTCCAATAGCATGAAATTCCGCATTTATAGGCATGAGGGTATTTTTAATTTCTGTAACCAGTCCGTAATCTTTTGCTTCATCAGGACTAAGCGTTGTTCTATTGTGCATATCGTTTTTTATTTCCTCTTCGTTTCTTTTTGTCGTAAACGCAATTATTTTGGCAATGTTTGATTGATCAATTTGCAATCCTTTTAACTGTTCATCAAGCATTTTTTCATCAAAACTTGCCTGACCTTGAAAATTAAAAGAAACGCCGTGTATTAAAAAACGGGCATTAGGGACAGAATATCTGTTTTTTCCGGCACAGAAAAGAATAACTCCAATGGAATCTACACTGCCAAAATTATATGTATCGACCTCTAATGGTATACCATACAAAAAGTTATAAAGAGACAGTCCATGAAAGACGCTGCCGCCGGGGGAAGAGAGCATAAGATGAATTTTTTCATATCCTGTTCTGATCTTATCATCAACAAGGTGCATTAACTGATCTGATGTTTGCGGCGTAACCGGAGCCATAAAACGGATATAGGCTTCCTTCATTCATTTGCCTCCTGCCCGCTATTATTGCCCGTTTTCCCGGACTTTTCAAGCCCTTGCGCACCCCCTACCCAACGGCGGTTTGCGGCAGGCGGCGGTTTAATGCCGCTTGCCGCAAAAGTTTGCGCCGTTTTAATGGCGCAAACTGACTAATTTTGCGTGGGTGCAACGTATGTTACGTCATTGGTTCCTGTCATTGCCGGGCGGTACGACCATGTTGCCGAGTAGTTTACCGAGCCTTTGCCCTTCATCTGTACACCGTTTATTTGTATATCGCCGTAACCAAGCAATCCCTGATTTACGTTCACAGGACTGTTGGTGCTAATCCAGCGGTGTTTGCCCGGGTACAGACGGTAGGATTCCTTATACGATGTCCAGCCTGCCCTTTGATAGGCAAATTGCAAAGGCCCGTGTTGCAAAAGCCTGTTCCGGTTAGTATCGTCATTCGCGCTCGCGCCTGCGTTTGCCCCCAGAATTATGTCGAAATAGGTATCCACGTTCACTTCCCAGGTTACCCATCTCCATGTTGAATTAGTATAAAAACTGCTTGCCGGCGTAGCTGTCAGCGACATCAGCCTGATGCCCGCCCTTGTTTTGTCGGAGGCCATTTTTGTAAAGTCGTCCGCCCATGTCAGCGGGAAACCGGGTACTGAGGAACTGCCTATAGCGTCCCCGCCGCGAAGCCATATTTGCTGTCCTGTGGCAATTCTCTGTTCTCCGGCGGTTAAGTCGCCCGGATTAGCCATATCCTGTATATGGTATGTTAATACCGTACGCATAGCCATCTCTTCGGACTCCGCGCTGGCGGTTCCGCCTGAGTTAAACGCAACGGCGCGCACGCGCCATATATAACCTTGCGCGTTAGATATATTGCCGGCTGTTTGCGGAACCTGGAAGGTTGCTGAGAATACTGTGCCGGTACTGTTGGTGGGAGCGGTAGGCCGGGCGGGAGCGGCTGCGGAATCCCGCGGCCCAAGAGTATAATTGTTATCGCTGTTTATAACATACCAGTTGTCGCCGGTAACGTTTGTCGTTGCGTTATCGGCGTTATCGGTGTTATTGTTGTACCGTATTGTCGCGCCGGGAGTACGCGTGTTCATGCGAATCCGCGCCTGCATTGGATAACTCGCCGATACAAGCGGAACAGTAGTCGACGTAGAGGTGTTGATAGTTAATGTTTCCTGCTCTTTGAATATCCTGATAAACGGCTTTGCCACGCCGCCGAACGCGGCTATAGTATGGTTACTGCCTCCCGCTATTGTGGTGTTTATGCCAACCGCCGGAGAATTATTGCTTAACGCGTCCTGGACAAAACCGGCAGGTATGTTTACCTCGTATGTCGCGCCGGGAACCTGCAGGGCGTTACTGCCGCTAAGAGTTATAGTTAACGTGCTTCCCGATACAGCCACCGCGCTGGATGTTGCCAAAAGCTTTATTCCTTCCGCCCTCCTGTAAACATCGGCAAATTGTCCGGGGGTAGATATAAGAGTGGTCTGGGTTACACCATCCGCCGGTGTAACGGCAGTTATTGCCGCGGGGTCTTGATTAAAGCGCAGTATGTATTTCGGCGAAGTGTCTATTAACGCGGAAACGCTCGTTGAGGCGGATCCCGCAATCCCGTTAGTGCCGCGTGAATAGTAGCTGTCAAAAGCCTCCGTTCCGATTGTGCTTCTGACCCTGTTGCGCTGCGCTTCCGTTAATACGGCGGGCAGACGGAAGTCGCTCTGCCGCTGTATTACCGTAAGCTCGCCCGAACCCCTTAAAATACTGCGGCTGAAGGTTACAGTTATTGCCGCGTTAACGGAATCGTCAGCCTGCCTCGTTCCGGTAAAGGTTGGAGTTCCGCTTACCGTAAGGCCGCCGGTTACAATTTTAATTGCCTTCAGAGTACCCAGATTGTTAGCCGCCGCCGGCAGAGCCAAAGCCGTCGAGGGAACTCCACTGCCGTTGTCTGTAACGCCGCTTGTAAAGCTATGTGCTGTAACGTTGAGGTTCGCGTTTGCGGGAACATTATGACCTGCTCCGACATTATAGGTAAATGTTAACTGATTCGTTGCTCCTGACACCGTTAATGGCTCTGTAGTCGCGGAAGTATTCCCGCCTACAGTAGTTACGGCGTTAAGGGTAAGAGTCATACCTGCCGGGAAAGTCAACGCCTTTCTGAAATTTACCTGAATGCTCACCTTGTCCTGACGGTTGCTGTTGTTTGTGTAATCGCCGTTAGGCGTTGTCGAAGTGATGCTGGTAATAAGGCCTCCCCTGTCCAGGTTAAGGGTTGTGTTACCCGTGTACGCAGTTTCGTTTCCCGCCCTGTCAATCTGCCTTGCCCTAATGGTAAACTCGCCGTTGTTATTCAACTGTACGTTGGTAACGCCATTGATATTGTCATAAGTAGTCCAGTTTGTCCCGTTGTTAAGCGTATACTCGACCCTCCCCATGTTAGCGACTCCGCTTTGGCCTGTAAACCTTACGAATACATTGTCATTGTAAACATTTCCGATAGTTCCTGTTGAAGTAGGTAATAGAGTGCCCGTACCGTTGGTGCCTGAGTAAACGGCAATCGTCGGCAGTGGACTAGGAGTTGTCGTATCAATGCGCACATTCTCCACCAGTCTGGTTGCTCCTAACGAAGTCATTTCATTTTCGGGAATATCATACACTACTCCGCCGAAACCTGTTATGCGAAGCATATGGTCGTTAGAAGCAACTTCGTTTGGAGACGTATTCGCGATAGTGTTATCGCCTGCCTGTACCGTGTACTTGAAGGAAATCTGGTTTCCGTTTACGCGTATGTCGGCGGGCGTTGTGCTTGTCCGGTTAGTTGTGCTGTTGCTGCTTGCGTTCAGTACAAGGTATGGAATTCTAACAGCGGTCTCCGTATCAATCTTTACAGTCTTGTTGAAAGTGGCGGTAATAAAGATTTCCGTACCTTCTTTATGCCAGCCTGGGGGAGTCGCGGAAACGCTTTGAATAAACGGCGCGGTGTTATCCACAGTGATTGCTTTGCCTCCCGCGAGCGTAAACACAAAATCGGGGTTGGCGGTATTATTGCCGGTAGGCGGCCTGACCGGGTTAACAGGGACGCTCCGCGCGTAAACATTCTTGGTATTGGTAGACAAAGATTCAACCCTGACCCTGCTGAAAGCGTCCGTGTGGGCCGGATTCATTGTCAGGCGGACTTCTTCCTGAGTGCCGTCTATTTTCGTATGCGTAAAGGTAAAGGAATAATTTTCATTCTGCCAGACGGTGCTGTTTCCTGCAAGTCCGTCCTCGGTTGTTCCGCCGTTTATGGAAATTCCCGTTACATTCAGGTTTTGCTGGTTCGCCACCGTATTTGCTGTAGGCGTATTCTGCCCGGCAACCACATCGTAATCAAAGAAGTGGCGGGTATTTTCACTGGACTGGGATGTGTCGTATACAGCCGCCCTTTGAATGCGGGTTCCGCCTTCCACATTCAGCAGAAGAACAGGGTTTTGACCGGAGCCTCTTCTTAACACTACGGGCTTGTTAAACTCGAAGAAAATTCTTATTCTCCCTTTATCATTTCCGGTCGCCCTGTACGCGTGATCATCGTCTTCGCTTGAAACGCGCAGGAAGCGGAGAGTATCGCTTTCAATAAGCCAGGAAGCTCCGGTTTCCGCGGGGTTTCCTCCTATATCGTGAACGGACGCGCTAACCACAAGCGTATCCCTCAATTCGGAAGTTTTTAAAGCGTAGGCCGCGCCTACACGGGCGGTTATTGTAAATGTTCCATTTGCAGCGCTGTCACTGCCAGGGGGCGTAATATTTACAGTTATTCCGCTGTCTCCCGCTCTTGTAAATGTTTCCCTGTTTATCGAAAACTTCATGTTGTTGTAAAAATAAGTGTCGCTGTTCAGATACTCGGTCGAATCTTCTATCCACGTTCCATTGACAATTATTGTCTCGCCGCCCGCGTCTGAAAATTTCTTTAATTGCGTGAATCCGTCGCTGGGATAGAATGTTTCGCCGTCTATCTGCACGCTTGTAATCGACATTGTGGGAACCGATGTGTCGCCCTGCGGCGCGTATGTAATTATCGTAGCCTTGCTGTCAGGATTCTCCGCCCTTATAAGAAACACTTGACTGCTTAACGGCATGTCATTCTTTTCTTCAATTGTGTTTCCTAGACTGTCGGTAACATAAGCGGAGCCGTTTCCGCCGATATTCAAAAGAGCCGTTACGTCAATTGTCAGCTCGTATCTGAACCTCATGCGCTGCGTATCATAGTCTTCTCCAATAGGGGTTGTCTGAACTTTCCACACCTTGTTTGGATGCTCGCTGTCAAACAGCCCTTCAAAAACAAAGCCGCCGTCCGGAATCACATTGTTTTTATTTCCGTCTTCAGCCGACCCAACCGCCGTTAACCAGCCCTTGTAATTCGCGTCTCTGAAATATGAAAGCTGGCTCATGGCGGAGTAAGATATTGACTGCGGGTTTATCCACGCTATGTAAATCGATTGAATTTCGGTCGCGTCGGCGGCAATGCCGGAAATCCTTATGCTGTTTGAAGGAATGTTTCCCGAGGGCAGGGTATACTCAATGTCGCTTTGATTGGCTTCCGGCCTGCCTATAAACTTGAAAAGCGGCTCGCCCGCGGACGGGTTTGGCGGCACCGGGAAATCGGGGAAGGTAATATCCTGTACCCTGAAAACAGCTTCGTATACTGCGCCCGGCGTTCCGGTAAAGTCGAAGGCCTGCGCCCTTACGACATAGAAGTTTGACCTTGCCTCGGGCATAAAATCCCACTGGAATATTGTGGAAAAACTGCCGTTCGGCCGGGGCGAGTTGCGTACTACGACCTTTTGCTTGTTGGAACCTTCAACAAACTGAATAGGCACCGGCCTGAGTTCCATAAAGGCCAAAGAAAGCGCGTCTCCTATGGTATTATCGCCGTCGATGTTAACATTAAAACGGTGCAAACTATACTCTACTCTGCTTACTCCCTGCGCCTGGAAAGCCGTCGCCCTTATGTTCCTTCCCGGATAGATCATAAACGCATGGGCTTCGAAATCTTTCGGATCATTTTCAGTATGCTCGCCTGGCTCTTTCATCCCGTCCGAGAATTCAATCCACGGCGCGGCCGCTTCCGGCCAGAAAATAAAGTAGCCGATTGTTTTTTCATTATTCACATGGCCTGCCGCGTCGTAACAGAGAGCGACAACCTGTATTGTTGTTTTCTCCGTCACGGATTTCATGATTTCGCCTGAATATGCTCCCGAGTACGTTCCCACAGAGCTTGTAAGAGACGGAACCAGTATGTTTCCGTTGGGCTTTATTGCCCTTGACGGATCCGGCTCTGGCGGCGGAAGATTCTGGAAATAATGGTAAAAATAACCGCCCGGCAGATCTGTCTCGGGATCGCCGTCGATTACCGCTTTTTGATCATAAAACCGTATGTCAACCGACCATATATCATAATCTTCCTCTATCTGCCACTGAAGCTGGAACTCCTGCGTAAGGAATTTTCCAAGCAGGTTGACGTCACGCCAGCCGTCCCCGCCGGCGGGAAGAGCGTGAAGCCTCTGCAATTCCTGGGCCTCATCGGTTAAGGCGTTAAAAGTATCAGTGTTTCTGTCATAGCCCGAATGCCTCGAGTAAAGGTACGGGTTAAAAATCATTACCCGCGGCGGATCATTATCAAAAATAAACACGCGCGTCTTTATTGATTTGTCGTCCGACATTCCGCCCGCATCCCACGATTGAACGGTAAACATATATTCGCCGTCCTCTGCCGCCATTCCCTGTATGCTCATGTCTATGATAACTGCCCATGAAAAAGTGTTGGCGCTTCCGTCGGTAGACGCATCTGTATAGTTACTCCAGGTACTGCCTGAGTCTTCGGAAACCTGCCAGCCTGCGTTTTTCTTATACTGCCACTGTTTGGCGAATACTTCGCGCGTCCCGGATATTTTGCTGTCCAAACTTGCCGTTATCAGAATGCGTTCGACAGAACTTCTGTCGCTGACCGAGCCTTCAAGACTAAACGGCCTGGAAAACGCCATGCGCGGAACCGGACTCGAAACCTCAAGCAGAGGCCCGTCAAGATCAAGCCGCGCTCCCAATCCAAGCGGATTGTCGCAGGCAAAAAAGAAAACCGCCGTAACCGCTAATAATGCCGCTATTGTTATTGTTCTTTTCATGGCCTTTCCCCTCTTAATTAGTTAAATCCTCTGACGCTGTAGCCGAAGGATAAATCCCCGTAACCCGCGCTAAGGTAGTTGTTTACCTCTCCGTCCTGCATATGGCTTCCCTGCCCGCCCCATTTTATAAAGTACCAGTCGCTTACGATTTCCGTGCTGACCCAATAGAATTGGTGGTTGGAAGTAGTTCCCCTGTAGAACATTTTGATGAAACGGTTGTCGCCCGTTTCTTCCGCGTCCCTAACCGGGAAGCCCGCTATCGAGGGCATTCCGTTCTTGACATTCGAGCCTTCTACCACTATGCCGGCCTGGTTGGTATTGGTTCCGTCATTAGAACCCTGCCACAGCGCGACTACCGATCTGAAAACCCCTTCGTATCCTCTGCCCGATTCCTGCCCGACGGGGACAGCAGCCGTCCAGTTTGCCCGGTTGTTATGATTTACGCGCGCGATTGCCACGACATAGTTCTTGCTGGCCTCCGTGGAGTTATAGGTAAAGTTAAGAGCGGTTCCAGAAGAAATGGAGCTTTGTATTTCGTTCGGCAGGTTAAGAGCGCCAAGAGTGACGGATTCAGCGTCTTTGTTATAGGAGCGTAAAACTCTGGGCCTGCCCCGGAACGTCCTTGTCACGCTTTGGCCGTTTTCAGTTACGGTGTAACTGCCGGTTGTGCCGTTATTAGCTCCGTTTAAGTTGGCCGCCCTGCGGATAAGGTTTGGCCGCACCCATATCCCGTTTTCGGGGGTGGCTGAACTGTGATCGTCGTTCCAGTTCCTGGCGGTCGTACCGGTGATAACGCCTCCGCCGTCAACGGCGTTGTCCCATGTAGCGTTAATTCCGGCATTGTTGTTGGCATTGGCAAGTACAGACATACTGCCTATGGTTAAAGTGCCTGAAACCGCCGCCCTTCCGTTTTGCGTGCCGTAATACAGCCTCGCGTCCGGCGTTTCCGTTTCTATGCGGTAATGCACGGTATTGAAATTCTCAATGCCCCATCCCGCCGGGCCGTTGTCCGTTCCGGTAAGGTTAGTCGGATTGCTGTAGGTTCTCGTCGTATTCCACCAGTTTCCCGTTCTCGCGTCGTAGCTTTTGCGGTTTACGCGGATTACAGGAGCGCGCACTCCGTAAGACCAGAACCAGTAGTTGCTCGCGGTTGCCCCCTGCCCTACTATGGTTCCACTCGTGTAGTTTACGGCGGCGGCGTTGTTGCCCGCGGCGTCTGTAAACGTTCCGCCATCATAACAAAGATCCCATTTCAGGCCGCGCAGAAGCGGTTCGCTGAGTGTTATGACTACAGTTCTATTGTTGTCTTCAAAAGTTACGTTGCCCGCAGTAACGTCAACCTCCTGCCAGCGGAATTTTGCCTTTGTAAGCGTGTTTCTGATGTTCGTAACTACTTGGGTATCGTTAACGGTAGGATTGGTAGTTTGGCCGTTAGCGGAATAAGTAGTCGCGTTGGTATTTGTTGCCGCGTTTACAGGGTTTGGGTTAGGCGTACCGTTTGCCGGGACGTACCATGTATTCGCATTGCCGTCGATGCTGTAGCGGTAATCAAGCACCCACTTTGTAGAAGTATCTGGAACCAAACTGCCCGCCTGCGCCGGATTCGGGCCGTTCGCGCCGGGAGTTGTGTTGTTGTAACTTCCAGTATAACCCGTGCCGGTCATTAGTCCTTGCGTCATCCTGATATACGGCCCCTCGTTTTGCCCCGTTCTCGCGTTAAGGATAAGACCGTTTGACATATTCGTTCCTCTTGTAAGCCTATTCCTGTCTGTCTCATCCAACAAGCTGGAGTTATATATGTCGAAGAAACCGTCTACCCTTGTAAGGCCGGAAGAATAGTTGGCGGAACGCGCACCGGTTGCATCATTTAAATAGTAGCCGTCGTTTTCAAAAACGGGCGGTATCAGGTACTGTCCGCTCGGTTTTATCGTTATAGTGCCTCTTCCCTTTTGCATAGGCTCGTCAAAATTCAATTTTATTACGGTGTTGGCTTCGGGCATAATCGCGTCCGTTATATTCGAGTTTGCCCTGTTGTAAGCGTTTCTCGGAGTCGTATTGTTTAATACCGGCACAAGGCAGTCCACTTTTAAATCTTCCCCGGCCAGGTTGGCAACATTGTAGGGATTTGTTTCGGAGCCTACGGGGGAGTAGCCCGGTCTTGTAATTGCAACCTGGCCGATCACCACGGGGCTTCCCGTGGCGGCGGCTGTTCCCGTGCCGCCCGCGGTTCCGAAACGATCTCTAAGGCCGGTGAAATTAACCGCGCTTACATAAAGGCCGTTCAGCATTTCCTTGCCCTGGATATTAGGCCACGCAAAATTGAGCGTCGTAGAAGCGGCTGTGTTGGGTATAGCCGTCGCGGTAAGTTCTCTCTGGAATGACGGATTAACGCCGCCGCCCGTTGATTTATGCGTATTACTGGCACTGCGGTTGGTAAGCGTTATGGTAACATTATCGGTGTTGGATGTCCATACAGGACCGTCAAAGGAAACGGCAAAGGAAAGACTATCTCCCGCTTTGTAATATCCGTTGGGGTTTCCGGCCGTTATGGAAAGCACGCCCGGGAATCTCGAGTTCACGTGGATTGCCTGGCTTAAAACCGCGCCTACGTTTCCTGCCCTGTCTGTCATGCGGGCCTGAAGCGTCCACTCGCCGTTTTCTACGTTCAAACCGTTAACGATGCCAGTGTTGTTTGTCCAATTAGTCTGTGNATTGGGAAAAGTTACCCATGTAACGCCTGAGTTAAGCGAATACTCGATTACCGGCGACGGCTCGTTAGTAGTATCCGATATGTTAAGGCGCGGAGAGGCGTTATAGAATAGAGTGTTGCCCGCGGCGGTTCCGCCTCCTATCGCCCCGTTATATTCGGTCCCATTGAGAACTCCGCCGGGCAGGGTAACACTAGGAACGGCAGGAGCCGTCTTGTCTATACGGATGCTCGCGTTCGTCTGACTTCCGGCGGGCGGTGTATTTGTAAGGGTAATCGGGTTGCTTCCCGAAACAAAGGCGTTTCCTACATTGTCCACAATAGAACTTGCGTTGTTTATCCTTATAGCCGTAATCTGCCCGTCAGGCGCTGTTANAGGCGCATTATTATTACCGCTTAGCATTTGCGAAGCGACAATGACGCTAAAAACCATCTGGTTTCCGGCCTGGTCAGCAGGAGGAGACNTCACTGATGAGCTTGAACGCGCCCATGCCGCGTTGAACCATGTCGCGTTGTTCGCTATCTGGAACTGTATCATGGGAGCTGTTGTCGCGCTTGTAAAGATAGACTTGTTCGCCGTAACAACAAACTCTATTGTTTCATCCGCTCTGTAAAAAAATCCGGTAGGAGCTGCGGTGTAATAAGTTTTCCCCGNCGGGGCGGTTAAAGTAAAGCCTGTTCTTTCAGGGCGTACTCCCTGCAGTTTAATCTCTTTTGTACCCTGAATTGAACTGGCATNGCCTCTCCCTGCTGANGTCCAGTTAAAACCGGCGACATTTCCGGGAGTAAAAGCAGGGTCGCCCCTTGCCGAGTCCAGTATCTGAGTGCCGGAAGGAATCGTTATCGGACGATCAACAACCGCGTTTGAAGGGGTAATTGTAANGCCGGNATAGGTTGNTGATAATAAATCGCCGTACATTGTGGCTATAGTGCCCGCGTGGCCTTCCTCGACGGTAAGCACAAAATCAAGGGAAAGGGTCGGTGTGTTTGCGGGCGTTG
>JGI24698J34947_10002018_pt1 | contig 10825 bp, 12 predicted proteins | sample TergutMp193P3_FD_34947 | JGI IMG/M metagenome (IMG submission 34947) | reverse complement strand
GTATAAACTACTACAGTCAAAAATTACCACTTGACAGATCTGCTGAAATAGCCTATATTATACATAGGAGGGGTTATGATTCAGTTCAGCCTCTCCTAGCCAACCCTGCCGTCTATCGGCAGGGATTTTTTCCAAATATATTCAATAAACTGGTATATTATATTATGAGAGGTTAGTTATGGCTGAAAAAATTAAAGTTTTGGCTCCAGATGCGACAGGCAAATTTTCTGAGACAATCGGTGAAAATATGGATGTTCGTGAATCAAAAGAACCATGGTCTGAGTATGTTTTGGAAGACGGAACTAAGATCAAGACAAAACAAGTGGTAATGAATATCGTCAAACTTGACCAAAAAACCCCAGATGGAACTCCTATTTATGTACTACAGAGTCAATCAATAATGTCTGTAACGCCTAAAATCTGACTATGCTGTAATTGAAATTTTTGGAGGACCATTTGACGCAAATTAGAAGAACAGTTAGTCAGAAGCCAGTTACATGGGTAAGCCCGAACGATATACAAAAAAATACACAATGCTATGGCGGGATTACGGCGGAAAGATTTAATTATGACTGTACCCAAAATTATTCTCATGTTGATTTTTCGCGATCTTGTACCATATATTTTTTGCGTACAGATGGAATAAAATACATCCCGCCGGTTGTTGATAATATTGAGGATGTTTTTAACGAGTTATACACACAATGGCGTGAAAAGACAAAGTTTCATTCATATATTGGCAATTCAACAGATGTATATTATGAAAAAATTATACAACTTGGCTGGCGCGCTGTTCCGTTTATCATAAAAAAATTAAAAGAAGATCACGCGCATTTGTTTATTGCCCTGAGCAGGATAACAGGAGAGAATCCTGTCAAAAAAGAAAATATGGGAAAGGTCAAAAAAATGGCTGAAGATTGGATTCAATGGTGGGAAGGGTAAATACATGGATATGGCATCAACTGATTACATAAACTCTATGAATCAGGATTTTCCTTACATTACAGAATCTAATTCCAGCCAAACAAGTTCAGCAACAACTGAATATAATTGTATCGCGTGGGCTTATGAAAGAGATGATGTTTGGTTTGAGCCTGACGATGGGGAACTATATTTCTGGCCAATTCCCCGCCGAGAATACTCCATTACTGCCCATGAAGAATTATTTTCATCTATAGGTTATAGTCGATGTGCGGATGCGTCACAAGAAGACGGTTTTTTGAAAATCGCTTTATATGTTGACAAGGGAGGACAGCCCACCCACGCCGCAAGACAGTTACCAACAGGAAAGTGGACGAGCAAACTTGGAGAGGGCATTGATATAGAGCATGACAGCCCGGAAGTGCTGAATGGACCGGCTTATGGCATTGCAAAAATTTTTATGAAAAGAAAAACATAGAATACACCAAAACAACCTAAACCATCATATTACGGCCATAGCCAGGGGTAATAGTCATCTTTTCAAATACCTACGCCTCATACTGCGCCTGATAAAGTTCGTAATACCGCCCCTTAAGCGCCATCAATTCCGCATGGGAGCCGCACTCCACAATCTGCCCATCGCTGATAAACATGATGCGGGTGCAGTTCCGTATGGTCGAAAGCCGGTGGGCGATGATAAACGATGTACGCCCCTTCATCAGCGTCTGAATACCCCGCTGCACCAACTGTTCGGTGCCGGTGTCAATACTGCTGGTGGCTTCGTCCAGTATCAAAATGCGCGGGTTGGAAATGAGGGTGCGGGCAAACGCCAAAAGCTGGCGCTCACCCTGCGAAATGCCGCCGCCCCGCTCAGTTACCGGCGTGTGGTAACCCTGCGGCAGCTTTTCAATAAAGTGATGCGCGCCAATAAGTTCCGCGGCAGCTGCAATTTCCTCATCAGTAGCGTCCAGCTTCCCATAACGAATGTTATCCGCAATCGTGCCGGTAAACAAAAAACTGTCCTGCAGCATAATACCCATCTGGCTGCGCAGGGAACTCAGCGTCACCTTCATAATATCCTGACCGTCTATCAACACCTGGCCCTCTTCAATGTTGTAAAACCGCGAAAGCAAATTCACAATGGTGGTCTTGCCCGCTCCCGTCGGCCCGACAATGGCGATACTTTCCCCGGGGTGGCCGTCAAAACTGACATTGTTTAACACCTTGCGCACTCCATCGTAACTAAAGCTGACGTTTTTAAACTCCACATGGCCCCGGACAAAGGGAAACTCCACCGCATTGGGGGCGTCGGCAATGGTAACCGGCTCGGCGATGGTATCAAAAATACGATCCAGATACGCCATCGCGGTGACAAAAGTATTGTAAATATTCGCCAGGTTGATGATGGGCTGCCAAAACCGCCACGCATAATTACCCATAACAAGCAGCATACCAAAACTCGCCATGGGGTTCATCCAGTACACGCCCATAATATACACAAACGAAAACACCAGTTGGCTGATCGTTTCCGTCGAAAACCACACCGTATTTGAAATGTAAATCGCCCGCATCCATTCATGGTTGCGCTCGGCGGTAAGGGCGTTCATTATTCCCAAATTTCTTTCCTGCCGGTCAAAAGCCTGCGTTACCCTTACCCCGTCGATGGATTCCTGTATATACGCGTTAAGATTCGACCCCTTGTTGGAAACCGACTGCCACGCCCGGCGCTGTTCAGGCTTAATCGTCCAGATAAAAATCGCCAGCAGCGGCAGCCCGATAACCGTAACGGTGGCAAGGTGCGGGTCTACCTGATACATGAAAAAGATAATAAAAATAATATTAAGCACTTCAATGACAAAGTTGATAATCCCGTTGGAAAGAGCGTCCGAAACGCTGTTAACATAGGGAACCACACGGACAAATATTTTCCCATGGGGGCGGCCGTCAAAAAAACTAAACGATAATTTTTGCAAATGCGAAAACAGGTCATGGCGTATATCGTGAATAATCCCCGCCCCCGCCTTCGCAACCAGAATGTTGCGGATAGCGCCTAACGCTATGCTGACCACAATGGCCGCCGTAAGGTAAGTCGCCATGAGCAGAAGCATTTTAACGTCTTTATTCGGGACCGCTATGTCAAGAGCCTCTTTGATAAAGAGCGGACCCACCAGCGACGCAAGAGACGCCAAAATGCTGAATAAAAGGGAAAGCCTTAAATGGCCCTGCGCTTTGATAAGGTAGCCCAGTACGCGCTTAACGTTAAAGAGGCTTACCTTTTCATCCAGGTATTCGTCAACATCGTAGCGGTTGCGTTCCTTTGCGGTCTTCTGCTCGCGTTTTTTCCGCCAGAACATTATGCACCCTCCCCGTATTGCAGTTCCCATATATGGTGATAAAAACCGCGCATGGCAAGCAGCTCGTTATGCGTTCCCCTTTCAATAATGCGTCCCTTATCCATTACCAGAATGAGCTCCGCCCCCCGGAAAGATGAAATCCGCTGCGCGATAATAATTTTGGTGCACGGAAAATCAAGATTACGCAGATGTTTCTGTATGTACTGCTCGGTCTCGCTATCCACCGACGACGTGGTATCGTCCAAAATTAAAATCGCCGGCTGAATCGCAAGGGCGCGGGCAAGGGCGATCCTCTGCCTCTGCCCGCCGCTTAAGCCCACTCCGCGCTCGCCAACCAACGTATCGTAGCCGTCGCTCATCTCCCTGATAAAACCGCCCGCATCCGCCTGAACCGCCCGCTTTTGAATGTCCTGCTCGTCCATGTCCGGCCTTCCGTAGGCGATATTCCCCTTGACCGAATCGGAGAACAAAAACACATCCTGCATGGCAATGCCTATATTACGGCGCAGTGAAGATAGCGTATAACGCCTGATGTCAACTCCGTCCAGCAGCGTTTCGCCGGAGTCCGGCTCATAAAAGCGGGTCAGCAGATTGACAAGCGACGTTTTCCCCGCGCCGGTACTGCCCAAAATGCCGATCGTCGAGCCCGCTTCGGCGATAAAGTTGATGTCTTCCAGTACCGGCGTCCCATTTATCGAAAGGTTTACATCCCTGAATTCGATCTTACCGGCAGGCTTGCGCGCAAGTTCAACCGGATGCGGTGCATCCGCCGCGTCCGGCGCGTTGCCAATGCCCTGCGGAGCCTCCACCACTTCGCGGATCATCTCTCCAGAAGCGGTGTAACGTTCAAGGTCTGCCAAAAGCGGGCCGAGCATTTGCATGGGAGCGGAAAGCGCCCAGGTCAGCGAGGAGAACGCCATGTACTCCCCAAGCGTAAGCCAGCCCTTGATGAGGAAATAACCGCCGGCGACCAGCATTATCACCATGAGGAACTGGCTGGCAGTTTCCAAAAGCGGCTGGTACTTGGCGACAATCAAGGCGTTGCCGCAACTGGTGTCCCTAAACTCACCGTTAAATTTTTCAAACTTTTCCTTCTCGTGCTCTTCGCGGGCGAACGCCTTTACCACGCGGTTGCCGTCGATATTCTCCGTTACCGCAGTCCCCAAATCGGTAAGTTTCTGCCTCAATAAATGGAAACGGGGTCGCAGTCTTTTGATAAACCGCCTGCTGATGTAAAGAATAAAAGGAGTAATAGCGACAAGGCACAGGGCAAGCTGCCAGTTGATAAACATATAAAAAGTAAATGTGGAAATAAACAGCGCGACCGCTCCCACAAACTGGTAGGACACCCACGCGACAGTATGGCGCAGACGGTCTAAATCCTGCGTCATGCGCGTCATCAGGTTTCCGGTGGGGAAGCGTCCGAGGAAACGGTAATCCTGCCACTGAACCATTTTATACATATCTTTGCGGATATCGGTCATTACGCCCGTACTGGCAATTTCCATTAAAATTATCATAACGTAGTGCAGCCCAAGACGGGAAACCTGGACTATCATCATGGCGACAAGAAGAGGTATCAACGGCTCTTTATTGTTATTCGTAATTACTTCATCAATTATTCTCTGCCCCAGCATGGGGTTAATAACGCGCATAGCCGACGTAACAATGGTAAGGACAAGCCCCCCTATAAAGAAGGCCCTCCTCCCTTTCATGTAATTCCATACCCACTGAATTTGAGACATACTAGACCTTTTCCTTATACATATCTTTAAGGCTGACAAGCAGGATATTTCCGGCTTTTTGGGCTGCGGTTTGCAGGCCCCTGGTAAACCCGCTTTTGGAAAACAAGAGGTAATATTTGCGCTTATAATGCCACCGTTCCGCCTTGTTCATCAGCGCATTGAGTACCTGAATATCCATAAGTTCATTCCGGTATTTACATTCACAGAAAACAGCGGAATTATCTTTATCATTAATACCGATAATATCTATTTCTTCCTCAGACCTGGTTTTGGGATTAGCGCCCCACCAGCGTCCCATCTGCCGAATCTTGAAAGGCAGGCCGTTCTTGAGGTTGTTTAATTCGGCCAGATATTCAGCGCACATGGTTTCAAAAATTTTTCCCATAAACCGGTTCAAGTCCGGTTCTATATCATGCTCATACAGGGACTGGGCATCCCCTGTTTGAATGGCAAATTCGTTCCCCAAAACATAGCGGTACCAGAATACAAACATCGTATCCGCAAGCGCGTATAGGGTTTTCTTTTTGTTTTTTTCTTCGGTCAGCGCCATCTCTTTACGCATAATACCCAGAGAAATAAGCGAGGTTATGTAGTTAGACACCGCGCTGGTATCAAGACCGGTCCTGGTGGCAATCTCATTCAGGCGGGAAGAGCCTTTGGCAACCGCCTCAATAATCAGGTTGTATTTGATTGGTTCCCGCAATTCCTGTTTCAAAAGATTAGACGGCTCTTCATACAGAAATCCGGCAGTAGACAAAAAAAGTTTCACGACATTCTGCCTGAGCGAAAGAGTATCGTCAAAAAGTTCCAGATATTTGGGGATACCTCCGGTAATGCCATACACCAGCGCCTTATCCGTAACACGATAGCGCGGCACAAAGGCCGCCGAGTCCCGGTAGCTAAAGGGCGCGATCTTCATTTGGGCGGTTCTTCGCCCGTAAATGGGACTTTGGTAACCCAGCACCTGATTCTCCATAAAGCTCATGGAAGAACCGCAGAGGATAATCATAATGGGGATGTTCCTGAAAACCGTATCGCAGTAATGCTGTAGAATGGAGGATATGCCCCGCTCCGCCTGCGCCAGATAGGGATATTCGTCAATCACCAAAACAAGCGGTTTTTTTGCCAGAGCCGCCGTTTCGTCAAGGGCCTGTTCCCAGCCGGAGAATGACACATCCCCCTGAATTCCCCTCAGCTTCATTACCATCCGGCTAAAAGCCTCCAGGTTACGCTTTGAATCCGTTTCAGTGGCGGTAAAAAAAATAGAACGCTTGTTTCGGGTAAACCAGGTAATGAGCGTACTTTTCCCTATCCTCCGCCTGCCGTAGATAATAACCATCTGAAAAGTCCTGGTTTTGTAAAGCCGCTCAAGCTCTTTTAGTTCATTATCCCGGCCCGCAAACATGACCACTCCTATACTTAAACGTGTTTAAGTTAAACACGTTTAAGTATAGCAAGAAACAGGAAAAAAGTCAAGCCAATCTTAAATACGCCGCGCCGGACTTTTCTCCTCTACAAAGCCGCTGAGCCACGCCGTTACGTAAGTAGCAAACGAGGCGATCATCACGTCGAGAAAGGCGCCTATGGCAATCAGGTAGAAGGCCAGCGGTTTAAGGATAAGGTAGCCCGCTTCAAACCCCTTGCCATAGCCAATGCACAGCACCGCCAGCGCGGTATAGGCGCCGTCACCCGGATGACGGGCAAGCAAAAAGGAGATGAGAAGGGCGCGGAAGCTTATCGACAGAATTTGCGTCGACGTTATTCTCAAACTGGAATACGATTTGAAAATAACGATAAAAGCGACCACGGCTACCATCGCGCTGCCGACCCGGCACAAGGTAGTCAACAGCGACAGGCTGACCGCCGCGCTTTTTCGCTGTACGCCCAGATTCGTGGTGGTGTGGCTCAGCAGTACCGGCAGCGAAACATTGACATCGCCGGAGAAAAACGCCGTTATTGCCGGTCCAAGTGAGCCGTAGAGCACCGCCCAGGGATTGGTCTTGGGCCTGATAAAATAAAGCAGCATCGGAAAAATGCCAAAGCCCAACACGAGGGCAAAAATGCCCAACAGCAGAATGAGATCGAGAAAAATATCCGCCCGCAGGACTTCCCTGAAACAGACCGCCCAATAGCAGGAAAGCACGATGATCACAAAGCCCAGTATTTCAATAAAGAACAACGCGATATTGTAAAAAACATGGGAAAGAGAATCAATCAGGGCGATGACCGGCTTGTTGTGGCTGCGGTGGTGGGAAAGCCCCAGCCCCAAAAAGAACGCAAACACACACACCGGAAAGAGGTATACTCCCTCCCCCGCCAAAACGCCGAACATATTGTAGGGAAACAGCTCGTTGATATTTTGCGCGATATCAAGCCCTATCGTCCCAAGCTGTTCCTCCGTCAATATGGGTATCCTCGCCTTTGGCAGAAAAGCAAGCGTTGCCAAAACCCCCATCGCGATCACGAGGATCGAGACGCCGGCAATCATCAGGCCGTTTTTCAGCACCAGCGGCCAAAACTGCTTATCCTGCAAGAGTTCGTAAATACCGATGGTCAGCACAAAAACCAGCATCGGAATAACCGCGTAGCGGCCGACACGCAGGGCAAGCTGTTCCAGCCAGGCCAGCCCCTCCCTCACCGCTTGATTCTCAGGCAGCAGAAGCCCCAGGGTAATTCCCAGAATCGATCCAATAAGTAATTTAACCCAAACTTTCATGGATCAATAATACTGTTTTTGGGGGGAATTGGCAATGTCAGAATAAAGAGGCTGGGGAGTGCAGTAGGCACTTGACGCCCTTCCATGTTTCATGCTATAGTTATCTCATGCCTAATTTTGTTTCGGAGGGTGGTTTATGGAAACGGCTCAAATTATAAATGAAACGAGTAAATTGCCCATATATCAACAGATGATTATTGCTGAACACATAATTCGCTCAATTCGCCATACAGAACAAGACGGAACGCTGGAAATGGCAGCAGAACGTTTATATGATGACTATAAAAACGATCCGGAATTGACGATATTTACCCAACTTGACGGCGAGGATTTTTATGAACCGAGGTGAGATCTGGCTTGTTGATCTAGACCCTACTATTGGCGCTGAAATGAATAAAACCCGTCCTGCATTAATTATGAGTGATAATAAACTTGGAAAATTGCCGTTAAAGGTCATCGTTCCCATTACCAGATGGAAAGAGCACTATAGTATAGCCCTCTGGATGATAAAAATTGAACCAAATGCAGATAATGGGCTTACTAAAATATCTTCAATTGATTGCTTTCAAATTAGATCGGTATCCCAAGATCGCCTTATGGAAAAAATTGGTGAAATTACATCTGATGAAATTAATAGAGTGCAGGGAGGAATATTAAAAATTTTAGGGATATAAAAGTTAATACTACTTTGCCATTACACGCATTAAACAAAAAGCAGAGAACCGTTATAAACAGTAATTTTTTCGGCACCATTTTCGCTTCTATAATGACACCGATGACATTGCCAGTATTACGGCGGTCTGTACGTCCAGTGCTTTTACTACAAGGCGTTTCCGCGATCCTGTGCCGCTGATACTTCCGGTAATAACTATTTGCGCTCCTACAATTTTGCCGATTGAGACGGCGGAATCATCGTCCACATAGCCCGATACCTGGAAGTTCTGTTCGGCGAGTATTACTTCAATGTCCCGGCGGTCAACAATGGTGTATCTTCGCGCGTTGACGAACCGGAGTGTTATCTCGTCAAGAAAATAGGTTCCTTCCTCGGGATCGGCTGCGGTAATGTTTATGACGGCTATTCTTGAACGCTGTGTAATATGCTGGCTTAAAGTATCGAATATCTGAGCGATAGCGTCTTCTTCAAAACTGTCCTGTTTGACAAAGGTAAAGCGCATCTGCGGGGCGTTGTTTGCGGGAGCGCCCAGAATGTTAAACATTTCGTTGCCCTCGACAAAGGACAGTACGCTTGCCCATTGTATGTTGTTCTGATAGGGGATTTGCGCGTTCCTGAACCGCGCGTTCAGTTTGAAGAACGTGCCGTCCCAAGACCATGTTCCCGAGGTTTCCTGCGCGGCGTGGTCGTTGCTGACTTTTACCGTACAGCGGTTTCCGGTGGAGAAACTTATTTCGTAGGTGTCGAAAGAGCCGTTGTGGTTGACCGTGGCGACCCATGTGCCGGTAAAGCGTTCGCTTCCGGCGGGGGCGGCATACAAAGAAAAACTGCTAACCACTATGTAGAAAATGATAATTTTTCTTCTCATATTTTCTCCTTAATTTGGGATAAAGTACATACCATTTACAAAAACTCATTGTTTCAAAAGACGAGTATTACCCATTATAAGTTCCCTTCCATTGTTTCTGAACTCAATAGAGACTTGATCAGAATATGAATAATTATTGCTTCTTTCTGTAAAATATTCGTATTTCCCAGTTCTTCTATTATGGTTAATTGCGGTGGTGATAAGTTCAGTACCTGATAGAGAGAATTCAATTCGATTGTTTTGCCGTGTATAATGCCCTGAAGCTTCTATGCGTGTTACACTTGAACTAGTACGATCAACATATTGTCGACGAACAGTACCGTCACCAAAGAATGTCCATATATCTGCATCAATATCGGTTCCATTATTTATATAATTGACATCACTAACACCATTAGCTCGAAATGCAATCGTAGTGGCACCACGTGACCAAGTTCCTATTAACGAGTACCTATTCTGAGCCTGTTCTTGCTCCTGTTCCTGCCTTTGTCTTGCAAGTTCCTCCATTTTTGTTTTGATTGGATCGGCAATGTTTTTTGCCATATACGGCATTTGGTCAAATATGTTATTAGTATTTCTATATCCAAAACTATCCCTTGTGGTATTATCGAATATCTTATCAATGTTAAAGGTATTCGTTGATGATGAGACCACTTCCAATGTTTTTATATCGAATGCAGTTATGGCAACTGATATTTGTTGACCCAACTGGTTAAGCTGTCCGCGTACCAGAAACTCGGCGTTGAGAGACGCGCCCAACTGCGCGGTCTTTTGCGGGTTTGACCAGTCGGTATTTTGAAAACGCATCTCCCTGACCACACGATCAAGGCTTGTCCGGTCAACTACCCGTACGCCGCTTTGTTTTGCCAGTTCCGCAATAAACAATTCGGTTATGCTTGCGGCGTCATCTCTGGTTAACGTTTGCCCCCGTGTGTTAAATGGTGTTACTACAATTGTTTGTCCGAAAACGACACCCGCCGCAAAAACCAATAGCAAACCTAAAACAGCCTTTTTCATAGTAACTCCTTTTTGCTCACTGTTCTTTCGCCATGCTAAAACCGGAACCGAAGACCCAAGTACACTTTGTTTTCCTGGGTATTATAATCAGCCACCATATGCTGCAAGACATTCATCACCGGAACGGAATTTGCTTGCGGCATGGTTTGAGGGTTCTGCGATGAAACCAACATTAGACCGTCATCCGGCGCGTCGGCTTCGGCTACCACATACATTATGCCAACCCCTCCCAGTACTGATATAGCTATCCCAAGAACAATTAGAAGTATCATCATACCATCATCCATACCACCGTCATCCGCCCATAGAACCGTATTGGCCGTTAGTATCAGTATCAGAACCAACGCAATGCCCTTTTTCATAAAAATCCTCCTTTGCGGTCTTCCCCGCATATTGTAGGAGTACCCGCTTATCTGCGGTTACTCCCCATTTAATATTAGGAACCAATCCTACGCCAAGTTTTTCCACCTTGGTCAATAAATGTCCTTGAGTTAACATAAGTCCAGGTCACAGAATAATCCCCGTTAACTT
>JGI24698J34947_10002017_pt1 | contig 10825 bp, 6 predicted proteins | sample TergutMp193P3_FD_34947 | JGI IMG/M metagenome (IMG submission 34947) | reverse complement strand
GCGGGTTTTCGGTATTTTCTGTCATTATCGTATTTTTCCGGCAATAAAAGCTGAAATTCTGGTATATTCAGGGCTTTTGCCAACTTTGTTAAAGAATTATCGCTGACCCACCGTCTGCAACTCTCGATGTCTTTTATGGTTTGTACCGATAATTTGGTCTTTTCAGCAAGCGTTTCTTGGGAATATCTTAACGTATTTCTGTATTTTTTGACATTATTGGCAAAAATCGTACGAATGGATTCCGGATTTGATTTCATTCTAAAATCATAATCCACAGAATGTTATTGACAATTTGCTGTAACTTATCTATGATAGTTTACTAACAGCATTTTATGATAATTTGAAGAATATAGTGAAAAGATTCACTTGACAACTTGCTATTTTATGTACTTGCAAATAGCAAGTACAAGGACGAGTCTGTACCGCCTTTCATGTCAGTACAGGAAGAGACGGCTCGGTAAATAATATGAAGGGAACAAATCTGATAATATTGTCGCTTATTATGATTATTAACAATAAGAGGACGTTATTATAAAAGACCGACGTAGGACAGTTTTAATTTTCGGGAAAGAGAGGGCATTATGAAGAAGAGGTTATTAGGATGTTTGATCGTATTGGCGCTCGTTTTGATGGCGGGGTGTACGTCAACTCAAGAGGCGGTCAGCTACGATGGTGCTACTGAAACCGAAGGAGCAACGCTTATTATTGATGCAATCGTGTATGTGGAAACTTTTGACGATAAAAGCGTTGACGAAAGGTGGCGGGGCAAAGTAAGTTCAGTCGGCAAAAGTTATTATTCCAGCCGGACAACATTCTTTGGTTGTTAAGGACTATAAGGAGACAAAAGAATTCTTGCAGGGTTTTAATGCTGGTATGACGTATATGGTTATTTCTAATTTTGGAACACCGGTTTTGAAAACGAAGTAAAAGAGATGATACGCGCCCTTATGGACGCGCGTTTTTTATACTTTTATATTATTAACTCATGTTATGCAAGAGCTTATTTTTTACCTTAAATATCCCCTAAAACTGTGTCAAAATGATCCATAATTAGGGGTGTTTTTCCATTTTTCATGGCTCTGTACTACTTGCGTAACATGAGTTAATAAGTGTAATCTCAAGTACAGGAAAAGTTATGTAGAAAAAAGGAGGAAAACGGACGTATCCTTTTTTTGTGTAAATAAGAAGGGAAGAAATGAGGGGCATTTCTATTTACACACTTTTCAGGATAGGCTCGAGAAAACTGTGAGGGCTGCCAAGACTATTGAAGTCAAACTTATAAAAAATCCATCCGCCGATGGAATTAAAGATGCGTTAAAAAATATTTTTCCCGATTATGAGCAAGTAGTTGATCAAATGCTTAACGGAACTTATGAGGTTGATAATCATGCCGGTATATCCAAACCTGGCAATAAGTCCAATAAAGGAAAAAAGTAAATAGGATAATATTAATCCTGATTGCTTAAAGGAGCTTTAAGGTGATTGACAATAGGGAAGAAAAGGCTATTTCACAAGAAAACGACGCATTGCCTGATGATCCATCATTTGCGATTTCCGAGGCAGAATGGGCGGAGATAAAGGCGCTGCTTGACAAGCGTTATGCCGAAATTGCCACATTGCTTAGGTATAACAAGACGAAAGAAGAATCGATACAGCGATTAAGCAAGGAGGTTGAAAAATACCGCGAGGGATTTGCCTTTTCGGCCCTGAAACCGTTTATTAACGCGCTTATTACATTGCGCGAAGATTGCCGTAAATCTGTCAGGGATGCGCAGAAGTTTGCGCTTGATGACGAAAAGGCGAAAAAATACATAGAATACCTTGTTTCGGATTTTGAAGAAATGATGGCAAATATTGGATTAGAACGTAATGATAATGTAATCAGTATAAACGGAAAGCCGCTTTCGGAGTCAATTAAACCGAAAGAAACGCCTGCGGAACCCGCAAGCGAACAGGCAAATGATGGGCCTTCCCAGCCGTTGGTGTGCCCCGAGGCGATTAAAGATGCCTCGGAGCTTATTGAGTACCTGAAAAAGAGTGAAGAAGCCATACGGCTTGCGCTTCAGGACAGGGTGGTACTCGACAAGACAATTCAGGAATACATAGCGTTGGCGGCGCGTACCGACGCGGAGCATTATTTGGCTTTGGCTGCCCCTGTATCAAGGAAGCTTTATAAGCTGTATGACAGTATATCTGTCGATAGTCAAACTGCCGGCAAATATTCAGGCGATACGCTTATCAAATTTTACAATGCACTTTTAAATAAAGTTGCAGAAAAAATTGAAGTTATTTTGACAGGCGCCGGAATGAAAATAGAAACAGAAACGTTGGACGGTGTTTTTGATACGCAAAAACATAAACTGGTAAAAACGGTTCCGACAGACAACGAAAAGCTGGATCGGGCAATTGCAAACATTTACACGGACTGCTATACCTACGACGGTAAAGTCGTTTATCAGTCCAAGGTGGATGTTTATAAATTTCAATAAATTTTTATGTAAGGAGTAAAAAGATGGGAAAGAAAATCGGTATTGACCTGGGAACAACATATTCTTGCGTGAGTTATGTTGACGAAAACGGGATTGTCAAAATAATTGACAATATTGTTGAGGGCGAACAAACAACGCCGTCTATTGTTTATTTTGCCGAAAACGGCGAAATAACGGTTGGTACTACAGCGCGTCAGGAAGGCGGACTTGCCCCTGAAAGAATGGTAGAGCGCGTAAAGAATTTTATGGGCGACCCGCGTTATACGATCACGCAGGACGGACAGGAGTATTCTCCGTCCGCCGTGTCGGCAGTTATACTTAAAAAATTAGTCAGGGACGCGGAAACAAGTTTGGGCGCCGGAGAGGTAGAAGGCGCGGTAATAACCTGCCCCGCTTACTTTGGCGAGGCGGCGCGCGCCGCGACAGAACTCGCCGGTAAAAACGCCGGGTTAACAGTCCTTAAAATACTGGACGAACCTACGGCGGCGGCTCTTGCTTACAGCTATTCGCGTAATGAGGATATGCAAAAGACGATTCTGGTTTACGACCTCGGCGGCGGCACCTTTGACTGTACCGTTCTTAAGATTGACTTTAAAGGCGGCTCCAAAAAAATGGAGACGATAACAACCGGCGGCGATCATCAGTTGGGCGGAAAGGATTGGGACGCAAGGCTTGCCGAATATGTGCGTAACGAATTTGCGCAGAAAACAGGCGCCAGTGTTGATGATATGGAGAACGATGCTGAATCGAAGGCGTGGTTTTCCGAAAACATAGAAAAGGCGAAAAAACAGCTTACAAGCCGGACTACTACGTCGCTGATTGTTTCGTTTAACGGCGAGAAAGAAAAGATAGAAATTACACGCGAGGCTTTTGACAACGCCACTACCGCCGAACTTGAAAGGACGATTTTATTGGTCGATGAAATGCTGAACAAAAAGGGATTATCAATGGCAAACGATATCGACGAGATCATTCTTGTAGGCGGCTCCACATTTATGCCCCAGGTACAGGTAAAACTTGAGCAGGTTTACGGTAAGCCCATCAGTTCCTATGAACCTAATAAGGCGGTCGCGATGGGTGCGGCTCTTGTGGCGAACGGCGCGAATGTTGACGCTTCCTCCGCCAGCACTGGCGCTTCTTCCGGCGGCGCACGGGCAACTTTAGGCGGTGATGCCGCAGCAATCGAAATTCAAAACGCCGACGGCTCAACCACGACTTTCATAGAAAAATGCACAAAGAGTTATGGCGTAGTGGCTCTGGATGAGAACAACAATGAGATGGTCGCGAATATTATTTTTAAGGATACTGAAAAACCGGCTCACAAGGAGCGTGAGTTTGTAACTTCTGCCGCAAACCAAATCAATCTTAACCTGCGTGTTTATGAAAATAACAGCCTTGAAGAGGATGCGGCTATTGATGAAAGCACCCAAATGTACGAGTCGTGCCTGGTTGAGTTAACGCCTGGGTTGCCAAAAAACGCTCCGATTAACATTATTTTCGACTTGGACGGCAATGGGGTATTAACCATTACCGCCATAGATCTTACCAACAATAAACCTACTACCGTTATTCCCGTCCGCATCGGCGGTGAAGCGGCAAATGTCGGTATGGATGCGATTAAAAGAGCAAGATTGACTTGATTGGAGTTTATCAATGGGTATTAACGTAGGCATCGATCTGGGAACGACTTATTCCGCTGTTGCCGTTTTTGACGATGCGTCGGGGCAGGTTAAAGTACTGAACAACTCTGACGACAAAACTTGTACGCCGTCCGTTACGCATATAGAAAACGGAAAAGTAACCATTGGCGAAGAAGCAAAATCGCTTCAGGAGTCGGGGGACTTAAACGCCGCCGCATTTTACAAGAGCATGATGGGCGAAAAAGGGTATACGCTGTACCTTGACGGCAAAGAGTACTCGCCGGAGGAGTTATCGGGGCTTTACTTGCGGGAATTAGTACGCGATGTATCCATGTACAATAATGTCCAGATCGATGCCGCGGTAATAACCTGTCCCGCGTATTTTAACGAATCGCAGCGCCTTGCAACGCTGAATGCCGGTAAAGCGGCTGGATTAAAAGTGCTGAAGGTCATTAACGAACCGACCGCCGCCATTATCGCCTATGGGCTGACAGGCGAAGGGAAAAAGAACGTCATGGTTTACGATTTAGGCGGCGGAACATTCGACGTTACGATAGCCGAGGTGGACGGTACCAGGGTAAAGGTTTTGACTACCAACGGCAATCACCAGTTGGGAGGAAAGAATTGGGATGCGGTAATAGCCGACGAATTAAAACAGAAATTTTTTGATGAATACAGCGTCAATGTTGAAGATAATCCTGAAGATTATTATCAGCTAAGGGTACAATGCGAAAAAATTAAAAAGCGGCTTACTGCGGGAAGCGTCACTACCGCCGTTATCCAAAGCCAGGGTTATACCGGCAAGTATGAAGTAACACGCGAATTTTTTGATTCTGCCACTTCCAGCCTGTTAAATGAAACAAGTCTTTTAATAGACCGGTGTTTCTCGGAAATTGGCGGCGGCTTTTCCTGGAAGGACCTTGACGAGGTTGTTTTGGTCGGCGGTTCGACCAGAATGCCGCAGGTTAAAGAATTTGTTAGGCGCGAATACGGCCGTGAACCCGTAACCAAAAATATTGATGTGGACACGATAGTCGCCGCCGGCGCGGCAATGCAGGCGAAACTTTGCGTTGAAAAAAGACTCGTTTTGGGCGGGGATTCCGGGACGCGCACCGCAACATTGGGCGGCAGTGAAAAAAAGAGGCTGGTAATAACCGGCGATTCCGTTCAGGATATAACCTCGCACAGCCTTGGGATGCTGGTGTTCTCAAAGGATGAAACCATTGTTAACAGCATCATTCTTAAAAAAAACAGCCTGTTAAATACGCCGTTCGGCAAAGAATATGTCTTTGGCGGCGAAAACATGGATGTTTTTGTTTTGCAGGGCGAATCTATTGAGCCCCGCGATTGTACGCTCCTGTATAAGTATTGCGTATTGGGTTTTACGAAAGGCAAAAAAACCGATTTTACCCTCTTCTTTACCTACAATCAGGACGGCATTGTGGAGGTGCGCGTCGAGGCGAAGGATGGGACCCCACTGCGGGTTGATAAGTCCGTCGTCAACGAATCAATTGATGAAATAATAAACAGGCTGCTCCGCGAGAGAGAAGAACAGAAACGCAAATCCCGCGCTGAAATTATGTTTATGGTCGATACGTCCGGCTCGATGGGGGGAGAACCTATCCGATTGGCGCGTGAAGCTCTTCGGGATTGTATGAAAGAACTGGATCTATCAAGATTTACAATATCAATTGTTAATTTTGCCGATAGAGGAAGATTTGAATGCAGGAATGAAAATAATGCCCGTAACATAGACAGGGCGATTTCGTCACTGGCTATTGATACTTGCGGTAACGGCAACGAGGAAACTCCGCTTGATTCATTCGGCAATAAGTTCACTGAAAAAGAATTTCACCACATTATTGTAGTCTTGACGGATGGAGTGTGGGACGATCAGCCGACGGAAGAAAGAGCTTCCGAAAGGTTAAAAGGCGCCGGTGTTACTATTTACGCGATAGGCTTTGGCGGAGCGGATGGAAGGTTCTTAAACAGAATCGCGTCTGAAAAAGGCGCACGCAAGATCGATTTAAGCAAACTTAGTCAGACTTTTGTGGAAATCGCAGGCAGCATAGCAACGGAAAGGTAGGATGGAGAAAACATGGAAACGTTGAGGACTCCGGAACAACTTAAAAATCCCGATTATAACTATTATTTGGCTTATGTCATAGACCCTGCCGAAAAGGACGCAAAAAAAATTGAGACGGCTTTAGCCCAGCGCAAAAATTCATTTACGCAGGGCACGGATGTTCAGCGCACGCTGAAGGATTTGTATACCGAAGCCGTCAAAATAATGACCGATAAGGCTCTTCGGGAAGAGGAGTTCAAAAATGCGAAAAAAATCAAATTAGAAACTGCTGAAAAATTAATTGTTGCTATAGTAAAAGGGCGCGGAGTAATCTATAAAAGCGACCTGATGAAAATAGCCGATGCGAGCGGCAGATGGCTGACGGTGGACGAAATAGAAAAGAAGATTGCATACTTGCAGCAACAAGGCGCGAAGATAGTAGACGATACCAAAAGAAGTTTAGACTTTCTAACTTATGATAAAATTGAAAGACTCTTAAAAACGATCGGCAAAAGTGATTTGTACGATTTATTGAGCGTAACACAAAGCACATCTGTTAACACACTACAGAATGCGTTATCAACCACATACAACACAGTGACCGGAATAATGGATGCTAAATCTGCAGCCATGAATCAAGTTTGCGGCGAAGCAAAAATGATTTTTAAGGACGAAAATTCAAAAAAATATTACGATGTTTACCTTGCAACAAAAGATATTTGGGCGGAATTTGCTTTGCGGCGCAGTTGTGGTATTTGGGAAGTCGAACTTAAAGAATTTTTGCATTATTCCGAAAGAGCAAAGAATGCATTAAAAACGTTAGGCATTACCGATGTGGATTATATAGAGGCGCTTTTAGCGGGAGCTTTGAATTTCTACCGCATTGCCGTAGCTGGCGGAGAGGAGCGCAGAATAGATTTAAAGGATTGCCCCTATTGTGGCATGGCTTATGCAAATAACAATAACCCTAAAACTTGCCCGCATTGCCACAACCCGCTGGAAATAGTGTGCTGGAATTGCGGGGGCAAGGTTCCTTACACGGTTAAGAACAAGATTTGTCCATCTTGCGGAGCGACAATAGATCATAGAGACATAGTTGACACCATTGTTAAAAAAGATACAGGCGGTTCCCCTGCGCTTTTCATGGAAAAGTGCATAAAAAGTTACGGTTTGGCGGCTCAGTACAATGGGGTTGAAATAGTCAAAAATATTATAATCAAAAATACTGTTAAGCCTGCTCATGAAGAGCGGGAATTTGGTATTTCTTCTGCAAACCAGCGTACCATTAATTTGCGTGTTTACGAAAACAACAGCCTTGAAGAGGAGGCGAGCATTGATGAAAGCACTCAAATGTACGAAACGTGTGAAATTAGTTTAACGCCCGGATTACCCGAAGACGCTCCTATAAATATTATTTTTGATTTGGATGATAATGGAATATTAACCATTACCGCCGTTGATCTGACAAACAATATACCTCTTACTGTTACTGCCGTTCGCAAGGGTGAAGCGACAGATAAGAGAGCGAGATTAACATAAGGATTGGAGATTTAATCGTATGGAAACTTTAAGAACTGACGACGAACTTAAAAATCCCGATTATAACTATTATCTTGCCTATGCTATAGATCCTGCCGAAAAGGATGCAAAAAAGATTGAGACGGCTATGGCAACGCGTAAAAATACTTTTACGGATGGTGACGTTGTTAAACGCAGGCTGAAAGATTTATATACCAACGCCATCAAGATAATGACTGATAAGGCGCTTCGGGAAGAGGAGTTTCAAGCTGCGAAAAAAATTAAGTTGGAATCCGCAAAGAAGACAGTTGTCAGAGTAGCAAAGAACCTTGGGAAAATTAATAAAAGTACTTTTAAAAAAATAGCTGACGCACATGACAAATGGCTAACAGCGGATGAGATAGAAAAAGAGGCTGCGTATTTATCACAAGAAGGTATAAAAATAGTAGATGATACTAAAAGAAAATTTGATTTTTTTACTTATGATAAAATAGAAAAACTATTAAAAACAATCAAAGGAAGTGACAAAAAAAGCGATTTATACGATTTGTTAGGAAAGCAACAGAGCGCGACCATCAAAGAGTTAACGGATAACGCAATTCCGGCCATGTACACTGCGATAGCTGGAAGAACAGATCCTAAGTCCACTGCTACGAATGGCATTTTGGGTTTTGCAAAACAGGTTTTTAAAGACAAAGATTCAAAAGAAAAATACGATGTTTACCTTGCAACCAAAAATATTTGGGAAGAATTTGCCTCGGGCAAAAGCAATGGCATTACGGAAATGGAACTTAAAGAGTTCCTTATTTTTTCTGAAAGAGCAAAACAAGCATTAAAGACCTATGATGTAGATTTTGTAGAAGTACTTTTAGCAGAAGGACTCAAGCATAATGGAATTACTGTACTAGGTGGAAAAACAGGCGAAGGAGATATTGATTTAGAGGAGTGCCCATACTGCGGTATGGCTTACGCGAACAACAATAACCCTAAATCTTGCCCGCATTGTCATAAACCGTTGGAAATCGTGTGCTGGAACTGCGGGGGCAAGGCTCCTTATACGGAGAAGAATAAAACTTGTCCGTCTTGCGGAGCGACGAAGGATCATAGTGCGCGTTTTGACTCTATCGTTAAAAAAACAGACAACCTGTTAGTCCAGCCCGGTATTTCCATAACCGATATTCAGGCAGAACTTCATAATCTAATAATCTTATTACCGGACTATGCAAAAGTAGCTACGTCAAAACTGGCAAAGAAAGCCGCGGAATATCAGGCAGAGGTAGACAAAAGAATCAAAGAGGAAGAAACGGTCGGCAAGGCGTACAAGGAAGAATATGAAAAGATACAGGAGTCCGTAAATTTAAAGAAATATATGACGGCTTTGGACGAGGTAACAAAGCTCAAAAACAAATATCCTAAATATAACATTGGAAAGACCGATGCGCTTGACGCCGCGATTAATTCCATCGTATCGAGAGTAAAGCAGCATGCGGACAGGGCGAAGACTTTTACCGCTCAGAATAACGAGGAGGCTGCGGTAAGCGAAGTCGCGGCGGCGCTCGATTTATCGACAGATTACATTGAGGTCAGGCAAATAATTGCAAAGTTCCCTCCCAAAGCTCCTGAAAGCGTAAGCGCGGCGATTAAGGAAAATGCGGCGCTCATTACATGGGTTCAAAACAAGCCGCAAAAATTGGTAACATACACGGTTATCTGTAAAAGAGGATCGCGCCCGACATCAATTACGGACGGCACCATGGTGGCCAGCGAACTCAGCATAAACTTTTTTGAAGATAAGACAATTGTTTCCGATACGCCGTATTATTACGCGGTCTTTTCTTCGCGGCTTGGCGTGAATTCTTCCATAATATGCACTGCCGCGCCGATTGTTACTTATTTTGATGTTTCTAATATAAAGCAGGAGATTGCGACCGGCAAAATAGCCGTAAAATGGGATGCCCCTTTAAATGTCAGCGAAGTGGAGGTTATCAGAAAAAAGGGCCACATTCCGCTGACGGGGCGTGAAGACGGGCAGAAAATTCCCGTTAAGAATAATGAGAGTTTTGAGGATGGAGATTACGATAAAACCGGCAACAGTTATCTTTTTATTTGCGGTTACAAAAATGACAAGGAGGAGATTACCTATTCAAAAGGCGTAACGCGGACATTTAAGGCGTTTGAAGAATTAAAGCCGTTATCCAACGTTAAAGTTGAACAGAACGGCACCACATCGTTTACGTTAAGCTGTGATAGGGTTGTATCAGGCAAGCGCGGGATATATTACAGCCCGCAAGAGCTCAATTGTAAAATCGGAAGCGCTCTGCAAATCGCGGAGTTCAAAAATTTTTGTAAAGGTATAGGTGAAGCCGGTTTAATGACCTCCGACGAGAATACCGCCAATTTTACTTTACCGCCGGATAAAACACACTATGTTTATCCTGTTGTCTGCAACGAGCAGCTTTTAATTGTTTCAAACCCGGTTATGGTGAATACGATGATAGGCATATCACAAGTTAGTTATTCGGAAGCAGGCAATGAGGTTGTGATTACCGGAAAGCCGCATTCATTTGCCAAAACGATTATCGCCAAGATCGGCAATACGGCGTTTCCCGCCGCTTTAAGCTCAGACGGCGACAGAATTTCTGTTACCAAAGACGACTTTGTTAAAGACGGTATGCATATCAAGTTAAAAATGAATGATGACAGTTACATAACAATCTTTGTGGAAACGGAAAACGAAGGTATCAAATCTACAACCTGCGGTGTGCGTCTTGGCAGCGTAATAACCTTAAAAGAAAAGGTAACCGTTCGATATTCGATGAATCTTGATGTTTCTGCCACAAAGCCGTTCCCGATAAAAATTGAATTTCAGTCCGATGCGCCTGCGACCATTCCGGAACTTACGCTGGTGAAAGGCAGCCCCCGGCCATTAAGTGTGAATGAAGGGCAGCTTGCGGATAGAACCCCGTCTCTAACGCTTAAAAAAGGGCTGATTCCCGGCAGCAAATATACGGAAAGTATTACGATTAAGTCGCCGCCCGTTGCGGTAAATACAAAATTCGCGCTGTTTCCGTCGGGGGACAATAAATATTTGACCCTGAAAGAGGTAAGGAGTT
>JGI24698J34947_10002016_pt1 | contig 10825 bp, 22 predicted proteins | sample TergutMp193P3_FD_34947 | JGI IMG/M metagenome (IMG submission 34947) | reverse complement strand
GCCATTGAGACGCAAAAGGGCCGCAAGTCGAAAGCGCAAAAGGCCGCCGCCTCGACCGCGCCCGTGCCTATGGGCAAGCCGATAAACCGCGTTCCCGCCGAAGTTGCCGCCGACAGCGTGGCCGCTGACAAATGGGCCGCAATAACGGCGGCGTATCGGGAGGTAGGATACGTGCCGACGCTTGGCGACGCCGAGGCCCTGACGCGGCTGTGCCTGTTGTATAGCGAGGCCGCCGCGATAAGGGCGTTGGTTGCAAAAATGACGGCTATTGCGGTGAAGGCTGGAGCCGTGGACGGTGATTTGATGGACTTGCATAAATTGCTGGACAGTAAGCGGCGGTTAATTGTGCCGTTGGAAGATAGGTTGTTTCTGAATCCGGTTGCGCGTATGCGCGGGTTGCCGACGCAGAAAGTCGATGACACGCCGGGCGCGGTCAAAAAATATAACGTTTAACGGGAGGGTCGTATGGGGAGTTTCGAGTCGGAGAACATAGCGCGGGGGATGGGCGTGTATGCAAGTTTTCTAAGGCAGAAATTGCGCAATGCGCTACTTGGCCTGAATAGTGAGATGTTGGGCGCGCAAGACTGCGAACGGATAAATAACTTTTCGGCGGAGGCCGTAAAGTGCGCCGTTGCTTTTCGGGATTGTATGAAGCCGTCTACCTGTAAGATTATCGCAAAAGCCATTGATGATATTGAACGGGAAGAAAAGGAGCGTATATAATGATTTTCGACGGGCGGAATTATGACGACGAGGAGGACGCAATCGCGCAGATGGTTGCGCAAGAGAAGCGCGACGCGGCCCGCAACTCGTCTAATATAGACTTTTTAATGCGCAAATACATTGCGTCGATTAAAAAGATTCACGAATTGGAAAAGAGGAATAAATATCTGTGCGCGCAGTTGCGGCTTGCTAAGTCCAACGAAAGGCGGATGGCTGGCGTGCCGGACGCGAAAAAGGAAAATGGGGATAACGATGGACGGTAAAAGAAATTTTTGTCGGAAGCAGGTTTATTACAACTGCGACGCCACGAACGACGCAATAGCGGAAACTTGCGCAGGGTATAAATCCGTCGAGTTTCCCACTGCGGCCAGAGGATGTACACTATGTGAATATTATGATTATGGGAGTTGCCGGAATAAGGAAATATGGGAGGCAAACAATGCCACAGCAGATTAACATGTTCGACGGCATTATTATTGACAACTTCGCCGGAGGCGGCGGGGCGTCCACCGGCATTGAGCTTGCCCTCGGTCGCCCCGTGGACATTGCGATTAATCACGACCGCGACGCAATCGCTATGCACGCCGCCAATCACCCGTACACGCGCCATTTTTGCGAGAGTGTCTGGGACATCGACCCGCGCGAGGCGACGCAGGGGCAGCCGGTAACGCTCGCGTGGTTTAGCCCCGATTGCAAGCACTTTTCAAAGGCGCGGGGCGGCAAACCCGCAGACAAGAATATTCGCGGTTTGGCGTGGGTTGCCGTCCGTTGGGCTGCGACCGTGCGCCCGAAAATTATAATTTTGGAGAACGTCGAAGAATTTAAAACATGGGGGCCGCTCGGCAAGGACGGCCAGCTGGACAAGACGCAAACAGGGAAAACATTCCGCTCGTTCGTCAGCGCGTTACGTACCTACGGCTACGCGGTGGACTGGCGCGAGTTACGCGCTTGTGATTACGGCGCGCCGACAATCCGCAAGCGGTTTTTTCTGGTTGCGCGTTGCGACAGCGAACCCATAACGTGGCCCGCCCCGACGCACGGCGCGCCCGGCAGTATCGGCGTTAAATCGGGACGTTTATTACCGTACCGCACAGCGGCGGAGATAATCGACTGGACGCTTCCGTGCCCGTCGATCTTCGATACGTCCGCAGAAATCAAAGCCAAATACGGCATTAACGCCGTGCGCCCTCTCGCTGATGCGACGCTCCGGCGGATTGCGCGCGGTTTGCAAAAATTTGTAATTGATAACCCCGACCCGTATTTGGTGGGCGTCGGCGGTCGCGCCGGACAGAGCCGTCCGCGTGGCGTAGACGAGCCGATGGCAACAATTACGAGCAAGGCCGACGCCGCGTTAATTACGCCCTATATAACACCAATCGGCCAAACGGGATTTTCCCTCGACCGGTCGCGCCCGATAGACGCTCCGCTCAACACAACCGTGTCAAAGGCGGAGCAATGCCTGATAGCGCCCACGCTCATCCAGACAGGTTACGGTGAGGCCCCCGGTCAAGCCCCGCGCGTGCCCGGACTGGACAAGCCACTCGGCACAATCGTTTCAGGCGGCAAACACGCTGCGGTCGTGGCGTTTCTGTCAAAATATTATAGTGGCAATGGTAGCAAGGGTAGCGGCGCGCAGGAGCCGATCCCTACGGTAACGGCCATTGACCATAACGCCATTGTCGCGTCCCACGTCGTAAAATTCAAGGGCGACAACGTGGGGCACCCCGCCGACGAGCCGCTACAGACCATAGCCGCCGGAGGGCTGCACTTTGGCGAGGTGAGGGCGTTCCTGATGAAATATTACGGCGCGGAGGGCGAGACTGGACAGCCCGTAACAGAGCCAACCCATACCATTACAAGCCGTGATAGGTTTGGCCTCGTAACCGTACACGGCGATCAATACGCCATTGCGGATATTGGGTTGCGTATGCTGACGCCGAGGGAGTTATTCAACGCGCAGGGTTTCCCCCGCGATTACATAATAGATACCGCCGCGGACGGAAAGCCGATAACCAAGTCCGCGCAGGTCGCCCGCTGCGGCAACAGCGTCTGCCCCGCCCTCGCCGAGGCGTTGGTACGGGCCAACTTGCCGGAAATGTGCGGCGCGAAAATCGAAACGATGTACGACCTTAACATGGAGATGGCGGGATGAACGAATCGAATGCAACCAAAAAATCGTATTGGCTACCGCCAAGCCGGTCAACGTATGGAGAATACTACACCGGTCTCTGTGTTGCGCATAACAATGAGGAGATGGAGCAATGTGTACACTTCGCGCCCGGCTCCTTCAGCAAATATATCTGTCTCACGCGCGGGTACAACCGGCGAGAAGTACATACTGTTTGCAGTGCATCGCTTGAGAAGTTGAGGGAGGAGGGGGCGGCGGTATGACAATCACATATAGCAAGCCGCGCACCGACTATTATTGCAAGGTGGAAGTGTTTGTCGACGGGCAAGGCTGGGGGCAATTGGAAAGGCACGCCCACAAAGTCGGTTGGATCGCGAAAAAATGGGGGAGCTATTACGGGCGTGCTGACGAATCGCCTGTTACGCTTTGGCCCGAAACGCCAATACGCAATTTACCAATAGCCAAGAATTGGCTGGAGGGGATGATTAAAGGTGAAAATTGAATATAGCAAGCCGCGCACCGTGGACGGCATCAAGGTGATAGACGTCCGCGTCGGTGCGTGGCAGTGGGGGCGGTTGGAATATTGCCGCGCCTTACATGAAGACATTGGGAAGGTGATTCGCCAATGGCGGGCCGTGAAGTTTACGGAGAACGGGGAGACGGTACACTATGGCGACCCGCAACCGGTACGGGATTTGCGCGTGGCGAAGTCATGGGTAAATAAAGTTGCGAGGTATGCCCTTGAGCCGAAACGTAAAGAAAGCGAGGCCGCCCAATGACCGCCCCGCGCACAATAGCCGAGTTGTACCGCGTCCCAGTCGTGGCGAAGCACACCAACTGCGTATCGTTCGCGACGCGGGATATAACAGCGGTATTGTTTCGCTCCGCGTGGCGGGCGAGCGTGGTAATGCCAGCGATCCGCCGATACCGGAACGTGAAGCGCAAGCGCAACGGGGATATTTGTATTTGGTATAATAAGGACTGGCCCGACGCTGAATATTCGTTCCATTTTGCTTATTACTGGAAAGGTAATTGCATAATGAAGCACGGGCTGGGAGAGGACGCGCAATTAATGTATGGCAAGTTCGCGGAGGTTTGCGCAAGCGAACGCGAGAATTTCGCGAACTTCAAGATTGTGCGTAATTTCCGGTTGCCGCTGTGGAGTAAGCGTCTCCATAGGGCGGAGCGGAAAGTATTGCGCCTGATTAGAAAAAAGCAATACGGCGAAGTCGTAAAGGTGTTTGAACGGATAGATAAAATTATGACCGATTCGGGATGTCCTATCCCGGTCGGGAAACCTATAAACAAGGGAGGGGAATAATGAAAGAAATGACGATGTATGCGGTAACGGATACGGCTACCGGCAAGCAGATGGTTAGTTTTTGGGAGGAGCCGATGGTCTACACGACGTTAAAACGGGCGGAATACGAGGCGAAAAAGGCCAAAGTCCCCACCACAATCAAACAATTAGAATGTTTGGGGGTGGAATAATGGGAAAGTGTTTTTGCGTTGGGCACACGGAAATATACTATATCTGCGAGGCTGACAGGGCGGGAGCGGATTATAGTGAATGTGAATTCTGCGAACGGGTAGACGGGACGCCTGTTTGCGGCGCGTGCGTGGACGGCCATTGTACATCTGACGATGCGCGGGCCGCTGTTATGTATGCTGGGCCGAGAAAGGGGGCCGAAGGTGGAGACTGAAACGTGCGGGAATTGCGCAAACTGCGTAACGAACGATATCCGGGGATATTGGAATTATCTGTGCCCGTTTGAATCGTGGGGGGAGTATAACGACGTTGGGCGGAGGTGTAAGGTAGCCGGGGACGTCTGCGATTGCGGGAAATTTGAACCCAAAAAGGAGGGCGCGTTAAATGTTGCTGTGTAAAAGTTGCAAGGCGAAAATTAGGAGCGCCATGCGGCACGGGGAATTTGGTGAAAAAGCCAAGTACGTGTTGCTGGATATTTTCAAGCGCGAAATCATCGCCGCCCGCCGCGCCGGTCAGACCTATCAGTTGATAGCGACGCAGTACGGCGTTGGCAAGGCCACAATGTACAGATTTATTAAGGAGGCAGTATGAGTAACTGGATTAAGCTGTCGGAGCGCGAGCCGGAAACCGGTGAGCGCGTATTGATGTATGGTTATGACAAAGATTTGTTTGTTGGGGAGTTAAAGGTTGAAGTAATGCTCAAGTTTAAGGTAATTGTCTTTGCGCGGATTCCGGCTGACGGCAAACGCCCCGCAGAGGAACTCTTGATACCGTATAGCTGCGTCTCCCACTGGCAGCCGCTCCCTGACGCGCCGGAGGTAGATGATGAGACGATTTAAAACTGTAAAAGAATTGTTGGACACAGACCTTGAAACATATCTTGTAGAGATGACAAGGCGCGAAGTGGAATTTTTGGTTGGGCTTGCCGCTGACTATGTGCGCAGGAATAGGCGGCCTAACCATACGCCTGGTTATTTTGAAACGGCACAATCACTATTCAAAATCGCCGGTGGCAAGGGGCTTATCGGCGAAGGCGACATTGAAATATGGAAGGAGATTGACGATGGGCAAGACTAATTTTGAGAAGTGGAAGGAGGGGCTGACGTTGGAGAAATTGACCGCGTTGTTTGAGGGCGGGTGTAACTTTTGCGAAGTTATATACGGCACCTCCAACTATTTTTGCGGCGATTATGATCACTGCCCCGACCGCATAATGGATTGGGGAGAACAGGAGGCGCAAGATGAGTAAATTGCAACTACCGGACAGCATGTCGTTCCCGTTCGACCTGACTTTCGACAAGAAGTATTATATTGTCGTCAAGAAGAGCGCCCTTGCCGCCGAGGCATGCGACGGTTGCAATGGCGAGGGGCGGATCACCCTTGAGGACGGCGGCAAATATCGCTGTCCGAAGTGTGGCGGGGAAATGGTTTTGTACAAGCCAATTAGCGACGGCTACCACATCGAGACGCTGTCTCTGCGCTCGGCAAACGTGGCCACCCAAAACTATTATTTTTTGGTGTTTTCCGACGGTAACTACACACTTCAAATTGAGGGGACGACGGTCGGCGACACGGAGACGCAACTGTGCTGTCCGTGTGCCGGCGTTCAGCTTTGCGATATTTGCAAACACTACGCAATTACGGATAACATTATAGAGGCGCAGAACGCGCTGAAAGAATACGAGGAGGGGACACAGAATGACGAATAAGCGCCAACCGATAATAGAATTCACGTCCGCAAAGCAAGCGCGGGCGTGTCTGCGGGAGTGGCAGTCGCGGCTATTCCTTGCCGACTGGATTATAGATATTCAGGTTGGCGTGGAAATACCCGCGGATGCGGAGGGCGACGGGCTGGGGCGGATAGACGTCGATTTTAATTGCCGCGCCGCGCAGATTACACTTTATGCGTTACCGAAGGACGCCGGTCGCGCCTTGCTTCGCATGTCGCAAGAGCAGACGCTCGTCCACGAATTGCTCCATTGCAAAATCGGAGGGATTCAGGCGGACGGTTCGATGGAGGGGAAATATTACAATGCGCAGCAGCACGCGCTAATTGAGGAGCTATCGCGGTCGCTGGTAATGGCGAAGTATGGCGTCGGGGCGGCGTGGTTTAATAATCTTAAATGGAGAGAGGGAAAATGAATATAGAACATTCCGAAAGCTCAAGACGGTTTGTAACTGTCGAAGACCGTATTGACGAACTCGATAAAAAGATGGTTTTGCTTGCGGAGGCGGTGTCGCGGATAGAAGACCGTATTTGCGCCGCAGAAAGCGCCGACCCCCTGTCGGTCGAACCATGCAGTGCGATAAAGAGGGAGAGGCGTGTATCAATGAACAGCCTCGCGTACAAACAGTTACTTGACCGCAATGAAATCATGCTCTGTTATTGCAAGGTGTGCGGCAAGTACCACGCCCGATATGTAGGAGGTTGGGTATTTATAGATGATACCATACCCGAACACGTGCCGCCGCTGGAGACGCCGAGTTAATGCGCGAGGGGCTGTCATCATTGGACGAGTTCGACACTACAACCTGCAAGGCCGTAGATGTTGCTAATTTTCGGAGTCGGCTGAGGGATTTTGTGCTGAACACGGTGCACGGTATACTGGTGGAAAGGAGCAAAAATGACTGAAGTCCGCATAGGGTGTTTGATAAGCTTGTTTGTATTAGGCTTTACGGTTGGGGTCGTTTTTGCAATAGAAATCTTTGAACACTGGAAAAAGAAGGGGGAAATATGACATTATTAAAACACCTAATTAACTATTGCAAGGCAACAACCGAAAGCAAGCTCACCGCCTGCCAAAAACACCAGTGGGCCTGTCTGCGATTCCTGCGCGAAATTGACCGGCGCAAGGAAAGGGGCTGGCCGTGGGATTTTGACGAGGCGCAAGCGGAGCGATATATAAGCTGGATGGGAGAATTCAAGCACTCGCGCGGCCCGCTTGCCGGCCAGCGAAAAGCCCCCTGCGATTACGAACTTTTTGTCTACGGGAATATTTACGGTTGGTGGCACAAATCCGACACCGGCACGCGCCGGTTCCGGCGCATGTATGAGCAGCTTGCGCGCAAAAACGCGAAGTCGCAAGACAAGGCCATACAAGCCTTGTACGAAATATCGGCGTTCGGCGAGCCGCTGGCGGAGGCGTATGTGGCCGCCACGAAAAAAGAACAAACAAAGTGGGTATGGAACGAGGCCGCGTGGCTTTACCAAAATAGCGACTTTAAAGATTCGTTCACTTGTAAATACGATAACGCCTCGCGCGAAAAGGTTATTAAACATGTAAAGAGCGGGTCAATATTTTCGCGGCTTTCTAAAGACGACGGCAAGCGCGGTGACGGTAGCAATCCGCACTTTGGGATTTTAGACGAATACCACCTCCACGAAACTACGGAATTTTACGATATGCTGACAAGCGGTATGAAAACGCGCAAGAACCCGCTACTGTCTATTATCACCACGGCGGGCTTTGACTTGACTAACCCCTGTTACGCCGTGGAATATAACTACGTGTCGCAGATACTCGACCCCAACAACCCCGTCGATAACGACCGTTACTTTGCTATTATCTGCGAACTTGACCGCAATAATACCCACGATATTTTTACAACTGACGACGGGCGGCAAATAGAACCGGGCGGAATTATTGACGAACTGGGATCAGACGCGGCAATATCGAAGTCAAATCCGGTTACCGGTGCCGACTCCGTAGTGCGCGAAAGTATTAAAGTTGAAACGGGTGAGGCGGCGCACAAGGCCGAGAAGCGCCGCGACCTGTACACCAAGACGTACAACGTGTGGGTGCAGAATAGGCCGGTAGGCTACATGGACATGACGCGGTGGGCGGCCTGCAAGGCAGACACGGCGGAACTATTCGAAACGATAAAAGAAAAGGCTGCGGGCCGCTGCTACGTCGGGATAGACCTTTCTGAGCGCGAAGACTTGACGTCCGTGGGATTCGTTTTCCCCTATGCAGAGGGCGGCTATGCGCGTTATGCGCTACTCTCCCAATCGTTTATGCCGGAGGAAACGTACCACCGAAAAGTAATTGATGGGCGCGCCCCATACGACGTATGGCGGCAAGCCGGACGTATTACCGTAACGGATGGGGCAACCGTAGACCACAAGGCCGTATTACGCTATATGCTGGACACGTGCGCCGAAAATGGCTGGACGCCCGCCGAATTTTGCATTGACCCCGCAATGGCGTTTGGTATATCCCCCGACCTCATAGCCGAGGGAATGACGGTCGTGGACATCCGGCAAGGCATGTTAACCCTCGGCGGTCCGACAAGGGCGTTCAGGGAGGCGGTATTCTCCCGCAGAATAATCCACGACAATAACCCCGTATTAACGTGGGCGGTCGGCAACGCGGAAATCCGCATAGACCACAACGCAAACATCATGCTGGACAAATCCAAATCCCGCCTGAAAATCGACCCCATAGCGGCAACAATTAACGCCTTTGTCCGCGCTCTCGTGGATGACCCGGCCCCCAAATCCGCGCCAATGGACTGGGGCGTCCGGGTGTTCTAATGCCTCCGCCTCCGCACCGAGGGGCCTCCAGTGCACAATGGCGGTTTGATTATTTGCGGATTTTGCGCTTGCTATACCTTGCTATACCCTAAAAACAATACACGCGATTTTAATTGTTTTTTTTCTCCAAAAAAGTTAATATAAAAATCAAAGTCAGTATTTTGACATTGTGAGTTGCGGGATTGGATCGGGCCCCTATGGGGCAGTTGCTGGACTTTGTTTTGCTGATAATCGGGATTGCCGCCATTACTGCGGGCGGGTGTATGATCTACGCCCCCGCCGCGCTGATCGTAGGCGGGGCGGCTTGCGTCTTTATTGCACTCTATCCCGGTAACGGCAAGCGCAATAATGCGCCGAAAGGGGGTGCGTGATGGGGTATTTTGCGCTCCAAGAACGCCGCTCATCCCCCGCGTCCTCTGCGTCTATGCCGGAATGGGCAATTAGCGCGTTTGGCGGCGGGGCTACCAGCGCGGGCGTTGCCGTCAACGAAACGACCGCAATATCCCTCACGCCGGTATGGGCGGCAATAGATATAATCGCCGACACGATGGGCATTTTCCCGCTTCACATTTTTCGCAATACCGGCCCAACGACAAAAGCGTGGGCCATGAATCACCCGCAATATAATATGCTACATGGCGCTCCGAACGAAAACTTGACGGCCTTTGATTGGTGTCATATGATGGCAACGTACCAACTGGCGTACGGAGCTGGAATATCGGAAATCGAATTCGACGCGAACGGCCACCCCGTCGCGCTGTGGCCCATACCCACACAGCAGGTAACCCCTGCAAAAACTGCGTCCGGCAAGCTCACCTATAAAGTAACTGACGACAAGGGGGCGCAGCGCACACTGTGGCCGCACCAGTTATTGATATTCCGTTTTTGGCCCCGGCCTGACGGCGGATGGTTATCCCCCATTACCGTTCACCGGGAGACCATCGGTTCTGCCCTTGCCGTGCGCGAGTTTGGAGCGCGGACGTTTGGGCAGGGAACGAATCCTGCGGGAATAATAACCGGCATACCGCCCGGATTAAACGAGGACGCTAAAAAAACGCTCGAAACGAACCTTGCCAACTACAGGGGCCTCGGCAAGTCCCACTCAATAATTACCCTTGAGGGCGGCCTGAAATTTGAGCGTGTCGGTTTGCCGCCTGAAGACGCGCAATATTTAGAGACGCGAAAATTTGACACGTCGGAAATTGCGCGTATATACCGGGTGCCCCTGTTTTTATTGCAAGAACACGAAAAAAGCACGTCGTGGGGCTCCGGCATATCGGAGATGAAAGAGGCCTTTGTAATCTTTACCATGTTGAAATATTGCATACAGTGGGAACAGGAGATTAATAAAAAGTTACTTGACGGCGGGGACAAATTTTATTGCAAGTTTGCAATAGATGGATTATTGCGGGGCGCGCTAAAAGACAGAATGCAAGCGTACGAAATAGGCTCGCGCATGGGAATTTATTCGATTGACGAAATGCGGGAAATGGAAGATATGAATCCCTTGCCAAACAGCGAGGGGGACGCGCGGCTTGTACCCATGAACATGGGGACGCTGGAAAATATCATTGCAGGGAAAGGGGAAAATGATGCCAAACAAGGCAGTTGAAATGCGCCTTGCCGAAATCGACGGAATACAAATCCGCGCGGAGGGCGAGGGCGAGACAAAACAGGAATACGTAGACGGCCTCGGTATCGTCTACGACAAGGAAGTTGAAATCTTTGACGGGTATTTTGAGAAGATACGCGCCGGAGCGTTCGACAAATGCATGAAGCGCGGCGGGGAGATTAAGAGCTTTTTTAACCATAATCCCGATTACGTACTTGCTACGACGCGCAGCAGTCCGGCGCTCGTACTTGAGGACACGCCGGACGGCCTTATATTCCACGCGCCTATCCCCAATACGTCATACGGGCGCGACTTGACAGAGAACCTGAACCGCCGCAA
>JGI24698J34947_10002015_pt1 | contig 10829 bp, 10 predicted proteins | sample TergutMp193P3_FD_34947 | JGI IMG/M metagenome (IMG submission 34947) | reverse complement strand
GGGGCCGATTGCGCCGCCGTTTCCGCCTCCCCCGCCTGGCGTCAAAAGAGACGCGCCCGAGCCTCCGCCGCCTCCGCCTGCGCACAGGAAATATCCATTAGAAAGGAAAAATGTTCCCGAGCCTCCGCCTCCCCCGGCCCCGCCCGACGCAGAAGTAACAGATACAATATTTATAACCGTGTTCGTGGTAATCAGTCTGCCGTGAGTGGAAGATTCCGTCAAATTATTAACTGGACCAGCTGCTTCAATAATATTTTTATATCCTGAGATGATAAAATTTCCTGATAATGACGGAGCCGAGGCGGCGCTGCCGCCTGATGCCGTATAAACGGAAAAAGATGTTGCTGCATCGAGTGTTAAAACTTCCGAGACGGAACCGCCGGTTCCCCCGGACGATGATCCCGTAACGGCGGAATTGCTGACGTTATAGACGGCTCCGTATCCTCCTCCGCCTCCGGCTCCGGCAAGGCTGACAACATAAACGCCGGGCTGAAGGGTAACTGTTTCGACGGCAGGGTTATCTGAACCGGAAAGGGAATAATGCGCCGTTCTTCCTGAAACTAGAGAGTTAAACCCCGTATTGGTAAGCGCTTCGAAGCCAAGCTGAGGGAAATCATTTTCAACATAAGTTTTAAAAAGAAATTTGTTAATATCGTGCAGGTAAACCATTTTCCACAAAGCGCGTTTTGAACTGCTGTAGTAACCTCTTCTGTTAACGGAATATTGAGGAGTGGTTTTGGAAAATTCATAATAAACGTCCGTATCAATGCGAAAGACGTAGAGATACAAGATACAGGATTCGGAAGGCACATATGCGTTTACCGGCAAATCATTGCTTACTGTGTGCCTGTATCCGTTAACGTCAAAGGAAGATCCAGCTTTTATGACAGGCTTTTCAGCGGCTGTTAACTGCGCGTCAAAATAACCAAAGAAAGTATTATGATCATAGGAAGCCGACCCGTCAAAAAAAGCCAGGATAAGATTATCGGAGCGGGTAAAAGAAATTTGGGTTTGAACGTCCACATTTACGGTGAAGGTAACGGCGAAACGCCCCGTATCAGTGAAATAGCCTCCTGCTGAGGAAGAGAGGGGGATTCTCGCGGTAACATATCCATTTTCTTTAAAAATTGTTATGTCGCTGTAATTGTCGCATGAGGCAACCGTTCCGGCGAGGTTATAGACAGATACGTTTGAGATATGCCTTGCCGTTGTATAAAGAGGAAGCCCCTGTATGGTAAGGTATGGGACAACGTTCGCGGGGATATTTTCAATGTCAAGGTATCCGTTGCCGTTAAGGAAAGAAACCCGTACGCGATCATCAATGGTAATGAGATACCTGGTATCGACATCTACATTTATATCAAAGGATACGAAAAAGACGCCGGTTTCGGTAAAGTTGGCTTTTGAACTGTTATAAGAGAGAGGAATGCGGACTACAGCCCTGTTGTCGTTAGTTGAAATAAGCACGGTTGAATAATCCGCGCAGGAGGCGACTGCTCCCGCCTGGTTGTGAACGGTTATCTTGGCGATATTTTGCAAAGAAATATTTTCCGGCAGATTATAGATTACAAGACAGCCGGGCCCGGAAGAGAGAGAAGCCGGCAAATTCCTGACATCAACAGTACCGCGCCCGTCCGTGAAAGGAACAAGAAGATTGTCAGAGATATTGACGCGGTATGCGGTAACGGCGTCCACAAGAATTTCAAATCCGACAATGAATCTGCCTGTTTCCGTAAATTCCGTATTGTCGGAATAAACAAGCGGCAAATAAAAGGTACTTGAAGAACCCTCGTTAAAAACCTTGATGCCGGTTTTATCCTTGCCGTTGAGCTTGCCTATAACCGACGAGGAATTGGAGACGCTGACGGAAAAAACGTTAGTGGCTTGAGTGTGAGCCGGCATATTGACAAGTTTGAGAAAACGGCCGGTTCTCTCAAGTTCGGCCCTTTCGGCATTGGTGAGCGAATTGCCGCCGCCCGAGACGGGCTCGTCAATGTAAGTCATGTCGCAGGCGGAAAAAATTATTGCGCAGGCGATAACGGCAGCGCAAAAGACGGAACGAAAAACATTTTTCGTTTTCATAAAGAACCTCCTAATTAATTTTTAAAGAAAGCATTATTATAAAGCTTTCAAATTTAAAACCTGTTTCAATTGCGACGCCGAACCACGAGCCGAAGAACTGGCGGATTCCGATTCGGAAATCAAAAAAGTTAACCGGAACCGGCGTGTCGTTGTACCGGATTAAAAGCGCGTTGCGGATAAACCCGAAGTCAAAACAATAAACGAGATAGAGATCGGTAGACGGAGAATAAAGATCAATGTGATAACCCATTCTCACGCCGAAATTTTTCAAATTCGGGTACGGGGTTTTGAGAAAAACGCCTAAAAAGAAGGGCAGCGGGAGCGGCGGCAGATAGTCCACGCGAATTTCAAGCGGAAAGATTTTAAATTCCATGATGTCTAACATAAGGGGGGCGACGCCCACGTCAACGAAGAGGGAATTTTTCCCGGCGATTTCAGGATGCCTCCAAAGATTAATTACATCGAGGGCGGGCAAATCCGGCAAAGAGAAAAAAAGCAGAGAGGAAAAAATAATTATTGATGATTTTTTCATTTTACCGTTATAAGCGCGACGTCTTTAATGCCGTTGTTTGCCAGAGTCTGCATAAGGGTGGAGCCCCGGGACAAGGCAGTTATTTCAATTCCGTATCCCGTATTTTTAACAGAGATAATTTCAGGATCGTAAAGAGAGGTAATAACCATATTCGCCTGTTTTATATCGTCAGTGCAGAAAGAATATTGAAGGTACGCTTTTTCTCCCGTCCCCATTGCAATTTCAATCACGCCGAAGACAATTTCATTTTTATCGGAAAATGGAACGCTGGCGACGACCGCCGAAGCGATATGCCCGGCTTCGCTGTTGTAGTAAAAGAACGCTTTTTTTGAAGACAGGGACAGAATTAAAAACAAAATAAAAAGGGCGTTAAAAATCAGAGAGACAATGAAGGGAATTTTAATTTTCATGGGTTACTCCAGTGTGTATCTTTGAGTTACGGGATTGCCGCTGACAGGAGGCAGGTAAAGCGTTTTGTTCAGCATGACGTTAATGAGCGTGCCGTTATCCACGGTCAGGGTAGGCTGTATGTTAAGGGCGCGCGAGACGATATTTCCTCCTAACTGGTTAACCACGTCGGAATTAGAAGCGGCTATATTCGACGCGGATTCTTCCGTAGCGTACGCGGCGGCGGTCTCGGTCATTTTTGAATTGGCGATGGAAAACAGCGCGATAATCCCGGCTGCTTTAAGATACTCGAACCAGTTTTCGTTAACAGTGCCGGACTGCCCGCTCATGCCCGCCCTGTCTACGCCGCCGGCGCCCTCGAGGTCAAGCTGGAATCCGTCCGGCCTTATAATTGTGTCCCAAACAATCTGGACCCTGTTTTGGGCGTAGGAAACGGAGCTGTTGTATCTTGCAAGCAGGATTGTTCCCTGCGGGATAAGGAGTTTGCGCCCGGTTTGGGAGTCGTAAATGTTTTGAGTAACGCGGGCGAGCACGTTTCCTGGAAGATCGGTATTAATCGCGGTTATAAGAATTCCCGGAATGATAGTGCCGGTCCATAAAGCGTTGTCCCCGAGATAGTAACCGTTACCGGCGAAGCCGCTGTTATTTGACGATTCTGAAAACGACTGTTTGCCCTGCTGGTCGTTCTGCGACGCGTAATCGGAGGCTTGGTTTCCGTAAGAACCGTAAGAGGGGGCGGGGGACGGCGCGTTACGCGAAGCGGCGGAAAAATAGTCAGCCGGATTCTGCGCCTGGGCGGAAACAGCCTGCGGGGTCTGGGAGTTCTGGGCGTAAAAACCGCCCTGCACGGCAGGAACAAGGGACGATCTGTAATAAGTAGGCGTTTGCTGAGGCGGTGTATTTCCGGGCGGCTGCGCCGGAGGCGGGCTTTGGGACGGCGGGGGAGGGTACTGGTTTTGCGCGGGGCCTGAAGGAGAACGGACGGATTCAACGCCGTAGCCGTTAAAAGAAACAGTGGGAAGAAGTTCCGGCGGTTCTTCATATTCGCGCTGTTCCTGGTAAGAAACATTGACGGCTTCCGCGGCCGGCCTGCGGTTAATCGCGCTGTCGCGGAGGGAAGCGACGAATTGGGACGACGATCCGCCGGAGGCCGATGCCTGCGCTTCCGCCGAAGCGGATTTCTTTTTCGGCTTCAACGTATTTAACAGAAGCCCTCCGCAGACAATTACGGCGAAAGACACGCAGAGCACGAGCAATATTCTTTTCCGGTTTAAAACGCCCGGTTTCGCGTCTCCCCCGAGGCTGGTCGCCTGCTCCGGCGACATTTCGAATTTTTCTTCTTCTTCGGGGCCGTTATCAAGTTCAGTTTCCATTATTTGCTCCTCCTCTTTTTTTGGCGATTGTAATTTCAGTCCGGCCGATTTTGACCGTGATGCTTTCGACTAACTTGTCGATGACGATCATGTTGCCGATAACGCGGTAGTTAAGAACGTCATTGCGGTTTTCCATAACGGCGGGAATTTCCCTCTGCAAAACAAGGTTCGGGAACTGTATATAAGTCTTGCCTCCGTCGTCGAAAACCAGTTCGGGCAGCCAGTAAGGTTTATGGAACAGGCTGTAAGTAATTCTGTAATTGAAAGAAAGAAAACGGGGATCGACGCCGCCGCCCGGAGCGTCAGGCAAACCGCCTTCGGCGGAAGGGCCGGAAAGGCCGGAAGGGTAGTAATTATTCGGAAGCGCGGGCAAGTACCGCCATCTTGTTACGGGCATATGCATGTTTGTAAAGCTGCGCAAAATTATTCTGTAGACGCGCCTGTCGGTATTGATGATAAGGGAAGCCTCAAGCCCCGACGACTGCGGCTTTATATAGATATGCTGGACGTGGACGCCGTTTTCATAACTGACGCCGGCCCCGATGATCCACCGTTCGCTGTCCGAGACGAAGGGCGTCTCTACGACGCGTTCGCCCGGCTGGAGCGAGATGTCGCATAACCGCAGGGGCTGCGCGTAAATTTCATAAACCCAGTCCCGGTCGTAGTCGTAAACAACCGCCGCGTGGGAATAGTCCTGGGGCCTTACAATGCCGTCGCTGTTAGAAGCCCTGACAGCCTGTTCTCCGGCGGCCGGAGTCCTGGAAGGCGGCGGAGTTTCCGCCGGAACATAGACAGGCCGTTCCACTACAATAACCTCGGGTTCAAGAGAAACAAAAGAAGAACCTGCCTGATCGGGATCGGCTCCCTGTCCCCTCAATCCGATTCCGACGTCCTTTATTTTTTCCTCAACGTCGATAGTGGCGCAGGAAAATAAGAAGGGCAGGAAAAAAAGAAACAAAAAATTTCTGTTCATTTACAGCTCTGTCATTTCAAAATTTTCGATATAGATACCCAACGGGTTTCTTTTTATGGTGGCGTCTGTAGGCGTAACGAGGCGGACGGTAACGACGGCCCGCATTTTCGCGCTTTTCGGCGAGGAAGAAGATTCGATTACGGTTTCCGTCCAGTTAACCTGGTAAGAGCGTCCCGTAATGTTAAGGACGGATTCGATTTCAACAGTCCGCCTTAATTTCCCGACAAGATCGAAGGGCGAGTCCGCGAGAAGGAAACGCCTTAAAATAGGCGAGTAGTTTGAAGCGGACATTACGAAGCACTCGTCGATATTCGCGTAAACGACCTGATAGTCTGTCGAGACGGAACGCAGGTTGTAGACAAACTTGCGGACTTCGTAATGAATAGAAGCCTCTGGAACCGGCACGGTTCCGCTCTGCCGCACTTCTCCGAGAAACTGCGATTCGCCGGAAGGCATAACGTTGATAAGGACGGGGACGGTTTTCTGCTGGTTTACGGAGACAAAAAACAAAATAAGAGAAATGACAAAAAGCCCGATGTTGATAAAAGCGGTTTTTCTCCAAAGCTGAGCTTCCTTCATCTTGTCCTGCAAAATATCGCCGTAAGCCCTGTCCTGTCCTTCCTGGAAGGGATTGGAAACCGGTAGAGGCTTGTAAACTGTATTTTTATGCGGAGCTGGCATTAGTGTTTGTTATTGTTACGTGAAATTATCATGATTTGCCTGAAGGAGCCTTTGCAGGTTGCTGGCTTGGGGGCGAAGCCGGTTGTTGATCTTTTCCGGCACTGCCGATATTGTGTTTGGCGGCATAAGCCCTGCCGCGTTTCGCGCCTTCGGTTCTTCTATCATTGAAATGGTCATGGAAAGATTTATTTTCACCTTTCTCATTTTTCTCATTATGTAAACTTTCTCTCCAACTATGGGGATTACTTCCCCCGTTTTTTGCGCCCATGAGACTGCGCGTTAATCCAAGAGCTCCAGCTTTGAAATGGTCTCCCGCGCTTCCGGCCAAACTTTTCATAAATGCCCCTGCCTGTTGCGCGTTGTTCCCTCCCGCGTCTTTAACTGCATTTCTGGCCGCATTGGCTTCTTTGAAATCGCCGATGCCGCCGACAACAGCATTAGTAGTTCCTCTAGCGAGAAGACCGGCTGGTTTCGCGGCAAGACTCGCAGCCGCTCCTGCCGCCGCGACCGCGCCGCCGACTGCGGAGATGGCTCCCGAAGCGCTGAGGCTCGGCGTACCCGTAAGAAGCGACTGAGCGAGGCCGGGGGCGCTTTTGCAGATATAGAGAAACATGAGGCAGATAAAGAAGATAAAAATAATCTGATCGACAGTTCCCTGGAATCCGTCGCCTGAGAAAAAATAAAACATGGAAATAAAACCGTAGATGAGAAGGAATATGGCGATGTTGCAAAATAGAAGTTTTATAAAAAAGCCGACAATAGCGCCTATAAATTTTTCCGCCATAAATTTACTGCCTTCCCAGATGGAGAGAGGAAACAGGATGACGCCTACCGTGGAGACAAGCATGAACTCAAGAAAGCAGACAAGGTATTCAAGAAGGGCGAAAACTCCCGTAAAAATGATAATAAAGGCGCAAACAAGCCCTACCACCCACCGTCTTACGTCAGGGACAGGAATAATGTTTAACAGCTTTTTGGAAGAACCGTCAGAATAGGCGAAACACTCGCCCGCGAGAAAATAAATAATTTTAAAAACGGAAGCGGGAGCTACGGTAGTATAATTCATCCTGGGAGTTCTGCGGTCGGCAAGCAGGTCTCCAAAGATTTTACTGTTATCCTCTTTTAATATGGCGGTAACAGTCGTTTGAATATGCGATCTGCCAGAGGGGCTGTAATCAACAATATCGTACTCCTGGCTGTCAACGATACCGTTGAAGTAGGAAGCGACGGAAGGATAAATGCTGTTCCTTGCCATATCAAAAGTCCATTTTGTGATACCGCCGATAATCCTGGGATAAGCGGCTATAACGATGAGGAAAAAAACGGTCGCTTTGAGGATTTTTATAATGTTTTCTTTTAAGCCTGTTCCCGTAAGCGCGTAATTGAGGGCCGCCGAGAAAATGGCGATCGAAAGGACAATTTTGCCGATAAAGAGCGCTTGGCCGATAAAGTAAGACTGAAGCGCGATTATTTTATCAATGACAAAGTAGTAGGCGTTGTTTACGTTGTTGCCGATTTTTTGCCATGATTCCTGGCCGTAAGCCTGAAAAGGGAGAAAAACAAGGACAAGAAAAAGGAATCTTTTCATAAAAATCCTCCGCAAGAAAGAGCTAGTCCGCGAGGGGCTTGAACACGTCGTCCGGCCAGTCCGAATAGAAAGGCTGATCCATAGGCGTTTGAGCCTGGTACATTTCGACGGCCTTAAGTTCCATAAAGTCGGTCGCAATCATTACAAGGTCGTTAAGCAGCTTGTTGGTATCAATCGCCACTTCGACTTCCATCGCCTCGAGTTCTTTCTCGCCTATTTTTTCGTCTATATCGAGATCGGCGTCTCCGGCGAGGCGGCGCAAGAACGCGCTGTTGCGGATCATCCTCTGCATATATTCGTTATTTTGAATGCTGGAGCTGGTAAGAAATTTTCTGGCGAGGTCTTTTTCCCTTTCCTTCCACGTCTGCACATAAGCGTAATTCGAGGACGTTAAACCAAGCCTCAGCCACATTTCCTTTTGCTGTTCGGGAGTAAATTCATCTTTCCATTCAACTGTGTCCTTGATTCCGTAGGCAATGCCCTCAACATCCCAAAGTGAGTAATTTTTATTCCCGATTGAGACGTTCATGCCCATAAAGGTTTCCTCAGTCTTTCTTTCGAGGTAGAGCTGGCGGTTGTACCATTCCATAAGATCGTCCCAACTTTTTATATCTCCAATACGAGACAGGTTTCTAACAGACTGTTCAACTGTCTTGGCCATGTGTTCAGCCTGATCCTTTAGGTACATGATCTGCTTTACACCGTCTTCAACCATCTGAGCGTAATGTGCGACTTGCCCAAGTCTGGTTGTTTCAGCTATGAGTTCCAATGTTGGGGCTACAATAGCCACCTGGCTGTGAGCCCGAAACGGGAAAAAGATAACGACTAAGAACAGAAATAAATTTTTTTTCATAAAAATCCTCCTTGAAAAATTTTAGTTGTTCTATCCTATGTAAATAAAAAAACCGCCCCGAAGGGCGGCTGATCATTGAAAAGGATTAGAATATGGAAGCGTTAAAGCATCCCTTTACGTTCACTATCATATCCGACTAATTTGTTTTCAACGAAATAGAAATAAGTGTTTATTCTGTAGTCGGGCGCGTATAAAAAAATATGATCATAAATAAATACATACGTTTCTCTACCGTCACTAATACCCGATCTTGTTGCTTCTGGCCAAACAGTTTTAAATTCATTGACATCCATGCCAATATACGTTTTTGTTAGCCTTTCAGGATGTGCTTGTTCGATTGAAGTGGCTTTTCCACTGGTTGTACTTGCACAACCGCTGAGGATGAGTAAAGAGATGACTCCGATACAGAGAACCAAAGAAACAAATTTTGTCTTTTTCATAAAATTCCTCCTAAATATATTATCCCATCGAATTGACTGGCGGTCAAGAGGGAATTCAGCGTTTAATTAATAGGTTCTTTATATATTTTTTTGCCTAGTTCTTTAATATCTACTTTATCCCAATAATTTTGATAAAGTTCATCGAAATATTTACTTAATTTAATTATTGTTTCTTTGTCTTCTATCGTTAAACGCGTTTCATGGTTGTAGATAAAACCTGAATTTGTAAAATTACTTGAACCGACATAAGCGATCTCTCCATCAATTATATAGATTTTTGAATGTACAAATGTACTTTCACACCCCCATATTTCAGAATTAGAATAAAAACTCGGCTTTTTAATGAAAACAATAGGAAATAATGTTTTGTATTCATAACTAAACACTTTTATTGACTTATATAGTTTGTGCATTATTGGTATTATTAGTACAAATGCTCCTATCAAATATTTATATTGAAATAAAAAAGTATAGATGCTATTAAGCTGTAGATATAATAATAATCCCAAAATAATAATATATAATGACGTATATATTCTCACAAATATTTTTAATACATCGAATATCTTTTTCTTTTCTTTTAACATATATTTATCTTGTATAATAATTTTCCTAAATATCTCCGATCGTGCAGGGTTGCGAAAGTCTTGATTGTCATCTGTTGATATTAATTGAATATCAACATTCTGATATTGTTTTTTTATTAATTGTTCGACCTGATCGCTACCAAAATAAGGTGATACAATCTTTATTGATTTTTTTGCATTGTTTATTTTATTCGATATTTTTAAACCTGCATTTCCACCTATGTAAAGTTGAGAATGTTTAATATCTTTTTCAATAAAATATTTCACCAACACAACCCATCTGAAGTAATTATGGCACAGGAACAATTATAAGTCAATCTGAAAAATTTATGTTAATATTTTGTTTATATTTTATTTCAGTCAATTGCCAAGCCTTATTTATATGATATATTATGTCAGTTTCAGAAAAATTCCAATTTGGTTCTTGATGGAAACCTTTTTCAAAAGACAAACTATTATATAAAAATGTTTCGGGAATATGTATAGGACAAAAGTCTCTAAAAACCCAATGAAATTCTTCATAATAATCTTCCTTTGAACATTTTTCTTTTATTCCATTAACAATATAAATATAATAATTATATATTTTAGAAATGGGAGCATAAAAGAATTTTGAAGGGTTCTCATCACCAGTAAAAGCTACCCAAGTATCTGAGTGTAATTTGTTATAAAAATTATATAACTTCTCAATATCATTTTGTTTAAGAGAAAATCTTTTCTCTTCTTTTGAAACGAGCGAGTATTTTTTCCTACATTTTACATCAATATGGAAGACGCCTTTTTCCGTATAAACAATATAATCAGGTCTTTTAATATTTTTAATTTGAAATACCTTTGAGAAGGAATCTTTGCTTTGGTCGATATAATAAAACGGTATTTTATTATCGTTTAAGAAATCTTTGAATGATTTTTCAGCCATTATGCCTTTTTTAAAATTTTCCTGTTCTTTTTTCTGGTCGTTTTTTATTTCGTCTTCAGACTTGACATACGGACGGAAAACTTTTCCGCCTTCACCGGCCTTTTGAGAATCTTCCATCTAGAGTGTTTTCCTCTGAGGGAATTATCGCATAGAACGGGCAGGGCGGTCAAGGCGCAAACTGCCGGGTTTGGAAGGACGGCTTATTAACGAAATTAGAAAATTGTTTCATTACCATTCTTTGGGTTTGCCGTTTGGAGGGGTAATGTTAAAATTTTCGCCGGAAGGCTCTATTACATAAAAGCCTTGCCCCAGCGCATAATTTTTTGTATTGGCAGTCATTACAACTCCGGCGACCGCTCCCAAGAATGCGCGTTTATCGCCGTGCAAATCGGC
>JGI24698J34947_10002014_pt1 | contig 10830 bp, 10 predicted proteins | sample TergutMp193P3_FD_34947 | JGI IMG/M metagenome (IMG submission 34947) | reverse complement strand
TATGTTGTGAAAGAAAAATAACTTATAATAGAGCTGAGCCTCTTTGTAAACAGTGCTCTGACAACAAAAATAATACTTATAAAGTTTGCCATAAATGTGGCAAAGAGAAGTATATTACTTATAAACGCCCAGAATGCTATTCCTGTTATAATAATAAAACAATATTGACAGCCGGCTAATCCTGTTGGATAATACATTTAGGAGGAATTTTATGAAAAAGGCAAAAATCGTTTCTTTGGTTCTCTTTATCGGAGTCATACTTGTACTCAATGGATGTACATCGGTAGGACCTACGCCCACGCCCACAGCAGGCTATGCTTCTTCTATTGAAGAAGCCCATCCTGACAGATTTGAAAAAACCGTTATCGGCATGGATGTTAATGAGTTCAAAACTGTCTGGCCTGAGGCTACCAGATCAGGTTTTAGTGAAGATGGTGAGACTTATGAATTTATTTACTCTCATTGGGTAGGTGGTATATATGGAACAGCTTATGATTATAAAATTTATACCCATTTTCATTTTACCAATAATAAATTGGTAAAATATGAGAGTACCCAAAAAAGTGGGCTATAAACATCGAATAATTCTTTTTTAATTATATTAATCAGCCGTCCCTCGGGACGGCTTTTTTTATTTACAAAGGATAGAACAACTAAAATTTTTCAAGGAGGATTTTATGAAAAAGATTTTTGTTTTATTCTGTCTGGCCTTTATCATTCTGGCTGGACAGTCGGTCCACGCTCAAATGGGTGTTTTTGACGCTACTTTAAATGCTCTTCTATCAGTTACCCAAGTGGAACAACTAGTGAAATTCGGCCAAATGATTGAAAATGGTTCTGAACAAATTTTTTATCTTAAAAATCAGTTTGAAACTATGGGCGAGAATCTTAAAATGACCGTAGACAACCTTTCCCGCATCGGGGAAATCGGGAGTTGGGATGATTTTATGGAATGGCACAACCGCCAGCTCTACCTCGAGAAAAAGACTGAGGACAGTTTCACCGGCATGAACATTTCCATTGGGAGTAAAAATTACTCTCTTTGGGACGTTGAGGGCATCGGTTATGGGATCAAGGAAACTTACGTTGATTATTGGGATAAAGAGTTTAACGACGAACAGCGCAAGGAAATGTGGCTGGGCCTCGGCTTGACGCCCTCCAATTACGCCTACGTCCAGACCTGGAGGGAAAGGGAACAGTCCCTCGCCAGAAAATTCCTGACAAGCTCCTCTATTCAAAACGAGGAGTATATAAAGGGCATGACGCGTAACAACGAGTTTTTAAAGAAACTCGCGGGAGACGCCGATCGGGACATAGACGATAAAATCGGCGAGAAGGAACTCGCGGCAATGAACGTCGAAATGTCGATCCACAACAACAAGGCCTTAAACGATCTTATTATGATGGCGTCCGACCTTATGGAAATGAAAGCCGTGGAAATGTATCAGGCCCAAACCCCCATAGATCGTCCTGTTTTATCCGAGTGGCCCGACGACGTTTTCGGCTCTTTTTAGGAGAGGTAACATACTATGGGCGGCAATTGGTCAAATTTAGGCAGCACCATAAACAACTCGTTCTTCTTTGTCGTTGACAAAATCATAGAGCTTCAGGGCTACTTCCTCGGGCAGGCTCTTTATATCGGCAGAATTGTTCTTATCATCGCCATTTCTTCCGCGGCCCTCAACTACGCTCTTACCGGAACCGGCCTGAAAGAAAACGTTGTCAAAATTCTCAAGGCGACCGTTTTTTTCCTCATTGTGATAGCCGCTTATCCGAGGATTATCGGCTTCATCACGAACTGGACTTTTAGTTTGGCCAGGGATAGTATCTACCCTTCCGTAAGGGATTACTTCGCCGGGGTCACCGGAACTTATACGCAGGACGTTGAGATTTTCGACCACGAGAGGGGAACCCGTTCCGTCATTCAGTTTACAATCACCGAGATTAAGAAAAACGACAACAGTCATATTTTTGGCGACCTGCTCGCCGAGCGCGGAAATTCCAGGATGAATTATACGGCAGTCTCGCCGGCGGCCGTCTTTAGAATCATTTATTTCCTCGCCGAGGATTGTTTTTCTTACGCCGACGGTTCCTCTAAGAAAATTCTCGGTTTAATCCCCATCCCCGACGTCAGGCGATGGGTAGTCGGCTTCGTTTGCGGTTTCCTCGTCATCTTTACCGGCATTTTCGCTTTGCTGGAATATCTTGTCTGCTTCCTTGAGTTTATGCTCGTCGCCACGGTAGGCGTCATTTTGTTTCCTCTTTCGCTCTGGGAAGGCAGTAAATTTATGGCGGAAAAATTTATCGGCGCGATTGTGGGCTTTTTCATGAAGCTCCTCTTTTGTACGCTTGCCATTTTCCTGCTCATCTACGGTTTTATTTCCGTATTTTACTTTTTCTCGCGCGCCGGGTTTACGGGAGGCGTTGATCAAATNATCTTTATATTTTTTACCTGCCTTCTGTTTTTCTTCATCTGTAAAAGCGCGCCNGGCGTCGCGCAGTCGCTTCTTACCGGCACGCCAAGCCTCAGCGCCGCGGGAGCCATTTCCGCCGTCGGCGGNGCGGTCGCGGCGGCAGGAGCCGTCGCCGGGGTCGCTCAAAAAGCGGCGCGCACAGCTTCTGGAATCGGCGGGAATATCGCCGGAGCAGGCCAGGCCGCGAAAGTGATGAAAGATATGGGCGGGACAGTCGGGATGCAGGCGGGCGCGTTTTTTAACAGTCTTGGAAAAAGTACCGCGGCCTCCGTCAACTCAACCCTATCCCGCAGCTTGCTTGGAATGTCAAAAGGCAGAGACCCAGCGACCTGGCGGGAAAGAAAAGAAGAAGGCAAAAACCACGCAAAGGAATACATCGCAAAAAAATTCGGCATTACTTCTCCCTGAGCGCCTCCGCCGCCTTCGCCTCCGCCGAATCCCCAAGTCTAATCATGATCATTTCACGTAATAAGGAGACAACCGCTAATGCCCGCGACACACAAAAAAACAGTTTATAAGCCTCTTCCCGTTTCAAACCCCTTCCAGGAAGGCCAGGACAGGGCCTACGGAGACATTCTGCGGGACAAGATGAAAGAAACTCAGCTGTGGAGAAAAACCGCTTTTGTTAACGCTTTGCTTTTCGCGATAGCTTTAATTTTGTTCTCCTACTCCGTAAACCAGCAAAAAACCGTCCCGGTTCTCATTAACGTCATGCCTTCCGGAGAATCGCAGTTTCTGGGAGAAGTACGCCAGAGCGGAGCCGTTCAGGTTCCCGANGCGGCCGTCCATTATCAGGTACGCAGGTTCGTCTCCAACCTTCGTTCCGTCTCAACCGATTANCAGGTCGTTTACGCCAACATCGACGAATGTTTCGTAATGTCAACGTCTAACTATTCGCAAATTTTAAGGCGTTTCCTTATCGCGGACTCGCCGTTCGATCTTGTCGGCAAATTAAGGCGTACCGTCGAGATTGAATCCGTCCTTAACATAACGGAACGGTCTTATCAGATCAACTGGACGGAGACGGTAATCGAATCTTCGTCAAATCCGAAAAGCTCGAAAATGCGGGCCGTCGTTACCGTCCGCCTTGTCACGCCCACCGACTCAACCATCAAAAGAAACCCGTTGGGTATCTATATCGAAAATTTTGAAATGACAGGGTTGTAAATGAACAGAAATATTTTATTACTTTTTCTTTTACCGTTCTTTTTTTCCTGCGTCACCGTCGACGTTGAGGACAGAATAAGGGACTCAGGCGTAGGATCGCAGGTACAGGGGCCAGGATCGTCCCGGGCCGATTTTATCGTCGCGCCTTTGGAGCCTGAGGTTATCGTCGTGGAACGGCCCGTCTATGTCCCAACGGAAAATTCCCCGCCTTCAAGGCCTCCCGCCGCCGGGGCAGAGTCTGTCAGGGCCTCNAACGCCGCCGGCGTCGTCAGGCCCCAGGACTATTCCCACGCGGCTATGGTTTACGATTACGATCCTGACTGGGTGTACGAAATTTACGCCCAGCCCCTGCGGGTCTGCGACGTCTCGCTCCAGCCCGGCGAACGCGCCGTCGAGCCGCCCTTTATCTCGGACAGCGAACGCTGGATCATAGGCGCGGGCGTAAGTTACGAAAACGGAATCCACGTACAGCACATCTATATCAAACCGCAGTCGTCGGGGCTTGAGGCCTCCCTTATCATCAACACGGACAGAAGGGTCTACAGAATCATCCTGCGCAGCTTTACCAACATACACATGCCCATAACAAGATGGAGGTATCAGCCCGCAGTCCCCAATAATTATTACTCTTCCGCCCCTTCGGGAACGGACGATTCTTTAAACTCCAATGAAGGCGGCGGCGTTGATCCCCGGTTCCTTTCCTTCAATTACAGAATCACCTACGCCCTTTTTCAAAAACCTTACTGGCTGCCGCAGCTGGTATTCGACGACGGAAGCAAAACCTACATCCAGTTTCCAAACCTTGTTTTACAAAGAGAATTTCCCGCCGTTATGGAAAACCGCAGCGACGTACTGAACTACCGCGTCGTCGGCAACGTAATCGTAATCGACAAGCTAATCGAAAATATCACGGTCAAAATAGGCCGAACCGAAATCACAATCTCAAAGAAAAGAGGAGGAAACTAAAATGGAAGCGGAACTTGACGATAGTCCCGAGGAAGAACAGGAATTCGAAATGTCGCCGGAACAGGCGACTAACCTCGGGGGGGACGCGAAGCCCAGGGTTTTTAACCGGAAAAAAGTATTAATCACGCTCTGCGTGTCTTTCGCCGTAATTGTCTGCGGAGGGCTTCTGCTGAATGTGTTAAAGCCCAAAAAGAAAAGCGCGCCGTCTCAAACGGAAGTGTCGGTCTCCGGCGGCACGTCGTCGGAATTCCTTACGTCCCTGCGCGATCGCTCGGTTAACCGCGTGACGGCAGACGCGGTGGAAGTTTCTTATCAGGAACAGCGCGAACATGAAGAAGAGCCGGAACTTCTTCCCGTTGTCTCTTTCAACAACAATTACGGCGTTGAATCAGTTTCCTCTCCGCCCCGCCCCGCGCAAAATCAATACCCTCCCCCGGCTTCGCCGGGCCCGCCGGCGGCGGAGGCTTCCCAAAACCAGCAGCCGCAGCAAACGCCGGCGCATTTCAGATCGTCCCTCGTGCCCGCCGTCCAGGGCAGTTTGTTCTCACAGAACGTCCAAACCCCGCAGGCTGTTCAGGCGGCCGCGCAGGGCCAGGCCGATTATTTTTTGCCCGCTTCGCGTAACGCGGCCCCGGCTTATTCTTACGGGAGTCAGAGTCAGGTTTCCGATTACGCCTTGCAGAACGATCAGCAGGGCAAACAGTCGTTTTCCGAATCGTCGAATAACGGCGGGGTTGTCAACAGCGGTTATTATCTTGGAGAAAACGCCTTGTGGACGGGCACTATCGTTCCGGGAATTCTTATAACCGCGATCAACACTGACCTGCCGGGCAGCGTCCTCGCCCGCGTTACTCAAAATATTTACGACTCCCAGACCGGACGCAGGCTCCTCATCCCGCAGGGGACNGTTTTGCTCGCCAGGTACAACAGCTCCGTTTCCTACGCCCAGAACAGGGTGCAGATCGTTTGGGACACAATTATAAGGCCCGACGGATTCCAGCTTGACCTTGAGGGAGCGGGCGGCGTTGACAGGGCGGGCATGAGCGGGCAATCCGGCGCNGTCAACGAAAACTGGTTCGAATACCTTAAAGCCGCNGGCATTATCACCCTGTTTTCCATCGCGAACGCGAGAATGACCGAGACGGCCGCCGTCTACGCCGCCGAGGAATCCGCCTCGAATGCCGCGGCGTCCAACTCCGAGGTTGTCAGCCAGCTAGGCGGGAACATTGCCTCCCGCGCCCTTAACATCCAGCCCACGTTAACCGTTGAAAACGGAACGCTCATTAACGTCATGCTGAACAAAACGCTCTACCTGCCGCCCGTCGGCGGCAATCCCGTAACCCAAAGATACGTATTGGAGTAACCTATGAAAATTAAAATCTTTTTCGTTCTTTCTTTGCTTTTTAACGCCGTGTTTATTTTGTTCGTTGTCCTGTCCTTATCGTCAAAAAAATCATTCCTCTCCTTTAATAAAGAAGACGGGTATATTACGGCTGCCGCCATCGTAAGCGTTCCCATGTACGACGAAATAATTTTCGGCCCCGTTGAAATTACCCTGACTCAAGGCCAGAAGGCGTTTTTGCAGTTCTCTTTCCATTCCCACGAGATAAGGCAGGGAAACGTGCTCGTCAGGGCTCTTTACGATCCCGATGTTATCTCCGTCGCGGATACCGGATACGGCATAGAAATATTGGCCGTCACGCGGGGCTCTACCCTCATGCAGACCCTCACGAACGACGGAATCAAAGACGTAGCCCTCGTTATCGTAAAATGACAAAGTCTTTTAAAATTTTACTTTTTTCCTCATTGTTTTTTTTCTCCTTGCCGGAATCTTACTCGCTTGACTTAATCAACCTGTGGCGCCATCCGGAAATCGCGAATAAAAACGCCGTCTTCGTTGACATAGGCGCCGCCCCCCTTATGTTCGATAATTTTGAATTTAACGTCCTTCCGCTGGAAATTCGCGTGGACTACCTGCCGCCCCTGCCCCTGCCGTTCTTTTTCGGCGTTTTTCTTAAAACTCCCTGCCCCAATTTAAAAAGTTTCGGCTTGAGGATAGGTTATCATTTTGATCTTTACGATCCGTTTACGGATTTCTACTTCGTTTATTTGTTCGACTTCGGTTTTTTACGCAACGACGTTTTGATTGAATTTAACGACGCCCCCGTCGANGCCAATTATTACGATTTCCGTTTTGGAATCCGCCGCTTCTTCGGTTCGTGGTTCGGGGTCGCCGTTGAAACAGGGTTCAAATTTGAAAGCGTTGTTTTTTTGCTTTCATTAAAAATTAATTAGGAGGCTCTTTATGCGAAAGAAAAATTTTTACCGTCTGTTTGTTTTTGCTCTGGTTGTCGCCGCCGGCGTTTCCGCCTGCGACACGTTCTTCATCGAGGACGGTTATGCATCCGGTTCCGCCGTTGCAGGCTCATCCGGCGCTTCTTCAGGCGGAGGAGGCGAAGACGGCATTGGTACTTTCTTTTATTCCGGCCAGGCGAATCAGGTTTGTTTCCCATGCGCGGGAGGCGGCGGAGGCGGCTCTTTTCTTGCTCAGGACGGTTCGCGGTTCAAAGCCGCCGTTCAAACAGGTTTTAGATTTGAAAGCATTGTTTTTTTTGCTTTCTTTAAAAATTAATCAGGAGGCTCTTTATGCGAAGGAAAATTTTTTATCGTCTTTTTGCTTTTATTTTGGCTGCCGCCGCCGGCTTCGCCGCGTGCGACATGTTCTTCGTCGAGGACGGGTCCGGGGACAATTCTAATTCCTCGGACGACAGGAACGTGCTCACTCGGGCCGAGAGGGACGAAATGGAAAGAACGGGGCGTTTTTTGAAACTGATCAACATGCCCGCGCACACTCAAATCACGAATGTTTTTTCCGTTCAAATCTCCAATTCCGCGTCCGTTATCGGCAAACTTCCCAATAACGCCGAGATATGGCTTTTTATCGAGGAAAATAATTCCTGTACCGTCTACCTGCCGCTCGTCTATAACAACAATACGGAATTCATGGAAACGGGAAAATTCATTGCCGGATTTGAAATCCTCGTTGACGCCGTTACCGTTTACAGTTTAAATCTAACGGAAAAATTCCTTGTCTCTTTCACGGAAGGACGCGGAACCGTTGACGTTAATGCTTTGCCCGTCTACGATATTGTTCCCGGCGAGCCCGGTACTGATCCCAGCTTCCTTGTCATCTACAACCTTCCCCCGAACATTTCATTGCATAATATCTCCAACCTGTCCGTTCACAACCAGGCCGGAGCCGTCGCCTCATGCCTGGATTATTCGTCGATACAGATTTCCGTCAGCGACAACAAAGCCGCGGCCCGCGTTCCGCTCTCGTATAATAATTTTAAAACCGTTTTCACGGCGACCGGCGTCTTTTACGTGTCCTTCGACATCAACGTCGACATTGACACCCGCTATCTTATCACCACGAACGATCGCGTGAGGTGTTCCTTCCTTAACGGCAACGGGTTTCTTGACATCGAGAATATCCCCGCGAACATTGTTCCTTACCTTACCCTGCAGGGGCTTCCGTATTACACGACGGCAAAACAAATCTCAAACGTGTCCGTCTATAATCTTGCCGGAACCGTCGCCTCGGGCGGCGGTTACGACGACATAACCGTTTTCAGGGANAATGAATTCATCACCGCGAGAATNCCCCTGTCTTCCTCCAAAGGCGGTTATTTCACGGACACGGGGCGTTTTGCCGTTTCCTTCACCGTGGACGTGGACGTAGAAACCCAAATCTCTTTTTCCCGGGGCGATAACCTCATCTTAACGTTCTCCGACGGTTCCGCTATTTTCGATTATAACGCCTTCTTCGGTTATTTCGACGCGCAGTTGACTAACGCCGCAAAGCCTACCATTAAAGGAGGCTCGTCATTTTCCATTAACGGATACAAACACACGGTCGCTTCCGATTTAACCATAAACGCCTACGCGCCTTTAGAATCCTGCGTCTTATACCTCTATACCTTCCGCGTGGATACCGAAGTTTTTTACGAGTTTTCCAAAACCGCGCCGGTATATTCCGCCAATAAAAAAGGCTGGTACAACAACTCAAGACGCGCTTTGTGGAAAATGATCTATCTGCACGACGTTGACCAGTATCTTTTCAAAACGTACATCGAAGACGACTTCCCCCAGCTCGGCACGGCGGTTCTCACGGCCGCAAGTTTTAACTCGTTCGGCTCAGGAAGATCGGCGCATTATTCCCTTTCGGGTTCAGGTAATCCGGCCGCGGCGTCCGTCACTCTTCAGCCGGGCGTTTACGCCGTCCGCCTCATGGGCTCGGGAGGCGGGGGAGGATACGGCTCCGTATCAGGCTCCGCCGTTACAGGCTCGTCGTCGGGAGGCTCGGGCGGCGTTATTTGGGAAGTGATTACGATCAATACCCCGACCGTTTTTTCCGCTTATACGGGATCAGGCGGTTCGCCGGCTTCCGCTCCATCGCCTTCAGGAACCTTTTCCATTACCGGAACAAAAAATAAAATTATTTATACTCCTGAAATCCCCGGAGATACTTATTCTAATCTCATCGCTAATTATACTTATACGGATGAGATTGTAACCGTTTTTTCCCCCACAGCCGCCGCGTCTGGCGGGTCCGGGGGCGGAGGAGGCGCGGGAACGTTTTTCTATTCGGAAAGAGAAAAATATTTCCTGTGCGCCGGCGGAGGCGGGGGAGGCTCAGGCGCGTCTTACCTGACGCCTGGCGGCGGGGGCGGAACCGGCGGCGCAATCGGGCCTGGAGGAACAGGCGGAGCCGCTGGGACTCTGTCTCAGTATTTCAATGATGAATTAAAAATGAATTCGGGCGGCAGCGCGGGCGGCGCCGCAGGCGGAACCGGCGACGCGCGTCTTCCTTATAACACGTCGCTTAACGGCGGAACAGGCACGGCTTCTTATTCTTCTTCGTCTTTTGATTTGTCTTCCACTATTGGTTTTTTACACTATGGCGTTATGTCATCGCTTTACGGACATCCTACGGTTGCTTATTACGAAGGATCATTAAGTACGCTCCGGGCGGTATCGTTCAGGTTAATGCGCTATTCGATCTCCGCATCAAGCGGAGCGGGCGGATCGGCCGCGATGGTGTCATATCCTTCGGATCATCCGCAGGCCTGGCTTAATACGGTTAATNCTCACGGGGCCGGAGGAGGCGCGCTCGCGCTCAATCCTACTNTNCTTACCGGGTCTTTTTCATATATCAATAGAAACNTTGCCAGCTATTTTGANTGGAACGTTACCACAAATTTTGATTCGGACGTTTCTTTTTCNTTTGGAGAAAGAAGAGGCGGACAAAACGGCTCTAACGGCGGAAACAACCGTAATTCCGCAAAAGGCGGCGGAGCNGCCGGCGGAACCGTCAGTAACGACCGGCCTTCAGCCGGATCGGCGGGCTCTATAACCATTTATAAAATTTACTAAAAACCATTCGGGAGGTTTGCCAGCTCCCGCGCGCTTGAATTTTAAGACCGTTTCCGGACTATCCCCGGAGACGGTCTTTTTTTTTATTTATTCTTTTTACTCCTATAGGTAAAAGAGTTATTTTTTTTAAAACGGACGAGCTTCCGTTACTAGTAACGCTTTTAAAAGGGGGGAATATTAATACTTTAAATGCCGCTGAAAAGCCGAATTTCTTCAGGGAAATCACAATTCCCGGAGACGTACTGGACGACATGCGCCTGTCTGACGGCGCGAAAATAATGTACGGGAAAATTGCCCGGCTCGCCTTTATTGACGGGCACTGCTGGTCAAGCAACTCTTTCCTTGACGGGACGAAATCGGGGCGAAACGCCAGCAGGTTTATAGCCGAGCTCAGAGCCTCGGGCTATATCTCAATCGAAAACGAGCGCAGTAAAAACAGGAAAATCAGGATTTGCCGTGTTGACAGCAAGGTTAACCTCGCCAATTCTGGCGAAGTTGACATCTCTGAAAACGCTGACCCCGCCAATTTTGGCGATGTTGAAAATGCCAACCCAGCCAATTCCGGCGATGTTGAAAATTCTGAAATTACTAACCCCGCCAATTTTGGCGATGTTGAAAATCCTGAAATCACAAACCCCGCCAATTTTGGCGAAGTTGAAAAGCCAGAAAACGCCAACCCCGCCAATTTTGGCGACAGAACAAGTAGTAGTAGTTTAAATATATATAATAAAACTACTACTACCCCATGCCCGGATAAATCAAACGATAACCTTCCATGCGCGGAAAA
>JGI24698J34947_10002013_pt1 | contig 10833 bp, 6 predicted proteins | sample TergutMp193P3_FD_34947 | JGI IMG/M metagenome (IMG submission 34947) | reverse complement strand
GGTTACTCAGCCTATCCGCGCAAAATCAACTTCAAGCGCATGAGGGAGATTGCCGACAAGGTTGGCGCGGTCTTCATGGTAGACATGGCGCACTTTGCGGGCCTTGTAGCCGGCAAGGTTTTTACGGGCGAATACGATCCAGTACCCTGGGCGCACGTTGTAACAAGCACCACCCATAAAACATTACGCGGCCCCCGCGCCGGAATCGTCTTATCAACGGAAGAGTTCGCCGAGTCACTTGACAAGGGCTGCCCGCTTACGATGGGCGGTCCTCTGCCCCATGTGATCGCGGCAAAGGCCGTCGCTTTCCGCGAGGCATCAAGCGAGGAGTTTAGACAGTACGCAAAACGCATTGTCGCCAATTGCCAGACTCTTGCCTCATCCTTTATAAAAAACGGCCTTGAAGTGCTGACAGGCGGAACCGACAACCACCTGATACTGGTTAACGTGCAAAACAGCGCGGGTATTACGGGCAGGCAGGCGGAAAGCGCGTTGCATGAATGTAACATAACGGTTAACCGGAACAGCCTTCCCCGCGATGCCAACGGCCCGTGGTACACTTCCGGGATACGGGTGGGGACTGCGGCGGTTACCACCCTCGGTATGGGAGAGGCGGAAATGACGGAATTTGGCGCGATAATCGCCGCCGCGCTCAAGGGGACAACTCAGGCGCAGGACAAAAAAGATCCGTCAAAAAACAGCAAGGCAAAGTACAATATCGATTCAGGCGTAAAGGCCGATGTTCAAAAGCGGGCAAAAGCCCTGTTGGATAAATTCCCCGTGTACCCGCAGCTTGATTTGGAAATGCTGAAAAAGGCTTTTGCGGGGCTTTAGCCCGACAAGTCCAATTATTTTTTATTTTTTCTTTCTCTATTTTTTTCTTTCTCGCGGATAAAGGAATCAAAAATATCGAAAAGTATTATATCGATCTTGGGGTGCTTTTCGATAAATTCTTCGCGCATCATCGCAAGGGCTTCTTCCGGAGTCATGGCCTTGCGGTAGACGCGGTGCGGATCCGTAACGCTGTCATATACGTCGATAATTTCAAGCACCTTCGCCGGAAAGTACGCGAGAGCCTGATACTCCAAAATCGGCTGTAGTTCGTATGTGATGCAATAATCCTGTTTAGCGTCCGGATTATCTTTTTTGAACTGTTGAAGGTACGCGCGAAAATAACCGTAACCGGCGGCATCGCCGTAATATTCATGATGATAGCCGGTGATAAGGCTCGCTTCCATAGGATAGTTTGTCTTTGTCAAGATTGACTTGTAACCCTGCTTTACATGATCAATTACAATGTTACGGTCGTAAGAAGACTCGCCTTCGTGGTATTCCACAGCGGACGCTTTTCCTATATCGTGAATGAGAAAGCCGACAGCCCATTTAAAATAATTGTCGGGAGAAATAGCCCTCATGCCGCCGTAAAAAACACGCTCAAGAACGACATCTTCTATATCAATGTGCGGAAGCAGAGAGTGGTAAAAAGCCCGGTACTTGGCAGCAAAGGAAATCCGCAGCTTCTGTATAGCGCTGGATGTAGAGACAAGGTTGTTATAATAGGAAAGAAACGCGATCCCGTTAAGGTACACCCTGGTCATGTGCTGAACGATTGTTCCGTTGGACTTTTCAACAAGAGTATTCATAAGTTCGTTGTTGAAAACATCATCCGATATAAGCTGCGCTGATGATTTAACCATCTCGTTTGTGGAATCTACAAGTTCCTGGGTCATTTTTTTCGCTTCATCATCGGCGAGGCGTATGGCTTCTTCAAGGGCCGCATGGTTAATAAGCGCGGCGTCCTTGGCCGTATCCACAAGAGCTTCCGTAACAATTTCAACGTCTTTTGTTTTCTGCGCGAGAAGCTCGTTCAGCTTTTGCTTGTTATTATTCAGATGTCCGATTTTTTCTTCATTGGTCATTCCGGCGAATTGCTTATATTCGCTTCCGAAACCTTTATCAATTTTCGGTTCCTCAAAAACGGATTCGTCGCTTTTGGCTACGGTTTTTTTCTCTTTCTTTTTTGCCGTTTTGGGCCTATAAATTTCCCAGGGGCCGATTTTAATTTCTGTTTTTTTCTTCAGTTTTTCAAGTCCGTCATCTTCAATATAATACTCCCAGCCGTTGCCTTGCTGCCAAAAATTGTTATGGTTATCATATAAAACTTTAAAAGGCATACGCCTTTCCTTATCAGTTTTTGTGTTAATACATAATATGGGAATATCTTCCTGTACAATGATATCAATATGTTTTTTATTAACGCCGGTTCCGTCAGAAAGTTCAATAACTTTCGAAAGAGGAATGATCTTATCCATTTCAGCCATATCTTAACATTATACAACTTTTTTATTAATTGGCAAGCTGTTAACGCCGGTATAAATTAGATTAAAAAAAACTACAGGCACTGATAATACTGCCGGCCTGGTTTTACTTTTCAGGCAATTGAGCCTGATTGTTCATCGCCTTTTTAAATGTTATGATTGCCGGTATGAAAGCCGGCAATGCCGCGGCATCCCTACTTGAGGGCGCGGGGCGGATCATCAAAGGAAAAAAAGAATTTCTTGAGTTGTTAATCGCGGCGATTTTCGCCGGCGGTCATGTGCTTATCGAAGATAACCCAGGGCTTGGAAAAACCACAGTCGCTAAAACGCTGGCGAAATTAATCGACGGCGGAAAAAAGGGACTTGACTTCAAACGGATTCAATTTACCCCCGACCTCCTGCCCTACGACATCACAGGCGTTGACGTGTTTGATCCCAAGTCGCGGACTTTCCGTTTTATTCCCGGCCCCGTGCTGGCGAACATTGTTCTTGCCGACGAGATAAACCGCACGACGCCGAAGGTACAGTCCGCGCTGCTTGAAGTGATGGCTGAAAAACAGGTAACTATCGGGCAGATCAGCCACAGGCCGCCGGAACCTTTTTTTGTTATCGCCACAGAAAACCCTATAGAGAGCGAGGGAACTTTTCCGCTTCCCGCGGCGCAGCTTGATCGCTTTATGATGAAGCTGTCTCTGGGTTACCCGGATCGTGTATCGGAACTGGCTATCCTTGAAGAAAATCCCTCAGAGACTGGTCTTGAAAAACTGGAACCTGTTATCCGCCTCGCGGATTTTTCGGCGGCAAAAAAAGTGGCTGCCTCCGTTTTCTGCCACGATGCCCTGAAGGAAGCGATAGCCGATACGATCAGGGACACGCGTATTCATAAAGCTTTCGCTCTTGGAGCAAGTCCCCGGGCCGGTCTTCACCTGTTGTCGGCGTCAAGGGCGCTGGCTTTTGTAAGGGGGAGGGACTATGTAATCGACGAAGACCTCGCGATCCTTGCCCCTGCCGTGATTGCGCACCGCGTGAAACTGCGCGACCCAAGAGCCCAGGGCGAAAAAATTATTCGGGAAATATGCCTTGCCAGAATCGATGGAATTAAAACCGGCTAAAATTAAGGCGGCGTTTGTGCCACGGACAATGGGCGTTTTCATCCTGCTCATTATAGTCCTTTCATTCACGGCGGGAGCAATCAGGAGAGAAATGATTCTTACGCTGACAGGCTCCCTGTTTCTGTCGATATGGATCTACTCGCTTGTTATGACCCTGCTATTGGCGCTTATTCACCGCCGCAGGGCGCGAAGAGTCTCTATCAGCATAAGTCCGCAAAAAATAATTACGGGGGAATGGACGCAGGTTAGTTACAATGAGGGAAAAGAAACTCCCACGGGCGCAAAAATACTTCAGCTTCCGGGAATCCTCGTGCGCTGCGGGATAATGCTGAGTACCGCGGACGGGCGGCGCGTTACGCATGAGTTCAAACCTGAGTTTATCAAAAGCGTTACAGAGCCTGAGCAGTTTCAGGTAAATGAGCGCGGCGCGTATTTTTCAACATACGACGAGTTCGCCGTCTTTGATATTTTCGGTTTCTTTCGTTTCGCTTTCCGCGTTCCGCCGCAAAGCGGCGCTCTTCTGGCAGGCCCGCGCTGCGCGGACGAGCCTGTCTCTGTCCGGGCGCGCGGCGGAGAAACTGAAAGACAGGGGCCGCCCATAGAACGCACAGACGAACTTGTCAGCCACCGCCCCTACGTGCCCGGCGATGACCCGAGGCGCATCAACTGGAAACTTTTCAGCCACGGCGGCGAACTCTTTGTACGGCAGGGCGAGCGCGAACCGCCGGCCCATTCAAACATAACGATACTGATCGACACGCAGTTTGATGATCTTTACACCTTAAAGTCCGCGCGGGAAGAGGCAGATATACTCTGCGAAAACTCGCTTGCGATTGTAAACGGCCTTGAAAAAGAAAGCGACGTGCAAATCGGCTACACGGGCCAAACTAAAAACGACTCCTTCACCAGGGCGGAGCCGGGGTACTTCCTCGCGTATCCGGCGGCAATGCCCGTGAACAGACGGCCTGAAAAAAAACACGCGGAGGCCGGCGCGGCTCTGCCCGCGGTAAATGAGGAGAGAGCGCTTGTCATATTAGCCATGCCCAGAATAAACACGGGAGATACGGCGCTCGAAAAATTTTTATCCGCCGGACGGAATCGCGCAATAGAGCTTGTCTTTATTTACAGCGCGGGAAAAGACGAGCGCCGCGCCTCGGAAAAGCGGGAGGCGGCTCAAGCCTGCGCGGCGCTGTATAACAGGCTCCCAAACGTCAGAGCCCGGGCGGTCGAGGTACTGTAATGCAAAAATTGATTCAAGGATTAATTTTCCGTTCCATCGCTTTGTTCATAATCCTTTTCCAGATTCGACTTGTCGCCGGAGATCTTGCGGACACAGGCGTCTTTACCGCAGCCGTGCTTGCCGGATTTGCCGCCGCGTGCCTTCTTTCACTCCTTCGTCTGAACGGCAAACCTGTAAATCCGGCCGCCGCCCTTATTTCAATCGCCCTCATTCCCTGGGTTTGCAGGGCGTTAATAGCACTGCCCAGGTTCTTCATCGCGGACAGAACAGATTCAACTGCGGTTATGCTTGACTCTCTTCTTTTAAATCTTGATCGCAACAATTTCGTTTCCCTCTTTCCTTTTTACTGGTGCGCGTTCTCCACCTGGTTTTCCGCGCGTTCGTTTTCTTTTGGAGGATGGAAATTTTTAAGAGCGTCGATAATCGCCGACTCGGTCCTTTTGCTTTTTATTTTCAGCGCCGCCCGTACCGCAAGGATAGAGATTTACAGGTGGCCCGTCATAATGATTGTCCTATTTGGCGCGGTTGTTTTTTTACAGGCTCTCGCCCTGCTCTTTTCAATGCCGCCGCAAATTAAACTTCGCGCCAAAGAAGCGGGCCTTGCCTCGGCGGCGCTGCTTGTTATTGTTCTGACAGGCGGCTTTTTATTTTTGAAACCATTACAGGAACAGGCGGCGGAAATGGGCGGCGGCCTCCTTGAGCCGAAATTATTCAGCTTTGATATTTCCCAGTACCTGAAACTCGATCCGGAAATTTCCATGAAGAACGATCTAATCATGATTGTTAAAAAAGAAAACAATGAAAACATTCTGCTCAGGCGGTCGGCGCTTTCCGGTTATTCAAGGAAGCAGGGTTTTTACAGGATCGAAGAGCTTGACGAGAAAACTCATCCTCAGCGCATCCCGGGACGGACAACTTCATTCGCGCCGCCTGATTACGAAGCCCTTGAAAGTTCTTTTCAGGAATATTTTCTTGTCAACATTGAAGGGTCGGCTTTTATCGCCATGAAAGAACCTGTCGCCGTTTACCCTTATGAAAACTGGGACGCCTCTTCTTTTAAATCAGCATACGGCGCGGAGAGCCTCGTAAGCCGCGCCGGTTACCGGGAACTTACCTTCTCTACAAACGGAGCGGAACTGCCAACCGCCGGACAGCTTGGATTAAGCGAAAGCGAATTTAAAATTTACACCGAATACGGAAACGACGAGAGGATCCGCGCCCTCGCCGAAGATATAACCGGCGGGATAACTAATTACGCCGATAAAATCCGCGCAATATACGGCTACCTAAAATACGGCGATTACCGTTACAGCTTAAAACCCGGTATCGCTCCCGACGGAGATCAGCTTGGCTGGTTTTTGTTCCGCGCAAAAAAAGGCTACTGTTCTTACTACGCGTTTTCCATGACTCTCCTTCTGCGCTCCATTGGAATACCGGCCCGGGCGGCTGCCGGCTTTTTTGTCGATCCAAAAACAAACACATTCGACTATTACCCGGTACGCTCCGACATGGTACACGCGTGGGTGGAGGTTGCTTTCCCAAAATACGGCTGGATCGAATTTGATCCCACAACGGAAAATCTCGCGGAGGACGAAGATTACCAGCCCGCTGCCGGAACAGAACAGGCCCTTTTTGAAAAACTGATGCGGGAAATTCTTGAAAACAATTCCGAATTGAAAATAAAGGAAGCCGCTGATGAAACTAAAGCCTCTAACTTCAATCGCATCACGCGCGGCGCGTTAGGCGTTATATGGAACCTGCGCGGAATCATTCCCGCCGCGTTTCTTTTAATACTCTTTACCTGTATGAGGTGCGGCCATTTTTTGACAGCGCTCCTCGCGAAAAACCCGCGAAAAAAAACTGTCCGGCTTTTTAAACACGCCTGCCGCCGCCTGCGCCTCGCCGGTATTCGCCGCAGCCGCGATATTGGCGAAGCGGAATGGGCTTTGAAACTTGACGACAAATACAGCGGAATTTATTCCATGTACCTCTGTGCGGCCGCGGCCCGTTTTGCCCCGGAGTTTTCAAAAGCCGGTTTTGACACGCAGAAAGAAAATTATAAATTATTCCGCGCGTCATACAAAAGCGGCGTTCCTGTCGCGCGGCGTCTTTTGGCATGGCTGTTACCGCCTTTTGCCGCATTTCTTGACAGCGGTAAAAAAAACGGCGGCGCGATAATACTCATACTCGTTCTTGGAATAATCACAGGTTCGCGGACAGGAGCGCAGGACGCGGAACCTTCCTACACCGCGGATCAGCTTTATATGGAGGCCGTTAACGCCGACCACGCGGAGGCGTGGGATCGGGCGATAAACATCTACAGGGAAGGCTCGAAACTTTTTCCGGATGACGCGCGTTTTCCGTGGGCTCTGGGGAATCTTTATTACGGCAAAGCGCTTTACACGCTCGCCTGGGATGAATACCGCAAGGCTGAGGAAATCATCCCTGATAATTTTACCCTGTTAACCAGGCTTGCGAGGACTGCCGGTTACATGAACCGCGATTTTGTTTCGGTGGAATATTACGAACGCGCCCTTGAATTATCTCCCGGTAATCCGGAAGTTATCGGCAATCTGGGCTGGATGTACTTCAAAGTCCACAGGCTCTCCGACGGAGAAAGGCTCCTTGTTTCCGCGCTTGAACAGTATGCGGACAGCGCGGATCTTTTAATGACGCTTGGAACGATCTATTCGGATATGTACCGTTACGATGAAAGCAAATTTCATTACGGCAGGGCGATAGAAAACGGAAACAGGCTTGGGGATCGCGTGTTTACGGCAATAGCATGGTACAACCTTTCAATTCTGGAATCTCAGTTTTACCGTTTTGATCTTGCCATGGACGCGCTCAACGCTTCTCTTGATACGCAGGATCGCGCTTCCGGCCGTCTTGGACGCGGCGAACTTTATATGTACCGGCTGGAATTGAAAAAGGCGCTGGATGATTTTGAAGCCGCCTATGAAACAGACACATCTCCGCTTGCGAAACTCAGTCTGGCGGAAGTTTACCAGTTGTCGGGACGGCTTGAAGAAGCGCGGCTGTACGCCGAAGACTGTCTAAGGGGCAGCGACAATTCATGGATGCTGTTTTTTGGCATAGACACAGATCAATATAAAAAGGACATTTATAAAATTCTTGCCGGTACATATTACGGTCTTGCCGAAACAGAAAAGCTGACGCCCCGCTCATCGCTGCCGGAAAAAATACGCTCGTTTTTCAGGACAGTTTCCTATAAATTAAAATACGCCGTAAATATAAGGCTTTACCGTAAATACTGTCTTGCTGCCGCAGACTCCTATTCGGGAGAAACCATTGACGGCGGCGGCTCTCACCTTAATTCCTACATCCAATACTACAATGCTTTTGAAGAATATCCGGCCAGAGCGCGTACCTATTTAAACAAAGCCAGAGAATTTGAAACGGCCCTGATTCCCGCCTCGATCCCGGGCTATGACTTTCGGGAAGGCAGGATATTGGGAAACGAAGGCCTTACGGAAAAAGCGCTGTACGGATTTGATCCAATCTGGGAGAAGAAAGACATTTCCGATTGTTACAGGGAATTCGCAAAACCTGAAAACAAACGCCTTTTCAGTCCGAGGCGGATAAGTCCCGATTGGGCGGCGCAGGAACTTTTTGCGCTAAACCGAGGCGCGCTTCGCCAGGCTGGTATCAGGCTTCCTGTACGGATGAATTTATTTTTCAGCGAAGGAATAACGGGACAGAGGCATCTTGAAAGGGCGCTTGAAGCGGCAGGTTTTAAAAAGAGCGGCGCGAATTCCGGCGCAAGATTCTCGCTGAACATTAGAATAAGCGGAACACGCGCCGGAGGGTTTTCGGCGGATTGCGAATTAGCCGATACCGCGGGAGAGACAGAAACGCTGCGTTTTCAGTTTTCGCTGAGGGAAACGGCGCGCGGCGAATACTACGCGCTTGCAAGGAATTTGGGAAACGCGGTTTTTACCGCAGAGTGACAGATTGCGAAAAATTATTGTTTTATTTTTACCATGATTTCGGAAATAATCCTGTCGGCGTCATCATAGGAAACCTGGCAGGTTCCAACCTGTTTGTGGCCGCCGCCGCCGTAAAAAAGCAGGAGAGAGCCGACATCCACGGTAGACGTGCGGTTTATTATACTGTGGCCGACTGTTATGGCGACATTGCTTTTATTGCGGCCGTCTACAACCCACACTGAAATATTTTGTTCGGGGTAGAGCGTGTAAATAATAAACCTGTTTCCGGCGTAAATTGTATCCACGCCCCGCATATCCACCACAAGAACATTACCGTCGGTTTTTGTGTGCTGCTTAACCATTTCCGTAAAAAGATCCCTCTGCTGATAATAGAAATCAAGGCGCTCTTTAACGTCCGGCATATCCAGTATTTCGTAAATGGATTTTTCGGCGCAGGCTTTGGCAAGATTTGTCATCAAATCGTAGTTGCTGATGGTAAAGTTGCGAAAACGGCCAAGACCGGTGCGGGGATCCATGATAAATCCCAAAAGTATCCAGCCCTTTGGATCCAGAATCTCGTCCGCCGTAAGATCGCCGGAATCTACCTTATCGACAAAATGAATCATCTCCGCGAATTTCCCCAGCTTGGCGTCCCCGCCGTAGTATTCATACACTACCCTCGCGCAGCTTGGAGCCAGTCTGGATACCCCTTCAAAATAAGCGTGATCGCCAAGACGCTCGGATTCGCTTGAATGATGATCAAACCAGAGCTTGCAGCCCTTAATATAGGGAATATTGGCCAAAATGTCATTATCTGTCGCTTCCACCAAACCATCCTGAATATCTTTGGGATGTACAAATTTCCACTCTTCAATTAAGCCTAAATATGACAGAAGAGCTCCACAGGCCAAGCCGTCAAAGTCTGATCTGGTAAACAACCTCATTTTCAACCATCCTTACTCAATTATTATAGAATCCTCTTTTAAATTTCGGCATCTTTTCCTAATTATACAATAGATTAAGAAAAAGATAATAAAAAACTCTGAAAACATTTTTAAAGGGGCTGGAATGTATTATCCAGCCTGCCGCTGAACCAGTTAAGCACCGCCTGCGCCCGGTTAGCGAATGAATTACTGATCCGATCCCCCATGCCCAGGACAGAAAGGGCCTTTGCCATAGAAACGGCGTAAATCAATATCGAATCGCCGCAGTCAATTACAGCCATAACCGTCTTGAGATTGCCCCTGTTTATCACAGGGATAAGGGCGATTGCCAGAGCCGTAATGTTATCCTGGGTAAAATAGACGGCTTCCCGGGCAGTTACATAATCATAACGGTATATATTGTCCCCAAAAGTGAGGTCTTTTTGCCTTGCGTAGAGCGTCAGCGCGGCAGGAACGCTGGTATAAACAGGATCGGGTATCCGGTTTCTTGAATTCGGCCCGTCTACAAGGTATGAATATTCATAAAAAGTGCGCATTGTCCTGCGGCTCGCGGAGTAATACTGCAATCCTGTCATGGAACTTACAGCCATTAACTGGTTGAATATGCCGGTTCTCTGCGCGTCGGTCCAGCCCTCGGAAGCCCCGGCCTCGGACGCCGGTTTTCTGTAAAGGTACAGGGCTTCGACAAGAATACTGGGCCCCAGCGAGCTCATTATTCCGCCGACAATCCGGCGCAATTCGCCATCCTGGGGCAGTAATACCGGCGCGGGGTTTCTTAACTGCGTCTCAATAATCGTCTCGCCGCTTGAGCGCAGCCGGGCCGCGTATGAGGAAGAAACCAAATCTTCCAGCGGAACCGAAAAGACACACGGGACGGCAAACGAGAAAACAAGAAATAACAGGAAAAAACGTTTCATCTGCTTAACCCGCGATAATAAACTCTCACCTGCTTATATAAACCATCTCCCTCGCTTTTGGTTTCAACATCGCCTATATCGTTCAGGGTTGTATGAATGAGCCACCTGTCGAAAGGATTCATGGGTTCAAGGAGGATCGAACCCCGGCTTTCGCGCACTTTTTCCGCCACATTGTAGGCAAGCCGCACCAGGGACTCTTCTCTGCGCAGACGGTAATTTTCCGTATCCAGAATTACCCGCGTGTCTTCCCTGCCCAGCCTTCCCGAGTAAATATTCAGCAGAAGCTGAAGCGCGTCAAGATTCTTGCCTTTTTTCCCGATTAAAATAGACGAATGTTCAGAATCGATCTTTA